>Ga0070681_10003343_pt1 | contig 14995 bp, 13 predicted proteins | sample KBSC83BmetaG_FD_65650 | JGI IMG/M metagenome (GOLD analysis project Ga0070681, IMG submission 65650) | Corn rhizosphere microbial communities from Kellogg Biological Station, Michigan, USA - KBS C8-3B metaG | ecosystem: Host-associated > Plants > Roots > Rhizosphere | place: USA: Michigan...
TCGCGATCTTTCGCCGAGGACTTGAAAACCTACGATTTCGATTTTCAATTTCGCTTCGCCCTTGGCTCACGCCAAAGCATTACCTGGGGTGCGGGCTATCGCCTCATGCAGGACGAAGTGCATAACACCGTCGCACTGGCCTTCATTCCGCCGAACCGAAACATGCAACTCTTCAGCGGGTTCATTCAGGACGAAGTCACGCTCTTGCCCGATCGCCTCCAACTTTCACTCGGCACCAAACTCGAGCACAACGATTTCTCTGGTTTCGAAGCCCAACCCAGTGCGCGTCTTGCCTGGACACCCACCGAGCGTCACACCATTTGGGCCGCCGTCTCCCGCGCCGTTCGCTCGCCCAGCCGCATCGATACCGACCTTGAACTCCCCGGCGTTCCGCCGTTTCAACTCCTCGGGGACAAAAATTTTCAATCCGAAACCGTGCTCGCCTACGAGGCGGGCTATCGTGTCCGCCCCATCGATCAGGCCACGTTCTCACTGGCGACTTTCTACAACGATTATAACAATCTGCGCGCCTTCGCTCCCATCAGTCCCACCACTTTCGTCATCGACAACGGTTTCAACGGCCAATCCTGGGGTGTGGAACTTTCCGGCACATATCAGGCGACCGATTGGTGGCGTTTGCGCGCCGGTTACACTTATCTGCACCAGGACCTGTGGCCCGGGAGCGCCAAATCAGCGCCGAATCTCCAGGAAGGCAACGATCCGCAACACCAGGTCATGCTCCAATCGATCATGAACCTCCCGGCGCATTTCCAACTGGACGTCACCGGCCGTTATATTGACGCCCTGCAAAATCCCCGTGTGCCGAGTTACGTTTCCTTTGACGCGCGGGTGGCGTGGTGGTGGAAGGACAAGGTGGAAATTTCGCTCGTTGGCCAAAACTTGTGGGACAACCAGCACCCGGAATTCGGCGCCGCCGCGACACGCCAGGAAATCCCCCGCAGTGTTTTTGCGAAAATAGCCCTGTGGTTTTAGCCCGATGATATCCCGCGAACCAACCATCAATTCCCAACGCGCCGCCTGCTCCGCCTTGGATGTTGGCGGTTCGATGTTCGAGGTTGTTTGTTCCAAATTTCAACGAAGTTTTTCCTGCCACGCCCAACGCTCGGCGTTCAGTGTCGGATGTTCCCTGCCGTTTCTCTTTGCCCTGGCATTTTTTCTTCTCAGCAGCATCCCCGCAAAAGCCCAGGTCTCTCGCGAATATCAACTCAAAGCCGTTTTTCTCTACAACTTCGCCCAATTCACCGAGTGGCCCACCAATGCCCTCGCGGACGATAAGTCACCCATCGTCATCGGCATCGTCGGAATGGATCCTTTTGGCGGCGCCCTGGAACAAACCATCCGGGACGAAAATGTGGGCGGCCACCCGTTGGTCGTGCAACACTATCCGCGCCCGACGGACATCAAGCCCTGCCACATCCTGTTCTTCACCCAATCGGAAAACCGGCACGTGGGTGAAATCCTGGCGGCCGTCAAAGACAAACCTGTATTGACGGTGTGCGACATGGACAACTACCTGACCTCGGGCGTCATGATTCGCTTCGTCCTGGTGAACAATAAAGTCCATTTCCGCGTGAATGTGGAAGCTGCCCGCGCCGCCAATATCAGCATCAGTTCCAAATTGCTGCGAGTTGCTGAAGCGACGCCCCCCGGAAGGACTGCGCGATGAAGCCCGCCAATTCTTCCATCAAGCGCAAGATCATCACCGTCACGATGCTGACCTCCATCATCGTGCTGGCAGTGGCGGTGGGAGCGTTCATGGCTTATGACCTGCTCACGTTCCGAGAATCGATGCGCCGCGGCGTCACCACTCTCGCGCAAGTCACCGCGGAAAACAGCAACGGTTCGCTCGCCTTCAACAATGACAAAGACGCCGCGGACGTCCTGCGTTCTCTCCGGCTCGAACCCCAGATCATCAAAGCCGCGCTCTACAGTGCCGACGGAAAACTTTTCGTCAGCTATCCGACGAACCTCCCGGCTGCGTCTTTTCCCCGCACGGCGCCGCAGACCGGCCACACTTTCCAAAATGGCCATCTGTTTGTTTGCCAGCCGGCGTTTCGCGAAAACAACCTTCAGGGTTACCTCTTCGTCGAAAGCGATCTCCGCTATTTCTACGCACGCGCCAAAATCTATTCCGCGATTGCCGCGCTGATTATGTTCGGGTCGGTCATCGTGGCGCTCGTGCTGGCGAATCGCCTTCAAAAACGCATTTCCGAGCCCATTATTACTCTCGCCAACACCGCCCGCATCGTCTCCGAACGACGCGACTACTCCGTCCGGGCGCCCAAACTCGCTCCGGATGAACTCGGCGTCCTGACCGACGCCTTCAACGAAATGCTCGCGCGCATCGAGCAGCACGCCATCACCAGCGCGTTCCTTTCCTCCATCGTCGAATCTTCCGACGACGCCATTATCGGCAAGGATCTCACCGGTAAAGTCGTCAGTTGGAACGCCGGCGCGGAACGCATGTTCGGCTATACCGCGGCGGAAATTGTCGGCACCTCCATCGAACGGCTTCTCGCGTCCGATCGCCCGGATGAAGAACGCCGGATCCTGGAAAATGCCAACCGCGGCGAAACGCATCTCTACGAAACCGCTCGCGTTCGCAAAGACGGGACCCTCGTGGATCTCTCCCTTGCCGTGGCGCCGATTCGCGACGCCCACGGCAGCATCGTCGGCGTGTCCTCCATCGCGCGCGACATCACCGATCGGAAACGTTTCGAAAAGCAAATCCTCGACCTCAACGTCGAACTCGAACACCGCGTCCAGGTGCGCACCGCCGAACTCACTTCCGCGAACCAGGAACTTGAAGCCTTCACCTACTCCGTCGCCCACGACCTGCGTGCGCCCCTGCGGCACATTGACGCTTTCACGCGCATTTTGCAGGAGGATTTCGCCGGCTCCTTCCCCGCTGAAGCCGCGCAACTCCTCGAGACCATCCGCCGCGGCAGCGAAAACATGAGCCGCCTCGTCAACGACCTCCTCAACCTCGCCCACGTCGGCCGCCAGGAATTGAAACGCGAACCCACCGCGCTGAAGACGCTTGTCACCGACGTCATCGCGGACCTCAAACGCGAAACCGAAGGCCGCGACATCGAATGGCGCATCGCGGACCTGCCCATCATTCAGGGCGACCCCGGCTTGCTCAGGCAGGTATTCACCAACCTGCTTTCCAACGCCGTGAAATACTCGCGCCCGCGCCCGCACGCCATTATCGAAATCGCCACGCGCAAACTGAACGAAGAAACCGTGCTTTTCGTCCGCGATAACGGCGTCGGCTTCAACATGAAATACGCCAATAAATTATTCGGCGTCTTCCAGCGTCTGCACCGCACCGAGGAATTCGAAGGCACCGGCGTGGGCCTGGCCATCGTGGAACGCGTCGTCAAACGCCACGGTGGTCGCATCTGGGCTGAAGCCGAGATCGACAAAGGCGCCACCTTTTATTTTACCCTCGAGGGTTTGGATCGACCCAAACCCGCTCCCCGAATCCACAGCAACACCTCTTTTTTCAGACGTTAGACGATCTCAAAAGAAATTTCCGAAAAGGAAGGGTAATCCAGCGAGTTCGCCACCTTTTTGAATTTTTTTGAGAACGCTACGAGCGGTTTAAAAAGCCAACGTCCGCACCTCAACGTATAGCGCAGCCGTTTGGCTGCGAAATCGGGTGGCATCCCGCGACCCGCTGTTCCCGACCTCGCCTTATTCGCTGCTTTACGATCAGACTTTTAAACATCCCGGCCAAATATCCGCAGCCCATAGACCTACTGGACGTTTCCAAAATCAAGGAATTCCAAAAAAACGACCATTTCCCACTCTCACTGCCCCCCAAAAAGCAGCATGGAACACCCCTTGCTAAAGACTCCGGAATGATAAGTTTTAATCAACCAGCACTGCCTTCTTCTAATCCATTAGGGTTTTTGTTTCAACGCCGTGACGATTCGGTTTCAAACACGAAAAGTGCGTGCAAAAACTGTGAAGTATGTTAATAACTTGGCTCATGTGACGGCTTGCATTTGTTAGCTGGCCTCCTACAGTCGCTATCAAACCGGTACACCAACCCAGCAAGTCGGCTGTTGCAAATAAGTGTGTTATGTCAGTTAAGAACGAATACGGGAATCAAGGCCACCACTCATCCCGCGCCTTCACCCTCATCGAACTCCTTGTCGTCATCGCCATCATCGCCATTCTCGCCGCGATGTTGCTGCCGGCCTTGGCGGGCGCAAAGGAAAAGGCTTTACGGGCGCACTGCACGAACTCACAGCGCCAATGGGGATTAGCTCTTCAAATGTACGGGTCGGACAATGCCGACGGCATCCCGCGCGACGGCATGGATGGCAGCGGCACCTACACGACGGGGGATTCAAAACAAGTCAATACCTGGTTCAATTTGCTGCCGCCTTACGTCGGTGAAAAACCTCTCTCCGATTTTACGGCGAGTGTGACCGGAGCCAATGGTCAGGCAAATTCGCTCATTGTTCCCTTTCCCGGAAACCGAGGACCAATCTTCAATTGCGCGGCCGCTAAAATGTCTCCCGGCGATATGGATATTATCTCCGGCGGCGGCCAGGATGGCTTCTTCAGCTTTGAAATGAACATCGATTTAAAGCGGCAGAAACCGGGCTATGCAAATGCCGATGCGTATCCGTATCCGGAAATGCCCAAGCTCACCAAGGTTCCCAAGCCCACCGACACGGTTTTTCTTTTTGATGCCGTCTTCAGTCCCACCTTGGAAATTGTCAATGGATCGCCGCAATTCAATTCCGTGAACCCAGCAAATCGGTGGCGCAATTTCGCCTCACGTCACAAACAGGGGGGGATGATCGCTTTTATTGATGGGCATGCAGGCTACTTCAAAACCGCTTTAGTACAAGCCGGAGGAACCATGTCTCCCACCGCAGTCTCTGAAATTCCCGGAGCCCCGTTGATCTGGAATCCTTCCTTTCGCACCGTGAGACCTTGATGCACCCTTAACCCGCCCTTCCTTCGTTCGTATATAGAATCCTTACAACCGCATGAATCCGAAAACGATAATGAAACCGAAATATCTGTTAACTTGTATCGCTGCCGCACTTTTATCAGCGATTTCTGTCTCCGGCCAGGTGCTCCTCAGCAGTGGCACATATACGCAAGATTTTAACAGCCTTCCTTCCAGTGGTGGAGCGAATCACCCTTGGGCCAACAACGTCACGTTGCTCGGCTGGTACGCGGCGGCGAGTAATTCGACTTCGGCTGTAGTCGGCGACTCTACCGGCGCCACCAACATCGTCGTTGGCGGCGGAGCCAGCAACGGAGGCGCTCTCTATAGCTTTGGCACGAACGGCGTCAATGATATCACGGATCGCGCCATCGGCTCGGTTTGTTCAGGCGGCACGGCTGCGATTGCCTACGGCGTGCGTTTCACCAATGACACCACCCATCCGTTGACCAATTTCACGGTCACTTATACTGGTGAACAATGGCGCAATGGCGGTAATGCGAGCCAGGCAGCTCAACCGCTGACCTTTGCCTATCGCGTGGACGGCTTCCCGATCATTAGCCCAGACGCGACAAATTTCACCAGTGCCGGTTGGAATATTGTGAATGCGTTGACTTTCATCTCTCCCACGGTCAATAACTCGGGCATTGCCTTGGACGGCAATCAACCGACCAATCGAGTATTGCTTTCGAGCACCCTCGGCGGATTCGTCGTTTTTCCGGGACAGGAGATTTTCTTGCGCTGGTTTGACATTAACGACGCTGGCAACGACCACGCTTTGGCAGTCGATGATTTGACGGTTTCTTTTGAAACCAACGACCTCGCCGTTCCGACGGGACCGAGCATCCTGGTAAATCCAACAAACGTCACAGTTACTGAAGGCAACAGCGCGACTTTCTCGGTCGCTGCCGGTGGCACACAGCCTCTTTTCTATCAATGGTACTACACGAATTCCGGCACGGTCCTCTCGATTGATGGCGCAAATAGCTCTTCGTTCACGACCAATTTTGTTCCGACGGGTCTATCCGGTTCAGGATTTTTCGCCGTCGTCACCAATAGCGCGCTTACGGCGAATGCCGCCACCAGTTCCGTCGCAATAATCACGGTGACACCCGCCGTGGCGGTCGTCACGAACATCGCCTACCTGCACACGTTGCATAACGCGAACTATGTTCTCACCGACACGAACACTCTTTACCAGGTGGAAGGAATTGTGACCACGTCAGGAGACCTGGTTAGCTCGGGCGGCCAGTCCGCTTATTTTCAGGATGCTACCGGCGCGGGCATGGATTTGTTCTTCTTCACTGGCACGGCCGGTTATTCCCTCCCCAACATCGGGGATCATATCCGTGTCACGGGTCAGTTGAGCCAATTCAACGGCGCCTTGGAAATCCAGCTCACCGCCAGTCCCGCCCACAAACTCGAAGTCCTCGATTCGGGCAACACCTTGCCTACACCCAAAGTTTTCGACTTTTCGAAAGGAATCGATCCCAACGTCATGGAAGGTTATGTCACGAACAGCACAACGATAGTTCCCGCGGTGGAAGGTTCTTATGTTGTGATTTCCAACGTCTTTCTCGGCATCACAAATTCCGGCGGAACGCTGTTGCCCGACCAGACGGTCTACTTGACCAATCTCAGCGGCCGGGTTTTCACCATGCGAGTGCCCAACAACAATCTCGCTCAAACCACGTTCATTCAGTTGCCTGGAACTTTTGCCAAATCGGTTAAAGGCGCAATGTCCCAGTTCCAAACGACCGGGACGGTCATGACCAACAACTATGCCCTGTATTTCGATCTTCCCGGGAACGTCGAAGTAGGCACGCCGCCGGTCATTCTCGTCAGCCCCATCATCCGTTCCATCAGCATAACGCCGGATGGAGTTGTCATCTCCGGCACGAACAATAATGGAACCACCGCCGGCCAATATGCCGTGCTCAGTTCCACTAACTTAACACTGCCCATCAGTAGCTGGACGGCGGTTTCAACTCAAACCTTTAACCAGGATGGCAGCTTGAGCGTCACCAACCCGATTGGCGCCAGCGCTCAGCAGTTCTACCTCCTGCAGCCGCTGCCGTAAGGCGGCGCTTTTCGCAGATCAATTCACGAAAGGGCGGCGCAGCCGCCCTTTCTTTTTTCTTTTATTCAACCCCACTTTCCTGAAACCTCGCCGGGTGCATGCCGCCGTTTTCCTGGACCGCGATGGAACATTGATTGCCGAGAAAAATTATCTTAGCAAGGTGGAAGACGTTGCTATTTATCCCGGGGCAGCCGCCGCATTGAAGCGCCTGCAAGACGGCGGCTTCAAACTGTTCATCGTCTCCAACCAATCCGGCGTTGGCCGCGGCTACTTCACCCTCGCCGATGTCGAACGCGTGAACCAGCACCTCAGCGAACTCTTTAGCCAGGGCGGCGTGCAATTCGAAAAAATCTACGTCGCTCCCGAAGCCCCGGGCCAACCCAGCCGTGGTCGCAAGCCCTCGCCGCAGTTTCTCTTCGACGCCCGCGATGCATTCCGCCTCGACCTCTCGCGCAGCTACGTCATCGGCGACAAACTCATTGATCTCGAATGCGGCTGGAATGCGGGCGTAAAAAAAAGCCTCCTCGTCCGCACCGGCTACGGCGCCGAACTCGAACGCACCACTCCCGCCAAACTCGCCCCGGCCGTAATCGTCGACAATCTCTCCGCCGCCGCTGATTGGATTCTAAATAGTGGCACGGGCGTCTCGCCCGTGCGTTTCAAAAGCCCAAGCCACAATTAGAACTCACGGGGGAGACGCCCGCGCCACTTGATTTTGCGCTTGCCCCGGCGCGCAGCTTCCGAAACCTTTTCATCATGAGAGCCTGTTTAAAACATTTATTGTTTGCCCTCGCGCTGGTGAGCGCCCTTGCCTTCACCCGCGTCACCCAGGCTCAATCCCTCAAGACCAACAACATTCCATTCGGAAAAGCCGGCTCGCTGCAATTCCTCACCCCGCCCGATTGGAATATAATCCCGGTCGATCTTAAATTGCAGGACAACGTGCCGGTATTCGACCTGCATGCCCCGAGCAACTCCATGGTCATCCGTCTCTACGTCCGCTGGGACGGTTTCGCCGGGAAATCAGCCCGGCCCGGCGAACCCGAAATGATCAACATCGTCAGCAACAGCGTGGTCACCCAATACCTGCCGATCGCCGTCGAGAAAACGTTTGCCCTCGAAAAACTCCAGGGCCCGGCCGTCAACGGGATTTACGCCCGCGTCACGGATTCCACCTGGTCGCCCGTGGTGAAAGACAATCCATACCCGAACGTTTGTGAAGGGATGTTTCGCTGTGCGAATCTCTGGGGCAACTTCAATCTCCTCACCCACGACAAAAACGGCATCGAATTCAAGGCGGGCCTGCAGGTCCTGGAATCCCTGCGTAAAAAACCCTGACCATGCGCATCCTCGGCATCATTCCCGCGCGCTACGCGTCCACGCGGTTCCCCGGAAAACCGCTGGCCGTGATCGCCGGCAAATCTCTGATCCAACGCGTCGTCGAACGCTGCCAGCAAGCCCAATCGCTGGCGGAAGTCGTCGTGGCCACGGATAACCAGCGCATTGCCGATGCCGCGGCAAAATTCTGCCGTGTGGAAATGACCCGTGGAGACCACCCCAGCGGCTCCGACCGCATCGCCGAAGTCGCCTTGCGCAACCCGTGCGACGCTGTCGTGAACATCCAGGGCGATGAGCCTTTGATCGATCCCGCAGTCATCGATGCGGTGGCCTATGCACTCGGCAACACGCCCGCGCCCCACGCTGGAACCCCCTCTCCCCCATTCGATGTTCAGCGTTCGACGGTCGATGTTCGATGTTCCCCGGCTGAAGGCGCGGAAATGTCCACCGCCGCCACCCTCATTCGCAATACTGAGGAATACGACAATCCCAACGTCGTAAAAGTCGTTGTCAATTCGGCGGGCCGGGCGTTATATTTTTCCCGGCGCACGATCCCGTATTTGCGCGAAGCCGCCAGTCGTTCGGTGAACGAACAGTTGGCGGCGTTTCCTTTTTTGAAGCACCTTGGCATTTACGGCTACCGGCGGGAGACATTGCTGCGGCTGGTAAAATTCCCGGTATCGCCATTGGAACACGCTGAAAAACTGGAACAACTGCGCGCGTTGGAAAACGGCATCTCCATCGCCGTGGTGAAAGTAGATTATGATAGTGTGGGCGTGGATATGCCGGAAGACGTGAAACGCGTGGAACAAATTTTAACCACGGATGAACACAGATAAACACGGATGCGGCATTTGAATGAAGCCGACCGAGGCACAACTCGTCGAGCGCCTGCCAGTTTGGGAAGCGCTCTCTCAGTTTTTCCTTGATAACGAATTGGGCGAATCTGATTACGAGCACATCGCGAAAGTTTTGGCCGTAACCAAATACACAGAAGAACAGATCGCAGATATCCTGATTGAAGAGGTCTGCCCGGCTTGCAAATTAAATATGTATTCGGTCGCGGGCGAATGGATATGTTTTGATTCAGATTGGCTCAAATAGAGAATCGGCCCGCGCATTGGAAAGCGTTCGGCATTCCGGAGATTATCGGGGCGATTGCATCGTTGGATGTACGCGAATCACTGGGAAAAAGTGAAAGCGCGAAGGCTGGAACTCCGGGCCAAATGATTTATATTCGTGATTTTATCCGTGTTAATCTGTGTTCATCCGTGGTTAAGAAAGTTTTGAAATGAAATATATTTTTGTAACTGGCGGTGTGGTGAGTTCGCTCGGTAAAGGTTTGACTGCCGCCGCGCTCGGCACCTTGCTCGAGAACCGCGGCCTCAAAGTCGCCCTCCAGAAATTCGACCCGTATCTCAACGTCGATCCCGGCACCATGAGCCCTTATCAGCACGGTGAAGTCTATGTGCTGGATGACGGCGCCGAAACCGATCTCGACCTCGGCCATTACGAGCGTTTCACCAACGTGAAACTCAGCCGCCTCAACAATCTCACCAGCGGCCAGGTCTATCAGACCGTGCTCAACAACGAGCGCGAAGGCAAATACCTCGGCAAAACCGTGCAGGTGATTCCGCACGTCACTGACGAAATCCAAAATCGCATTCACACGTTGGGCGAGCAAAGCAAGGCCGACGTCATCATCACTGAAATCGGCGGCACCACCGGTGACATCGAAGGCCTGCCGTTCCTCGAGGCCATCCGCGAATTCGCGCTCGAAGCGGGCCACGGCAATGTCGTGTTCATTCACGTCACCTACGTTCCTTTCATCAAGGCCGCCGGCGAACTCAAGACCAAGCCCACTCAGCAATCCGTCGCCAAGCTGCGCGAAATCGGCATTGCCCCGCACGTGCTCGTCTGCCGCAGCGAATTTCCGCTGGACAAGGAAGTGCGCCAGAAAATTTCGCTCTTTTGCAACGTCCCCTTTGAAGCCGTCATCGAGGAAAAAGACGTCGACCACAGCATTTACGAAGTGCCGCTCATGCTCCAACGCGAGCACATGGATGAGATTGTTTGCCGCCTGTTGCAACTGCAAACCGGTCCCGCCAATATGGCGCATTGGCAGGAAATCATCCGCAAACTCATCGCGCCGCAACATCGCGTGCGCATCGGCGTCGTCGGCAAATACATCGGTTTGCAGGATGCCTACAAATCCGTTTACGAAGCCATTATCCATGGGGGCATCGCCAACGACTCCGGCGTGGAAATCCAACAACTCGACGCCGAGGAAATTGAACGCGACGGCGCGGAAAAGCTTTTGAAGGGCCTCGGCGGCATTCTGGTCCCCGGCGGCTTCGGCGAGCGCGGCATCGAAGGCAAAATTCAAGCGGCTCAATACGCGCGCGAAAACAACATCCCCTACCTCGGCCTGTGCCTCGGCATGCAAATCGCCACCATCGAATTTGCCCGCAACGTCCTCAAACTCGCAAAGGCCCACTCCACCGAATTCGATCCCAATACGCCGCACCCTGTCATCGCCATGTTGGATGATCAAACGCGGGTGACAAAAAAGGGCGGCACCATGCGCCTCGGCGCGCAACCTTGCCAACTCGTCATGGGCTCGCGCGCGCAGCAAATTTACGGCGCGTTCGTCGTGAACGAACGCCATCGTCATCGCTACGAATTCAACAACACCTACCGCGAACGCTTTGAGAAAGCCGGCTTCACCTTCGGCGGCCTGACTCCCGACGGCAAATTGGTGGAGATGATCGAGATTTCAAAACACCCATTCTTTGTCGCCAGCCAATTCCACCCCGAATTCCAAAGCAAACCGCACCAGCCGCATCCACTTTTCAAAGCCTTCATTGCCGCGGCGCACGCGCAACTTCATCACAAGCCGCTTTAATGTGACAACGTTCGAAATTGTAAATGACATTGCCACGCGGGGTAACTTGCACTTCCTTATCATTGGCGGCCATGCGGTGAACGCGTATGGATACACTCGGTTTACACAAGACGTGGATATCCTGGTGAATCGAGATCAGAAAACTGTTTGGATCACCGAATTGGCAGCAAAGGGCTTCAATCTTTATCATGATGGTGGCGCATTTCTGCAAATGACCGCCCCCCCGAACAGTTCGCCTTTGGATTTAATGTTGGTGAATGCGACTACCTTCGAATCACTGAGCCAGGAAACCAAGGCCGCGGTAATTGACGGAGTGCAGATGCATATCCCTTCGCTTTATAATTTATTCGCCTTGAAAATCCATGTTTTGCAGCAGGATCTACCGCACCGCGGCTTCAAGGACTTTATGGATATTCTTTCGCTCGCTCAATGCAACGGCGTGGATTTGCGCAGTGACAAAATACGCCAACTGTGCGAAAAATATGGGAGTCAAAAGATTTATGAGCGACTCCTTGCCTTCAAAGGATGAGTTTCGCGAACCGGCAGTCGACTACCGGACCGCGGATGCCCCTTTCGAGCTTCCTTCGAACCGCGCGAACTTTTCTCCTCCAGTTCTGAACCCGACGCAATATGTCGCTTGGTGTCGTCAGATGCAGCGAGCTCTCAATTTACCCACAGATAATCCCGCTCTCCGTCTCGCCTCAAAGACTTCCAAGGAGTTTGTCATCTAATCGCAATTGCAGGATTCTTGCTCGGAAACTTGCGTGATCTACGCCGAAGCCATCCAATTCCTTTACAGCCTCCGCATCTTCGGCGCGAAGTTCGGCCTCGAAAACACTTTCAGGCTCGCCGAACTCTCCGGCAATCCGCAGCACCAGCTCCGTTTCATTCACGTTGCCGGCACCAATGGCAAAGGGTCGACCTGCGCCATGCTCGAAAGCGTCTACCGCGCGGGCGGATTGCGCGTCGGCCTGTTCACCTCGCCGCACCTCGTCTCTTTTCGCGAACGCATCCAGATCAATCGCCAACCTATCAGCGAAAACGATGTCGTGCGCCTGGTCCAACAATTGCAACCGCTTTGCGCCTCCTTTGCCGACGGCCATCAACCCACGTTTTTCGAAGCCATCACCGTCATGGCGTTGCGCTATTTCGCGGAACAAAAATGTGATCTCGTGATTTGGGAAACTGGCCTTGGGGGCCGTCTCGACGCCACCAACATCGTCACCCCGCTCGCCAGCGTCATCACGAACATCGGCATCGAGCATTCGGAGTGGCTCGGCGATACCGTGGAAAAAATCGCCACCGAAAAAGCGGGCATCATCAAACCCGCTGTGCCCGCCATCACTTCCGCCGCTATCGGTCACGGCCTCGAAACCATCACCGCCATCGCGCGTGAACGCCGCTCCCCCCTCACCACGGTCGACGCCGAACAAACCCACACGGCGCCGCTCGATTCGATCAATCTCCCTTTGCACGGCCCGCATCAACGCCTCAATGCCGCCCTCGTTGTTGCCACCATCCGCACGCTCTCCGGGCAAATCCCCGTCAGCGATTCCGCCCTGCGCTCTGGCCTCGCCACTATCGATTGGCCCGGCCGCATGCATCGCATCCAAACCAAGTCCGGCCAGACCGTTTTGCTCGATGGCGCGCACAATCCCGACGGCGCCGAAGCCTTGCGCATCGCGTTGCTGGAAGAATTTCCGACCGCAAAACCGGCGATGATTTTCGGCGTCTTTCGCGACAAGGATTCCACCAGCATGTGCCACTCGCTCGCGCCCCTCGCCGGGCGAATTCTCCTCACCCCCGTGCACAGCGAACGCTCCGAGGACCCGTCCAAACTGGTCGACGCCTGCCTCGAATCCAATCCGCGCGCGCCCATCGAAGTCTGCCAATCCCTCACCGACGCCCTGCAAAAAGTCACCGATGCCCCCTTCGTCGTGATCGCCGGCTCGCTCTATCTCGTCGGCGAAGCCATGGAACTGCTCCACCTGACCCGCGCCAGCGGCAACGACGAAAAAGCTCTGAACGAATGGCAGCCAAAGAGATAAACTACCCGGATCAACTAACCGCAAAGAACGCAGAGATCGCAAAGAATTTCTTTCTTTGTGTTCTCTGCGTTCTTTGCGGTTAAAATTTAATTTCATGCAAATCCAAGCGGTCACCTTTGACGTCGGCGGCACGCTCATTGAGCCCTGGCCTTCCGTCGGCCACGTCTACGCCGAAGTGGCCGCCCGTCATGGTCTCAAAAATTTTTCCCCCGACCAGCTCAACGCCCGCTTCAAAACCGCCTGGCGCGCCCGTAAAAATTTTGGCCACTCGCAAACTGAATGGAGCGAATTGGTTTCCGAAGTCTTCGGTCAAACCATCCCTGCCGAATTTTTTTCCGAACTATACGGCCACTTCGCCGAGCCCGCCGCGTGGCGCATCTATGAAGATGTCTTTCCCACGCTGGACTTGCTGGCCTCTCGCCCGATCAAACTCGGCGTTATTTCCAACTGGGACGAACGTCTCCGCCCCCTCCTCCACAAACTCAAGCTGGATCACTATTTCCAAACCCTCGCGATCTCTTTGGAAGTCGGGTTTTCGAAACCCTCCCCGGTTATTTTTAAAAACACCGCCAAAGAACTCGGCCTGCCTCCCGGTTCCATCCTGCATGTTGGCGACAGCCCCGAAATGGACGGCGCCGGAGCCACCGCCGCCGGCTTCCAGGTTGTTCAAATACATCGCCGTCCTTCTACCAGCAGCGGAATACATTCCCTCACCGAATTAGCCTCCATAATTAGCTCATCGCCCCATTAACGATTAGTCCTAATGAAGCCATCTCTTCCCGCCACTAATACGTGAATCTGATGCATTGACGCTATACCCCGTTAGTCATTAGATTCTCCCGTGCACTGCTTCAGGTCCCAATGAAAGTGATTACAAACATCTTTAAATCATCGCTGGGCAAAAAATACATCATGGCGATTTCGGGACTCGTGATGTTTCTGTTCGTCATCGGGCACCTCGCGGGCAACCTCCAATTTTTCCTGGGCGAAGAATCGATCAACCGCTACGGCCACTTCCTCCAGACCAATCTCGAGGTCATTTGGCCCGCGCGCATCGTTCTGCTCCTCGCGCTCTTCCTGCACGTCTGGGCAGCGATCAAACTCTCGGCGGAAAATAAAGCCGCGCGTCCCGTTGCCTACGCGAATTGGAACCCGACTGTCGCTTCCTACGCCTCGCGCACCATGCTGATGAGCGGTCTCATCGTTTTCGCGTTCATCATTTTTCATCTCCTCCACTACACGTTGGTTGTTAAACAGATCAACTTGACCGGCCAGGACTTCGCGAGTTTTATGGATTCGGAAAACCGCCATGACATATTCAAGATGATGATCGTTGGTTTCGGAAACACTTGGGTCTCGGTCTTCTACGTCATCGGCATCGGACTGCTTTGCTTGCACTTGAGCCACGGCGTCGGCGCGATGTTCCAATCGCTCGGCTGGAAAAACAAAGTCTACGGTCCGTGCCTCGACTCCCTTGCCCGATTTTTAGCGGTGCTGATTTTCATCGGCTACGTTTCGATTCCCATCTCTGTCAAATTGGGTTATGGCAAAAGCTATATAGACCACCATCCGATGGTAGCGCCCATCGTCGGAAAGGAGACCCAGAACTAATATGGCTCTCGATTCAA
>Ga0070681_10003344_pt1 | contig 14995 bp, 12 predicted proteins | sample KBSC83BmetaG_FD_65650 | JGI IMG/M metagenome (GOLD analysis project Ga0070681, IMG submission 65650) | Corn rhizosphere microbial communities from Kellogg Biological Station, Michigan, USA - KBS C8-3B metaG | ecosystem: Host-associated > Plants > Roots > Rhizosphere | place: USA: Michigan...
GTCGGGCAAAGTCACGCCCGAGGCCGTGACCATCCGGACCGGGATGAACGACCCCGACCACTCGCAGATCGCCGTCCTGCAGTTCATGCCGGCCCGGACGACGGTGTCGGTGGGACAAACGGTGCGGTGGAGCTGGGCCGACACCAAGGAAGCGCACACGGTCAGCTTCTTCCCGCCCGGGCAGAGCGCGCCGGCCCCGGGCAGCGACCCGAGCCTCTTCGCCCCCACGCCCCCGAAGGGCCCCTATGACGGGACGACGCTGGTCAACAGCGGCCTCTTCCCCCAGGGCCCGCTGGCCGTTCCGCCGTTCGAGATGACCTTCGCCAAGCCGGGCACCTTCAACTACACCTGCGTCATCCACCCCCAGATGGTGGGGTCGATCGTCGTCGTGGCCGGCGACGGCGGTGAGACGGCCGCCGCCGTCACCACCCGGGGCGACCAGGAGAAGGGCCAGTGGCTGGCCGAGGGCAACGAGGCCTTCCAGAAGTTCGAGGCCAGTGCCCCGGCCCCGACGAAGAACCGGGACGGGACGACGACGTGGACGGTGCAGATGGGTACGTCGACGGCCCATACCGACATCCTGGCCTTCGCCCCCGTCCCCACCGCGGTGAAGCACGGTGACAAGGTGACGTTCGTCAACGACTCCGGCGCGCCGCACACGGCCAGCTTCTTCAACCAGCAGCCGCCGATCCAGAACCCCGAGGACCCGGCGGCGCAGAAGGCGGCGCCGGGCCCGTCGCCCCAGAAGCTCAACGCCACCGACCTGTTCAACACCGGGACGCTGCCGCCCGACGCCCCGCCCGGCGCCGGCCCGCCGCTCGCCGCCCGGAGCTTCACGTTCTCCGTGCCGGCGGCCGGCAGCTACCAGTACATGTGCATCTACCACTCCCCGAGCGGTATGGCCGGGGTGATCCAGGCGTCGTAACGGCGTCACCGCCTGACCAGGCAGACAGGGCCCCGGCCGTACGGTCGGGGCCCTGTCGCGTGCCTCGTTCCGCGGCTGGATCGGTCGGACTAGTTCATCGCTGCAGCTTTGCCGGATAGGCGCCGCGAATAGTCAAGGGAACCGTAACCCGATGTCATCAGCATCCGATGTACTGGAGTGAAGCAGGACGGCGACGCATTGATCCGGACGGGCTGCAGCTGGTCGCCTGGCCCCCGGGGAGCGAGTGGCGAAACCGACGCCGGCCCCAACGACAAAGGGAGATCGTTTCGGTGTCGAAGCAGCGCAACGTCATGACGCGGACCCTCGCCGCCACGGTGACCGCCCTTACCCTGGGCGCCGCCGTCGTGGGCGGGCTGGCCGGGCCGGCCTCGGCCGTCGACGGCCTGCCGAAGAGCGTCACGTTCCAACAGTGGAGCGACCTCGGCGTCCACTGGACCGACGGACTGCTCAACGTCAGTGGGAACAACGACTCGAGCTACGTCGAAGGGGACACCGTGCCCTTCCTGCTCGACGTGACCAGCGCCGGCACGGGGGCGTACAGCTTCTCGATCTGCCGCGACTACACGCACAACGGTGCCTTCGGGTACGTGAGCCTGCAGAAATACGACGCCACCGTTCTCCCGGCGATCGCTTCGCCCGCGCCCGTCGTCACCGATCCCGCCATCGGCTCGTCGCAGCCGTTCACCGGCGCCGCCATCGACGGCACCGTCGACATCGGCTCCGTGAGCGAGGTCGGCCAGGGCGACTGCAAGGACGGCCAGCTCGAGACCGACGTCCAGGTCACGATCGCCGGCAACCCCAGCGCCGCCTACGTCCTGTGGGGTGGGCGCCTCGCCTCGCCGGTCGACGCCAACGTCGGCGCCGGCCACGGTGCCAGCGCCTACCCCGGCGCCACGCTGTCGATGCAGGTGCTGTCGGCCAAGAAGACGCTGCCGATCAAGGTCGGCGCCGCCTCCACCGGCACCCTGACCGTGAAGGACGTTATCGATCCGGGGACCGACCCCGGGAAGTTCGACCTCCAGATCGATGGCTCGACCGCCGGAACCGGTGCCAATGTCGGCGACGGCGGGACGACCGGGGCGATCCTCGTCAACGCCGGATCGCACGACGTCGGGGCGGGGGGCGCCGGGAGCACGGACGTCGCCGACTACACGTCCTCGGTGAGCTGCACCGACGGCACCAACCCGGTGGGAGTGCTCGGCACCGTGGTGTCGGTGGCCGACGGCCAGAACGTCGTGTGCACGGTCACGCTGACGCCGATGCCCGTGGTCACCGGCACCGATCCCGGCACCGACCCCGGCACCGACCCGGGCACCGATCCCGGCACCGATCCCGGCACCGATCCCGGCACCGATCCCGGCACCGACCCGATCATCATCAACGACCCGCTGCCCACGTCGTCGACCACGACCACTACCACGACGACGGCGCCGAAGCACCACCCGCAGCCGGGTGACGACGACGGTTCCGGCGGCGACAACAGCGACGTCGACCCGACCGACACGACGCCGACCACGATCACGACCACGGTCGTCGACCCCGGCACCACCGTGGCCGGCGGCGGCCAAGTCGCCGGGCCCGCCCCCGAGGTGCTCGGCACCGTGACCGAGCGGCCCGCTCCGGCTCCCGCCGCCAGCCCGGCGCCGGCGACGCCGGCGCCCGCTCCGGGCGGCGGGCTTCTCCCCCGCACCGGTGCCGGCATCGCCGGAGAGGCCGGCCTGGCTCTGGCGCTCCTCGGCGCCGGGCTCGCCGTCCTCCGCCTCGCCCGCCGGCGCCGCCCGTCCCCCCAGGGGTAAGGCTCGGCAGCAGTTGCCGTAGAGCCCAGCCCGCGAAACGGCGCCGGGATCACCGTCCGCACGGAACGGGGATCCCGGCGCCTTTCGCGCAAGGCTCGGCCAGGCCGGTCTCACCAACCACCGGCTTCTGGAGGGCGTGACGCACCGCAGCGGTGGTCCACGCCCTCCAAAAGCAGTTCCAGCTCTCTAGCGGACGAGCTCCATGCGCAGCCCGTCCTCGTTCCACTCCGGCACCTCGGGCAGGCGGGACACGGCCCGGGCGGCGATGCGCCGGGCGGTCCACAGGTCGACGCAGGCGTCGAGCACCGTCGGCAGCCGCACGCCGTCGGGAATGTTGTCGAGCACCCGTTCCAGGCCGGGCATCCGGGCCCGCAGCAGCGAGAGGCGCTCCTCGATCCCGAGGTGCGTCCGCTTGCCGTAGCGGAGCGGCGCGTCCTCGTTGAGCTGGAAGAAGCCGAGCTCCGGGTGGACCTCGAAGACGGTGCGCTGGTGGTAGGAGGCGACGTCGCGCTGCACTTCCCGGATCCGCCGCAGCTGGGCCCGGACCACCGCCGAGAGGCCCTCGCCGGAGGCGTCGTAGACGTCGGACCGGCTCGGGGGAGCGGTCACCGCCGAGCCCCGGCGGGTGCCGAGGAGCTTGCGGGCCTGGCGGTCGCAGGCCCGTCCGCCCTGGGTGCGGTCACCTGGCAGCCCGATCGGGGCGTGGAGGGCGATGATCTCGTAGGACGGGCGGGAGTCGAGGACGTCGGTGATGGTCGGCAGCACCGCCGGCGGCTCCGGGAACAGCGACACGCCCTGCAGCTTGCCGGGAACGACGAACCATCCTCTGGCGCACGGCTCCACGCCGGCCAGCGGCCGGTAGGGGACCGGTGCGCCCTTGCGGAGGTGCTGTTGAGCGTTGTGGTCCGGACGGCCCTGCATCTCAGACGCCCGCCGTCGCCGGCACCGGCTGCGGCCGGGCGATCTCCTTCGGGTAGAGGCTGCGGTGGACGGCCTCGTCCCGGTCGACGACGCCACCGCTCACCAGCTCGGAGAGGTGCATCTCCAGCGTCTGCATCCCGTCGGCCTGGCCCATCGTGATGGCGTTGCGGAGCTGGCGGGTGTTGCTCTCCCGGATGAGGTTCCGCACGGCGATGGTGCCCTTGAGGACCTCGTAGGCGGCCACCAGGCCGCCCTCCCGGCGGGGGAGGAGCCGCTGGTAGATGACGCCGACCAGGGACGCCGACAGCTGCAGGCGGGCCTGGTTCTGCTGGTCGCCGGGGAACACGCCGACGAGCCGGTCGACGGCCTGGGTCGTGTCGTTGGTGTGGAGCGTGGCGATCACCAGGTGGCCGGTCTCGGCCAGCGTGAGGACCGTGTCGATCGACTCCAGGTCGCGCATCTCGCCGACCATGAGGATGTCGGGGTCCTCCCGGAGGGCGGAGCGCAGGCCCCGGGCGAAGGACTCGGTGTCCTTGCCGACCTCCCGCTGGTTGACGGCGCCGTGGCCGTGGCGGAAGACGTACTCGATCGGGTCCTCGATGGTGAGGATGTGCGAGAACCGGGTGCGGCTGATGTGGTCGACCATCGAGGCCATCGTCGTCGACTTGCCCGATCCGGTCGGCCCGGTGACGAGGATGAGCCCCGACGGGGCGTCGACCATCTGCTGGACGGCCTCGGGCAGGCCGAGCTCGCCCATCTCCGGGACGCGGGACGGGATCATCCGCAGGGCCAGCGTCGTCGAGCCCCGCTGGGCGTAGGCGCTGCCCCGGATCCGGGCCAGGTGGTCGAAGCCGAAGGCGAAGTCGACGTCCCCCCGCTGCCCGAAGGTGCCGCGGTCGTTCTCGTCGAGGAGGGAGTCGGCGAAGGCGTCGGTGTCGGCCGGCGTGAGGACGGGCTGGTTGGGGACGGCGTGCAGCTCACCGTCGACCCTGGCCAGCGGGGCGGACCCGGCGGTGAGGTGGAGGTCGGTGCCGCGGCGCTCCCACAGGTAGGAGAGCAGCAGTTCCAGCCACTCGGCGGCCGGGGGGTTCGAAGTCAGGGGCTCGCTCATGCGAGCCACGCTAGGACGGCGGAGCGGAATGTGAATCCCCACAATTGATGAACAGTTCCCGAACGGTTTCCGGGCCGTGAGATTCGTGCTCCGGAGCGCGATTCGGGCCACCCCGGCCGCTCTCTAGACTTTCCGGGCGTGGACGTCTGGCCCGGCCAGCCCGGCCCGCTCGGGGCGACCTACGACGGCACCGGTACCAACTTCGCCGTCTACTCCGAGGTCGCCGAGCGGGTGGAGCTCTGCCTCTTCGACGAGGACGGAAACGAGAAGCGCGTCGACCTCCCCGAGGTGACGTCGTGCTGCTGGCACGGCCACCTCCCCGGCGTGGGGCCGGGGCAGCGCTACGGGTTACGGGTGTCCGGGCCGTGGGATCCCGCCGCCGGGCACCTGGCCAACCCGGCCAAGCTGCTCCTCGACCCCTACGCCGGGGCGGTGTGGGGCGACGTCGTGGCCGACCCGGCGCTGTATGCCCACGCCCCCGGCGACCCGGCCGCGCCGAGCGAGCTCGACAGCGCCGCCGTCGTCCCGAAGGCGGTGGTCGTCGATCCGTGGTTCGACTGGAGCGGCGACCAGCCGCCGTCGACGCCGGCGGCCCAGACGGTGATCTACGAGGCCGACGTCCGGGCGCTGACGCTGCGCCATCCCGACGTGCCCGAGGAGTTGCGGGGCGGCTACGCCGCGCTGGCCCACCCGGCGGTCGTCGGCCACCTCACCCGGCTGGGTGTCACGGCGGTGAACCTGCGGTCGGTGCAGCAGTTCGTGCCCGAGACCGGCCGGGCCGCCCGGTCCGGCGGCGCCCGAGCGCCGCGCCTCGGTGGCGGTGTGCTGGCCTTCTTCGCTCCCCACAACGGCTTCGGCGCCTGGGCGGGCCCCGGGCAGCCGGCCCAGGAGTTCCGCCACATGGTCAAGGCGCTCCACGGCGCCGGCATCGAGGTCCTCGTCGACGTGGACTACGACGGCACCGCCGAGGCCGGCGCCGACCCGGTGGTGCTCTCACTGCGGGGGATCGACAACGCCGTGTACTACGGCCCGCCGGCCGGGGCGGCGGGGCTCGACCTGGGCCACCCGGCTGTCCTGCGGCTGGTGATGGACAGTCTGCGCCATTGGGTCGAAGTCCTCCACGTGGACGGGTTCCGTTTCCGTCCGTCCCCGTCCGGCGACGGTGCCCTGGCCGCCCTCGCCGGGGTCCTCGGCCAGGATCCCGTGCTCAGCCGGGTCAAGCTCATCGCCGATCGGCCCCCCGGCGACGCCGGTGGGTCGGGCCGTCTCCCGCCGGGATGGCTGCTGGCGAACCACCGCTACGGCCGCTTCGCCCGCCACTACTGGGCCGGGCGGCCGGTGGCGCTCGACGAGCTGGCCGTCCGGCTGGCCGGCAGCCCCGACCTCCACGGCGGCCGCCGCCCGCCCTACGCCAGCGTCAACGTCATCGACAGCGGCGAGCGGCTCGCCGCCGACGCCCGCCGGAGCCTGCTGGCGCTGCTGTTCGTGTCCCAGGGCGTGCCGGTGCTGCAGGCCGGCGACGAGCTCGGCGGCGCCGGGGCCGCCTTCGAGCCCGCTCACGTCGACCCCACGATGGTGGAGTTCATCCGCCGCCTGGCCGCGGTCCGGCGCCGGCAGCCGCTGCTGCAGCGACGGGAGTCGTTCGTCCGCCGCCCGCTCCACGGTCCCGACGCCCGAGACTTCCTGTGGTTCCACCCCGACGGCCACCGGATCACCGAGGCCGAGTGGCCGGGGGCCGATGCCGCCGCCGTGGCCGTCGTCCTCGACGGCGAGGCCATCACCTCCCTCGGTCCCCGGGGCGAGCGCGTCATCGACGCCAGCCTGCTGCTGCTCCTGAACGCCTCCGGGGAGCCGACGCCGTTCACGGTTCCCGACTGGCCCGCCGGCCGGCGCTTCGGGCTCGTCTTCGACTCCGCCGCCCCCGAGGACGAGGAGGGCGCCGGCGCCTACAAATGCGGCGATTCGGTCCTCGTCGAGCCCCGCTCGGTGGTGCTGCTGCGCCTCGCCGCCCGCCGCCCGCCCCGCCCGTCCCGAACGGTGGAACCGTGAGCGCCGACCGGGTGCCGGCGTCCGGCGACGGCTTCATCACCCTGGCCGACGGCACTCGACGGTGGGGCCGCTTCGGCGCGGCCGGCGTCCTCGTCCGGTGCGCCGGCGAGGACGGCACGTTCGACTACTTCCTGGCCCGCCGCTCGGAGTACTGCCACCAGGGCGGCACGTGGGCCGTCCCCGGCGGAGCGCTGAACGAGGGCGAGGACCCGCTGGCCGGCGCCCTGCGGGAGTTCGCCGAGGAGGTCGGCGTCGCCCTCGCTGACTTCGCCGTCGTCACGGTCCACGAGGACGACCACGGCGGCTGGTCCTACTGGACCGTCATCGTCGACGTCCCCGCCCGCTTCGCCGCCGCCATCCCCAACTGGGAGACCGCCGAAGCCGCCTGGATCGCCGAGCACCGCCTCGCCGGACTGGAACTCCTGCCGCCCTTCCGGGCCACCCTCACCCGCCTCGGCCTCCTCTGACGCGGCGTCTGCTCGTGGCGAAAGGCCACATCGGGGTCGACCGGGTGCCATCCCGGCAAGTCGCATGGCCGGGCCTTGTCCCGGGAGCGCGGTCCGGCAACCGTGAGGTCCCCTCCCACGGAAGGGATTCGCTCACCAGTGCAGAGGAGTGAATGCCAATGTCCGAACGTCAATGGGAACGGGCCGGCGCGGCCACCGGAGTGGGGTTCGTCGCCGCCCTGCTCGTGTCGGTCTTCCTCGTCCCGGCACCGCCGCACATCGACGCCTCCACCACCGAGATCATCGACTACGTCACGGGCCACCGCACCGGGCTGCTCACCGCCGCTCTCATCGGGGCGGTGGCCGGAGTGCTGTTCCTCGTGTTCCTCAGCCACCTCCGCCATGAACTGCAGCGTTCGGAGTCGGGCCGGGAGACACTCTCGCCCATCGTCTACGGCGCCGGGCTGACGACGGCGTCCATCGCCTTCGTCTCCGGGCTCCCCATGGCCGTCCTGGCCTTCGGCGGCAAGACGGACCTCACCGCGAGCAACGGTGCAATCCGTCTGCTGTGGGACCTCAACGCCCTCGGCACGGCCACGATCATGATCGTCCTCGCCCTCTTCGTCGGCGCGGTATCGGCCGCCATGATCATCCGGGAGACGCGCGGTCCGATCCTCGGCTGGCTCGGGCTTCCGATCGCCGCCGTGCTGGCCGTGGCCGGCGCCGCCGGCTTCTACAACTCCAGCCACGAGGCGTTCTGGTACGCCCTCGACTATGTCGCCCTCCTCGCCTTCGCCGCCTTCGTCCTCGCCGTCTCCGTCCAGGGCCTGGTCGCCCCGGCCGGCGCCTCCCGGCCGCTCCGGACACCGCCCCAGCCCGTCCCCAGCACCTGACGCCCGCCACCGCTTCGGATGGAGCCCGTCCGCAGAGACCGGCTCCATCCGGCGGCCGGCGGGGACGCAATGGGCCCCCCAGCTTGGGACGACGGTGTTCGACCTCGCCCGCCACGTCGTATCCTCACCCCTGATGGGTCGGGACGGCGGACGGATTCTGGCCACTCCCAGACGGGCAAATCGATCATCGTGCCCTTGTCGGATTCGGCCGGATCACCGACGATCGATCGGTGCGAGAGGCCTTCGGAATGGACGATGAGCTGCTGCCGGTGGTCGACGAGGTCACCGGCCTGGCCAACCGCCGGGGCTTCCTCGAGATGCTGAAGATGGAGGAGCGGCGCCGGACCCGCTACGGCGGCTCGCCGACGCTGATGATCGTCGACGTCGAGCGCTCGGTCGCCCGGCTCGCCCCCGAGGCCCGGCCCGAGGTGCTGATCCAGATCGCCGCCGTGCTGGCCGACGCCATCCGCGACACCGACACGCTCGGGCGCATCGACGACTACCGCTTCGGCCTCCTGGCCATCGGCGCCGGTTCGGCCCCCACGCCGATCACCGGCCGTCTCCGGCTCTTCCTGGAGATGAGGGGCGTACAGGCCACCGTGGCCGTCGGAGCCCCCGGCGACCTGGAGGAGGCCTGGCGGCAGCTCGACGGGTCGGGCCGGCCGGCGCTGCGGGTCGTGCGCGACGCCGGCACCGCCGGCGACGCCCAGAGCGACGAGCTCTGACTGAGAACTAGGCGGTGCCGCTGCGCCCGCCGCCGACGGCGGTGACGGGAGCGGGCGTCCATGCCGTGCCCCGCACGGCGTAGGGCGTGATCCGGACCACGTGGGGGCGGTCACCGCCCGGCCAGGTATCCAGCGCCAGGGCGTCGATCCGGGCCAGCAGCGAGGCCGGGTCGGAGTCGAGCACCTCCTGGGCGAGGCCCTCGAAGGTGACGGCCCACCCCTGGCCGGAGGCGTCGAAGTGGTCGACCTCGAAGGTGACGAGCGAGCGGGTTATGGCCGACAGCTTCGTCCCGACCTGGGTCCGGAAGACGACGGCGTCTCCGTCGACGGCGAAGTTGAGCGGGAAGACCAGCGGCTCGGCACCCAGGCACACGGCGAGGCGGCCGACGGGCTCGTCGCCCCGGCGCACGATGTCGAGGGCGGCGTCGGAGGCGAGGCCGCGCCGGGTGAGGACGGGCCGGGCGCCGCCCACCGCGGGGGCCGCGCCGGGCGAGGCGGGCTCGTCGGCGGCCGGCTCGGGGGCGGTGACGATCCGCCGGCCCGAGACCCGTTCCGAGCGGACGAGGATCAGCCGGTCACCAGGGGCGGACGGCCACGGCGACACGAGCGGCCGGACCAGCTCCGCCACGTCGGCGTCGAGGTCCTCCACCGCCCCGTTGACGGCCACGCTCCAGCCCTGGCGGAGCCCCCGGTCGAGGACGTCGGCCTCGAAGGCGACCACCGTCCCGGCGGCCACGGCGTCGCCGGCGCTCCCGGCCCGCACGGCGACCACGACCTCGCCTTCGACGACCGCGAACGACACCGGCTCGACCGAGGGAAACGTCGGCCCGGGCACCACGAGTCTGCCGACGGGCGCGCCGGGCAGCAACTGCCGGCACTCGGCCGCGCTCAGCCTCTCGAGGTGCGGAAACTCCATACCGCTTCCATCGGCCCAACCGGCGCGTTGCTGAAGCCGAACCGACATCCCGGCGGCTCAGATGCCGCGAAACCAACCGGTCACGACCTCGACGTGGGCCGTGTGGGGGAAGAGGTCCACGAGGCCGACGGAGTCGAGCCGCCAGCCCGCCGCCGCCAGCAGCCCGGCGTCGCGCCCGAGCGCCCCGGGATCGCAGGACACGAGCGCCAGCGCCGCCGCCCCGGTGGCCCCGATCCTGGCCACGACGTCGGTGCCGAGTCCCTGGCGGGAGGGGTCGGCCACCGCCACCGAGGCGGGGGACGGGCGCCAGCGCCGCACGTTGGCCCGCACGACCCGGGCGCCGTCGAGGTCGCCGAGGTTGATCCGGGCGTCGGCCACCGCCGACCGGTTGGACTCGACGGCCACGACCCGTCCGCCGGCCCGTTCGCCGAGCACTCCGGCGAACAGCCCGACACCGCTGTAGAGGTCGACGACCGGCCCCTCGCCCGCCGGCACTCCGCCGAGGGCGGCGAGAACGGTCTCGACCAGGGCCTCGGCGCCGTCGGGCCGGCTCTGGAAGAAGCTGCCAGCCGAGATCCGCCACCGCCGCCCGGCCACGACCTCGTGGATCCAGGCCCGGTGCCCGGCCCCGAGCTCGTCGGCGCCGACCAGCGTGACACCCTCGGGCACCCGGCTGTCGCCGGTCCCCGGGGTGCAGACCACCAGCCGTTCGCCCGTGCGGGCCCCGGCCCGGACCGTGATCTCCCGGACCGGCCGGGGGAAGCGGCCCTCCCGCAGGACTTCGTCGACCAGCGGATGGGCCACCAGGCAGCCGTCGGGCCCGACGGCCAGCGGGTCGTGGGCGTGGTGGAGCCGGAAGCCGGGGTAGCCGTCGTCGTCGACGAGGGCCCGCACGGTCGTCCGCCACCCCTCGACCGGCAGGTCGGGCCCGAGCGAGGGCTCCGGCGGGTCGAGCCGCCCGATGCGCCGGAGCGCGTCGGTGACGATCCGGGCCTTGAGCTCCCGCTGGAGCCGGGGCGTCACGTGCTGCCAGTCGCAGCCCCCGCACCCCGCCTCCACCCGGGCGCAGGGCGGGGCCACCCGGCCGGGGGCGGGGTCGAGGACCTCGACCAGCGCCGCCCGGGCGAACCGGCTCCGCTCCTCGGCCACCGCCACCCGGACCCGCTCGCCCGGCAGCGCCCCCCGCACGAACACCGCCCGCCCGTCGCCCAGCCGCCCGACGCCCTCGCCGCCGGCGGCGACGCCGGTGACGTCGACGTCCTCCGACCGGCGATCGACCATGGAGAGAGGGTGGCACACGGGCCCGTCCGCCCCGGCACCGCCGCCCCCCAAACCCTTCTGGCGTTCGTTTTCCGCGGTGGTGCGGTAAAGGAACGCCGGTTCGGAGTTGGCTCCGGCGACGCGGCCGCGGTGAGACTGCGGCCCCGATGGCCGTGCCCGGTCCCCACCCTCCCCGCCGCCTCGTCCTCGCCTCGGCGTCGCCGGCCCGGCTCCGGCTCCTGGTCGGCGCGGGGTTCGCCCCCGAGGTCATCGTGTCGGGCGTCGACGAGACCGGCTTCGAGGCCGCTGACCTGGCGGGCCTCGTCACGGCGCTGGCCGGGGCCAAGGCGGAGGCGGTGGCCGCCCGGCCCGAGGCGGAAGGAGCCGTGATCGTCGGCTGCGACTCGCTGCTCGACGTCGACGGCGTCGGCCACGGCAAACCGGCCGGGGTCGAGGAGGCCCGGGCCCGGCTGCGCCGGCTGCGGGGCCGCTCGGCGATCCTGCGGACGGGCCACTGTGCCATCGACGCCGCCACCGGCCGGCGGGCCGCCGGCGCCGCCGCCACCGAGGTGATCTTCGGCGCCTTCACCGACGCCGAGCTCGAGGCGTACCTCGACAGCGGCGAACCGCTCCACGTCGCCGGCGCCTTCACGCTCGACGGCCGGTCGGCGCCGTTCGTGGACGGCATCGTCGGCGATCATGGGAACGTGATCGGGCTCTCGCTCCCGCTGTTCCGCTCGCTCCTGGCCGAGATCGGCCTGACGGTCATGGATCTCTGGGCATGACGCTCCGCATCGGGCCGCTCGCCCTCGACCCGCCGGTGGTCCTGGCGCCGATGGCCGGGGTCACGACCCGGGCCTTCCGGCGGCTGTGCCGGCGGTTCGGGCCCGGCGGCCTCTACGTCAGCGAGATGCTCACCGCCCGGGCGCTGGTGGAGGGCAACGACCGCACCGCCCGCATGCTCCGTTTCGACGCCGACGAGCGGCCCCGCAGCGCCCAGCTCTACGGTGTCGCCCCCGGCACGGTGGCCGAGGCCACGCGCCGGCTGATCGGCGACTTCGGCGTGGAGCACGTCGACCTCAACTTCGGGTGCCCGGTGCCCAAGGTCACGGCCAAGGGCGGGGGAGCGGCGCTGCCCGTCCGCCGGCGGCTGCTGGCCGACGTCATCGGCGCCGCGGTTCGGGCCGCCGCCCCGGACGGCGTCCCCGTCACCGTCAAGTTCCGCTGGGGCGTCGACGCCACGCTCCTGACCGGCGTGGCCACCGGCCGCATCGCCGAAGCCGAAGGCGCCGCCGCCGTCGCCCTCCACGCCCGCACCGCCGAGCAGCGCTACGCCGGCGACGCCGACTGGAGTGCCATCGCCGAACTCAAGGCGGCGGTGACGACGATCCCGGTGCTGGGCAACGGCGACATCTGGGAGGCCGGCGACGCCGTCCGCATGATGGCCGACACCGGCTGCGACGGTGTCGTCGTCGGGCGGGGCTGCCTCGGCCGGCCGTGGCTCTTCGGCGATCTCGGGGCCGTCTTCGCCGGCCGGGCCGGGGAGCCGCCGCCTCCCTTCGGCGTCGTGGCCGACGTCATGCGACGCCATGCCGAACTGCTGGCCGAGGACGAGGGAGAGACGACGGCCCTGTGCGCCTTCCGCCGGCATGCCGCCTGGTACACGCAGGGCTACGCCATCGGCGCCGACGTCCGCCGCGCCCTCGGCACCGTTGCGTCGCTGGCCGGACTCGATGCCGTGCTGGCCGGCATCGACCCGGGGCTGACACCGCCGCCCGAGGCGGTGCGGTGGAAGCGGGGCCACACCGACGGCCCCCGGCCCGTCCGGCTGCCCGACGGCTGGCTCCGACTGGTCGACGACCCCACGCCGCCGGCCGGCGCCGAAGTCCTCGTCAGCGGGGGGTGACTGCGACACGATCGCCGGGAGACCAGCCGGCGCGGCCCGGCGCCCGGATGTGACTTCGTTCCGGCGTTCCTCACCGTGTCGATGGCGTGGTGAGGAACGCCGCTTGGCGGGTGGGGCGGGGTGGCGGTCTTCTGGCGTTCCTCACCCTCTCGATGGCGCCGTGAGGAACGCCGGTTGCGAGCGGCCGAATTGGCGGCGACGAGCGGGGCTCGGCGCCGGTTGCGCTGGCGTATCGCCGCTGTGGCGTGCGACCCCGCTGCCGCGCCCTCGAGCAGTGTCGTCGGCAGGACGCGGTCGAGCCGCACCGGGAGGGGGAGGTCGTCCCGGTGCGGCCCGACGTCTGGTGAGCCACGGCGTTTGCAACGCTGTATCACTGCAACGCTGCAACGCCGCAGCCGGACCCGGCTACTGCGCGGCGGTGGCCTTGGCCAGGTCGAGCCGGCCGCTGCAGTGGTCGCAGGCCACCTTGGTGTCGGCCGTCTTGATCAGCCGGTCGATCGCCTGCTGGGGCGTGAGGCCCTCGGCCAGCAGCAGCGCCACGGCGCCGACCACGTGGGGCGTGGCCATCGACGTGCCGGCCAGGGCGGCGTAGGAGTTGGTCTTGCCCTGCTGCCAGAACGTCGACCAGATGTCGTGGTCCTTGTTGCCGTCGCCGGCGCCGCCGGGGGCCAGGATGCCCCACTTGGCGCTGCCGATCGGGCTGGAGTAGGACGCCACCTTGTCGTCGGGGCCGGTGGCGCCGACCACGAGGGCGTCGAGGTCGCCGTAGTTCGAGCTGCCGAGCCCCAGGCCGAAGAGGTCGGAGTTGCCCGCCGCCACGACCGGCACGGCGCCGTGGGACCAGGCGTACTCGATGCCGGTACGCATGCCGGTGCCGAGCAGGCTGGTGAAGACGAAGTTCGGGTCGCCGAGGCTCAGGTTCACGACCTTGGCGCCGTGGTCCACGACCCACTTGATCCCGGCGTTGATGTCGTCTTCCGAGCCCTCGCCCTTGGCGCTCAGCGCCTTGGCCACGACCAGTTGGGCGTCGGGCGCCACGCCGGCGATGCCGATGCCGTTGTCCTTGTTGGCGGCGATGATCCCGGCGACGTGCGTGCCGTGACCCTGGTCGTCCTGCGGTGAACCCTTGCACTTGGCGGGGTCACCGGCAGCGCCGATGCAGTTCGTGCCCTCCACCACCTTGCCGGCGAGATCTTCGTGGTTCAGGTCGACGCCGGTGTCGACGATCCCGACGCGCACACCCCGGCCCGTCGTGTGGCCCCAGGCTTCCGGGGCCCCGATCTTGGCCAGGCTCCACTGCTTGGCGAAATCGGCGTCGTTCGACGCGCTGGCCGAAGTCGCCATGAGCCCGACGGTGAGGAAGGCGCAAACGGTCAGCGCGATTCCGCGAATTCGCATGGACCTGCTCCTTTAGTTGTCTCGACCCTGTCTCTTCGTATCGGTTCTGACCGGCGCGGGCGACGGTGCAGAACGGCCAACTGGTCCCCAGGTACAGCGCTGTGAAGAGTGCCGAGAAGCTACGGAGTCAGATCTGGCGGGGACCCGTACCGGAGCGGCGGCAACGGCCGCCCGGGCAGCGGGAGCGCGGCGAAACCGATTGCATCGACAGTCGGCCCCAATTGCGCACGAGATAACTCTACGCACCCTTCGGGCCGATAGCGACCTTTTGGGCGGGATTTCTGCCACTCGGTGACACCAGAAACTGGGAAAAAAGGTGCATATTGATCAGCTTCGGGGTAAGCAGCACCTGACAGTTCCTGGGAGACAGCCATCGAAGAGAGGTGGGATCCGATGACCGAGGGCCTGAGTCGCCCCCGTCGTGCCATCCCCGGAGCACTGGTTGCGCCGCTCGTCGGAGCGCTGATGATTCTCGGCGCCCCGGCGGCGACGTACGCCGCGCCGCGGCAGCAGCCCGGCAACCCGCCCGCCGCCGGGTCGGACGAGGGGCATGGCGCCCATTCCGGCCATGCCGACAACCCCGATCGCAACGCTAACGGCGGCCGCCACTCCGGTGACGAGGCGAAGG
>Ga0070681_10003346_pt1 | contig 14988 bp, 15 predicted proteins | sample KBSC83BmetaG_FD_65650 | JGI IMG/M metagenome (GOLD analysis project Ga0070681, IMG submission 65650) | Corn rhizosphere microbial communities from Kellogg Biological Station, Michigan, USA - KBS C8-3B metaG | ecosystem: Host-associated > Plants > Roots > Rhizosphere | place: USA: Michigan...
GATGCCGTGGTGCTGATAAAAGCGGCCGTCCTCGGCCGAAATCACCGCATGTTGCAGCTCGGGTGAGATCTTCGACAGCGGCACAAAGGTCTGCCGCTTGCGATACGGTGTATGCCGCACCCAGGACTCCACGCGCCTCTGGATCTGCACCCCCGTAGTCGGCGGATTGATGCTGCGCAGCGCGAACAGCGCCACCGCCCAAAACAGGTACACCGCGGCGACAACCGCGAACGCGAATAGAATGATGCGACGGAACACTTCCCTTTAGTTTCCCGCTACACTGAAGCGAATGTCCAAACAATACCCCAACCCGCCTGCGATGGCGATCGATCCCAACAAGAAATACACCGCCGCCTTCAACACCTCGGCCGGCGAAATCGTGTGCGAGCTATTCGCCAAGGACGCGCCCAAAACCGTCAACAATTTCGTGTTTCTGGCCCGCGACAAGTTCTACGACGGCACCGTGTTCCATCGCGTGCTGGCCGATTTCATGATCCAGGGCGGCGACCCCACCGGCACCGGCCGCGGCGGCCCCGGCTACCGTTTTGAGGACGAGTTCAAAGGCAATCCCAATAAGCACCAGGTTGGATCGCTCTCGATGGCCAACGCCGGCCCCGGCACCAACGGCAGCCAGTTCTTCATCACGCACATTGTGACCGATTGGCTCGACGGCAAACACACCGTTTTCGGCAAGGTGCTAAAAGGCCAAGACGTGGTAAACAAGACCAAACAGGGTGACACGCTCACCAGTGTGACCATCACCGAAGAATAACCAGTGGCGCGGACAATATTAGTGACCGGAGCCACCGGCACCGTCGGCTCCGACGTCCTGCGCGGCCTAGCCGGTCTTCAAGTCCGCGTAGCAGTCCGCGACAAGGCGAAAGCCGCCGCGCTAGCCGCCCCCGGAGTCGAACTCGTGTGGTTCGACTACACCAAGCCCGAAAGCTTGCGCCCCGCCTGCCGCGGCGTCGACGCCGTTTTCATGGTCCCCCCGTTCACGCCCGACGGCGTAGCCCAATCGTTAGAATTCTTGGCAGCCGCACGCGAGTCCGGGGTGAAACACGTGGTCAAGCTTTCGGTGATCCGCAGCTTAGGCGGCATCACAGTAGGGAAGTGGCACGCCGCCATCGATGAAGCTCTGAAGAAGTCCGGCATGGCCTGGACCATCCTGCTCCCCGGCGGCTTCATGCAGAATTTCGTCGAGACTTCCGCGCCGCGCCCGGATGGCAACATGTACCTGCCCGTCGGCAACGCCAAGGCCGCTTTCATCGACACCCGCGACATCGCCGCGATAGCCGTGAAAGCCCTGACCGAGCCCGGCCATGAGGGTAAAGAGTACACCCTGACCGGCCCCGCAGACATCTCCTACCTAGATGCCGCCGCAATCATGAGCGAAGTCTCCGGCCGCGAGATTCGCTTAGTAGACGTCCCCCCCGATACCGCGCGCCAAGGAATGATAGCCGCGCACATGCCCGAGTGGATGATAGAAGTGATTCTCGAACTCAACGCCTGGGCCAAGGCCTCGCAGGGTGGCGAAATCACCACCACCGTCAAAGACGTCCTAGGCCGCCCCGCCCACACCTTCCGCGAATTCGCCCGCGACTACGCCGACCACTGGAAAATTTAGTGCCGCTTCCCGTACATCTGCTCACCCGCCGTTACTGCTAACGGCAGCCGATTCTGCGGCGGCGGAAGCGGACAAGTAGCGAAATCCGTAAACACACAAGGTGGGTTTTCCGCCCGGTTGAAATCGATCTCAACCGTCCCTGCGCGCTTCACACCCTCCTTAGGCATCGCTGCGTAGAGGAAGCGTGACGCACCGTAAGTAGTCTTCCCGCTAGTCTGATCGCGCATGACGAACCATAGTTCGTTGTCATCCACTACCGGTTCCAGCCGGTACTCCTTGCCGTCACGCTTAAAAACGACGTAGCCCGGACTCTCATCCTGCTCCTTCACGCCCACCGCCGTATCGAACGTCACCGGATGCGGCTTGTCCCAAGGCACGAACTTGGCCTGCACCCGCCACGACGGGTCGGGCGGATACCACTTCAGCCCCGTAAACTCGCGCCGCGCAGCGCTATCGTTGTCTTTGATGCGCACGCCCAGCTTGTCCTCGCGCTTGATGATAAAAAACTTCACGCGCCCGGCCGCTAGCCTGTCGTAGTGCGCGTCAACGTCCGGCTTCAAATCACTCTCGACCGCCGGCGCTCCGTTCATCGTCACAGCCACGCCCCTCTCGGGACGAAAGCGAACCTTGCCGCGTCTCACAATCAGCGTCCCCACCTTATCCGGCGCGGTCTTCGGCAATTGCACATCGAAGGTCGGATTCGAGCCCACACGGTTGTCGCCTTCCTTCAGCCAGGTGAGCCCCACCACAGTCAGCCAACCGTCGTCCGCTTTCAACTTGGCTTCGCGTTGCGCGCGCCATTCCGCGAGCGAGCGCTGGTAGTCGTCAGCCACCGCCGCCACGCCCAAGAGCAAGACCAAAACCGTCAGTCTCGTCCGCATGTCGCGATTGTAACAGACGTATACTTTGAAAAGAGGGATCCCACCTATGGCCTATAAGCTGACAGTAAACGGGAAAACGGTTACGGCCGACGTACCCGCGGATATGCCCCTATTATGGGTGCTCCGCGATGTTCTGAATTACAAAGGCACCAAGTTCGGCTGCGGAGCCGGCTTGTGCGGAGCCTGCACAGTCCACGTCGGCGGCAAGCCCGTGCGCTCCTGCCAGACACTGGTCGGCAAGGTCACGGACGCCGTCACCACCATCGAAGGCCTGTCGCCTGATGGTTCGCATCCCGTGCAGCAAGCCTGGATGGAACTCGACGTTCCCCAGTGCGGCTACTGTCAAGCGGGACAAATGATGTCCGCGTCGGCATTACTCGCGGTGAACGCGAAACCCACCGACGCCGATATCGACCGCGCCATGAACGGCAACCTGTGCCGCTGCGGAACCTATTTACGCATCCGCGCCGCCATCCACAAAGCAGCGTCAATTGCATCGACGGGCAACACCGACAAGAAGCCAGTGACCACCGCCCAGGTAGCTAAGTAGGAGGCCAACATGAAACCCACCAATATCGACCGACGCGCGTTTTTGAAAGTGACCACGGTAGCCGGGGGCGGCATGATGCTAGGCCTGTTCCTGAAGCCCGAGCCCGCCACCGCGCAGAATTTCGGCAAGAGCCCAGCTCCGCTGCCGAGCGCCTATTTCCAGATCGCCGTCAACGGCACGGTCACCATCATCGCCAAGGACCCTGAAGTCGGCCAAGGCGTCAAAACCATGCTGCCGATGCTGATCGCCGAAGAACTCGACGCCGATTGGAAGTCCGTAAAAATCGTGCAAGCCGATTTCGACGACGACAAGTATTTTGGCCAGTTCGCCGGTGGCAGTTTCGCCACGCCCATGAACTGGGAGCCCCTCCGCCGCACCGGCGCCGCCGGCCGCGCGATGCTCATCACCGCCGCCGCCCAAACCTGGAAAGTGCCGGAGTCCGAAATCACCACCGACGCGGGAAAGGTTTACCATCGCAAGTCCAACCGCTCCGCTGGCTACGGCGAGTTAGCAACAAAAGCCGCCGCGCTCCCAGTCCCCGATCTCAAAACCGTTAGGGTGAAGGACCCGAAAGATTACAAAATCATCGGCAAATCGCAGCGCGGCTACGACGTTCCCGCGATCGTAACCGGCAAGCCCAGCTACTCTATCGATTTCACCCTGCCCGGCATGCTTTGGGCCGTGTATGAAAAATGCCCCGTATTCAACGGCAAGCCCGTAAGCGCGAATCTCGACGACATCAAGAAACTCCCCGGCGTGCGCCATGCATTCTTAGTGCAAGGCAACGTGCAAGACGGCGTAGTCCTCGGCTTCGAAGTGCCCCTAGAACCCGGCGTCGCGATTGTAGCCGACTCCTGGTGGCAAGCCCAAAGCGCGCGCAAGCAACTAAAGGTGGTCTGGAACGAAGGCCCCGGCGCCACCCAAAGCAGCACCGAATTCGCGCAGCGCGCCGAGCAGATTTCGAAGAACGCCCCCGCGAACCTGCTGCGCAACGACGGCGATGTCAACGGCGCTCTCAAGAACGCGGCTAAGGTTGTCGAAGCCGCCTACGCCTATCCCTTCATCTCCCACGCTCCGCTAGAGCCGCAAAACTGCGTAGCCGATTACAAGGATGGCAAGATCGTAATCTGGTCCAGCACGCAAATTCCCGCCGGCGGACGCACGCTCGTCGCCACCACGCTAGGCATCCCCGAAAGCGCCGTCCTGATCCACATGCAGCGCGGCGGCGGCGGCTTCGGCCGCCGACTCACCAACGATTACATGGTCGAAACTGCCTGGATTTCGAAAACCGTCGGTGCCCCCGTCAAGCTGCTATGGACCCGCGAAGACGACATGCAGCACGACTTCTACCGCTCCGGAGGCTTCCAATATCTGAAAGCGGCCCTCGACGCCTCCGGCAAAATCGTCGGCTGGCACGATCACTTTATCGGTTACGGCAAAGACAAGCAGTTCGTCTCGGCAGGCGACATCAGCTCTGACGAATTTCCCGCGCGTCTGGTCCCCAACTTCACGCTAGGCTACACGCTGATGCCGCTGTGGGTGAAGACTGGAGCCCTCCGTGCCCCCGGCTCCAACACCTACGCCTTCGTCTTCCAGTCTTTCCTCGACGAACTAGCGCACGCCGCCGGCAAGGACCCTGTCGCGTTCCGCTTAGCTCTACTCGACCAGCCCCAAACCGCCGCCACCGACAAAGGCCCCTTCGCGATGGATTTCAAGCCTGCCCGCATGAAGCCGGTCCTGCAACTCGTCGCCGACAAAGCCGGTTGGGGCAAACGCACACTGTCCCCAGGCCACGCCCTGGGCGTAGCGTTCCACTTCAGCCACTACGGATACTTCGCCGAAGTAGCCGAAGTCAGCGTCACCGACAACAAGGTGAAGGTTCACAAAGTGTGGATGGCCGCCGATGTCGGTAGTCAAATCATCAACCCTGCCGCCGCCGAAAACATCGTGCAAGGCGCGATCATCGACGGCCTCAGCGAACTCATGGCCCAGGAAATCACGCTGGAAAAAGGCCGCGTGCAACAGAGCAATTACCACCAGCATCAAATGGTGCGCATGGCTCAGGCGCCAGCCGAGATCGAGGTGATCTGGCACAAGACCGACAATCCGCCCACGGGCTTGGGCGAACCCGCGCTGCCTCCGATTCTGCCAGCCGTGGCGAACGCAATCTTCGCCGCCACCGGCAAACGTTTGCGCTCCATCCCGCTTTCAAAGAGCGGCTTTAGCTGGGCGTAACCCGTGCTGTCGCGACGCGCGTGGGGCCGCCTGGTAACGGCATCGCTGGCGGCTCCAGTATTATCTCGGGCGCAGACTTCCGCCGCGCGCCCGTTTCGCGTCGCCGTCCCGAAGCAAACGATAGACCGCGTCCTAGCGCGCGTTCGCGACACCCATTGGCCGGAGCGCATCGATCAAGGCGGCTGGCAATACGGCGTCAGCTACGACTATCTCAAGGAACTGTGCGCCTACTGGACCACCCGCTTCGATTGGCGCAAAACCGAAGCCTGTCTGAATCAATATCCCCAGTTCCTCGCGAAAATCGACGACTTCGACATCCACTTCATCCACGTGAAAGGCCGTGGCCCGCGCCCCACGCCCCTGCTTCTCACCCACGGATGGCCCGGCTCCGTAATCGAATTTCTGGATGCCATCGGCCCGCTGACCGATTCCGGGCCTGACTCCTTCGATGTAGTAATCCCCTCGCTCCCCGGCTTCGGCTTTTCCTCGAAACCAAAAGGCAAGCCAGTCGGCCCAGTAACCACCGCCCGCCTGTGGCACAAGTTGATGACTGAAGTCCTCGGTTATCAACGCTACGGCGCGCAAGGCGGCGACTGGGGCAACGCCGTCACCATCCAACTCGCCGTGCAATTTCCCAACGACCTGCTCGGCATCCACCTCAACGCCGCCGGCGCGCGCCCCGTCCCCGACGCGGAGCGCAGCGACGAAGAGCGAACCTGGCTGCGAGCCGCCACCGAATACCGCCAGGCCGAAATGGACTATTTCAACGAGCAATCCCACAAGCCCCAGACCATCGCCTTCACCCTCGCCGACAATCCCGTAGGCACCGCGGCCTGGATCGTCGAAAAGCTCAAAACCTGGAGCGACTCCGGTGACGACCTCGATCGCACCTTGACCAAGGACCAGGTCCTGTCGAATGTAATGTGGTATCTGGTCTCGGGCACGGAGTGGTCGTCAGTATGGTTCTATCGCGGAAACGCCGACGAACCCGCTCCTCCTCGCGGCAAAATTTCAATTCCCACAGGCTTCGCCGCGTTCCCCAGAGAGATGACCGCCCTAGCCCCGCCGCGCAGCGCGCTGGAACGCGACTTCAATCTGGTGCACTACACTAAGATGCCCCGCGGCGGCCACTTCGCCTGCTTCGAGCAGCCGCAGCTCTTCGTTGAAGACGTGCGCACTTTCTTTCGCCGTTTCCGGAGCTAGAATAGAACGGTGATTCGTAAAGTCTTCCTCTTATGGTGTGCACTGTACACCTTGGCGTCCGCGCAGCCGCCCTCCGCCGCCGACCTTCAAAACACCGAACTGCACATGCTCCCCGTGCAAGGTAACACATACATGATGGTGGGCCCCGGCGGCAACATCACCATCCAAACCGGTAAGGACGGCGTGCTTCTGGTTGACACCATGTTCGCCCCCCTGGCCCAGCGCATCGCCGCCGAAATCAAGAAGCTGAGCAACCAACCCATCCGCTACATCATCGATACCCATGTTCACGGCGATCACGTCGGCGGCAACGAGCCCCTGCAGAAAATGGGTGCTGCCGGAGCGTCGCAAGTGATGGGCGGCGGTGCCACCGTGATCGCGCACAACAACGTACTGAACCGCATGACCACGCCCGTGACTGGCAGCCAAGCCCCTCCACCGCAAACCGGCCTGCCCAACGATGAATACGACACCCCCACCAAAGACTTCTTCTTCAACGGCGAAGCGGTAATAATATTCCACGAGCCCGCCGCCCACACCGACGGCGACAGCATCGTGTTCTTCCGCCGCTCTGACGTCCTGAGCGTAGGCGACATCTTCACCCCCGAGCGCTATCCGTTCCTCGATCTGGCCCGCGGCGGCAGCATCAAAGGGGAAATCGACGCCCTGAATCACATCCTGCTACTCACCGTTCCCGAGCACCTACAAGAAGGCGGCACCCGCGTAATCCCCGGCCACGGCCGCCTATGCACTGAAGCCGATGTAGTTGAATATCGCGACATGGTCACCATCGTCCGCGACCGCGTACAAGACGCCATCAAACGCGGCCTGAATCTGGAACAGACGAAAGCCGCGAAACTAACGCTCGACTACGACCCGCAATATGGCCCCGGCGATAACTTCGTCGAGTCAATCTATAAGAGCCTGGGGGCCAAGTAAATGCGATCCCGATTTTGTTTCGTAACAATCCTAACCGCCGCGACTTTGCAAGCCCAACCCCCCGGCCCCCCGCAACCTCCACGCCCCGCCAAAGCCGCCGCCCCGGTGGACCTCACCGGCTATTGGGTTTCCGTAATCAGCGAAGACTGGCGCTGGCGCATGGTCACGCCCATCAAAGGCGACTTCGCCAGCATTCCCATCAATCGCGAAGCCCGCAAAATAGGTGATGCCTGGGACCCAGCCAAGGATGAAGCCGCCAATTTGCAATGCAAAGCCTACGGCGCCCCCGCCATCATGCGCATGCCCGGCCGCGTCCACATCACCTGGCAGGACGACAACACTCTGAAAGTGCAAACCGATGAAGGAACGCAGACGCGCCTGTTCCACTTCGGCCAAGCCTCCCAGGGCGGGGAAGCAACCTGGCAAGGTTATTCGGTAGCCAATTGGGAACGCGCCCCTCGCGGCGTAGAGATCCCCGATCCCGTCCCGATTTTTTCCGTTCGCCAAGGCACGCAGGGCCGCTCACTAGAAGTGATGACCACGAATCTGCGCCCCGGCTACCTGCGCAAGAACGGTGTCCCCTACAGCGCCGCCGCCACCGTCAACGAATATTACGACTATCACAAAGAACGCAACGGCGACGAATGGTTCACCGTCACCACCATCGTTCGTGACCCGCAGTACTTGACCGGCCCCTGGATCACCAGCTCGGATTTCAAGAAAGAACCTGACGGCTCGAAGTGGGACCCGTCGCCATGCAAAGCGCGTTAGGAGATCAGAAATGAAGCGCATTGTATTATTCAGCGCATTACTAGCCCTCCCTGTTTGGGCACAAGTAGACTTCACCGGCGAGTGGGCCCCCGCCTATCACGAAGACGGTCCCGAACGCCTCCCGGGCCCCGAACTGGGCGACTATATGGGCATCCCCCTCAGTGACGCAGGCCGCCTGCGTGCCGATAGCTACGACGCCGATCGCATTTCAGTAGTGACCGAATACCAGTGCCGCCCCCACTCCTCCGATTACGGAATGCGCGGCCTAGGCAATCTGCGCGTAACGCGCGATATCGACATAACCAGCCAAAACTTAATGGCGTTCCACACCTATATGCCCGCCTGGGGCAGCGTACGCACCATCTGGATGGACGGCCGCCCGCATCCCCCCGCCTACGCCGAGCACACCTTCCAAGGTTTTTCTACAGGCGTGTGGGAAGGCAACATGCTCACCATCAGCACCACCCACCTGAAAGCAAATTACCTGCGCCGCAACGGGGTCGCCAGCAGTGACAAACGCATCGTCACGGAACACTGGACCCGCCATGGCGACTTCCTAACCGTGATCGTAGTAGTGGAAGATCCCGTCATGCTAACCGAGCCGTTCGTACGCAGCGAAAACTGGTATCTCGATCCCGGCCAAAAAATCCCCCCGTCCTTCTGCGAATACGCCGCCGAAGTTCCCGCGCCCGTTGGCTCTGTTCCGCATCACCTCATCGGCAAGAATGCTTTCCTGACGGAAGTAGCCGTATGGTACGGCCTCCCCGCCCAAGCCACCCGCGGCGGCGCCAAAACCATGTATCCCGAATACCGCAAGACCATGCCCAAGCCCATCAAACCCGCGCCCGAGAAATGCGAGCGCTTCTGCGTCTGCACCACGCTGGCCGATTGTAACTTGAACGACACCGTACAATCGCCCGGCGGAGCGCCCGCCCCGCGCCGTTGAATATACTGGTAACCGAAATGAAATTCACGACAATCACATTAATAGCAGCCACGTGCGCCGGATTAGCGCAAGCGCAAGTGCCCGCCGAGATCGAAGCCGGACTCCTAAAAATCGGCCAAGTCGTCGACCCCGGCTGCACCGCGCGCCTCTACCGTTCCCTGATGCCCGCCAACGACATCAACAGCAGCGCGACTCCGCTCTACCCCGGCATCACCATCGCGCGCGACGTTTCCTTCGGCCCCAATCCCAAAGACGTCGTCGATATTTTCACCTCCGATAAAGGTAGCGCGAATCGCACAGTTTTGATTTACGTCCCCGGCGGCGCCGGCAATAAAATTGAATTGCAGGTGAAAGAAGCCAACGCCTTCTACGACAACATCGGCCGCTGGGCCACTAAAAACGGCATGGTCTTCGTAAACATGCAGCGTCATCCCGGCGCCAATTGGGATGACCCCGCCAAAGACGTTTCCGCCATGATCCAGTGGGTAGAAGCCAACATCGCGAAATACAAAGGCAATCCTGATCGCATCTTCGCCTGGGCCCAATCCGCCGGCAACGGACCGCTAGGAAGCTACGTCGGACGCCCCGAACTGTACGGCCCCAAAGGCGTCGGCCTGAAAGGCGTCGTCTTCATGTCCGGCCAGTTCAACATTCTCCCCGTCCAACCCGCCGGCGCCCCCGGTGGACGCGGCGGTCCCGCCGGAGCACCCGGTCTTCCCCAACCCGGCAGCACCTGCGGCGCTGGCCCGAACAATTCAACCGACGGCGCACTCCCGGGCCGCACTGCCGGACAGCCCGGCGGCCCCAACGCTCCCGGCCCCGGTCGCGGACCCCAAGTAGACGCAGCCACGCAGCTCTCACGCTCCACGCTGCCCGCTTACAAAACGACGAAGGTAAAAATCATGCTGGCGACTGCCGAACTCGATCCTGGCATCGAAGGCAAAATGAGTGCCTTCAACCAAGCTTTTCACGATGAGCTCTGCAAAGAAGGCGCGGACCACTGCCCCACCATGCTCTTCGAAAAAGGCGAGAGCCACATGTCAGAAGTGTTCTCGATCGACACCCCCGACAAGACGGTCTCGGGGCCAATCCTAGCCTGGATCAAGAAAGTCAAATAGCGCTACTTGCGCGTAACCACGCCGTCTTTGATTAAGCGCTCCATCTGCGCAGGGTCCTGATTGTTTTCTTCGCACACATATTCCTGGAGACGCGTGCCGGGCCGCAGCATCAGTTTGCTAGTGACTTTCCACGGCTTCGTCAGCGCCTTCGGATCTTCGACAGTAGCTTCGTAATTGATCGTGTTGTAGTCGACGCGAGTGAAGCGCTCCACCACATGCATCGCATCCGTGTGGATATTCAACCCCGTCATGATTTCCTTGAATCCGGTGACGTCCACCACAAGAGTGTCGCCCTCCCAGTGCCCCACAGCGTTCCCTAAATAACTAGGATCCAGATCGTCAGGATGCTTAGCGTTCAGCGGCACCAGCCGAAACACGTGACGCGATTCCACCAGAATCACGATCAGCTGCGGAGTCTGCACAAACTGCCACGGATACAGCGACCCCTCATTCCCGCCCAAATCCAATTGCGGAATACAGCGCGCCACCGGATTATCGAACGCCCGCTTGTTGAACGACTCCATCACCTTCGCGGCCGCCCACGCCTGGTAAGAAGGGCGCTCAGCCCTGCGCACCTGCCGTTGCCCGGGTTCCGCGACACCAACACCTTGATTGGCCTCTTCCCAAGTCCCCGGTTTATCGCTCCCCGGCTGCCACACGCCTGACAAATCCGGTTTGCCATCCGCCGTCCGCGGCGTCGGCTGTGCAGCCAATACTACCGCGCTCAAAATCAGTATGCAGGTCTTCATGGCGCCGCCACCGGAGGCGTATTGCCCCCATCCCCATTGCCCGCCGGAGGCCCCGATTGCAGTTTCTTGCCGGTATTCGCGAACGTCACCTCGCGCGAGTGCGCCCAATTAGACCCGTCGCGCGCCCGCCAGCCGAATACCGTAACAGTATCACCCGGCTTCATCGTCTCGCCGCGCTTCCAGCCAATGCGGTTGAGCACCGTCGGCGGATACCCTTCAAACTTCCATTTCGCCACTTGCCCGTCCTGCCCCTTGACGTCGATGAAGAAATAGAAGTGAGGATTCGTCCACTGCACTTCCGTCACGACGCCGGTCAGCGTGACAGGTTTGTTCCCGTCATACTCCGCGCCGAAAGAATGATGCGCCAGCGCTGGCACGGCGGCCAGCAGCGCCGCCGCGAACCCCATGAGCAAGCTTGATTTCATCAGTGCTCCTTCCCGTCCGCTGTCCAGTGTATAACAGGTGCGCGCGCATGTTAGAACTTCAAACGAATACCGCCATTGAGAACACGCCCGTCCAATGGAGCCCAGGCATCGACGGTCCATCGGCCATCCACCCCGCGATCTGGGCGGAGCAGCGGATCCCACCGCGTCTGTCGAACATTGCTGAGGTTTTCGACATTCACAAACAGCCGGAAATGACTAAAACTCCGCTCGGCCAAAAAACCAAAGAGGACGTAGGATTTCGACTCGCTGCGATACGGGTTATCTTCCAAACGTTGCTGCCCCGTGTAATAACTTTCAACGCCGATACGCCCGGCTTTTTCCTTTTCCCACATCCCGACCAGTCCGAAACTATGCCGGGGAGTCAGCGGCGTATCCACTCGTTCGCCAAATTCAAATTGTCGCGAGCGAACGTAGGTGTAGCTGGCAGTGCCAGAGAACCCTGCCTTTTTGACGGTGCCGAGAAATTCGAAGCCTACGTTGTTGGTGGGTTGCGTTAGATTGATCAACTGGTAGCCTTCGATACGCTCGACATTAATAGGGTGGCGCACGCTGGAATCAAACAATGTTGCTGTCAAGGAGGCCGGTCCCATTTTGCGAGTCAGATCAAACGAAGCGCTTCGCCCGCGCTCGGCCACCAGTGGTTTGGGGATCGTGAGACGAGTTAACCCGGCGGCTTCCGTTTCCTCGGTTAACGGAGTGGGTGCAAAGAACCCTTGTCCAGCAGAGAGGCGGCTGATCCAGCCGTGCCACCGGAACAACGCAGAAAGGCGCGGACTGAAGAAGGTTCCAAATTGATTTTGAAAGTCAACACGAGCGCTCGCGGAAACCGATAACCAACGGGCAATCTCAATGTCGTCCTGCAGGAAAAGCCCGGGAGTAGTATAGCGGTAAGTGAACTCGGGAACGTCGCGCGGAAGATAGACTTCCCGCTCGGCGGCGACGCCGGCCACCCAAGTGTTGCGGCGAAAGGTGCCGCGGACGGTGAGTTCTCCGAAGAGTAGTTCGTGGCGGTCACGTTCCCGCACATCGCCAAAGCGGTGATCATGGTCTTGCCAGGACGCTGCGAATCGGGCCGTAAAAACGTAGCGCTTCTGGACAACGAATTGTAGATTGCCGCCGATGTCATAACGGCGGGTATTCAGCGCCTCAGTGTACGGCGTCCCGGTTGCAGGCAGTACAGCCCCGGGAAGCGTACCGCCGTCACGATTCTCATAAGTGAATCCGCCAGTGAGAAAAGCCGTTCGTCCGTCCCCGCCGTCCCAGAAAACTCGCGGTCGAAACACGCCGCGTGTGTATCCAGCTAGGTCAGCCCAACCGTCGTGGTCAATGTCATTGCGCTCTTGCCAGTCGCCGCTACCAAGAAAGGTTGCACCCCAGTGTGATGCCAGTTGCGATGCGGCAAAGAGCGACACATCGGTGGCGCCCAAAGTGGAGCGATTGAAGAGAATCTCATGAACCGGCTCTGGACCGGGCCGCCGGGAGATCAAGTTCACTACTCCCGCCATTGCTCCCGCGCCGTACAGCGCCGAAGAGACGCCTTTGATAACCTCGACTTGCCCCAGATCCACTGGCGGAATTTGTAACAGCCCCAGGCCGCCGCCCTGCTGACCGAAAAGAGGAAGACCATCTCCCAGAAAGGCTGTGTAACGCCCGCGCATTCCCTGGATGCGCACGCTCGCTGCGCCCAGCGAGGGCGAGGTACTCTGCACCCGCAGACCGCCCATTTCGTTCAACATCATGACGATGTCGCCAGGCGTCATCATGGTCTTCTCCTCGATCTCGTCGGGTCCCAATACTTCCACGCGGGTTGGCGAATCCTGGAGTCGTATATCGGTCCGTGTGGCGAACACGGTTACTTCTTCTTCCCGTTGTTCTTGCGGGTTAAGTTCAAAAGCGATCCGCCACTCCCGAGCTTCATCCACTTGAAGCGATGCCTTTGCGGACAAAAAGCCTTCCTTCGATACGCTCACTTGTACTTTCCCTAAAAGCAGAGTGGTGATTGCAATGCCGTTTTCGTCGGTTTGAATGGCGGTGCCGTTTACAGTAACGATTGCTCCCGCCACCGCTGCGGCAGCCGCCGTGACTTCCACTCGAATGGTCGCGCGTGGTGCCTCTTGCGAGAATAGCGGCAGTAAGGTGGCGAACGTCATGAAAAGCGTGAAGGCAATTCGGCAAAGCGCCTTCTTCACGCGGGACGTCTCGAGTTCAAACTCTCTAAAATGAGACATTCGCCTACAGGGCACCCCCCATCACAGGAAGCCTTCATCTTGCGTAGCGTGCGCGCGATGGCCCGGAGGTGCGCTATTTTGACCTTAACCTCAAGGGCTTTCGCCTCGATTTGATGCACCACGTTTTCGCCAGTCTGGTCAGGGTCCAATTTGAGCGCCAAAAACTCTTTGATCTCGGCCAACGTGAAACCGAGCGCCTGTGCCCGCTTGATGAACCGCAGACGGAGTAAGTCTCGCGGAGCATACGCTCGATGTCCTGATGATGTTCGCTGGGGCGACTGCATCAGCCCTTCGCGTTCATAGTAACGAATGGTTTCCAGATTGACCTTGCCTCTATTAGCGAGCTCACCAATCCTGAATATCAGCATGCTGCGCGCCGTCCTTACAGATAGTTTAGAACCCGTAGTTGACTACAGGTCAAATTCTTATCGCAAGCCGCAGTACTAAACTCGGCCATAATATTGTCTGGAGTCTCGGAGTAGGCGCCGGCCTCACCTCCGAGCGCCGCGCCTGGTAATCAAATCGCATCTGGAATTCGAATTCGGGAGGCACGATTGAAGACAGCCCTGATTTTCGCGATTGCATTTGCTGGTCACGCGGCCGCCCAAAACCCAGACGCAGCGTTCCAAAAATGGTGGCCCAGCTTCCAGTCCGCCGTAGCCAAGCACGACGCGAAAGCCATAGCGCAAGGCATGCGCTTCCCCCAGCCCTGGGAAAACGGCCCCGCCATCCGCGAGATCAAAACTGCAGCCGACTTAACCGCCCATTTCGACGTCTACATAACTCCGGAAATCAAAAAGCAAATCGCCACCAAGAAACCCGAGCGCCTGCCCAACGGCAACTACATCATCATCTGGCACACCCGCGGCAATGAATATTCGCTGCACTTCACGCCCGCCGGCAGCAGCTTTGCCCTCGATGGCCTAGGCGAAGGCCCGCCCTAACGCGCGCGCTTCATGCGGTAATCTTCGACTGCCGGCATTCGCACCACCCGGCACATTTCATGTAGACGGGATCGCGCCCGAGTCCCAATCATCTCGGCGAGAGTCCGTTCGCGGATGGTCTTCTTATCGCCGCCCGGCATCGTGAAATCCTTACCGCGCTCGTCGTCCGTCAGATTAGTAGTCGCAATGAGCGGCTTCTTTTGATTGCAGCGATGAGTGATGATCGCCGTTACCGTATCTTCCACCCAATCGGTGACGCGATGCGCGCCCAAGTCGTCGAGCAGCAACACCTCCACATCCAGCACCGCCCGATAAGCCTCGCGATCTGCCGCCCCCGACGCCGCATCGTAG
>Ga0070681_10003351_pt1 | contig 14983 bp, 15 predicted proteins | sample KBSC83BmetaG_FD_65650 | JGI IMG/M metagenome (GOLD analysis project Ga0070681, IMG submission 65650) | Corn rhizosphere microbial communities from Kellogg Biological Station, Michigan, USA - KBS C8-3B metaG | ecosystem: Host-associated > Plants > Roots > Rhizosphere | place: USA: Michigan...
GCGCTCCGGGCCCGGGGCGCCGCCACTCTGGTTAGACACACGAACAGCCTACCGCTGCGCCGCTCCACGCTGCCTTGGCGTCGTCGCCGTACGGGCCGTCGGACCGGCGGCCAGACCTTCGGCCGGCCGTCGAAGCGCGAGGGCATCGACCGAGTGAAGCGACCGCACGCGCACCGTCACGACCCGAAGGAGCTGGGCGACGCCGGTGACTTGCGAGCGGGCGTGATCACGGAGCGTGATGTGCCGCGCCTCCATCCCACGGTGGACTTCTTCGTCCTTAGACACATTTTGCAACTAAAGCCTGAGACGCAACAACCGCGCTCAGCTCTCAATCCCGTCACGGTTGCGCCACGAGGACTACCCGCCGAGCGATCCGCTCACGCCCTCGAACCGGACGCCGCGCCGGCTGCCGCGCCGCTTCCGTGGCGCATATCGGAAAAGTTGTGCCGGACGACCGCGACCTTCGCTGCGCCATTCGTCCGTCGGCTCGACCAGCCACGAGGCGTGAAGCGCCCGGCGAAAACTCGCCTTGTGCAGACGCCGGCCGAGCAGCAACTCGTAGATCTCCTGCAGTTGGCTCAGCGTGAACGTCGCCGGCAACAGGCGGAACGCGATGGGCGACTGGTCCAGCCGCGCGCGCACAGCGTGCATGGCGCCTTCCACAATCGCGCGATGACGCGGCGCGATCGGCGGCAGCTCCTCGACGGAGAACCACGCCGCATCGTCGCCTGGCGACGTACTCGCACCGGTCGCGACCAGCGCGACGTATCCGACCGAAACCACGGCGTCCGATGGATGCCGGCGCCGGTCGCCGAACGCCGCGATCTGCTCGAGCATTGCGGGCTGCGCACCGAGCGCCGCGCGTTCTACGCGAGCCGCGGCGTCGTCGATCGTCTCGTCGGCGCGCGGCGCATCGTGCGGCAGCTCCCAGCGCTCCTTGGACCGCGCATCGCCGGCGCGCACCAAGAGCGCCGTTAGACGACGCCCATGCGGCGTCAACGAGACGATATCCACGGACAGAGCCGGCCGGCGCGACGTGGCCCGGCCGGACGAAGAAGCGCGTTCAGGCATGACATGACGAATTAGTCACGGATTGTGACTAATGTCAAGGTCGCCATTTGTTCGCTAGAAGAAACTAATTTGCGCGACCGCCGCGCCGTGAACCGCACGCGACGATACCCGCAATCGCGCGCAGCGTCAACCTGGTTACGGCGGAGTCGACGACGCCGTTGCGCCTGCCGCGACGCCGCGCATCAAACCCGCGCCGACCGTCGCCAACGGCGGAATACTGATTGGCAACCGTCCGCCGATCGGCGCCGCCCCTACGAGTGCCCGCGCCGCCGCGCGCTGCGACACTGGCGCGCCACTCCACGCGATGAGATACGCCGGTACTTCGCTCACCTGCTGCAACAAATATGGATTGCCGAGCGCCACCACCACCGGATGTGCGCCGCGCAGCACGAGCTCGTTCACGAACTGCACGAACCCCTGCGGCGCCGACAGATCCGAAACCGTGGAACCCGCCGCGAGGTATGAGCTCACCACCACCACGTCCGCCGAATCGGCAACGGTCAGCAACCGCCAGTAGTCGGGCAACGCGTCGTCCGCACTCACAAACTCGGTCCGAAGCGACGGGAACGTCCGCCGTAGCTCCGCGTTGAACGTGACGCCGGCGCCGAGATCGCTCCGGTGCGCGAACGTCACCGACAACACGCGCGCCCCGTGCGACAGCCGGCCTAACGGAACCTGGTCGAGGGAGTCTTTGACCAGCGTGACGGATCGCTCGGCGATCTGCGCCGCGAGCGCCAGGTGCGCCGAGTCGCCCACGATCGCACGCGCGCTGTCGAGATCCGCCAGCCGCCGGCGCTCGAGACCAAGGCGCCACTTGAGCGCCAGAATCCGACGCGCCGACTCCGCGATCCGCGTTTCGGTGTATCGGCCGCTCTCCACGCCCTGCACGACGGCGTCGATCGCATGCGGTACGTCAGCCGGCATGAGCAGCACGTCCGCACCGGCGGCCACCGCGCGTTGCATCGCTTCCGGCGCCCCGAACAGATCGAGCACACCGCGCATGTCCATCGCGTCTGTCACGATCAATCCGTTGAAGTGGAGTTGGTCGCGCAGCAAGCCGGTGAGCACCAGCGGCGACAACGTGCCGGGCACGCCGCTCGAGTCGAGCGACGGCATCGCCCCGTGAAACGTCATGATCGCACCGACACCCGCGCTTATCGCGGCACGGAACGGCACCAGCTCCACCGTGTCGAGCCGCGCGCGCGACGCGTTCACCACCGGCAGAGCGAGGTGCGAGTTGACGCCGGTGTCGCCGTGCCCCGGAAAGTGCTTGCCGGTGGGGATCATGCCCCCGGCTTCGATGCCGTGCATGTATGCGACGCCCATCGCCGCGACCGACTCGGGCGTCTCGCCGAACGAGCGCGTGTTGATTACCGGGTTCGCTGGATTGTTGTTCACGTCCAACACCGGCGAGAAGTCGATGTTGATGCCGATCGCGCGCCCTTCGGCTGCCGTCGCGCGCCCCTGTTCCCGCGCCAGGGTGGTGTCGCCCGTCGCGCCCAACGCCATCTCGGGCGGGAACCATACCGCGCCGCCCAGGTCGATTGCGTTAGGCAGGAAGTAGCCGCCACGCGCGCGGAAGCCTGCACCGGCTTCGAGATCCGCGCTCACCAGCAGCGGCAGATCACTCATCGACTGGAGCGCGTTGAGCTTGGCGGCGATTTCGAGCGGCGAGCCGATCGACATGATCAGGCCGCCCACGTGCTGCTCGCGCACCAGGCTGCTCAGTCGCCGCCACGCCGGCGCATCGGCCGCCACGTAGTCGCCGTACAATTGCGGCCACACCATCTGCGCGACTTTGTCGCGCAGCGTCATGTGCGCAAGCGCGCAATTGACCCAGCCATCAGACGTGCTTTGGGAGGCGCACGCCTGTGCGATCGACTGGCGTGGTCCGAGCGTGCCCGGCGCGGGCTTCACAGTGGCGCAACCTGCGCAGGCGAAACCTGCGAGCGCCAACGTGGCCAGCCCGCGCCGCCGTGTCACCAAGCGATGGTTCCTTGCTTGCTCGTGTCCACGGATTCCTGCGCGCCGCTCTTGAACAGGAAGCCTTCCATGTTGCGCGTCAGGAACGTGCGCGCCTGCGGGTCCATGAGATTCAACCCGTGGTGGTTGATCAGCATCGTCTGCTGCTTCAGCCATTGCGCCCAACATTCCGTGCAGATTTCCGCCTGAATGCGCGTACCGATGGCGCCCGGGAATGGCGGACGTTCGAATCCCGCGCGCGTGTTGCCGCAGCGGGTGCAGGTAATGTCCATTGATCAGAGCCTCGAGAGAGTCTGCGGAAAGATAGCGGTTTCCAGTCCGCTCTGAGTCCTCTCGAGGTGCGCTCGCGCCCCACTCGTCAGGGGCGCCGACAGCTACGCCCGCGCGTACGTCACTTTGGCGAGCCTCAACCACTCGAGCACGCGGATGTACGCCCAGCCTACGTCGAACTCGTACCACTTCGCCTTGAACTTCGCGGAGTGCGGATCGGCGTGATGATTGTTGTGCAGCTCCTCACCGCCCAGCCAAATGGCAATGGGCGAGATGTTCCGGCTTTCGTCTTTCACGTTGAAGTTGCGGTATCCCAACGCGTGGCCCACGCCATTGATGATGCCCGCCGCCCAGAACGGAATCCACAGCATCTGGGCACCCCACACCAACGGTCCAACGAAAAAGCCGAACAGATAGATGTCGATGCCGAGCATGAGGATGATGCCCAACCACGGCAGACGAGCGAGCACGTAGCGTTCGAGCCAATCGTTGGTCGTGCCCTTCCCGTACTTCTCCAGTATGCCGGGCTGACGAATCGCCGTTCGATAATAGAACGCGCCCTTGATGATGATATTGCGCAATCCTTCGAGCAGCGGGCTGTGTGGATCGCCCTCGCGGTCGGCAAACGCGTGGTGCTTGCGGTGGCAAGCTACCCACTCCTTCGTGACGATCGACGTCGAGAGCCACAGCCAGATTCGCATCGGCACTTCTGCGACTTTGCTGAACGTCACGCCACGGTGCGTCTGCGACCGGTGGAGAAAGAGCGTCACACACACATTCGTGATGTGACCGGCGAGGATGACGAACAGCATGGGCTTCCACCAATGGGAAGCCAGAACCGCGAAGCCTGGCATTCTTCTCCGTACTCCTGCTGAGGAGCTGTGACGATGTCGCTTCGAGCGACAGCGGGGACGGCGTCGACCCCGGCCCCGCGAGGAACCCGACGGGCCGGAACTCTTCCGAAATGTAAGCGCGGTAACGCCACCTGCCAACATTCGAGCCAGGCGCGCCCCTACCGCCCTCACTCGACTCGTCAGTCCGCCACCGGTAACGGCTTCGGACTTCTTGCCGCATCGCTCGATCTATCGTAGCGTCGAATCGTGACAAAGACCCCGCGCCGACCGGCGCCATCGCGCTCTCCAGGCGCCGCCATCGCGGGCCGCGCGACCGCCGAAGGAACATCGCGCTATGCCGAGCGACACGCGTCGCACTTCGTCACCGATTACTTCCGTTCGTTCACGGCCGATCGGCTCAGCGTCTCGTCTATCGGACTGGGCACATACCTCGGCGAATGCACCGGGGACGATGATCGAGACTACGCGGAGACCACCCACCTTGCGCTGGCATCCGGTGTGTCGCTGCTCGACACGGCGATCAACTATCGCTGCCAGCGGTCCGAACGCGCGGTAGGCCGCGCGCTTTCGCGCGCTGTTCGGGAAGCCACGGCTGCACGCGACGAGATCGTGCTGTGCACGAAAGGCGGATACATCCCGCTGGATGACGTCGCTCCGGGCACACGCGAGGAGTATCAGGCCTACGTCGAGCGCGAGTACTTCGCCACGGGGATCGCCACGCCCGAGGACGTCGTGGCCGGCGGACACTGCATCGCGCCGGCGTTTCTCGCGGCGCAGATCGAGCGCAGCCGCGCGAACCTGGGCGTCGACACGATCGACGTGTACTACGTCCACAACCCGGAACAGCAGCTCGACGCGATCACTCCCGCGCAGCTCGCGACGCGTCTTCGCGCGGCGTTCGAGCTGCTCGAGCATCAGTGCGACATCGGCGCCATCGGCGCCTACGGCTGCGCCACGTGGAACGGCCTGCGCGCGACGCCAGGCACGCGAGGGCACCTGAATCTCGAGGACCTCGTGTCGATCGCACGCGACGTGTGCGGCGACCAGCACCACTTCGCGGCCGTCCAGCTCCCCGTCAACCTCGCGTTGACCGAGGCGGTGCGGCTCCCCACGCAACAGTTAGGCAAGCACACCGTGCCCGTCCTCGAGGCCGCTGCTGAGTTAGGCGTGGCCGTCGTCGCCAGCGCGTCGTTGCTGCAGGGAAAGTTGGCGCACCACCTGCCGGCCACGGTGCACGAAGCGCTGCCCGGCTTCACGACCGATGCCCAACGCGCCATTGCGTTCGTGCGTTCGCTGCCCATGGTGACCGCGGCGTTGGTGGGGACCAAGTCGGTTCGGCATCTGCACGAGAATCTCGCGGCCGCGCGACGTGCCTGAGGGGGCGCGTCCCGCGGACGACACTCGGCTCGTCACCTCCGAGATCTCGAGCCATCGATCGCCCGACGGCCATTTCCGGAACCCGTGGCCAGACGCCCAGCCGCCGAGGTTCCGCGACGTGATCACCTGGAGCCGCACGCGCCGTTCGGCGCCGCGCGCGCACCCGGTGCTTCCGTCTCACGTCCAGCCAGACATCGACAGGCCGCGCGCCGCGGCGGACACGCTCTCCGCCACGTGGGTGGGTCATTCCACGGTACTGCTCCAGGTGGGAGCACTCAACGTGCTCACCGACCCGATGTGGAGCGGCCGCGCATCGCCGGTGCAGTGGGCCGGCCCGCGCCGCCTAACGGCACCCGGTCTCGCCCTCGACGCTCTGCCGCCGATCGACGTCGTGCTCGTCTCGCACAACCACTACGACCACCTCGATGCCGCGTCGGTCCGCGGCATTGCGCACCGCCATCCATCGGCCCGCTGGTTCGCGCCGCTCGGCGTGGCGCGCTACGTTAGGCGCTGGGGCGGCCGCGCCGTGACCGAGCTCGATTGGTGGGATGCCTTCGATGCCGACGGCCTCCGCGTCGCGTGCGTACCGGCGCAGCACGCGAGCGGCCGCACGCCGTTCGATCGCATGCGCACACTGTGGTGCGGGTGGACGCTGCGCGCCGGCACCCACACGATCTACTTCGCCGGCGACACCGCGTATCACCCGGAGTTCGGCGAGATTGCGCGGCGCCACGGGCCGTTCCATTTATGCGTCTTGCCCGTCGGGGCATACGAGCCGCGGTGGTTCATGCGCCCGGTCCACGTAAACCCGGACGAAGCGGTGCGCGCGTACACCGACATCGCGCGCGCGCATCCCGCGGCCGCGCCGCCCATCGCGCTCGCCGTCCACTGGGGGACCTTCTCGCTTGCCGACGAGCCGGTGGACGAGCCGCCCCGCCGCGCGGCCGTGGCCTGGCGCGCGGCGGGGCTGCCTACCGACGACGTGTGGATTCTTTCGTTAGGCGAAACGCGTCGCGTTCGGCGCCGCGGCGCGTGAGCGGCATCCGCCGCCCACGCGCCGCACCATGATCACTTCTCGATCGTGACTGGCGTGACCAGCACGTGCAGATTGTGGTTGATCCGGAGTCCCGCCACGCCCTCGGTGGGCAGTTTGCTCCGCGGCACGGCGTCCACCAGCTTGTCGTTCACCAGGAAATGCGCGGTGTCCTTTGCGAAGTGAACCTTGAGCGAGTACGTCGCCTTGCCCGACGCATCCTGCTTCGGCACGTTCGGGTTCGCCGTCCAGTCCACCACCGATGACGTCTTCGCGCCGTCGCGTCGCTTGATCAGGAACTCGCCGGTACCGCGCACGAGAAAGTAGCCGTAGGTCTGTTGCGCGCGGTCATCCAGGTGCTGACCACCGAAGAACACGCCGTACGCCTCCGGATGCTTCGGCTTCTCGAGCTGCTGGATCGTTGCCGTCACCGCGTAGACGCCCGATCCCGAGTCCTTGGCCGCGTACAGAATGTGAGCCGGTCCAGTCTGTACTTCCCATTTTCCGCCGTTGGCCGTGTACTTGGCGTTCGATATGCTGGCGTCGGCGTGGTCGGTCATCGCCGCGAACCCAGCCGGTACTCCAGTGCCCGGAGCAGCTTTGTCGGAGTCCGCCATGCCCGCCATTCCCTTCGACGTGTCCGACGCCGCTGCTGCGGGCGCGCTCGCGGAATCGGCCGCTCCGGTCTTGCCGGCATCGCTCGTCTTCGCGCACGCGGCTGCCAGGAACGCGAGCGCCGTCAGAGCCCAAGTCGTGGTGCGCACATCTCCTCGCTTGCTGAAGTGAAGGTTCGTGCCGCTAATATACCGGCCGCGCGGCACGCGGTCAGTGTTGATGCCGCGACGTCCGGGACGCATCCTCCGCATATGAACGCCGAGCAACAGCCTCCGCGCCGCGTGCGCATGTCCGATGGCACGGTCTGGACCGTCGAGTTCCAGCACGAGCGCGCACAACTCATGCGGCGTGGAAGCGAGCGCGAGCGCAGGCTCTTCGCATTTTTCCGCGATGATCGCGGACAGATGCGCCGAGCCGTCGTGTCCGAGGATGCAAAGTCGGGCGCCACAGACGCGGAGCTCCGCCGCGCGTGGGAGGGTGCCGAGCGTCTCTCGCCGGCGGGCCCCCGCTGACGCGGCTCCGTTAGGACTTGCTCGACGCGCCGGACCCGGCGTGCAGATACTGCGCCATCCACGACCCGACCAGCTCCGACACGCGCTCGCGCGCGTAGTCCACGGTGATCACGTGCCCGCTGCCGCTCACCCACTCCAGGCGCTTCACCGGCGCGCCGATCGCCGCGAACGTTTCCTCGGCGGCTTTCATCGTTAGGCGGTTGTCTTCGCGCGACTGGACGTACAAGGTCGGCGCGCGAACGCGGCCGAGCACGGCACGCGCCGACGTCGCCAGCGCCTCGAGATCGGCGAGCAGCCGCGGCGTTGCCGCACCATAGCCCAACGACCGCGCCCGCTCCTCCGGATCTCGGATCGACCGCGGGTTGCCCACGCCGCGCCCGAAGTACGGCATTACCACGCCGGCCGCCGGCGCCACCTGCGCGAACCACCGCAGGCTGCGCGGCGTCTCGATGTAGGGCGCCAACAAAATCAGTGCGGCGACTTGCGGCTGGTCTGCCGCGACCAACACGGCGAGCGCGCCGCCCATGGATAACCCGACCACACCCACGCGCTCGTATCGCGCGGCGACGTTCGCGTACGCATCGCGCGCGGCGTTGAGCCATGTCCCGCGTGCCGACGCGCGAAACGCTTCCAGCGTGCGGCCATGACCGGGCAAGAGCGGCGCGTACACCGAGAATCCGCGCGCGTGCAAATCCGCCGCGAGAAAGCGCAGTGTGTCCGGAGAGTCGCCGAAACCGTGGATGAGGAGAACCGCGTCGCGCGCACCAGGCGCCGGCAGCTCGATCGAGGCGGCGCCGGGCACGATCCCGTCGCTGCCCAACGGCAGCCGCGCCGCGACGGTGCGCTCCACCAACCGCCGCGACGCGAGCCGCGTCGCGGCGGCGACAATCAGAATGGCGAGCAGGACGTACGGGATCACTCCCTGATGTCTGCTCCGCTGGCGGCGCGTTCGTCGTACAGGGCGATGGCAGGACGAGGCGTCGTCTGGCGCGCCATGCGGCCCACGAGGCCGTCCAGATCGGCGATCACGAGGCCGTTCCCGGCACGCTGAATGAGCCCCTCGGCAGACAGCCGGCCTAACACGAGCGAGATGGATTCGCGCGTCGCGCCTACCAATTCGCCTAACAGGCGCCGCGACACCACGACGTTCTCCTGCGACATCGTGTCGGCCGGAACGTCGCGGCTCTGCGCCATCCGCACGAGCGCCGCGACCAACCGCTGCTCCACGGTCAGCGTCGCGTACTGTCCGAACTTGTCGAGAATTTCGGTGCGCTCGGCCATGAGCTGGCGCACCAGTGACAGCGCGTGGATCGGCTGCTCGCGCATGAGCGCGCTGAAGCGCGCCGTGCTCAGATGCAAGGTTTCCGTCTCATCCTCGGCGCGCGCCTGACTCGCGTAGCGGGCGTCGGTCTCCAGTCCCTCGCCGCCGAACGTCTCCCCCGGCGTCGCCACCCACGGCACGAAGCTGCGTCCCGACGCGACGGGATTCCGGAGCGCGACCTGTCCCCGCACGACGATGAAGACGCCGTCCGCCAAAGCTCCCTGCTCGTAGATCGCGAAACCAGCGGGCCAAAATGTGCGGGCGCCGTACTTGGCGATCGCTTCCCGTTGCTCGCGTGACAAACGTGTGATTTCTTTCATGTGCACAGCCGCCGCGTCGCCCACAAATTAGATCACGAGCTCACACTCCGCACCCGCCAATGGCTCGGTGACATCGGCGGAACATATCTTGGCGTGGTGAGTCCGCAATGAACGGGCCGCGACTTGGTATAGCGAACTGAACGAGTGAATATTAGACATACCTAATTCTCGTCGAACAACTCGCCCAATGTCACGCCGTCCAACCTCTGATAGCACTCCCGCATCGGTCGTGATTCTCGGCGCCGATGCGGTGCTCGCGGCGTTGCCGGCGACATCCGTCCAGTTAGCACACGCGTGTCGGGCGCTCGGGTACGACATGGCGTTCCCTGCCACGTGGGGCGACGAGCTGGTTGCCGAAGGATGCCTTCGCTACCTCGCCGCGCACGAACCCGAAACCGCGATTCTGTCGTCGTGTCCGCACGTGGTCGATCGCCTAACGCGCGCCGGCGCCGAGCTCGTGCCGCACATGATCGTGCTGGCCGCGCCGCCGGTCGCCGCCGCCCGATACGTGCGCGCCGCGTTCGCCCAACGCAAGGTCCATATCACGTACCTCGGTTCGTGCCCGGCGGCGGACGACCCGAGCATCGATGCGCGGCTCGAGCCCGGCGCGTTCCTCGATGCGCTGGTCGAGCGCGGCATCGTGCTGGCCGACTTGCCCGAGTTCTTCGAGTCGGTGCTGCCGCCCGACCGCCGCCGCTACCTGTCCCTGCCCGGCGGCGTGCCATCGGCCGAACATCTCGCGGCCGATGATCCGCGACGCGCGCTCGTCGAACTGGACGGCGAGGACTTTCTCGTCGATCTGGCCCAGCGTCTCCTGGCACGACAGCACGCGTTGATCGACGTCTCGCTCGCCGCCGGATGCGCATGCGCCGGCTCACCGCGGGGTGCGCGCGCCACGCTCGTGGCCCTCGAACCGCCACGCGCCCGCGCACCGGTGCTGGACCCGAGCATCGCCGTCGACGTCGCGCCGCCCGATACCGCCGAGCGAATGGACGCCGGGCGACCGGAGCACGAGCAAGCCGACGAGCCCGCGCCGCCAGTGCCTAACCCAAGCCCTGTCACGCGCGCGACCAATCCGCCGGCCGTGCGACGCGCGGGCAGCGCCATTCCGCGCGCATTCGCGGCGCACCGGGCGCTCGCCAAACGCCGCGAGCGTGCGCCGGTCGCGCACGCGCCCACCACGTATTCCACTCGCCCGCGGCCCATGTCGCCGCCGGCCGGTCCGGTGATTCCACTCTCCACCGACCGGCCGTCGTTCGTGCCGCCCCCGTTCGTCCCCGCGCCGCCGCCGCTTCCCGGCAAAATGCGCACGGGCCCCGCCGACCACTCCCCCGTCGCGCCAACGAGCTGCTGACGCGCCGCCTAACGGCGAGGTGGCACCCGCCTAACGCTTCGAATGTGCGGTGACCGCGGCGGTCGCGTCCTGGATCGCGTGCGTTGCCGTGTCGAAGCGCGCAGCCAGGTCCGCCATCTCTCGCGCCGTGAGATCCCGGTCGCCCGCGCGGATCGCTTCGTTCACCGACGGGAACACCATGTTGGCGTAGCCGTTGTCCTCGTCCGCGGCATAGATGACGTTCCGGAACCATCGCCGCGTCCGCAATCCATTCGGCCGCGTGAAGGCGCGCTCCACGCGCATGAGGGCTGCGTTCGTGCGCACATCCACATCGCGTGATGGTGCGCCGCGCGCGAGCACCGAATCGCGCGCCGCGTTGAATGCTGTCGCCGCCTGCTGCATGCGATCGATCGCTGCAGCCAGCGCCGTCGTGTCCACGGTCCAGCCCTTTGCTTTCGCCGCGGAATCGACGCGTGGAACATAAGTGCGCATCGTCCGCGCGTACTCGACGTAGTCGTACGGTAGAATGTCCGCGTCGGCGAATCGCTCCACCATCGCCGCGCCGATGCGCGCGGCTGCGGCATGGTACCCGAACGTCGGATCGCCGAACTTCGTCATCCAGTGGTACGAGTCGTAGAGCGAGTGATAGACACCGCCCGCGCCTCCGAAGCCCCACTCGGCGATGGGGATACCGAAGTGATTGTAGAATCCCGCGAAATCACTGCCGCCGCCCGGGTCGCTCATACGCGGCTGCGCACTGTCGGGCACGTTTGCCCGCTTGCGCCACACATCGTATACGGTGCCGGCGCCGCTCGGGTCGGGAATGTGATGCACCACGTCGCGCAGCGTGGAGCGAATCGACGGCGAGCCGCCGCCGCCGAACGCAGATCCCTGCGCCGCAACGTCCTGATTGAAGTACGCCACCGCGCCATGAAGCAGCCGCAGCGAATCGTCTTCCACGTATTCGGTCGAGCCTAACAGACCCCACTCCTCGGCGTCCCATGTGGCGAAGACGATCGTGCGCTTCGGCTTGTAGCCTGCACGCACGGCTTCGGCCACGGCGCGCGCGGCTTCCATCACGCTCACGGTTCCACTCACGTTGTCCGCCGCACCGGGACCCCACGCGTCGCGGTGGCCACCGATCATCACGATCTCATCCGGGAATTCGCTCCCGCGCACGACGCCGAAGGTGTCCCAGATCGTCTTGATCGCCGCCGTTGCCGTGTCGCTGCGCACGATGAGATGCGCCGACACCGGTCCAGGTCCCGCGTGATAGCGGAACGGCAACCCGCCCTGCCAGGTCTGCGGAATTTCGTGACCACGCAATCCCTCGAGCAGCCTCGCCGCGTTGCCGTACGACATGGGGATCACCGGGATGTGCGATATCTCGACCGAATCGAGCGGCACGCGATGCACGCCGGGTTTGCTCGCATAGCCCGGGGTCGTCGGATCGCCGTCGGGGTTGAGCACGCTCCCGCGCTGCACGCCGTTCGGATTTCGCATCGGTCCTAACGGATAGACGTCGCCGCGCGCAAACCCGTCGTCCGCCGGATCGCTGTAGATGATCAGCCCGATCGCGCCGTTCTTCTCCGCTTCGCGCGCTTTGATGCCGCGATACGACCGGCCGTAGCGCGCGATCGCGATCTTGCCCTTCACCGATACGCCTAACGAATCGAGCTCCGCATAGTCTTCGATGAGCCCATAGTTCACGTACACGACGGGCGCCGAGACATCGCCGGTGCCGCTGTAACCGTTGGAGATGACCGGCTCCTTCACCGTCCACGACGTGGTGTCTTCCGGTACCGGGCCCTCGGCTAACCGAAGCGCGAGTGTATCGGGCGACACGCGCCACGCTTCCATCAACGTGGTGTACGGCATCCATACATCGTACGCGCGCACGTTGGTTTCGAGGCCCCACCGTTTCATCGCATCGACCACGAAATCGCGCGTGCGCGAATCGGCCGGCGTGCCGGCGATGTGCACGTCGCTCGAGAGCGTGCGCGAGTCCGAGCGGGCTTGGGTGCTGTCCGGTCGCGCCGTCGTACTCGCTTCGAGCGCGCGTTCGCGCTGCGCTTCGACAGGTGTGTAGCCCGGCAGCGAGGCCTGTTGCCCGGAGACGCCGCTGCCGCACACGACGACGGCGACGGTCGCAAGCGCGACCTGCAATTGAGCACGCATGATGTTGGGGTTCAGTGAATGTGAGCCATCGATTCATTCGACCCGGCTACGCAGGCAGCGCGTGAAACGTTGCTGTTCGGCGTCACGCCCCTACCCGTGTGCCAGGAACGCGTCACGCGCACCGGTCACCACGAACTGCACCGCGACCGCGGCCAGCAGCAGGCCCATGATGCGCGTCATCACGCGAATTCCCGTCTGTCCGAGAAACACCACCAGCTTCTCGCCTAACCGAAGCGCGCCCCAGGAGATCGCTGCCGTCAGCACCACCGAACCGTACACCACCACCGATTCCGGCACCGATCGCGCCTGGTTCGCCAGCACCATCACCGTCGAAATCGCGCCGGGGCCGGCCAGCATCGGCATCGCCAGCGGTGTGAGCGCAACGTCATCCTTCTCCGCGCCCTCCGCGATCTCGGTGCTGCTCTCCTGCGTGCTGCGCTGTCCGCGCAGCATGTCCATTGCCACGTACCACAGAATGAGGCCGCCGGCGATGCGGAAGGCCGGCAGCGTGATCCCGAACAATCGGAAAATGAGACGGCCGGCGACCCCGAACACGATCATGAGCACGCCCGCCGCGATTGTCGCGCGCGTCGCGGTTGTCCGCCGTTGCGCCGGCGTCTCGTTCCGCGTGATCACCAGATACGTCGGAATCACCGCGATCGGGTCGACGATGAAGAGAACCGACGTGAACGTGATCAGCGCGAATTGTAGGAAATCGCTCAAGAAAACTCGCGCGGGGCAGGGATCATCGGGTTGCCACGGGAACGGCGGAAAATAACCAACCGCCGCCGTCGGGCCTACCCGCAGCGCCTCAGCGGTGCCGGAGCTCGTCGAGAACGACGAGCAACGCGTTGCGGAGCCGCTCCTCGCGCATCGGCCCCTCGCGTATCGTCGCGCCCAGGTGCGAGAGCTGCGCGAGCATCTCGCGCTCGACGAACGCCTCGGGCTCCCGCACGCCGAGCGACTCCAACGAGCAGAGTGCGACGGACCGCAACAGCTTTCTCGTCTCGCGCGACAAGCCGGCCAGTACTCTCGGATCGGTGGTCTGCGCGGGCGTCGGATCTTTCCGCCGCGACGGCGCCGAACGCAGCGACGAGAGCGGCTCGAGCGTCACGACGAATGACCCGGCTGTGTGCTCGCGCATCGCACTAACGACGCCGCGGCGTCGAAGCGTGCGCAATAAGGCGAGAACCGCCTGGCGCACAACCGACACGCCCGCGATGCTTCGGTTGCCGCGCCCCGTGATCACGAGCACGTCGCCAACGCGCTCCACCTGCTTCTGGCGCAGCCAGGCTTCCGCGCGAGCTGTAGCCTGGGCCGGCGTCGGCAGGACGGCCCGAAGATTCAGCGTCCGTCCCGGACCGAACCGCGCTTCGTCCAGCGCCGTGAGCGCGCTGCGCGTGCGCGGTCCCTCACGGGCCATGACGAACTTCCGTTAGAACGTGACGCCGACGCTGATCGGCAGCATCTGCGTGCTCGAACCGGTTGTGAAGATGTCGTGCCAACGGATCTCGGCGAACGTCGAGAACCCGCTGAGCTGCACCCGAAGACCCGCGCCGAGGTTGATACCGAAGCGGGTCTCGGAAAACGCATCCCTATCCGACGGCTCGAACCTGACGTTGTAGCCGCCGACGCCGCCGATGATGTACGGCTTGATGAGCGGTTGCGGTCCGAACGCATACGTGGCGTTCAATGTCACGGCGACCACCCGCGCCTTCTCCGATGGCGAGATCCCGTTGGGCGTATCCTTACTGCCTAACTGGTGCCACGTGCCCTCCACTCGAAAGCCGAGTGGCACGAGCGGAAGCCCTAGATCGACCAGTGCACCGGCGTGCCATCCCGACGACGCCACATCCGACAGCTTGCCAACCGGAAAGGTCCCGCCGCCCACGATGCCGAATCGCGCGGGACTCGAAGCCAACTGCGCCGACGCCGGTACGGCGAAGGCCAGCGACGTTACGGCCGCAATCACACTCCACACCATGCGTCTCATGCAACGCTCCCCTGTTAGATGCCTGCGCCTCCGCGACCGCCCACTGGTCGCGATGATGCAATTCCAACCCTCACTGGCACCAGCGCCAGGCGCAAGACGCGCGCCCGGCTAGAAACGAAGCCC
>Ga0070681_10003352_pt1 | contig 14977 bp, 13 predicted proteins | sample KBSC83BmetaG_FD_65650 | JGI IMG/M metagenome (GOLD analysis project Ga0070681, IMG submission 65650) | Corn rhizosphere microbial communities from Kellogg Biological Station, Michigan, USA - KBS C8-3B metaG | ecosystem: Host-associated > Plants > Roots > Rhizosphere | place: USA: Michigan...
CGCGGCGACCCGCTCGCGGAGCTGCGCCCGGGTGAGCGGACCGTCGGCGTCAAGCGCGGCCCGCACGGTGGCCACCGCCCGCTCCGCGTCCTGCGGGGGCACGCCCTCTTGGGCTAGCCGGCGGGAGTTTCCCACGCTCAGCTGCGGGGTGGTCAGCGGGTGCAACCACCAGTAGTCTTCGGCGCGGACCAGGTGCAAAGTGCCGCGGTTCAGCCAGGACACGACCAGTGAGCGGCGCGCCAGGGCGGAGTCGACGTCCGCGGCGGACAGCCCGGTGGACCGGGCACGGACCGTGAGCCGCGCGCCGCGCTGATCCTGCGCCTGGACGGCAAGCAGCCGCTCGGTCACCTCCTCGGCGCTGCCCGCGGGGTCGCCGCACAGCAACTGCGCCGCGCACCGTTCCGCGGTGACCGCCCGTTCGCCGGCGTTCCCGGCCGCCGGGGACCCTGATGTGCTCACCGACCGTGACTCTACCGTCCCCGGCCAGCCGCCGTCACCCCGCGACCCGTCAGCCCTGCCGTTGCTGGGAGGGAGCGCCGGCGACGAGGTCACGCAGCCGGTTCCAGCGCTTCTGGTAGCGCTGGTTGTAGCGGATCGCGGCGCGCCTGGCGCGCCGCGGCCGGCTGGCGTAGTGGCGCACCGCCCACCATGACCCCGGCTTGGCCAGCCTGATGGCGCCGATCAAGGCCACGATGCCGATGACAATGCCCACCACGCCGGTCACGACCTTGCCCTTGAGCAGGCAGATCACGCAGAGCACAAGGTTGACGGCGAGACCGGCGACCGACGACCACCACCCTGCCGTCCCGACCGGGCCGGTCACGAAGTCGGCCCCGCCGACCAGCGTCCCGGTTATCACCAGGACACAGAAGATGGCGTCGACCGATTTACGCCCCTGGTTGGTCCAGTAGACGTCCTCCAGGTGCAGCCAGAGCGCGAACTCGTCGACGGTGAGGCCGACGCCCGCCCCGAAGACCGCGGCGGCCGCGTCAAGCGCCGCCCCCTGCGGCGTCGCCGACACCAGGACAATCCCGGTGCCGATGATGATCAGGATGCCGAAGACCTGATGATGAACGTGGTTGCCCCCGATCTGGACGTTGCCGAGCCCGGCCCGGCCGCCGCTGCCCGACCGGATCAGCCGGGTCACGATCCTGGTGACAAGGAAGGTGACCAGGATCGACAGGAACATCCACATCATGGGCTGCAGGGAGACATCGCCCCGGCCGACGGTGATGTTCACGCCCGACGGGACCTTCACCCTGGCGGGCATCGACACCGGCGGCGGGAGCTGCACCAGGGAAGCGAGCCAGGGTGCTGTGCTGGCAGCATCGACTGACACGGGCCCCCCTCCTGCGCCACGGCCTTATGCCCGGATTCTACGCGCAATGGCGGCGCCACCCAGCGTGATCGCCTCTCCGGCGCGTGAACGCCGCTATGTCTGTGGTGTTTCCAGTTAGCCCGGGCCTGGAACGTCGGGTGGCCGGCCGACCAGGTCAGGCGACCGGCCGCTGGCCGTATCCCGTCAGCTTCGCCGCGACGGCGGCGATCTCCGCGGGCGGCAGCAGGCGCGGAGTACCCGCTGCCGCGGCGCGCAGGTACACGTCGCACAGCCACTCCAGGTACACGCACCTCTCGTGCGCGGTCACCAGGTCAGGTCCGATGGTGACCGCGCCGTGGTTGCCCATGAGGCAGCCCGTCCGGTCGCGCAGCGCGCTCACCGTGTTGTCCGCTAGCTCTTGCGTGCCGTAGGTGGCGTAAGGGGCCACGTGCACCGGGCCGCCGAACATCGCCGTGTAGTAGTGCACCGGCGGCACCTCGTCCACCAGCGCGGACAGTGCCGTCGCGGCCGGCGAGTGCGTGTGCACGACCGCGCCCGCCTCGGGCCGGACCGCGTAGATCGCCAGGTGCAGCGGCAGCTCGCTGCTCGGCGCGAGCGGCGCCTCGACCGCGGCGCCGTCGAGCCGGTGCACGCCCACCAGTTCCGGGGTCAGTTCGGCGTAGCGCACGCCGCTCGGGCTGACCGCCACGAGGTCGCCGTCCCGGACGCTCACGTTGCCCGCCGTCCCCACCACAAGCCCCGCGCGGGACAGATTCCCGCAGGTGGTCACGATCGCGTCGCGGGCGTCGGGGAGCAGCATCACGGACCTCCGGGGTGTAGCGTCGGCGATGTGGGCAACGACGTGCTTGATGACGTTATCGGGTGGCAGGACGGTCAGGTCGTCGCCATTGACCAGACGGCCCTTCCGCATCAGCTCTCCGTCCTGCGCCTTACTACCGTAGATCAGCTCGTCGACGCGATCGTCCGGCTCGTCGTGCGGGGCGCGCCGCTGCTCGGCGTGGCCGGCGCGCTTGGCGTGGCGCTCGCGGCCCGGCAGGCCGAACGCGAAGGCTGGGACGCTGAGCGGCTGGACGCCGAGGTCAAGCGGATCGCCGACGCTCGCCCCACCGCGGTCAACCTGCGCCGCGAGGTCCTGACCGTGGCGGCCGTGCTGCCCGACGGCGCCGACGCGGTGGAGGCCGCCGCCCTGGCGGTCCACGACACCGCGATCGAGGTCAGCAGGCGGCTGAGCGAGCGGGGCGCCGACCTCCTCGTCTCAGAGTGCGGTGCGGGCCCGCTGAAGGTGCACACGCACTGCAACACCGGCGCGCTCGCCTGCCTGGGCTGGGGCACCGCGCTCGGCGTCATCCGGGCGCTGCACGACCGAGGCGCGCTCGCGCACGTCATCGCCGACGAGACCCGCCCCCTGCTGCAGGGATCGCGGCTCACCGCCTGGGAGCTCGGCCAGCTCGGGATCGAGCACTATCTCGCGGCCGACGGCGCCGGGCCGTTCCTGATCAGCCAGGGGCAGTCCGACGCGGTCGTCGTCGGGGCCGACCGGGTGGCGGCCAACGGCGACACGGCCAACAAGATCGGCACCTACTCCCTCGCCCTGGCGGCCCGCCGGGCGGGCATCCCGTTCGTGGTCGCCGCGCCGGAGTCCACGATCGACGAGGCGACCGCCACCGGGGCGGACATTCCCCTTGAGCTGCGGGCCGATGAGGAGATCACGTCCTTCCAGGGCACGCTGGCCGCTCCGCGGGGCACCCGCGCGCTGAACTACGCCTTCGACGTCACCCCGGCCGACCTGATCACCGCGATCGTGACCGAGGACCGCGTCATCCGCCCGTGAGCGGGGGCGGTTGCCGCGGTCGGGCGGGCCTTGCCAGAGGACGATCCCCGCTCCTCGTGGGAGGATGAAGCGGTCAGATCGGGTGCTGGAAAGGGGCGGGTTGGGATGAGCCGGGTGGTTGTGATCGGCGCGACCGGACACATCGGCACGTACCTCGTGCCGCGTCTGGTGGACCGGGGCCATGAGGTGATCGCGGTGAGCCGCGGCACCCGCGGACCGTACCAAGCCGCACCGCAGTGGGACGCGGTCACCCAGGTCACCGCCGACCGGGAGGCGGAAGACGCGGAGGGAACGTTCGGCGACCGGATCGCGGCGCTGCGCCCCGACGCGGCCATCGACCTCATCTGCTTCACCGGGGCGTCGGCGAAGCAGCTCGTCGAGGCGCTGCGCCCGGCGCGCCCGCTGCTCGTGCACTGCGGGACCATCTGGGTCCACGGCCCCTCGCTACGGGTACCGGTGACGGAGGACGAGCCCCGCACCGCCTACGGCGCCTACGGCACGGGCAAGGCCGAAATCGAGGCCCTGCTGCACGCGGAGACCCGGGCGGGCGGGGTCCCGTCGGTCGTGCTGCACCCGGGTCACATCAGCGGCCCTGGCTGGCCGGTCATCACCCCGGCAGGCAACCTCGACCCCGCCACGTGGACCGCCCTGGCGACCGGCCGGCCGCTCGCGCTGCCCGACCACGGGCTCGGCGTCCTGCACCACGTGCACGCCGACGACGTGGCCCAGGCGTTCGAGCTCGCGCTGTCCCGGCCGGCGGCGGTCGGCGGCAGCTTCCACGTGACCGCCGAGCAGGCGATGACGCAGCGGGGCCTGGCGGCCGGCGTGGCGGGATGGTTCGGCCGTGAGGCGGCCCTGGACTACGTCGACTGGGACGAGTTCACCCGCCGGGTGGGCGCCGGGCCCGCCGAGGTCACCCGCGAGCACACGTTCCGCAGCATCACCGCCAGCATCGCCCGGGCCCGCGAGGTGCTCGGCTACGTCCCGCGGTACACCGCGCTCGACGCCCTGCACGAGGCCCTGTCCTGGCTCGTCGCCGACGGCCAGGCCGACATCGGCGGCCAGCCAGTGCCAGCGGCCAGCGCACTGTAAAACCGTCGGCTCAGCCTACGATGGTTCGAACCCGTCACCTGCCACATCACCGCCCACGGAGGCGCACCGTGTCCTGCATGTCTTGAGACACCTGCCCTGCATGTCTCGAAGCTGGACACAGCACCTGCCACAACACGCCTGCAATGCCCCAACGCTGGGAGCCCACAGCCGACCTGGGCGCACGCCGTGTAGACCAACCGGGTCGGCCAGGTCGAAGCTGGACGTGGGTGCAGCGTCGTCGGCGAGTACCACGACCTAGCTTCTATTGCCGGACTCGGCGCAGCCAGCGATCGAGTTCTTCGGACTGACCGGGTAGCACGCGTGTCCGTCCGGGATTATCCCCGACGGACACGCGGTTCCCGGTCATGGTGTCGCCGAGCTGCGCGGCAAGCGACGCGATCCGCACCTTTCCTAGTGCGAGTACCACGCTGGCCGGGTCGAAGACCCCGGTCTCGGCGACCCCGGGGTCTGCCTGCCAGGCACTCACGGCGGACGCGGTGGCCGCGGTGTAGCTGTCATCGACGGTGAACCCGGTGTAGCCCAGCGCGGCGAGGTTCTGCTCGAGTTCCCTGACGTCCGGGCCGGCGCTACCGTCCGATAGCTGCCGGTAGAACGGGAGGCCGCCGAACAGCAGCGGGACCGGCTTGTTGTCAATCCGGTACAGCGCCTGGCCACGGCCGATCACCGCCCGCACCGCGGGCAGCCAGGTGATCGTACCGGTGGCCGACGGGCTGACGGTGTACGTAGCGCCGTAGCCGAGCGTCCCGTTGACCTGCTCGGTCTGGGTGAGTGTCATCCGGGTGATGGCGGTGGTCGACGGCGGCAGCGGCGTCGCGGATGAGGCCGGGTTCCTCGTCCAGATGCCGGACCCGGTCGCGGCCCCGGCCACCGCGACCACACCCAGCAGCACCGGCACGCCGATGACGATGGCGCGGACACAGACCGCAACGGCCCAGGACATGGGGCGGGTCTGCCGTGCTGGGCGGCGGTGTCTCGGATGTGGGTGAACGGCCCGGCGCGCGATCACCGCTGTCCCGTCACGCATTCTCGACGGCACGGGCCTTGCGGAAATCCCGATCCTTATTGCGCTGGCGTTCCTCGGGGTGCGGCCGCCGTGCCAGTACGCACCGTCGTACTCCGCCGCCAGGACGCGGCCGTTGGGCAGGTTAAATGCCATGTCGACGCGGAACCGCCGTCTTCCTGGGAAAACGCTGACCCCGACCCGGCCGTGACCGATCACGTACTTGAGGATGAGGATCTCGCCCTGGTGCTTGGAGGTTGCCTGGCCGCCAGTCAGCGCGTAGTGACCCTGCTCGCATTTCCCTGGTAGCAGCCTGTGGCGTCGCCCCAGGTCGGCTCAGCCGCTGGCCGCCTGTTGCCGAGCGGGACGTGAGGTGGTCAGCCGGACGGGTGGGCGGGCGCGGCGGAGGGCCTGCCGTCCGCATGCGAGGCAGGCAGCAACGATGGCTTGCCGGCGGGGTGGGAGGTGGGCTTGCCGACGGGGTGGGAGGTGGGCTTGCCGGACGGGTGGGAGGGGGCTGGGGCCTGCGTGCTGCCCGGGTGGGGCACCGCCAGGCAGAAGGCGGCGATGTTGGCCGCGCCGCCGGCTGCCGCCGCCAGATTGCGGAACGCCACCGCATTCTGGGAGGCCGTGCCATGGGCTTTGGCGTGAGCGTAGGCGGTGCACAGCCCGGACGCCGCCGGACCGGTGGCGTCCGGGCCAGCGGCAGCCGGGCGGGTCGGGGTGGCCTGCGGGGTGGCAGGGCTGTGGCTGGGCTTTGGCGACGGCGCGCCGATCGAATTGTGCGCGAGCCGCTGGGCGGGCGCGGGCAGGGCGCCGGTGTAGGCCGCCGTGGCGGTGCCGCCCAGGGCGGCGACTGTGACGGCTGCGGCGGCGGCCTTGGCGGTAAGAAGCGAGGTGATCAAGCGGGGCCTCCGGTTTCCGGGCAGGCGGGAGTGGGCCGGCATGCCGCCCCGGTGGCGGAATTCGGCCAGGGCCCGCGCGTGCCCGGCCAGCTCGCCATCCTCCGGCGCCGCGTTGAGCGCGGCCAGCAGCGCGGTTGCCGGCCGCAGCCCGGCAACCGCCTCGTCCGTGGGCAGGTCACCCGTGAGCAGCGCGTCGAGCGTCCCGTCCGGGAGCCCGGGCACGCCAGCTCCCAGTGACCCGGGGATGCTCGGCATGTCAGCATCCGAATCGTCCCGCCTGCTCATCGTGTTACACCCGCCTCGGTCATCATCTGGGCCAGCCGCCGCAGGCCACGGTGCGCAGCCACCCGCACGGCTCCCGGGCTCCTTCCCAGCAGCCGTGCTACCGCATCGGTATCCAGCCCGGCCACTACCCGCAACATGATCACTTCGGCCTGCAGCGGCGGAAGCGACGCGACCACTGCGATCGCCTGCCGGGTGGCCAGGTTCTCTAGCGCCCGATCGGCCGGGTCCGCCCCCGGCAAGTGGCCTTCCGGCACCTCGGCGGCCGGCGACTCCGGCCGCCGGGACCTGCTCCTGCGCTCATCCACCACCCGCCGCCGGGCGGTGGTGAACAGCCACGCCCGCCAAGCGCCCTCGCCCCCGCGGAAGCGGTCCAGGCCCCGGATGACCCAGACCCAGGTCTCGGCCGCGACGTCCTCGGCGAACTCCGGAGCGATTACCTTGAGGTAGCGCAGGAGAGCCGGGTTGCCGTCCCGCCACAGGACGGAAAAAGCGCCCTCGTCCCCCTGCTGAGCCGCCGCCAGGACTGCCGGGAAGTCCGCACCGATCACCCCTTGAGAGTGGCATGCGAGGCCGGCGGCCGCAGCGGAATGACCGTTTCCAGCCCAGGCCAGCAACACCACCACGCCGTCCATGGCCGTCGACGTCCGCCCAGCAGGTTCCGTCGTCTAACGGCCGGGCGGTCCGGCCTTCCCCGCTGCCAGCCCGGGAGGTCGGTGTAACGCGGGCGGGGCGCGTGACGGTTCCCCTCTTCAACAGGTCAGGACAGGAGAGTGGCATGGCTGAGGTGGCAAGAGCGCTCGCGGGCCGGTACCGGCGCAAGCGGCGGATCGCGGCGGGCCGGATTGCCGACGGGTGGCAAGCTTGCGACCTGGCGACCGGCCGCTCGGTAGCGGTGTGGCAGTTGCGGGCGGGCTGCGCCGGCGGCGCTGAGCAGTTCCTGGCCGCGGCCCGCCGCGCGGCGCAGGTAAGTCATCCAGGAATCGCGCGGGTTCAGGACTACGGGCAGGCCAGCCCTGAAGGGCCCCCGTTCCTGGTAACCGATCCGGTGGGAGCCGCTTCGCTGTCCGCCATCATGCAGGCGGGCCCGCTGGACCCGGCGTGGATACTGGAGGTCATCGCCCAGGTGGCCTCGGCCTTGGGCGCGGCCCATGACGCCGGGCTGGTGCACCGCGACATCGAGCCAGGGAGCCTGCTGCTCGGATCCGGGGGCGCCGTGAAGCTCACTGGCTTCGGGCTGGCACCCGGCACTGGCAGTCCCGGCGGCGACCTGTACGCCCTGGGCCTGGTCGCCTGGGCGTGCCTGGCCGGGGCACCGCCGGCTTGGGGTGCCGCGCCAGGCATGGCACCCGGACGCGACGGCAGGCCGTTGCTCCCGTTGCCCGCCACGGTTCCGGCGGGCATAGCCGGGCTGGCCGCGGACCTGACGGCCGCCGACCCGGCAGCGCGGCCAGCCAGCGCGGCCGAGGTCGCTGCCCGGTGCAGGGACCTGATGGCCGTGCCGATGCGGATCGCCGGGCTGCGGCATCCCGGCGGCCGTCACGCCACGCTGCTGCTCGACCCGTCGGCGCCGCGATCACCGGAACTGGCGAAAATCGCATGAAGCTGAAGTTGACCACGCCCTCTGGCTTCTCAGGCTCCGCAGCCGCTGGGGCGCCGACAACGCCCTATGTGAGGATCCTCGGATGAATCGGACAGCTCCCAGGGCGATGACGCGCGGCGATCACCACCATTCGCCTGCGGAATCTAGGCCGGTCTTCGCAGATCCGTCCGGTCGCCGGCGCAGGGTGCTGCGGTTCGCCGGGATCGGCTCCATGGCGGTGCTGGCGGCCTTCCTGGTGGCCGTCGTCATGGCCATGACCGGCGGCCCGCAGGCGCCGTTGACCCAGTGGGCCGTCCCGCAGGCACCGCCGGGCGCCAGACACGGCGGCGATCAGGCGCTCACCGGCGGCAACTCCAGGTCAGGCGCGCCAGCGGCATCGAGCGGGACCGGCAGCACTGCTCCAGTCCAGTCCGCCAGCATTCCGCCATCGGGTGCGCCGTCAGCCAGGCCCACGGCAAGCCTGGCCGCGTCGCCGGCCCCGGCGGCCACCGCGTCCCCTGCCGCCTCGCCGGCCGCTACGAAGCGCGGGCACGGCCACGCCAACCCGCACTCCTCGCCGTCGACCCGGCCGACGGCCTGATCCCGGTACCGCGCTCCCCATGGCCTTCCGCCCCTTGCGGCCCTTCCCTGGCATCGATGATCCCGCCGACACGGTTCCCGACATGCGCCCGGTCACGGGCCCGCAGCCGGTAGCACGCCCGCGCGCGGGGCACCGCCGCCAGGCCCGTACCCCGCGCGGCCACTGGCCGCTGGTCAGCCTTATCGTTGTCATCTTCGCGCTCGGCCTGCTCATCGAGGGCTTCACGCACGGCATCCTCGGCGAGAACGCCGCCGACGAGCCCACGGCCGGGCCGGGCACGGCAGCAGGCCCGGCTAGCGTCGTCAACGGCGGCCCGGTCGTCGCGCCGGCCGACGGGCGCGACGACAGCCCGGTCAGCTACCGGATCCCGCCGAAGACCGCGATCCTGTCCTTCGACGACGGGCCGGACCCCACCTGGACGCCGAGGATCCTCGCCGTCCTGTGCGAGTACCACGTACCCGCGAACTTCTTCACGGTTGGAGCGCATGTCGCCGACTACCCGCAGATCGTCCGGCAGGAGCTCAGGGACGGCGACGAGGTCGGCTCGCACACCTACGCGCACCCCAACCTCGCCGAGGTCAGCGCGTGGCGGGAGAACCTCGAGCTCACCTTGACCCAGAACGCCCTGGCGGGTGCCGCCGGCATCCACACCAGGATCATGCGCATGCCCTACTCATCGGAACCAGACGCCATCACGGCAGCAGACTGGCAAGCCGCCAGGACAGCCGGGAAGGACGGCTACCTCATGGTGTTCACCAGCGTGGACACCATGGACTGGGCCCGGCGCGGCGTGGCGAGCATCGTCAAGGCCGCCATCCCCACCGGGGACGCGGGCGTGATCATCATGATGCACGACGGCGGCGGGAACCGGAGCGAGACGGTCGCCGCGCTGCCGCAGATCATCAAGGAGCTGGACCGGCGCGGTTACCACTTCGCCACCGTGACTCAGGCGCTCAAGCTGCCCAGCGCGGACGTGCCCGTCACCGCCAGCCAGCACCTCACCGGCACCTTGCTGGTGGACATCCAGCGGGGCTCTGACTGGGCCTTCACTGCCTTTGCCATCACGCTCATCGCCTTGACCGCGCTGTCGGTCATCCGGCTGCTGGTCCTAGTCGGCTTCGCGATGGCGGCCCGGCGCCGCGAGCTGAGCCTAGCCCGCAGGATCCCGCGGGATGCCCCGCCGTTCCTGCCGGACGTCACGGTGGTCATCCCGGCCTACAACGAGGAGACGGGAATCGCGGCCACCGTGCAGACCATGGCGGAGAGCCACTACCGGGGGCGACTGGAGATCATCGTGGTCGATGACGGCTCGACGGACAGCACCGCCCGGGTCGCAGCAGGCCTCGGCTACCCCTTCGTCCGTGTCATCACCCAGCGGAACTCCGGCAAGCCGGGGGCGCTCAACACCGGGATCAGGCAAGCGCACTCGGAGATCCTGGTCCTCGTCGACGGGGACACGGTCTTCCAGCCGGACACCATCGGGAAGCTCGTGGCCCCGCTAGCGGACCCGGAGGTCGGGGCGGTCAGCGGGAACACCAAGGTGTTCAACCGCAAGGGCTTCCTGGGCCGCTGGCAGCACCTGGAGTACGTCGTGGGCTTCAACCTGGACCGTCGTATGTACGACATGCTGGGCGTCATGCCGACCGTGCCGGGCGCGGTCGGGGCGTTCCGCCGCACGGCGCTGTACGGTGCCGGCGGGGTCAGCCACGACACGCTGGCCGAGGACACCGACCTGACGATGGCGCTGTGCCGGGACGGCTGGCGGATCGCCTACGCTCCGCGGGCCATCGCCTGGACCGAGGTCCCGCCGACGCTGCGCGAGCTGTGGAAGCAGCGGTACCGCTGGTGCTACGGCACGATGCAGGCGATGTGGAAGCACCAGCACGCGATGCTGGAGCACGGCAGGTCCGGCAGGTTCGGCCGGCTGTGCCTGCCCTACCTGTGGCTGTTTCAGGTCCTGCTGCCACTGCTGGCACCGTTGATCGACGTCTTCTCGGTCTACGGCATCGCGTTCCTCAACCCGCCCCAGGTGGGTGTGTTCTGGCTGTCGTTCACGGCGCTGCAGATGCTGATCGCGGGGTACGCGCTGCGCCTGGACGGCGAGAGGCCACGGGCACTGTGGGTGCTCCCGTTCCAGCTCATCGTCTACCGCCAGCTCATGTACCTGGTCACGATCCAGTCGGTCGTCGCCGCCTTGCTCGGCACGCGGCAGCGCTGGCAGGCCACCAAGCGCACCGGCGTCTCCACCGATCCGCCCACCAGAGGCCAGCCCGCGGCGAGCATACGCTGACCCGCCGGGCGGTCACTCCCACCGTCCCGTCCGTGGCCTTTTCTGCCCGCGTCCGTGGCCGCAGGCACGGACGTATAGCGGACGGCGGCGGCCCGGAATCGATCCTCGAAGCGTCTATGCGCAGGTCAGCGCCGGGTGAACCGGGCAGGAGCGACGGTCTGTAAAACGCTGCCTACCCGGTACCCCAAGAGGACCAAGCCCGTACGGGGTTTGACGCGCAATCGCGCTTGTTGCTGTTATCCGCTGCGAGGTGACGGCACCGGCGGAGCAGAAAGACAGTGGATGGGTAGACCCGCCGTAGCGATGCCAGCCATCCACTATCTCTTGCTGCCGCGGCCGGGTCCGCGGGAAATGCGTTGCCTCGCCTGGTCCTGCAGGCTAGGCTCGGCGGGTCGTCGCACGGCGCGACGCACCTGGCAGGAAAGGAGGCGCGATGTCCACCCACGTTCTGGCGCCTCCGGAGACTGACCGATAGCGGTCCCGGTCGCGCCTCTGCTCGACAGAGGAATGACATGACTTCAGAATCAGCTTCACAGTCGATCGCGTCCGGCCGGACCGATGACATCCCGTCCAGCTGGGACGAGCGCACGACCCTGACCACGCTCCTGGACTACGCCCGGGACACGGTGCACGCCAAGTGCGCGGGCCTGTCGGATGAGGACGCACGCCGGGCCCCGTTGCCCGGCTCGCCCCTGATGACGATCTCCGGGCTGGTAAGCCACCTGCGGTGGGTCGAGACCGCCTGGATCGAGGAAACGCTGCTCGGCCACGTAATCGACACACCGTGGACCGATGACGACCCTGACCGCGAGTTCCGTATCGCGGTCGAGGTGCCGCTCGCTCAACTGCTGGCCGAGTACCGGGCCGCCTGCGCCCGGCACCGTGACCTGGTGGCGTCCCTCGACCTGGACACCCCGTCCAAGGGTGCCCTGGACTGGCGCGCCGAGCCGGTCACGCTGCGCTGGATCCTGCTCCACCTAACCGAGGAGACCGCCCGGCACAACGGCCACCTCGACATCCTCAGGGAACTCGCCGACGGCACTCGAGGAAGATAACGAGGCCGGAATACCGGTCATCGGGTCACGAGTGCGGCCAGACCTGAGGTCTGGCCGCACTCGTGAAGGCGTACCTCGCCGGGCGTCGCCAGGAGGCCAGGTCCGGCTCGTGCTGGCCCGTGCCCGGTGCCACGCCGCGTTTACCGGACAGCGACAGGTGCGTAGCATAACGTGATGGTCGATGCCCGGAACTGCGAGCAGTGCGGCACGGCATTCGAGCCGCTGCGTGAACATGAGCGGTTCTGCTCGGCCTCCTGCCGCGTCGCCTGGAACAGCGAATGGGGTGCGGGCGGCCGGCGGAACGGGGAAGTCGCGCTGTCCTGGTCGGTCGCTGGGATGGCCGATGCCGCGCAGCGGCTCGCCGATGCGGGGCCGATGGACGTGCCGCACGCGGCAGTGCTGGTCAGCGAGGCGGTGTGGTGGGTCACCATCGTGGATGCGACCATGATCCGCTACCACCGCGAGGCTTACGACCGTGCCCTGGCGGTCCTTGACGGCGCCGGGCGCGAGACGGCGGAGGAGACCTTTGCCGGACTGAGGTTCGTCCGCAACCAGATGGGCTACCGCATCGACCCGGCTCACTTCATCGAGCCGCGGCCCGGCCCGGGCGGCGCCGGGGACGTTCCGGTCGCCGCGTGGACCTGGAAGTCGGTGCCGGCCCCGGCTCGCGGCCAGATCCCGCCGCGCAGCCGGGTGTGGGTGGCCAGCCGGCACCGGGCGTACCAGACGCAGCTCGCCGGCCGGCCGGTCGGCGAGATCATCGCGCGGGCCGCGGCGTTCCTCGGACGGGTTCACGCGGCCGCTGAGGGTGCGGCGAGCACCGACGCGCAGCCCGTGACCGGGTCCGCGGGTCTACAGCAGCAAGCAGTCCGCTCCCCCGGTTCGTTACCGGACAGCGTCGGCAAGGTCATGGGAGGCTGAGTCTGATGGGTAAGGAGCTGAGGTTCGCGACAGATCTTTACCAGGGCACCGCCGGGCACTATGACCGCTACCGGCTGCCGTACCCGGAGGCCATGACCGGGGACCTGATACGGCGCGCGGGGGTTTCCGGAGACGGCCGGCTGCTTGACCTGGCTTGCGGGACCGGCCAGCTCGCGTTCCCGCTGCGGCAGCGGTTCTCGGAAGTCTGGGCGGTGGACAGGGAACGGGACATGGTCCAGGCGGTCCGGGCGAAGGCCGACGCGGTCGGGGCAGGAAATATCCGCGGGGTCGTGGCGGACGCCGAAACCCTCGACGTACAGCCTGGCCACTTCGAACTGGCGGTCATCGGGAACGCTTTCCACCGGCTGGACCGCGATCTGGTCGCCGCCCGGCTCTTCCGCTGGCTCCGGCCCGGCGGGAGCGTGGCGCTGTGCTGGTCTAACGGCCCGCACCAGGGTAGCGAACGGTGGCAGCGGGCGCTCGCCGCGACTCTCGACCGGTGGCGAGCCGCACTGAGTGCCGCGCACAGGGTTCCCGCCAACTGGGACGAGCCGCGGCGGCTGCGGCCCGATCACCAGGTCCTGGCCGACGCCGGCTTCGGGGTGGCCGTACATCGGGAGTTCGCCGTCGAGCACCGGTGGCGCCTGGGGGAACTGGCCGGCTTCATCCGGTCGACCTCGGTCCTCCCGCCCTCGGTCCTCGGCGATCAGGGAGTGGCGTTCGACGCGGACCTCGCAGCGGACCTCGGCCCGTTCGCTGAGGACGGCGCCTTCCCCGAGACGGTGAGCTTCGCCTACGACTTGGCCCGCAAGCCGGGCCCCTAGTACGGCGGTCGGGCATCTCAAGGTGACGCGGTGCAGCCACCGTGGCGGACGTGGGCTGCGGACCAGGACACGTCACCGCGCACCTGCACGACTCGGGCCTCGATGCCTTCGGCATCGCCCTGTCACCCCTGATGATCGATCGGTGCAGCCCGGCGAGAGCACCCCGAACTGCGGTTCGAGGTGGGCTCCATGACAGACCTGCCTCTCGCCGATGCCGCTGGACCCGCACGGCAGCCTCCCGGAGCGATCCTTTTCGCACGCCGCCAGTCTGCGCGCGCCGCGTCCTTCCTGCTAACCCGTCGGACAGCGGACCTTCGGGTCCCGCGCCCAGCCGGCTGGTCTGGCAGAATGTCCCGCGGGCAGGGCCGGCGCTGTCGGCGGCGCAAGGCACGTGCCTCGAGGGACGGAGGAGCGATGCCGGTGTTCGCGGTGACCACGGCCAAGGACGCGAACTGGGACCGCGCCCGCGGCATCCGTGAGCAGCCCTTCTTCGACGAGCACGCCGTGTTCGCCGACGGACTCGTCGACCGTGGCGTCATCATCTTCGGCGGCCCGGTCGCCAGCGACGACGAGGAGGACATCGCGCTGCTGGCGGTGGAGGCGCCCGATGAGGCCGCGCTGCGTTCCCTCTTCGACTCCGACCCGTGGATAGCGCACCAGGTGTTCCGGATCAAGGCCGTCCGGCCCTGGACCATCTGGCTCGACGGACGGTCCCGCGCGGCTCAGCCCGCCGCGGACTAGCCCGCCACCCCGAGGCGGATTCCTGGCTCGGCCGGTCACTCGCCGGCGGCGAGGGCCGATCTCAGGCCTGGATCGATGGCCGCGGCGGCATCGTGGCCGGGATGCCACGAGCAGGCGATGCCGACCGCGGCGACCCGGCCGGTTGCCAGGAGCGCGCCAAGCGCCGCGGTGACTTCCGCGCTCCGCGGGCCGCCTGGCGCCGGATACCGCAGGCCGGGCAGGTCCGCCGGGTCAACCACGTCGGCATCGAGGTGAACGTACAGCGGCCCGTCCGGCAAGGCGGCCGCGTCGAGGTCAGCGACCTCGGCGCGGCGTATGCCCGCGCCGGCCAGGTAGACAGCCTCGGGCGGGTCGAGGTCCCTGGCATCCACCAGCACGACCCGGTGCTCGGGGACCGGCCGCAGCCCCAGCGGAACGGCGATGAGCTCGGGCCGGTAGCCGACCAGCAACCGCAGCGACATGCCGGGCAGGTAGCCAGAGGCGGTGGTCTCCA
>Ga0070681_10003353_pt1 | contig 14975 bp, 13 predicted proteins | sample KBSC83BmetaG_FD_65650 | JGI IMG/M metagenome (GOLD analysis project Ga0070681, IMG submission 65650) | Corn rhizosphere microbial communities from Kellogg Biological Station, Michigan, USA - KBS C8-3B metaG | ecosystem: Host-associated > Plants > Roots > Rhizosphere | place: USA: Michigan...
CAGCGCCGCCGTCAAGGTCGTCTTGCCGTGGTCCACGTGACCAATCGTCCCCACGTTCACGTGGGGCTTGCTGCGCTCGAATTTCTCTTTGGACATGGACGTTTCCTCAAATGGTCCGCCGCGCTCTCACGCGGCGCCGAAAATCACGACACGACCTGACAACCAACAGCCGGTTCGACTGGAGCCCACGACCGGAATCGAACCGGTGACCTCGTCCTTACCAAGGACGTGCTCTACCGACTGAGCTACATGGGCCCGGATGTCGAGCTCAGATTCAAGCAGCAGCACTCACTGGAGCGGGTAGTGGGAATCGAACCCACGTCATCAGCTTGGAAGGCTGAGGTTCTACCATTGAACTACACCCGCACAGCTGATGACGCCGACCTGCCGGCCGCCACGAAGTCCGGGCATTCCCCCTCAACCTCGGTGGTGGAGGGGGAAGGATTCGAACCTTCGAAGGCGTAAGCCGGCAGATTTACAGTCTGCTCCCGTTGGCCGCTTGGGTACCCCTCCGCAAAACGAGCCGCGTATTGTGATTTCGACCCTTGAGGGTGTCAATGCGCTTTTGGCCCGTTATTTGCTTGGGGCCGGAGCCTGCGGTCCCGCGGCGGCCCGCTCCAGCGCCTCGACCTCGGCCGGAGCGGCCGCCCGGGCGGAGCCCGGGCGCAGGTCGCGCGGCAGGGCGATGGGCCCGTAGCGGATCCGCAGCAGCCGGCTCACCTCGAATCCCGCCGCGCTCCACAGGCGCCGCACCTCGCGGTTGCGCCCCTCGTGCAGCACGACCTTATAAGTAGAGTGGCCGCCGGTCTGCCCGTCCTGGGGCTCCTCGCGGATCCGGTCGAAGCGGGCCGACCCGTCCTCGAGCGTCACCCCGTCCAGGAGCGCCCGGATCACCTCCGGCCCCGGCCGGCCGCGCAGGCGCACGAGGTACTCGCGCTCGACCTCGGTGGAGGGGTGCATGAGGCGGTGTGCCAGGCCCCCGTCGGTGGTGAGGAGCAGCAGGCCCGAGGTGTTCACATCCAGCCGTCCGACATTGATCCAGCGACCCCCCTTCGGCGGCGGCAGGCGGTCGAACACGGTGGGCCGACCCTGCGGATCGCTCCGGGTCGTGACCTCGCCGGCCGGCTTGTAATAAAGGAGTAGCTCCCGGGCCTCGAGATCGGATCCCTCAAGCTCAAGCTTGCGCCCGTCCAGGCGCACATCGTCCCCGGCCGAGGCGCGGTCGCCGAGCTGGGCCACGCGCCCGGCGACGGTGATGCGGCCGGCGCGGATCCAGTCCTCGACCGTGCGGCGGGAGGCCAGTCCCGAGGCCGCGATCAATTTCTGCAGCCTGATCATGCGATCATAACCACCAGGTATGAATCCCGGACCCCCGGATCTTGCCGCTCAACGCACCGGGAGCGTACAAAGGGACACATCATGATCCACGACAGCATCCTCGGCACGATCGGCAAGACCCCCGTCGTGCGCATCCAGCGTCTCGCACCCAAGAACGTCACCATGTACGTGAAGTGCGAGTTCTTCAACCCGCTGTCCTCGGTGAAGGACCGCCTGGCGATCGCCATCATCGAGGACGCCGAGCGCACCGGGAAGCTGAAACCCGGCCAGACCGTGGTCGAGGCCACCTCCGGCAATACCGGCATCGCGCTCGCCATGGTGTGCGCGGCCAAGGGCTACCCGTTCGTGGCCGTCATGACCGAGACCTTCTCCGTCGAGCGGCGCAAGCTCATGCGCTTCCTCGGCGCCCGGGTCATCCTCACCCCCGGCGCCGCGCGCGGCAGCGGCATGGTGACGAAGGCCGCGGAGCTCGCCGAGAAGCACGGCTGGTTCCTCGCCCGCCAGTTCGAGAACGAGGCCAACCCGGCCTACCACCGCAACACCACCGGCGCGGAGATCCTGCTCGACTTCGTCGGCAGGCGGCTCGACTACTTCGTCACCGGCTGGGGCACCGGCGGCACCCTCACCGGCGCCGGTGAGATGATCCGGCTCGCCCGCCCCGAGGTGCAGATCATCGCCACCGAGCCCGCAGGCGCGGCGCTCCTGTCCGGCCAGCCCTGGCAGCCGCACAAGATTCAGGGCTGGACGCCGGACTTCGTGCCCAAGGTGCTGAAGAAGGAAGTCGCGCACAAGATCATCCCGGTGCAGGACACCGAGGCGCTCGAGGCCTCGCGCGCGCTGGCGAAGCAGGAAGGCATTTTCTGCGGCATCTCCTCCGGCGGCACTTTCGCGGCGGCGCTCAAGGTCGCAGCCGAGGCCGCGCCGGGGTCGGTGATACTCGCGATGCTGCCGGACACCGGCGAGCGCTACCTCACGACGCTGCTCTTCGAGGGCATCAACGAGGGCGCGGACCCGGAACCCTAAGCGCCCCGCGGAACAGCCCAAGCCTCCCCTCGCCGCCGCCCCATGGACGCGCGCCAGTACGCTCCTCTGTCCGATCCGTTTCCCATGTGGCGCGGCGGCACGCTGCACGGCGGCCGCATTTCCTACGAGACCTGGGGGACGCTCAACGAGCGGCGCGACAACGCGCTGCTGCTCTTCACCGGGCTCTCGCCCCCGGCGCACGCCGCCGCCTCGCCCGAGGATTCGAGCGAGGGGTGGTGGGAAGGCATGGTGGGTCCCGAGCTCGCCCTCGACTCGAACCGGTTCTTCGTCATCTGCGTCAACTCGCTCGGCAGCTGTTTCGGCTCGACCGGGCCGGCCTCGGTCGATCCGGCCACCGGGCAGCGCTACCGCCTGACCTTCCCGGACCTCTCGGTCGAGGACATCGCGCGCGCCGGCTACGAGACCACCCGGCATTTAGGGATCAGCCGCCTCGATACCGTCATGGGGCCCTCGCTCGGCGGCATGGTGGTGCTCGCGTACGCTGCCATGTTCCCGAACGCGGCCCGGCGCCTGGTCTGCATCTCCGGTACCGCCGCGGCCGCGCCGTTTGCCATCGCGCTGCGCTCCATCCAGCGCGAGGCGGTCACCAACGACCCGGAATGGCGCGGTGGCAGCTACGTCCCGGGCGAAGGGCCGGTCCGCGGCCAGCGCCTGGCGCGCAAGCTCGGCACCGTCACCTATCGCTCGGCGGCCGAGTGGCAGCAGCGTTTCGGCCGCCAGCCGATCCGGGCCGACATGAAGAGCAGCGACCCGTTCGCCTCGGAATTCGCCGTCCAGGGCTACCTCGCCTCGCTCGCGGCGCGCTGGACCAACGCATTTGATGCAAATTGTTACCTGTACCTGTCGCGCGCCATGGACCGCTTCGAGCTCGCGGCCCACGGCGAGCCGGTGGCGCTGTTCCGCGGCTCCGGCCTCGAGCGGGCTCTGGTCATCGGGGTGCAGTCGGACCTGCTCTTCTCGGTCGCCGAGCAGCAGGCCGTGGCGCAGATGCTGACCGCGGCGGGAGTGGCGACGCGCTTTGCGCCGCTCCCCTGCATCGAGGGGCACGATGCGTTCCTGGTGGACCTTAAGACTTTCGGCCGCGAAATCGGCGCTTTTTTACACAGCGCATGGAAAGAGCCGGCCGCGGATTAAGTGAACTAGGCTACGGAACCCGCCGCGCATCGAGGCATAATGCGTGTCGGGGCCGCAACTAGAACAACGAGCATCGAGAGTCCGCGAGTGGAGCGCCGGCTACATACCAGACATCGTGCCCGAACCGTGGTGTACATCACGGTGCCGGGTGGCCGCCGCAAGCTGTGCAAGGCCGTGAACCTCTCGGCCACCGGCGTGTTCATCGAGACCACCAACCTGGGGCTGCGCAAGGGCCAGCAGGTCGTGCTGTCCTTCGCCATCAACTTAGGCGCCGTCACCAAGCTGCATCGCCGCACCGCGGTCGTCGCGCACGTCTCGCGCGGCGGCACCGGGCTCATGATGGAAACCTACGCCCAGTCCTCGTCCAGCTGATCGGCAGGTGCGCGAGCGCTTACGGTGAGGTGCCGGCCGCGGTAGCCCCGGCGGGAGGCGCACTCCTTGTCTTGCCGTCCGTCACGGCCGGGATCCGGAATTTTTTGTCGCACGATTCAAGGGAGACCTTGTCCGACCAAGCGGTGGCGGAATAGCGCTGGCGCAGATCCGGGCGCAGTTCCTTGTACTCCTGGGCATCCCCGCCGAGGCATGCGAATCGCGCGAAGCCGTTGACGACGTAGTCACTTTTCGGATGATCACGCATCAAGAGCGTGAACCCTTCCTTCATGCTCGACCACGTCGCCGGCGTGTCCTCAAAGATGTTGACGTCGTCGCGCTCGAGCGAGTCATAGACGAGACACCCGTTCGCGTACGCGACGTTGCGAATGCCCTCAAGCGGCAGACGAACCTCGTCCTGGTATGGAACACCCAGCCAAGTGCGTCGCCAGCCGCGTAGGACCACGGCGGCGTTTTCACATTCGATGGCTCCGGACCCGTACACGGGACTGCGACGGCGCAACGCACGCAGCCACCCCCGTGCGCCGTCGCGCGCGGTAAAGCGTCCAGGGCACGCATCATTCGCCGAGGCGGCGCCCGCAGCTGCTCGTCTTTCCAGCTCAGCAGTCAGGTGCGCGCAGCTGAGTGGCGACGTGCGCGGATCAATGGTGTATTTCAGCTCTTCGAGCTGCGCGTCAGAATAGCGCGTGAAATCGATGATGCCGTCGCGTGGGTTGATCCCAGACTGCGGTTCGGAGCGGGCCTCCTCGTCCCCCGGAAGCTTGGCCATAAGGCCAATCTTGCCCGCAAACCGGCGCGCTGTGAACGCGCCCATGGCGCTGGGGTGCGACGGCGATATTCCGACGATCTCCGCATTAGCTAATCCGGTCTGTCGGCCGAACGCAGCGCAGCAAACCGCTTGCCCGGGCTGGTGTTTTATGTTCTTTTCAGACCGTGCCGGGCGATGCGCTACTCACCATCGGTGCCCTCGCGCAGCGGGCCCAAGTCTCGACCTCCATGCTGCGCTTCTACGAGCGCGAGGGGCTGCTGCGTCCCGCGCGGCGCTCGAGCGGCGGCTACCGCCTTTACGGGGCCGAGGCCGAGCGCACGCTCCTCTTCATCCGCCGCGCACAACGCCTGGGGCTATCGCTCGATGACATCCGCCTGGTGCTCGACGGGCGCGGCACCGGCCGCACCGTGGTCGGCATCGCCGAGCAGCGCTTCCTCGAGATCGAGCGCCGCCTGACCGAGCTCATGGTACTCAGGCACGAGCTCGAGCTGTTCCTCGATGACCTGGCGCGGCGCGTCGGGCAGTCGGGCGGCGCGGCGAGCCGCCTGTACCGCGATCTGCTGGAGCACGTGTGCGGCGACCACGACGGCCACGTCGCGCCCTCCTCCATGACGCGCCTCATGCGGCGCATCGGCTGCTCGCTCGCCAATGCCGAGCGCGAGCGCATATTCGCGGTCCTGCGCGGCCGGCACGTGCACGTCTGGCGCGAGGGCGACGGCTACACGGTGCTGGTCCCCGGCCACGACCCGGAAGTGGCCGCGGCGCTAAAGCAGCTCAAGGACGCCGAGGCCGGCTGTACCGCGCACGTCGATCTCAACCTCACCGATACTGCCGAAGGGCAGCTGCTCACCGCGCACGGCGAGGGCGCGTTCCTCTTCGCGCAGCTGTTCCTGGCACTCGAGTCGGCCACGGCCTGAAGGAGAGCGTCGCATGCCCACCCGCGTCAACGAGATCGCCGAGCGCATCTACCGCATCAACACGCCGATGGAAATCCCGGGCGGCGGCGCGTTCAGCTTCAACCAGTACCTGATCGTCGACGACGCGCCGCTGCTCTTTCATACCGGCCTGCGGCGCATGTTCCCCGCCGTGCGCGAGGCCATCGCCCGCGTCATGCCGGTGGAGCGCCTGAGGTACGTGGCGCTGTCGCATTTCGAGGCCGACGAGTGCGGCGCACTGAACGAGTTCCTCACCGCAGCTCCCCAGGCGGTCGCGGTCTGCGGCCAGATCGCCGCCATGGTTTCCGTCAACGACTTCGCCGTGCGGCCGCCGCGCGCCCTGGGCGACGGCGAGGAGCTCGCGCTCGGCGCGCATCGCGTGCGCTGGCATGACACGCCGCACGTGCCGCACGCCTGGGAATGTGGACTCGCGTTCGAGATGCGCACGCGCACCTTCCTGTGCGGCGACCTCTTCACCCAGGGGGGTCCCGGGGACATCGCGCTCACCGAGAGCGATATCCTCGGGCCGAGCGAAGCGTTCCGTAAGCCGATGGACTACTTCGCGCACGCACCGCAGACCGGCGCGGTCCTCGAGCGCTTCGCGGCCGAGGCCCCGCAGACGCTCGCCTGCATGCACGGCAGCGCCTGGCGCGGCGACGGCGCGGCCCTCCTGCGCGCGCTGGCCGCCGCCCTGGAGTGAGACCCGCGTCACGCGCTTGACCTTCAACCCAGCTTGAAGGTGCATCCTGCCCGCTGCGGAGCTGTTCTCCGCTGGAGCAGCTAACGTGGCGGGAGCATCGGCACAGGTGGTGCGCGCGAAGATCGCGGGCATGGACTGCGGCAGCTGCGCGCTGACCATCGAGGATGGCCTGCGGCAGCTGCCCGGCACGCGCCGTGTCGCGGTCGATTTCACGACCGAAACGCTCGAGCTCGAGGGCGAGGTGTCGCGCGAGCAGGTCGAGCGCCGCCTGCGCCAGCTCGGCTACCGCCTGGCTGAACCCGCGCCGGCGACGGGCAGCGGCCAGCCCGCAGCCCCGGCCGGCGGTCCGGTGCGCTTCTTCCTCACCGACCCGCAGCAGCAGGTCGCGCTCGTGGCGACGCTCGTGGTGCTGGGCGTGTCGCTGTTTGCCTGGCTCTCCGAGTGGGACCCGGCGCAGTTCATCTTCTCCTTCACCTGCACGGCCGCCGCGGCCGTGGTGGGGACGCCGACCCTCGTCAAGGGCCTGCGCGCCCTGTGGTTCGGCCGCCGGGTCAGCATCGAGCTCCTCATGACGGTCGCGGCCCTGGGTGCGCTGTGCATCGGCGAGATGGGCGAGGCGGCCACCGTGGTGCTGCTCTTCACCTTCGGCGAGGGGCTCGAGCGCTTCAGTGCCACGCGCGCACGCGAGTCGCTGAAGAGCCTCATGTCCCTGCAGCCCGAAGTCGCGACAGTCATCCGTGCGCACGCGGCGGGGGCGCACGGCGACGAGCACGGCGCCGAGCACGAGCACCACGAGACGGTCCCGGCGAGCCACGTGTTCGTGGGTGATCTCATGCTGGTCAGGCCCGGCGAGCGCATCGCCGCCGACGGCGTCATCGTCCAGGGTGAGTCGAGCCTCAACCAGGCCGCCGTCACCGGCGAGAGCATCCCGGTCGCGCGTGGCACGGGCGACCCGGTGCTCGCGGGCACGGTGAACGGCGAAGGGGCGCTGCGCGTGACGGTCACGCGCCTGGCCGCCGACTCCACCGTGGCGCGCATCGCGCGCCTGGTCGAGCAGGCGCAGGCGCAACGCTCGCCCGCCGAAGCCTTCGTCGACCGCTTCGCCCGCTGGTACACCCCGGCGGTGGTGGCGCTCGCGCTGCTGGTCGTGGCGGTGCCGACGCTGTTCGCCGGCGGGCAGCTGCTCGACGGCGGGGACGGCTCGCATGGCTGGCTGTACCGTGGTCTCGCCCTCCTCATCATTGCCTGCCCGTGCGCGCTCGTCATCAGCATCCCGGTGACCGTGGTGAGCTCGCTCACGCGCCTCGCGCGGCTCGGGGTCCTCGTGAAGGGCGGTGAGCAGCTCGACAGGCTCGCCGAGGTGCGCACCCTGGCCTTCGACAAGACCGGCACGCTCACCCGCGGCCGCCCGAGCGTCACCGCCGTGCAGGGACGCGACTGCGCGCACGAGCCGCAGCCGCAGGCCGCGTGCGAGGGGTGCGATGAGGTGGTGGCGCTCGCCGCTTCCGTCGAGGGGAGCTCGGAGCACCCGATCGCGCACGCCATCATGGCGCGGGCGCGCGAGCGCGGCCTCACCGACCGTTACCCGCCGGCGGCCGCGGTGGTGGCCGCGGCCGGACGCGGCGTCACCGGACAGCTGCAGGGCGTGGCCGTGAGCGTCGGCACCGAGGCGCTGATGAGCGCCCGCGGGGCGGGCGCAGGCGTCGGCCAGTTCGCGAGCCTCACCGCATCGCGCCGCACGGTGATGCTGGTGGCGCGCGACGCTGCCGTGGTGGGCGCGATCGGCGTCGAAGACGCGCTGCGCGAGGAGACGCAGGAGGTGCTCGACACGCTCAGGCGCACGGTGCCGGGGCTGCGCACCGCCATGCTGACCGGCGACAACGAGCGCGTGGCGCTGGACGTCGCGCAGCGCCTGAACCTCGATGAGGTGCGCGCCCAGCTCCTGCCGGCGGACAAGCTCACCGCCATCGAGCAGCTGCGCAGCGCCCACGGCCCGGTCGCCATGGTCGGGGACGGCATCAACGACGCGCCGGCGCTGGCGCGTGCGGACGTCGGCATCGCCATGGGCGGCGCAGGCTCGGCGCAGGCCATGGAGAGCGCGGACGTCGTCCTCATGCAGGATGACCTCAGGCGCCTGCCCACCACCTTGTCGGTGGCGCGCAGCAACCGCCGCATCGTCAAGCAGAACATCGCGCTCAGCCTCGGTCTGAAGCTCGCGTTCCTGGCGCTCGCCATCCCCGGCTTTGCGACGCTATGGCTCGCGGTGGTGGCTGACGTGGGCACCACGGTGCTGGTAACGTTGAACGGCATGCGGATGCTCAAAGCCAAGTGAGGAGCGCTCCATGACCGAAAACATGTCGCGCCGGCGGCTGCTCAAGGGCCTGGCGCTCGGCGTGTCGCTGGTGCCGGTGGCGGCGGTGAGCGTGCGCGGAGCGCGCGCCGCGGAGGCCGCCCTGCCGCTGCTGCCCGTCAGTGCCCCGGAAGCGAAGGCGGTGCACTACACCGAGAATGCCCGGACCGCCAAGGATGCCGGCGACAACACCTGCGCCAACTGCGGCCTGTACCAGGGTGCGAACGGCTCGGCGCAGGGCCCCTGCCAGATCTTCCCCGGCAAGGCGGTGAAGGCCGCCGGCTGGTGCAGCTCCTGGGCCGGACAGATATAGAAGAAAAAAAGCCCCGGCCTGTCGGTTCCGGGGTGGCCGGATCGACATACACATGGCCGGGCGCGTTGCCCGCCGCAACCCCATACAAGGAGCCTTCCCATGGCAAGCTTCCTCCTGCTGCTGCACCGTCCCACCCAGCGTCCGTCCCCGGCCACCGCCGATCCCGAGTCGTTCACGCGCATCACGCGCGAGTACATGGACTGGGCGGACCGGATGCGGACCGAGGGGCGCCTCAAGGGCGGCAACCGCCTGACCGACGATGCCGGCAAGATCATGCGCGGCAACGGCGGCAAGCCCGCCACCACCGACGGCCCGTACCCCGAGAGCAAGGAGATCATCGGCGGCTACTTCATGCTGTCCGCGGCCGACTACGCCGAGGCCTGCCGCATCGCCGCGACCTGCCCGCACCTGAAGTACGGCAGCTCCATCGAGGTGCGCCAGGTGATGGAGCTCTGATCCGCACCGCATGACCCAGCAAGACCTCCAGCGAGGTCCGGATCTCGAGCAGCTGTTCCGGCAGGAGGCCGGACGGATCTCGGCCTGGCTGGTGCGTCTGCTGGGGCCTGCGCGCCTCGAGCTGGTCGAGGACGCGGTGCAGGACGCGTTCCAGGCCGCGCTCGCGCAGTGGCCGTACGAGGGCCGCCCCGAGCGCCCGGCCGCGTGGCTCGCGGTCGCGGCGCGCCACAAGGCGCTCGACCGCCTGAAGCGCGAGGCGCGGCTCGACACGCTCGAGCCCTTCGACGAAGGCGCCGCCTGGCGCTTAGGGTTCTCGAACCCCGAGGACACCGGCAAGGTGGACGACACCCTCGCCCTGATGTTCGTCGCCTGCCACCCGCAGCTGACGAGCGAGGAGCAGGCCATGCTCACCCTGCAGACGGTGTGCGGGTTCAACGCGCGCCAGATCGCGCGCGCATTCCTGTCCTCGCCCGAGGCCGTCACCCAGCGCCTGGTGCGCGCCAAGCGCAGGATCCGCGATCTCGCGCTGCGCTTCGCCATCCCCGAAGGCGGCGAGCTCGCCGAGCGGCTGCCCGGTCTGCAGGGCGCGATCTATCTGCTCTTCACCGGCGGCTACACCGCCGGTGAAGGCGAGCGCCTCATGCACCACGAGCTGTGCGCCGAGGCACTGCGGCTCGCCACGCTCCTCACCGCGCATCCCGCGACCGCCACCGGCGAGACGCACGCGCTCGCCGCCCTCATGTGCTTCCACCACGCGCGCGCCGCAGCCCGCACCGGCGAGACCGGGGACCTGGTGGTGCTCGCCGAGCAGGACCGCACGCTGTGGGATGGGGAGCTGCTGGCGCGCGGCTTCGCGCACCTGAAGGATGCCATGGCGGCACCAAAGCTCACCGCGCTGCACCTGGAAGCCGGCATCGCCGCGGTGCACGCCGCGGCGCCGTCCTTCGGCGCGACCGACTGGCGAGGTCTCTGCCGACACTACGACGCGCTCATCGAGCTCAAGGACACGCCCGTGGTGCGCCTGAACGCCGCCATTGCGCGGGCGTACGCGGAAGGGGCGGCGGCGGGACTGGCGCAGCTGGATGCGCTCGCCGGGCACGTCAGGCTCGAAGGCTACGCGCCCTATCACGCCGCGCGCGGTGATCTGCTCCTGAAGCTGCAGCGCCACCCGGAAGCCTCCGATGCGCTCACCCAGGCCCTCGCCTGCCCGCTGAACGGCGCCGAGCGCGACTATCTCGCACGCCGGCTGCGCGAGTGCGCGCCCGCGGACTCGCGGCGCCTCAACTGACGGCCGCCTGCGCCAACACCGGTTGCTGCGTTCGCGAACCGACCTGGCACTCAGCCGCTAACGGCACTCCTCGAAGTTCATGGTCGAGTAGCCGCTGGGCACGCTGTCGGGGATCAACGGACAGAGGCTCTGCTTCGTGGCGCGCTCGTCCAGGAGCGCATCGCGGACGAACGCGACGAGTGCCTGGAATTCTCCTCCCTTGAGAGGGATCGGCGTCTGGAGGAGCGGATCGAGGCGGGCGAGCACCGGTTCGATCGGCCCCAGCCGGAACCGAAGATCCTTGTCGACGCCGGCCTTTTTCGCATCGTAGCTGCGCGCCGAACCGAACACATCCAGATGATGGGAGATCGCATCCTCGATGCGCGTCATCGCCCCGTTGTGGAAGAACGCCCGCTGCAGCGCGGCGTTGCGCAGCGGCGAGCTGCGGAACTTGTAGCGATCGGCCGCATTCCCCGTGACCTGCTCCAGGCCAAAGTCCTCGTCCTGACCCGGTCCATCGAACAGCACGTTGCCCTTGCCGACGCCGAATTCAGGTGCGATCTGCGGCACGCCGATCACGTGCATCTTGAAGTCGCTGAACATCTCATTCGAGTCCCCCGCGACCGAATGGCACTGACTGCACCTGCCCTTGCCGAAGAAGATGAGCGCACCACGCTTCTGCTGTTCGTTCATCGCATGCCGATCGCCGCGTGCGAATTGATCGACCGGTGCGTCGGCGAAGATGAGCGTGAATTCGAACTCCGCGATGGCGCGGGCAAACATGGAGAAGTCGATCGGGCCGCCGCCGGCCACTGACGGAAAGAGCGCGCCGAAGAGTCGCCGGTATGCCGGAGTTCCGTTGAGCCGTTGCAGCACGACCGCGCGGATCGGGTCATTGCGCGTTCCCGTTGCGTCGGCCGGAGGCAGGCACGCGCCCTTGCCGTCGTCGAACTGATCGAATTCGGGACCGAGCGTCCCGGCCGTACAGGTAAATCCCGCGACCTCGACCAGTTCGGTCGGCGGCATGTGCGCCTGCGCGATCGATAGATGCGTCACGATCGGATCGTTTGGCGGGAATCGCGTCGTCCCTTCGGGAAACGGAAACTGGAATCCGAGCGAGTTATCGAACGGGTTGCCGGAGATCACGGCGAAGCGCCCGTTCCACATCATGTTGGGATAGAACGGCGTGTTGGACGCGAATGGCGTGCGCCGCTGGTTGCGCGGGCCCGTGCGATTGCGTCCCACGACATTGTTGTTCTGGATGCCGATCGCGATCGATTGCGTGTCGCCGAATGCGCGGCTCGGCGAGTGACACCCGCCGCAGGTATTGTCGTCGTGGAGGCCGCCCGACTTGTCGAACCAAAGGAGTCTGCCGAGATCGGCAAGTTGCGGGTTGAGGGGCCGCCCGAGCGCCGGCAAAAATTGCGATTGGATCGTACCGGTGAATCCCGCGCCGTGCAGCGCGGCCAGCACTTGCCCGTCGAGGTCCTGTCCCGCCAGCGCCATGGATGCAGCCAGCAGCGATGCACCCCAAGCCATGGCGACGGGCAGGTGAGCGACACGTTGCAGACCTGATCGGAGCGTCATATATCCCCCCTACCCCCGAAAGTCGGCGTCCCGACGCGCTTCCGGTCGGGACGCCGCTACGTATTGGCCAAGGCGGCTACAGCCGCCGTGGCACCGCTGCGCGAACGGCTGCGCTAGTCACCGACTGTGAATTTGCAACGTATTGCGCCGGTGATCGTGCTCGGGCTCCCCTCGTCTTCCAGATCGAACGCATTGTTGCTGCAAACCAGACCCCCGGAGATGGTGTTGGCCGCAACAGCGATCAGGCCGCGATTGCCGCTGAGATGCACGCCGCCGTTGATGGTACTGCGTTCGAGCGCAACAGTGGGCGGCCCACCAGGGGCACCGGGGCCGGTGTTGTTTATCTGGACATGCCCGTTGATGACGTCACCCGCACAGTCTATTTCTTCGGCACCGAAGATAAGAGTCGCGGCTCCGTTCGCGATCAACCCGCCGTTGATCGTGGAGGCGCATACAAACAGTATTCCGCCCTCGTTGACCCGCACGCCGCCCGATACGTTCGCTCCACCGAGGAGGCAAAAATCACCGGCGTTGACGACCACACCGCCGTGGATGGTGCCGGAAAGCGGTGCATTGGGCGGAGGTCCTGTATTACAGGCCGTCGCCGCCAGTGACGGGCCGCTGAAAGCGGTCAGTGCCAAACCCACTATCCCCACAAGAGATCCCGCGAGCCGTTTCATCGTTGTGTCTCCCCTGTTTTTTGATTTCGCAGATCCCTCGACCCCTGAGGCCGAAAGGAGCGTTGTCGACTGCCTGCTCGTTTCTTTTCTTCTGAGCCTCTGCGGCGACAGGCGATTCGCAGGGGACGCGCTCCGACCACGATCTGGCGCGCACAAACATGTAATACCGGTCTGTATCTTTTTGCAACAGATTGTTCGACGAGATCGGGGCGGAAATTGCCTGAAACGGCCGCTCAGTGGACGTGGTGCGGACCAACAAAAAGGCGCAGCGACGCCGTGGCAGATCACGAGCCCACGCTCTCACAACTTGCCCTTATTAAGTCAAGCGCTTGCGCGGCTAGACGGTCGGTGCGTCAGCGCACACACAGCAACAGGATCGCTCGCGGCTAACCGTGCAGCCCGCACGGCCCATGCCGCAGTCCGTCGCTGCCGCACCGCGGCATTCGGCCTGTCGGAATGAAAGCCGAGGTTCTGGAGCTGGCGCTTTTGTATTAGTTGCGCCGTTACGTCAGGGACAGCCCAACGACGCTCCAGCTGCCGCGTCCCGGGGGCTGCGCCCGGGGCCCGCGACCGGCGAACATCACTCGTAGCAGGGTCCGATCTCGCGCACCTCGATGGTGGCCCACTCGGCGGCGGGGCACTGCCGCGCGAGCGCGAGGGCTTCGTCGCGCGTGCCGCAGGACAGGAGGTAGAAGCCGCCGACGAACTCCTTGGCCTCGGTGAACGGGCCGTCGAGCACGCTCGGCTTGCCGTCGCGCACCCTGAGGCGCACCGCCGGCTCCTTGAGCGAGTTGGTCGCGAGCAGGAGGCCTTGCTTCTTCAGCGAGTCGCCGTAGTCGACCATGCGCTGGTAGAGGCCCTGGCCCTCGTCCATCGAGCGCTCACGGCGCTGGCCGTGGGGTTCAACTATCAGCAGCATGTACGACATTCGAGGTCTCCTTGTTGGTGCAGGCGGCGGCGCGCTCGCGCAGCAGGCCTCGCTCGCGCGCGTTCTGGGTGAGCTCGGCGGCACGCTCGAACTCCGCGCGCGCCTCCTCGTAGCGGCCGAGCTTCGAGAGCAGGTCGCCGCGCACCGACGGCAGAAGATGATACGACCGCAGCGCGCCGTCCGCGTGCAGGCGGTCGGCGAGCTCGAGCCCGGCCGAGGGCCCGTAGGCCATGGCTACGGCCACGGCGCGGTTGAGCTCGACCACCGGCGAGGGGGTGAGGCGCGCCAGCTCGTCATAGAGCGCCGTGATGTACACCCAGTCGGTGTCGCCCGCCGTCGCTGCCCGCGCATGGCAGGCGGCGATCGCCGCCTGCAGCAGGTACGCGCCGCGCTTCTCGCCGAGCGCCTGGCCGCGCCCGAGCGCGATGAGCCCGCGGTGGATCAGGATCCGGTCCCAGAGTGCGCGGTTCTGGTCCATGAGGAGTACCGGTTCGCCCGCGGGGCCGACCCGGGCGCGCAGCCGCGAGGCCTGGATTTCCATGAGCGCCACCAGGCCGTGCACCTCGGCCTCGTTGGGGGCCAGCTCGGCCAGGATGCGGCCCAGGCGCAGCGCCTCCTCGCACAGCCCCGGCCGCATCCAGTCCTCGCCGCGCGTGGCGGAGTAGCCCTCGTTGAACACGAGGTAGATGACTTCCAGGACCGATGCCAGGCGGCCGCGCAGCTCCTCGCGCCGCGGGATCTCGAACGGCACGTGGGCCTCCGAGAGCGTGCGCTTGGCGCGCACGATGCGCTGCGCGATGGTGGGCTCGGGCACCAGGAAGGCGCGCGCGATCTCCTCGGTGGTGAGTCCTGCCAGGAGCTTGAGCGTGAGCGCGGTGCGCGCCTCGGTCGACAGGAGCGGATGACAGGCGATGAATATGAGGCGCAGCAGGTCGTCGCCGATCGCGTCATCGGCCCGTGCCTCGGTCTGCGTCCCTGAGGTGCGCTCCTCCATCTCAAGCTCGTGCGCGAGCGCCTCGTGCTTGCGCGCCAGCATGCGGTTGCGCCGCAGCTGATCCAGTGCGCGATTCCTTGCTGTCACCAT
>Ga0070681_10003354_pt1 | contig 14974 bp, 14 predicted proteins | sample KBSC83BmetaG_FD_65650 | JGI IMG/M metagenome (GOLD analysis project Ga0070681, IMG submission 65650) | Corn rhizosphere microbial communities from Kellogg Biological Station, Michigan, USA - KBS C8-3B metaG | ecosystem: Host-associated > Plants > Roots > Rhizosphere | place: USA: Michigan...
ATCGGCGAGTCGTTTGCCTGGTCGGAAACTATACTTGTTTTAGCGACTCTTGCGCGTCGATGGAAGCTGGAAATGGTGCCGGATCAAAAGATCGGTCTTCAGCCGATGATAACGCTTAGGCCGAAGTTTGGGATGAAGATGAAGTTGATAGGGGGATAAACGAACTACTGCTTGTACCTTTCAAAATGATGACGTCGACAAAGAACGCTATATTGAATCCGGTCGTTCTCGCAACCGTCTACTTTGCACCTTTCTCCTTCGATATCATTAGACAGAGACTCCCAAAATTGTTGGTTCTCATCTTCGAGCGTTTCATAAGTCGGAGGTTGGAGCCAGCCTTTGTCAGTCTTTGCCCAATTAAGGAACGTCTCGAGAAGGTTTTCCAAATTTTGGGGCCCTCCAAATCCTAGAAACTTGTCATTCTCTACGCGACAGTGAAACCACACATGTTCAGAATCCTCACGCCTAACCTCGCCAAACGGGACGTCCGATAAGTGTGTCTGCGTCAAATCAACCTCGAGCGACCATCCGGGATTGTCAATGGTGCCAATCTCAATCCCATATTGGTGTTCCCACTGGTCGTCGCATTGGCTGGAGTACCATGCCTGTATTTCCTTCAGTACGCTCATACAATCATTTTCTGCTTACGAACAGATTGCCCTCAACGTAAAATCGCCACGGCATATTGACAAACTCTTCTGCATAATCGATCCCAACGCGAGCGCCCGATGAGATCTCTGATCTTCTAAACTTCTTATATTCTTCGACCCAGATGCGATTGCCCGAGAGGTGCGCGCCGTTGTAGCTGCGGTCGATGCCGAAAGCGATGGTTAGCTTTCCTGGGCCGGACGTTAGATTCTTTTCCGGCATCGGGCCGCGGCGCGAGTGCATGATCTCGATACCTTCGACCGGTTCGACCGCGCGGACGAGCACGACATGGGCATGTTCCGCCGGACCCGTCACAAGATTTAACTGGTAATACATTCCGTAAACAAAAAACACGTACACGTGGCCGCCTTCGGCATACGTGATCTCGTTCCGCGCGGTCCGGCGTCCGCCGTAGCCATGGGCGGCTTTGTCCTGGATGCCCATATAGGCCTCAGTCTCGACGATCATTCCCGAGACGCGCGAGCCGTCGGCTGCCGGAACGACAAGCAGCTTGCCCAAAAGGTCCTTAGCAACGCGGACTGTGTCCTTGCGCAAGAAAAAGTCCGGAGAAACTCGCTCAAATGTATGCGGCACTGCATACCATTTTACGCAAATCGCGTGGAATAGGTCTTGCTCATTAGCCTGCTAACAAGCCAAATCGGGACATAAATGCCCTAAAAGAGTACGGCGAAGTGTATCAAAAATCGAGGTTGCTGTTTTTATGTTGATGAGTGAAATTATGGTTGTGGGTGCGGCCGAGTGTACCGAGGATACGCCTTTAAGGGACGTTTACGAGCTGATCGGAAATTCTCCTAGGCAGTCTGTGGTGGTTCTCGACAGCAGCCAGCATCGCGTGCCTTTGGGCATCGTAACCGAGCACAGTATTTGCGAAAGCATGATACTGCGCTCGCGAACGCCGAGAAGCCTCGACGCCGGCAGCGTGATGAACACAAATATTCGCCGGGTCTGCGATACGACGCCGATCGGTGAGTGCGACGAGCTTATCGACAGCGATGTGATCTTTGTCGTCGACAAACGGCGCCAATTTCTGGGGATGGCCGATCGTGAGGAACTGACTCTCTCGATCAACCGCGAACGAGCGCACTATTACACACCGACCGTTTTCTCAGGTTTGGGCGGCAAGCGGATGCCGCCGGCCGTCGAGATCCCGGCTTTTGGTTGGCTTAAATAATTGAACTGAAAGGAGGTTATGGAATGAAAGTTAATGAAGTAATGACGGCAGATCCACACTGCTGCACACCCGAAACGGGCCTTCATGAAGTCGCGCAAATGATGGTCGACCGCGACTGTGGATGCATCCCGGTCGTCGATGGCGACGACTCAAAAATGCCGCTCGGAATGATCACCGACCGCGATATCACCTGCCGCGTTGTGGCGCAGGGCAAAAATCCACTCGATCTGACGGCCGGAGACGCGATGACCTCGACCGTTTTATCCGTCAATCCGGAAACGTCTCTGCAGGATTGCCTGAATCTTATGGAAGAGAGCCAGGTACGACGGGTCGCGGTCGTCGATAAGGCTGGACGGATCTGCGGCATTGTCGCTCAGGCGGATGTTGCGATAAACGCCGGCTCGCAAAAGACCGCTGAGGTCGTGCAGCAAGTGTCCCGCGCAACTGCCTGATCAAATAGTGTTGGCGTGCTTCTCGGCGATCTCTGTGAAACCTTTATGTTCTGTGCGTTAACGATGGGTGAAACGCAAGGAACACCGAGTGATCCGCAGAGGTCACCGAGACGGTTCGTATTTCCGAGACTTCTCATCCCCAGCGCAAAGAGCCAAACCTGACCTCTTCATAAATCATCTCAGCATCTGATAATATCGTGTCCGTATCTGCGGGCATTTCAATTAGATGCGAAAAATACAGTTTCTTTTATTTATCGTCCTCGTTGCGGGAGCGGCATTTGGCCAGGCAACCGACGACATTCTCGCGACCGCGAACGGGCGGAATTTTACCGCGGCCGATCTCCCAGCGGACGTTCGCAAGGAATGGGATTCGCGCGACCAATCGCTGGCAGCAACTCGCCATCAGCTATTATCCGACATGGTCACGGATGTCATACTTGACCTGGAGGCGAAGTCGCGTGGAGCCACACCCGCCGATCTTATCGCCGAGCAGAGGCGAAAGGTCGCCGACCCGACCGAGCAAGAGATCTCGACTACCTACCAGGCTAACCGTGAGGCACTCGGGAACAAACCAATGTCGGATGTTCGACAGCCGATCATCGCCTTCCTGCGCCGTGACCCGGAGCAAACGGTACTGAGTGGCTACATCGACGAATTGGCGATCAAGTACAAGATCAATTACGGCAAAGATATCAACAACCCAGACCCAAAACCGACGGATGTGCTTTTCACGGTCGGCACTCGAAATGTGACTAGGCAGGAGTTCGATGCCAAGTATCGCTTTCCTCTTTACGATGCAGTCGCGAATCCGATGGACGACGTCCGGTCGGCTCTTGAGTCAGTGGTCGGAAATTACCTCGTCGAGACTGAAGCCGCGGCGTTAAAGGTGCAGCCTCAAGAGATCCTCACGCGCGAGATCGACAGCAAGATCCCGCCGCTCACCGGCGCTGACGCGGCAAATAAGCAGGCCGAGCTTGAAAACGCCCTTTTGCGTCGCTTGTTCGCAAAATACAAGGCGAAGTTTCTGATAAACGATCCACCGGCGATCGTTCAAAAGATCTCGGTCGACGATGACCCGGCTACCGGGCCAGCGACCGCCCCTGTCACCGTCGTGATGTTTGCCGATTTTCAGTGCTCGGCGTGTTCGGCGACGGAGCCTGTTCTGAAAAAGGTTCTGGCTGAGTATCCGGGCAAGATCCGTTATGTCATGCGCGACTTTCCGCTCGAGACGATCCACGCCAATGCCTTTAATGCCGCACTCGCGGCGTACGCCGCTGAGCAGCAGGGCAAGTTTTTTGAATACGGCGATATTCTCTTCACACATCAGGACGCGCTCGAGGTCGAATCGCTCAAGAAATACGCTGCGAAGGTCGGTTTGAACGTCCAGCAGTTTACGGTAGACTTTAACTCCGAGAAGGCCAAGGCCGAGGTGCGGCACGATATTGCGGACGGAACCTCCTATGGGATTTCCGGAACGCCGACGATCTTCGTAAACGGCGTCAAGGTGCGTCGGTTGTCGGCCGACGACTTTCGCGAAGCGATCGACAACGCGCTTAAGGCGGCACCGGCGGCGGCTCGAACGACACGTCACTAGATCGGAATTCTATGAAAATGCTTCTGCTGCTTGTCGTCATCGTCGCTGGAACTGCGTGCGGCCCTGCACCAAACGCCAATAACGCGTCCACAACGACAAATAAGAATGCGCGTCCGTCTGCGACTCCCTCCGGCCCCGCTCCGGTTTACACCTACGACGTCGTTAAAACCTATCCGCATGACCCGAATGCATTTACCGAAGGGCTGTACTACAAAGACGGCTTTCTGTACGAGAGCACCGGGCAAAATCAAGATTCAAAGTCGCAAAACGACCAGTCGAGCCTGCGGAAGGTCGACCTAAATACCGGGAAAGTGCTTCAGCGATGGAACCTTCCTCGGGAAGATTTCGGCGAGGGCATCTCGGAAATAAACGACAAGATCTATCAGCTCACGTGGCAGCAGGAAATGGGCCGCGTTTTTGATGCAAGCAATTTTAAGCTGCTGCAGGAATTCAATTACCAGGGCGAGGGCTGGGGCATGACAACCGACGGCACGAACCTGATCCTTGATCAGGGCACGCATATACTGAAGGTCATGGACCCGAACACGTTCAAGACGGTCCGAACCATTCCTGTATTTCAGGAGAACGGCCGACCGCTAATGCAGATCAATGAGCTGGAATGGATAAAAGGTGAGATCTGGGCAAACATCTGGCACTCGGAGCTGCCCGAAATCCTAGGTAAACCGAACTACATCGTTCGCATTGATCCGGACAGCGGCAAAATCATCGGTTGGATCGACCTCGCCGGCCTTTCGCCTGACGATCAGCCGAAGGGCAATGATCCATACGACCCTAAAGCCGAAAACACGCTTAACGGCATTGCATACGACGCAGCGAACGACCGCATTTTTGTTACCGGCAAGCGCTGGAAAAATCTCTTTGAGATAAAGGTCAAACCCAAAGCTCAATGAACAATGATCACGAGGCTTTTATGCGGCGGGCCATCGAGCTTGCACGGAAAGGTGCGGAGGAAAACCGAGGCGGTCCGTTTGGCTGTGTCATCGTCAGAGACAGCGAGATCGTCGGCGAAGGCTGCAACGAGGTCACCTCGGCAAAAGATCCGACGGCACATGCCGAAATTACGGCTATTCGAGCCGCGTGCCAAAAATTAAATTCCTTTCAGCTAACGGGCTGCACGGTTTATACTTCGTGCGAGCCCTGCCCGATGTGCCTCGGAGCCATCTATTGGGCGCGGCCCACCGCCATTTATTTTGCGGGGACTCGCGAGGATGCGGCCGCGGCCGGCTTTGACGATGAGCTTTTCTATGACGAGCTTGATCGGCCAAATGATGAGCGCCAATTGAAGCTGCAACCAATGCTTCGCAGCGAGGCACAGTCAGTGTTCGATCAATGGGTGGCAAAGTCAGACAAGGTCGAGTATTGACGCCTCTCAAAAACTATAAACTATAAACTGTTAACTCTTAACTATTAGATATTTAAGAGTTAAGAGTTGAAAGTTAGTAGTTAAGCAGGCCTAGTAAATTGATTGCATCGAAATGCGAAGGATCGGGATGTCCGCAATTTATTTTTACCTACTGCTCGCCCTCGTCGCGGGGGCAATGATGCCGACACAGGCGGCGATAAACAACAAGCTTGCCGGTTATGTGGCGAGCCCGATATCGGCCGCGTTTATTTCGTTTCTGGTGGGGACCGCCGGGCTGTTTGTTTACTTACTCGCGACCGGCACTTCGCTGAATAGTCTGGTAAATATCAAAGACGCGCCGCCCGTTGCGTGGATCGGCGGATTGCTCGGAGCTTTTTTTGTGGCTAGCACCGTCATCCTAGCTCCGCGGATCGGCGTTGCTATGACCTTTAGCCTCATCGTCGCCGGCCAGATGCTGATAACACTGGTGCTCGATCATTTTGGATTTCTTGGATTGCCGGTAAAGGAGATCAGCCTCCCGCGCGTCGGAGGAATATTGTTGATAGTTGCAGGTGTGGCGATAATTAGACGCTTTTGATGATCAAGTTCATCCTCAATAACGACGACATCGAAACCGAACTGGCACCGGGAATAACGGTGCTCGATTTTGTGCGCTATCGCCGAAATCTAAAGGGCACAAAGATCGGCTGTCGAGAGGGCGACTGCGGCGCATGCACTCTATTGGTCGGAGAACTGGTGGATGGCAAGGTCTGGTATCGTTCGATGACCTCCTGTCTGATGCCGCTGGCGAACGCAGCCGGAAAACACATTGTCACGGTCGAAGGCATTAACCGGGCGGACGGCTCGCTCACGCCCGTGCAGCAAGCGATGGTTGAGGAGTCTGGCACGCAATGCGGTTTTTGCACGGTCGGATTTGTAATGTCGCTGACGGGCTTTTGTATTGACGCGAGCGAAAAGACGCCTGAGATGGCTGTCTCAGCGGTCGACGGCAACATTTGCCGCTGCACCGGATATAAATCGATCGAGCGCGCAGCAAACGTTTTGAGTTCCGCCTTTAGGCGGCAAGACGACTCGCAATTCGAGGCGATCGACAACCGAGTCGTTCCGGAATATTTCTCAAATATCCCACATCGGCTCAAAATCCTTGAGGCTGAAGCCCAAGAACCGCCTAAAGGCGGAACTCAAAACGCATTTGTCGCCGGCGGCACTGACGTTTACGTCCAAAAGCCTGAGTGGATGGTTGATAACGAATCGAAATCCCTCTTTTACGATGACGACCTTCGCACGATCCGCGACACGGGTGAATTTATCGAGATCGGCGGCTCGGTGACGGTTACCGACCTGCTCGAATCACCGGTGATGAAGTCGATCTTTCCGGAGCTGTACAAACACCTCAAGCTCGTTTCGTCAACGCCGATCCGAAACATGGCCACACTGGCCGGAAATTTTGTCAACGCCTCGCCCATAGGCGACATGACCGTGTGGTTTCTCGCTCTTAATGCCGAGATCACACTCAATACCGGCCGCGATCTGCTGCTCAGGCAGCTCTATCTCGGCTACAAAAAACTCGCCAAAGAACCGGACGAATACATCACGGCGATCCGTTTCAAAAAGCCACTAAGCGATTTTCGATTTAATTTTGAAAAGGTCTGCAAGCGGACCTATCTCGATATCGCATCAGTAAACACGGCTGTATCGTTTCGGGTCGAACCCGTGCCAGGCCAATCCTGGATGCCGCCGGCCATCGAGCGGCGAGCGGTTCCTCGTTCCGATTCATCGATTGACCACTTCATAACCGAAGCCCACGTTGCAGCCGGCGGAGTTGCTCCCGTGCCGCTGTATCTGAAGGAGACCTCGTCGTTCCTGATCGGTCGCTTTGCGAACGATGAGACGATAGAAAAGGCTATCGTGATCATTCAGGCCGAGATCTCGCCCATCTCGGATGTCCGTGGATCGGAAGCGTATAAACGGCTGCTGTTGAGTCAGCTTTTCCGCGCGCATTTTGTGGAGTTGTTTGGTTTATGAAAAACCTCGACTCTAGATCACACGTCCGCGGCGAGAGCGTGTATCTCGACGACATTCCGCTCGTTGAGGGGACGTTGTTTGCGTGTGTGTTTGACTCGCCGGTCGCACATGGAAAGCTAAATGCGGTCAACACGGGACTCGCCGAGATCAGCGAAGGCGTCGTACGCGTCATCACGGCCAAGGACCTGATCGGGGAAAATCAGATAGGCGGCATTGTGCCGGATGAGCCGCTGCTTGCCGACGGCGAAGTGCATTTTCAAGGGCAGCCGATCGCTATCGTCGTCGCGACAACCGAGGACCTCGCCCGGCGGGCCGCAAGAACGATCACCGCCGACATTGAGCCGCTGACGCCTGTCACCGATCCGCGGGTTGCGGCGGCAAACGGCGATCTGATCGTGCCGCCCAAGAAATTCAAACTCGGCGAGACCGAGACGGCATTTTCAGACTGCGCGCATGTTTACGAAGGCAGGGCCGACATCAATGGCCAGGAGCATTTATATCTCGAGACACAAGGCGCGTACGCTCTGCCGACCGAGAGCGGTATAAAAATTTATTCTTCGACGCAAGGTCCGACGGCCGTTCAGCGCGCGGTTTGTCGCGTGACGGGCTTACCGATGCATCAGGTCGAGGTCGATGTTCAGCGGCTCGGCGGCGGTTTTGGCGGAAAGGAAGACCAGGCGAATGCGTGGGCGGCAATTTGCGCCGTCGCATGCCAACTAACAAAACGCCCGGTCAAATACGCGCTCCATCGCATGGAAGACATGCGGATGACCGGCAAGCGGCATCCGTATTCGGCCGATTTCAAGATCGGGCTCGACAGTGAGCTAAAGATCGTCGCCTACGAGGTTACCTTTTATCAAAATGCCGGTGCTTCCTGCGATCTCTCGCCGCCGGTTCTGGAACGCACGCTATTTCATTGCACTAACTCGTACTTCATACCGAATGTGACCGCAACGGCCTATTGCTGCCGCACAAACTTGCCGCCAAACACCGCTTTTCGCGGATTCGGCGGGCCGCAAGCTATGTTTGTAATTGAATCGGCCATCACTCAAGCAGCCGATGCTCTTGGAGTCGACCGCGCAGAGATCCAGCGGCGAAATCTGATAATCGAGGGCGATGAATTTCCCTACGGGCAGAAAGCCGAAAGCGATGCGATAACAACCTGGGAACAGGCCGGTGTGAAATATCAATTCGGCCGCCTGATGAAAGAGGCTGATGAGTTTAACGCCAGCTCGAAATATCTCAAGAAAGGCGTCGCCGTGATGCCGGTCTGTTTCGGCATTTCGTTTACTAAGACGCCGATGAACCAGGCGCGTTCGCTGGTACACGTTTATACGGATGGCTCAGTTGCGGTCTCGACCGGCGCGGTCGAAATGGGCCAAGGTGTCAATACGAAGATCGCGCAGGTCGCGGCCGGAGTTTTTTCGCTGCCGATAGAGCGTGTCCGAGTTCAAACGACAAATACCCTGCGCATTGCAAACACTTCGCCCACTGCTGCATCAGCCGCGGCCGATCTTAACGGCATAGCAACGCAGATGGCCTGCGAGAGCATTCGCGATCGGTTGCTCGAGGTCGCAAAAGAGATCGCCGAGTCGGAATCTGTCGAACAACTTTCATTCAAAGACGGGCACGTTTACCGTAACGGCGATCGGACCGGCGTTGATTGGCAGACGCTGGTGCTCGACGCCCATCTGCGACGCGTAAGTCTCAGCGAACACGCACATTACGCAACGCCCGGCATCAATTTCGATTGGGGAACCGCGAAAGGTCATCCATTTGCATACCACGTTTACGGGACCGCGATCGTCGGCGTGACAGTCGATTGTCTACGCGGCCGCTACGAGGTCGACTATGTCAAATGCTGTCACGATTTCGGCTCGTCGATGAACACGGCGGTCGACTACGGCCAGATCGAAGGCGGCATCGTTCAGGGCCTCGGTTGGATGACGATGGAAGAGGTAGTTTACGACGAGCACGGCAAGCTCCGGTCGAATGCTCTGTCCACATACAAGATTCCGGATATCTATTCCGTCCCAAAGGAAATCGCGATCCTGCCGCTCGAAACAGACCGAAAAAATCTTGCTGTCTTCAATTCAAAAGCCACCGGTGAGCCGCCGCTCATGTACGGCATCGGCGCTTATTTCGCGATTCGCAACGCGGTCAAAGCGTTTAATCCGAACGCCCCACTTCCCTTCGACGCGCCGTTCACGCCTGAAAAGGTATTGATGAGTCTCTACTCGGACGTTTCTTCGTCGTCGAATTAAGCCATCTGTGCCAAAGACGATTCCGGTCTAGACTAAGATCTTCGCATGAATAGAGAATTCGAGCTGTGGCAATTCGTCGCCGACCACCTGGAGAAAGGCGAGTCGGTCATGTTGCTTATCGTCGCCACAAGCTCGGGTTCTAGTCCCGGCCGGCCGAGCTACAAAATGGCAATTGCCAAAAGCGGTGAGATGATCGGCAGCATCGGCGGCGGCGTGATGGAAGTCAATCTTGTCGAACAAAGTCGAGCGATTCTGGTGAATGCGGGATCGACGACGACCGGGTTTTCTGTTCACCAGGTCCACCGCGAAAACGTCACGAACTCCAGTGGCATGATCTGCTCCGGCAAACAGACGGTCATTTTCAAGCTGCTTGGCCCATCCGAATCTGAACAGGTCGCCGCCGCGATCAAAGGGGTCGAGAGACGAGACGGTTCTTTTTTAAGTCTTACTCCGGATCATTTTGAAGTCTGGCCGCCCAAAGCGGGAACTCCAAACGAGGGCGGAACTCAAAACATCGACATCGAATTTGAGCGTCGAAACGATACTGATTTTGAATACCGCGAGCGGCTGGGCGCAAAGAACAATTTGTATATCATCGGCGGTGGTCACTGCGCGCTGGCGTTGTCAGAAATGATGTCAAAGATGGATTTCAATGTGTCGCTATTTGACGACCGACCTCAGTTGAACACCATTGAGAAAAACGAATATGCCGACGAGATCCGGGTCATAGGCGGCTACGGCGAGATCGGCGAGCACATCGACTCAGACCCGCGCGGTTATGCGGTCGTTATGACCCTGGGTTACAAGACCGACGCGACAGTCATTCGTCGATTGATCAGCAAGGACTTCAAATACCTCGGCGTCCTTGGCAGCAAGGCCAAAATGGCTACATTGTTCCGGGAGTTGATCGACGAGGGGTATTCAAAAGAGCGTTTAGACCTGATCCGCACGCCTATCGGCCTTCCGATAAACAGCCACTCGCCCGAGGAGATCGCTGTAAGTATTGCTGCTGAAATAATTAGCATTAAAAATGCCGCGTAACGGGCTTGGCTGCCTCTTTGTTTGCATTTCTCAGGACGCGGCTGGGACCCTAAAATTCTTTGTTTCATCTGGAATACTATCGTAAAATATAAAGCGATCAACGCATTCAGTTCTTCGATCATGGGGTAGTATGACAAGGCCAAAAGAAAAGCTGGACGATCATCCCGATTTCGTCCGTTTCGAGTCCGACCGCGCCGAGCTGACGCGAAAGGCTCCCGCAACGGGTCACGAAATGATGGGCCCGATCGACCACTTCGTTCAGTTTTACGAAACGGACTCCTTCCTTCTCAGTTCGTTGACGAGCTTCTTCGGAACGGGCCTCGATATCGGCGACAGCTGCGTTGTTGTGGCAAACAGCAAGCGACGAGCCGGACTCGAGGAGAATCTTGTGGCGAGTGGCCGCGATATCGAGCTTGCGCGCAGCGCGAACCGCTTTTTATCGATCGACGACGGCGAACTGTTGGCGGAATTTATGGTCGACGGTCGGCCCGACGCTGCTCTTTTCTACGACAAGATCGGCGGTATCATCGAGAACGCCGCCGCAGCCGGATCTCGAGTTCGCATCTTTGGCGAAATGGTCGCCCGGCTCTGGGCGGAAAAGAACCATTCGGCCGCTATCCAATTAGAAGAGCTGTGGAACAAGGTAGCCGAGCGATATCCGTTCGCTCTCTATTGCGCTTATCCGCTTCGCGCGTTTGACGGTGACGGTCACGCCGAGCCGCTTTTTCATATTTGTAACGGCCACACGCGTGTGATACCGGGCGAGAGCTACAGCGCGCTTAACGAGGCAGAAGACCGTCTTCGCACGATCGTCATGCTCCAGCAAAAGGCCGCGCGGCTCGAGGCTGAGATCGCAAAACGGCAGGAGGCACTGATTAACGAGCGCCTCGCCCGAGCCGAAGCGGAAAAGGCAAGCCGCCTAAAAGATCAGTTTCTCTCGACCGTGTCGCACGAGCTGCGAACGCCGCTGAACGTGATCGTCGGTTGGGCGACAATGCTTCGCGACGGCAAGCTCGACGCCGCAGCTCAAAAGCGGGCCTTTCAGACCATTGCCGATAACGCCCGGCAGCAGAGCCGCCTCATCGACGACATTCTGGACGTGTCTCGGACCATGTCCGGAAAAATGCAGCTTAATATCGGCTTGGTGGATCTTCACGCGGTCATCAACGAAACTCTGAAGTCGATCGGTCATGCCGCCGAGGCTAGGGGGGTAAATATCGAGTTCAAGCCGGGTGATCTACCGACGGAACTCAGGGCGGACCGCGATCGGCTGCAGCAGATCTTTTGGAATCTCGTCTCAAACGCGATCAAGTTCACGCCGCAAAACGGGACCGTGACGATCTCGACTCGGTCTGTTAACAGCGCCGTCGAGATCGAGGTTGCCGATACCGGCCGCGGCATTGAGGCTGATTTTCTGCCCTTTATCTTCGATAGATTTAGTCAGGCTGACGGCTCGCGGACGCGTGAAAAAGGCGGCCTTGGCCTCGGCCTATCGCTTGTCCGGCACCTCGTCGAACTGCATGGCGGCTCGGTCTGGGCGGCAAGCGCCGGCCGGGACCAGGGTGCGGCCTTTACGGTTCGGCTTCCTCTTCAAAACTCTTCAGACCTCATGTACGTGAGCATGGAACAATCCTCTTCGCTCGGTGTCTAACTGACTAACGGCTGGCACCGGCAAATAGGGGGATTTGCCATGTTTGACAAACTTATCGAATCGGACACTACCGGTGCCGATTTCAAACCACGCCGCCGTTACTTCATCGTCTCATCCATTGTCGTGGGACTGCTCTTCGGGTCTGCTGTCGCCATCAGCCTATTCGCCGCCGACATCGGCCTCGGAAACGACAGCTATGAATTGTCAGCCATGATCGCGCCCGTTCAGCCGCCGGCCGAGGTACCCGAACAGCCTCGGCCGAATGAGCCGCGGGACGTTGCGACTTCATCCGCCGCTGACAGGCCGACGCGGGTGCTCAAGCAGGCGCCGATCGAGGCGGAGCCGATGACCGTCCCGCCAATTTCGTACGATCCGAACCGATTTCGTTCTCTTCCTAGCGGTCCGGTCGATATCGGTCCGGTCGATAAAAACGGGGGCATGATCGGGGATGCCCGAGAAAGTACGACAAGCAGCAGTACCGAAAGCTCATCGACTCAGCGAACGGAGATCATCGACGAACGTCCGCCGAAGGTCGATCTGGGACCGCCCGTTGCCCCACGGCCCAAACCGGTACAGTCAATTGGTGTGGTCAACGGAAAGGCCACTTATCTGCCAAAGCCGCCGTATCCCGCCGCGGCGATAACGATGAGAGCTGAGGGAAAAGTCGATGTCCAGGTCACGATCGACGAAACCGGCAAGGTGATCTCGGCAAAGGCCGCAAGTGGAAATGCACTCTTGAGGCAAGCCGCGGAGAACGCCGCTTGGAAGGCGAAGTTCACGCCTACACTTCTATCGAATATCCCTGTCAAGGTGACCGGCGTGATCGTTTACAATTTCACGAGGAATTAAATGTTCCGAGTTCAAGTTTTAGCTTGCCGGTTCAGAGTTCAAGCTTTAGCTTGCTTGTTTTACCGTAGAAAGAAACGTGATCAGCTCGTGCGTGTCGAGCGCAAAAACCGGCACGCCGAGCTCTTTCTTTAGTTGATCGAATCTCATCCCGTCGATCAGGACAGGCTCGTCCGACTTTATGATGTGCTTCGGGACGATTACGAAATCTCCGATGATCTTTTCGCTCACCCTGACGAGGTCCTGACCTGACAACAGCCCCGCGACCGCGACATCGCCGCCGAAATAGGCATTCGGAACGGCGAGCACGTTCATCTCCGTACCGAATAATTCATTGACCCGCGTGATCTGTTCACACATTGTAGGCCCGAACATCTCGCCCGTGATGATCGTCCCACGTCCGGTTGGCGGTTGGCGGTCTGCGGTTTGGAGGCTCAATTTCGGTCTGAGCGCCTCCTTTCGGGTCCTAACGTTTTCCGCTCTCCGAGTCTCTGTGTCTCTGCGGTTCAAAACTTTTTCAAATGCATTCAGAAATGAGCGCACCATTCCGACACCATCCTCGATCTGCGGATAATTGCCGTAATGCCGACGTGACGGAATTTCGGCTTCGGCCTTGAGATAGATCTCGTCGCCAAGAAACGCGAACGTCGTTCCGAGCGTTTTTCGAAATTCCTTCTGCAGCTTTCTGACCTGTCGGATCGTCTCGCGGCAAAATTCCGGCGTTACGCGTTTGAGACGTTCATCCGTGTTATAGCGGGTCAATGCCACCGGCACGATAGCCGTGCTGATCACTTTAGGATGCTGCGCCGCGAGGTCTCGCAAAGTTTTCTCCAGCACAGCCCCATCGTTGATCCCCGGACAGAGAACGACCTGCGCGTGGATCTCGATATCGCTGTCCAAAAGCCGTTGAAATTTTTCGGAGATGTCGGCGCGCTTTTCGCTGACACCAAGCAGATAGGCTCGTGTTTTCAGATCAGTGGCGTGCACCGAAACGTATTGCGGCGAGAGACGCTGCTCGATGATGCGTCGCATCTCGTCCTCGGTGATCGAGCTGAGAGTAGTGTAATTGCCGTAAAGAAACGAGAGTCGAATGTCTTCGTCGCGAACAAACAGCGAGGGCCGCGCGTCCGACGGGTTGCCCTTGCAGAAGCAGAAGATGCACTCGTTAGCACATTGCCGCGGCACGATCTGCTCGAACATGAGACCGAGGTCTTCCGATTCGTCCCGGTCAAACTCGATCTCGATCAGATCACCTGACGGTTTGCGAACGTGAAAGATCAGTTCCGTCTCGCCGCCCGTCTGAAAACGAAAATCAAGATAATCGCGCACCGTCCGGCCATTGACCTTGACGATGCGGTCTTCGGGCGCGAGCTCCAGCTCTTCACCAAGGCTGCCCCGCGCGACCTCGGTGATGGTCACGCCGGGACGGCGGAGCTGAGTAACGGCTGGTGTTACGGCAAATTCGTACATCTTGTCAGAACCGGAAAAAGCAGCAACCGGCTAAGCGTTCCAGAGAAATTACTTAGTGTACGTTTCGCCCGATCAGGTTGGCAAATACTTGCTGTCGCAGGATCTTGCTTGCGTTAGTTCTTCATGCTGGGCTTACCGCCTTTTTGGGCCCGATTAAGATTGGCGCGAGCGGCCTCATTTCGCGGTTCGACATCGAGGGCTTTTTTGTAGTCTGCTACAGCGTGCGCGATGTCGTTTTTCATCTCGTATGCGTATCCGCGATGATTATAGGCCATCGTAGCCTTGTCATTTAGCTTGATCGCGGCGCTGCAATCGTTTATCCCTTCATCGTAATTCCTTAGGCCGTAAACATTGACAGCACAGCGATTTACGAACGGTGTCGGATTTTGCGGATCGAGGTTGATCGC
>Ga0070681_10003356_pt1 | contig 14972 bp, 17 predicted proteins | sample KBSC83BmetaG_FD_65650 | JGI IMG/M metagenome (GOLD analysis project Ga0070681, IMG submission 65650) | Corn rhizosphere microbial communities from Kellogg Biological Station, Michigan, USA - KBS C8-3B metaG | ecosystem: Host-associated > Plants > Roots > Rhizosphere | place: USA: Michigan...
GCCGCCTCGGTCACGCCTTTCGAATGCGGCGCGACGGCCGTGACCACGATCGGCGGATGGGGCTTCTGGTAGGGCTTGATGATCGCGCCCTGCCCGATCTCCGGTATCTGCGTGTTCTCCGTCGTGACGTGGAAGAACTGCCCCTGCAGCTTGTACGGCGGCTCGCTCTGCCAGATGTCGAGCACCATGTTGATCGACTCGAGGAAGATGGCGTTGCGGTCCTTCTTGTAGTTGCCGAACACCTCCGCGTCCGACATGAGGCCGCCCGGGCTGATGCCGAAGAGGAAGCGGCCCTTCAGCATGTGGTCGAGCATCGCCACCTGCCCGGCGATCGCCGCCGGGTGCGAGTTCGGCATGTTCACGGTGCCGGTGCCGAGCACGATCTGCTTCGTCTCGTGCGCGAGGCTGGCAAGGAACATGCAGCACGAGGTGATGTTCTCGGCGAGATCCGTGACGTGCTCGCCGACGAGCGCCTCCTTGTACCCGAGCTTGTCGGCGAGGAGGATCGCCTCGCGGTCTTCCAGGTATGTCTCGTATGGCTGCCGCTTCGGCGGGTGAAGCGGCATCATGAATGTTCCAAGTCTCATCCGTTCTCCACGGGTTCGACGCGTCCGGACTGCGCCGATTTGAATATCGCCTCGAGCGCCGACACGTTGGCGATCATCTCCCCCTGCGGCACGGGGTACGGCGCATCGCCGGCGAACGCCTCCAGGTTGGCGAGCACGGCCTTGGCCGGCGGGAACTCGCGTACCGTCTTCTCGCCGCCGCGCTTGTGCACGGTGAGCGTCCAGCCCTGCGGCGACTCGGGATGCGCCTTGTCGCGCACCTCGACCCAGCCCTTGTTGCAATAGACCGCGAACCGCCCGTCGAACGGAGTGGCCAATATGGCGCTCAGCAGCGCGTTGCCGCCGCTCCGGAAGTTCACCAGGATGCCGAGGGTATCGCCGTTCACGAGCTGGCTGCCGAGCTGGCGCACGTTGGCGAAAACCCGCTCGGCCGCGCCGAACACGCCGATGGAGAGGTCGAGCAGATGGATGCCCGTCGCCGTCATCGGCCCGGCCGGCGCCTCCTTGTTCGACAGCCGCCAGTTGTCCGCCGGCAGCGAGAGGAACTTGTCCTGCACGAAGTTCGCCTCGACCTGCAGCGGCGTGCCGAGCTCGCCGGATCTCACGAGGCGCATCGCCTCCTGGATCGGTGGCTCGAAGCGCTTCTCATGGCCGACCGCGAGCTTCACACCGTTCTCGTTGCACGCCGCCACCGACCTCAGCACATCGGCGCGCGACATGGCGAGCGGCTTCTCGCAGAACACGTGCTTCTTCGCGCTCGCCGCGCGGATGATCTGCCCGGTGTGCAGCGTGTGCGGCGTGCACAGCACGACGCCCTGCACGCTCGGGTCTTTCAGCGCCTCGTCGAAGGTGGCGAGCGGCACGCCCTGCTCCCGCGCGAAGTCGGCGGCGCGCGGATCCGGGTCCACGACCTTCACCACCCGAAGGCGGGAGCTCGACTTGATCAGTGGAACGATGATGCGGCCCCACCAGCCGAGCCCCATGACGGCGACGTTCATGGCGCGACCTTATCGCAGGCGCCGGGGCGTCGCCAGCGCCGGTTCGCGCGAGCTAAGTATCCGCGTCGCGCATGCGAACGAGGACGTGATAGACGATGGTGTCCCACGAGTTGTGGACGCCGATGAAGAGCTGCAGCAGCGTGGCGGCCGCGACCGCCATTTCCGCTTCTTCCACGTGCGAGCGCACTGTCAGGGCCGACGCGAGGAGCAGCGCGTACGCCACGAGCGGCAGGACGACGTGATAGGCCCAGTCCTCCCGGTCCGGCTTGTACGAGCGCTGCGAGCGCATGCGGCGGATCACGATCACCAGGTAAATCAGGCCGGCGAACCCGACGACGCCCCATGCCCTTGCCGCCGGCTCGATGCCATGCCACGGCACCCGCATCAGGCACGACAGGAGCAGCGCCGCGCTGAAGTGCACCACGTTCGGCGTGGCGAAGGCGGCGCCGGCTTCCGGAGTCGCGAGCCGCGGCTTGTCCGCCAGCAGCGTCATGACGACGAACTGCAGGCCGATCAGCGCGCCCGCCGCGGCGCCGACGATGACGTAAAAGCTCTCCCATTCCTCGAAGCCCGGCATCGCCCCACCCCTACTTCGTTCAGAACCGCTCGAAACGGTACGCCACTTCCGGCCCGCCCGCTCCCTCGTACGCGATTTGCCCCATCAGAAGCGCGAACGGCTCAGCGTATCGGGCGATGCGCAGCGGGCCCGCGTCGACGGGCTCGAAGCCCACGTCGCTGATCAGCCGGGCGGCAACCTGCTTGGCTTTCTCGTGGTCGCCGTAATAGACCACGCTCGGCCCGTTCGCCTTGCGTTTTGCTTCGTACACCGGGAAGAACACTTCGCTCGGCACGGTGTTGAAGGCCGCCGCGATATGCGCCCGGGGCAGGCGGCTGGCGAGCTCTTCCGCGCCGGACGACGTCGTGCCGACGACGAGCTCGGTGTTCTCCTCGTTCATGGGCAATGAGCACGTAATGACCACCTTGCCGGCCAGGTCGCCCGCCTGCTTCAGCACATCGTCGAAGCGCAGCCAATGCACCGCCAGCAATACGGCGTCGGCACCGTGCGCGGCCTCGCGCGGCGTGCCGGCCCGCGCATGCCTCCCGGCCTTGCGTGCCAGCTCGTCGAGCTTCTCCGCGCTACGGGCATAGCTGAACACGACCTCGTGTCCCGCCCGCGCGAAGAGGATGCCGAGCTTGCCGCCCATAAGGCCCGAACCGAGAATGCCGATGCGCACAACTCGGAGGATAGGGCATGAAGGTGCAAGGGCGCTGCCATTGCGGCGAGATCGCTTACGAGGCGGACGGCGTTCCGCGCCGGCATTCCGGCGCCGGCGGCGGGGTTCCGCATGCTCGGCGCCAGCCTTAGCGCCTGTCGAAATCCGCCCCGCCCGTTCGACCAGGGAATGAGCGGTTCAACTAACGGAGGCAAATCATGCGGTTCATGGTGATGGTGAAGGCGAGCAAGGATTCCGAGGCCGGCAAGATGCCGAGCCAGGAGCTTTTGACGGCGATGGGCAAGTTCAACGAGGAGCTGGTCAAGGCCGGCGTCATGCAGGCCGGCGAAGGCCTGCAGCCCTCGAGCAAGGGCGCGCGCGTCAAGTTCGTGGGCGACAAGCGCATCGTCACCGACGGCCCGTTCACCGAGACGAAGGAGCTGGTGGCGGGCTTCTGGATCTGGAAATGCAAGTCGAAGCAGGAAGCGATCGACTGGGTGAAGCGCTGCCCGAACCCGATGCCCGGCACCGAGGCCGAGATCGAGATCCGTCAGGTGTTCGAGGCCGAGGACTTCGGCGCCGAGTTCACCCCCGAAGAGCGGGAGCGCGAGGAACGGCTGCGCGCGAAGCTTTCGAAAAACTAATCCGCGAAGAAGCGCCGCAGCTCCTCGTACGTCTGCTCCGGCGCCTGCTCGCTTGGATAGTGTCCGCACGGCAGTGATTGCATGCGCACGACGTTCGCGCAGTAGCGCGGCCACACCTCGCGCGGCGAGTAGTGCTTGCCGGTATGGCTGAGCTCGCCCCATAGCACGAGCGCGGGGCACGACACCTTGCGTCCGGACTTGAAGTCGGCGGTATCCATCTCGAAGTCGATCGTCGCGGCGGCGCGATAGTCCTCGCACACGCCGTGGATCTGCTCCGGCGTGCAGACGCGCACGTATTCGCGGATCTCTTCCTCCGTGAAGCCGCCCTTGCCGAGGCCCTGCTTGGTGAGCTTGCCGCGGATGTAGTACTCCTCGTTGCCGCGCAGCAGCCGCTCGGGAAAGTCGTACGGCTGCGCCATGAACATCCAGTGGTACGAGTTGATCGCCCAGGCCATGCTGACGTCGGTCCAGACGTGGTGCGTGGGCAGGATGTCGAGGAACGCCGCCTTCAGCACCCGCTCGGGATGGTCGAGCGCCATGCGGAACGTGGTGCGCGCGCCGCGGTCGTGGCCGGCGACGAAGAACTTCTCGAAGCCGAGCGAGCGCATGACGTCCACCTGGTCCTGCGCCATGCGGCGGAACGAATAGTTGGAGTGATCGGGCTTGCCGCGCGGCTTCGAGCTGTCGCCGTAGCCGCGCAGATCCGTGGCGACGACGGTGAAGTCGCGCGCGAGGCGCGGAGCGATGCGCTGCCAGGAAAGGTTGGTGAGCGGGTTGCCGTGCAGCAGGAGAAGCGGCGGCCCTTCGCCGCCGCGGCGGCCGACGATGGACACCTCGGGGTCGGAAGTCTGGATGCGAAACGGCGTGAAGTCGGCCATGGGGCCGATGGTGCTACTTCTGCCAGAGCGACACCACTACCACCGCACCGAGCGCGGCCGACAGGATCGCCAGGCCGGAAAAGAGAATCGAGCCGTCGTCCGGCCAGACCCACGTGAAGATCGCCGCGCCGCCGGCGATGACGAAGCCGGACGCCAGGACCCGCTTGAGCGTCTTTGCGCCCATTCCTTCCCCCCTTGCGGGCGCGATTCTAGGGGGCCGGGCGCGATGTCGCTTGTGGTGAAATCGTTACAGCAGCAGGAACATGCCCAGCACCGCGGCGGCCATGACCGCCGTGGCGAGCCAGCCGAGGAGCTTCAGGCGCCCCTTGGCGACGAACCCGCCCATCACGGCGCGGTTCGTGGCGAGCAGCATCAGGATGGCCATGATCGGCACCGAGACGATGCCGTTCAGGATCGCCGCCACGATGAGCGCCTTGATGGGATCGACGCCGGCGAAATCGATCGAGACCCCGATCACCGTCGCGGCCGCGACGATGGAGTAGAAGCCGCGCGCCTCGGCGAGCGGCAGGCCTAGCCCGATCGGCCAGCGGAAGGTTTCCGCGACCGCGTATGCCGCCGAGCCGGCGAGGACTGGCACGGCAAGAAGGCCGGTGCCGATGATGCCCGCGGCGAAGAGGGCGAAGGCGAAGTCGCCGGCGAGCGGCCGCAGCGCCTGCGCGGCGGCGGCCGCGGTGTCGATGTGCACGGCGCCCGCCTGGTGCAGCGTCGCCGCCGTGGTGAGCATGATGCAAAGCGCGATCAGGTTCGAGTACGTCATGCCGACGTAGGTGTCGACCTTGATGCGGCGCAGGTGGGCGCGCGCCTGCTCCGGCGCCTCGCGCAGCGGCTCGTGGCCGGGCGTCGCGCGCTGCTCCTCCATTTCCTGCGACGCCTGCCAGAAGAAGAGATACGGGCTGATGGTGGTGCCGAGCACGGCGACGACCATCGACACGTATTCCCGGTCGAGGGAGACGTGCGGAATGAACGCCTGCCCCAATGCCTCGAGCGGGGTGTGCACGATGAGCACCGTTCCGGCGTAGGCCAGCAGCGCGAGCGTGAGCGCTTTCAGCATCGGCGCGTAGCGCGGGAACGGCACGAAGATCTGCAGCGTGAGCGAGACGAGGGCGAAGAAGACGATGTACAGGCTGCTCGAGCCGCCGGTGACGAGCACCAGCGCGTCGCCCATGGCGGCGAGGTCGGCGGCGATGTTGATGGTGTTGGCGAAGAGCAGCAGGCTGACGATGAAGTAGAGCACCACGCGCGGGTAGTGCTCGCGGATGTTGGCGGCGACGCCGTGGCCGGTCACGCGCCCGATCCGCGCGCTCACGATCTGTATGCCGATCATGAGCGGCGTGGTGAGGAGGAGCGACCAGAGAAGCCCGTAGCCGAACTGCGCGCCGGCCTGCGAGTACGTGGCGATGCCGCTCGGGTCGTCGTCCGCCGCGCCGGTGATCAGGCCCGGGCCGAGCTGCTTGAGGAGCGGGACGTGCTTTCGCTCGTCCTCGATGTCCTCCACGACGGCGGGCCGGTCGACGGGTTTCATGGTGGGCGGCACTATGGACTGCGCGCCTGTACGCACCCTTTCAGGCCGTCGACGGTATGGCTACAAAAAATCAGACGCCGCCCTACAAGGTCGTGTCCGGGCTCTCCCCGCATCATCTCGGGCATGAACGACATCTGCCCCTCGACGTCCCAGAACTCCCACATCTACATCCGGACGTTGCACGACGCCTGCCTCATTCTCGGCGGCGAGCACAAGCTCGCGCACTTCCTCGGCGTATCGGTCCAGCGCGTCGAGGACTGGCTGAACGGCCGCGGCACGCCGCCGGACTCGGTGTTCCTCCGCTGCCTGGACCTCGTGGAGGCAAGGCGGCGCTGACTATTCCTCGGTGATCGGCAGCGGCACCGGCTTCTTCAGCCGCGCCGACTTGTCGAAGGCCTTGGTGAGCATCAGGCGGTTGTGCGCCTCGGCGGCGGTGGCGTGCTGCGTGGGGAGATCCATGCAGAGGCGGTTCAGCCACTGCTCGGTCTCCTCGCGCATCGGGCCGCGCAGCTCGCCGAGCACCATGTCACCCGGCGGATAGCTGCCGAGGAAGTCCACGCGCCGCACCTTGTCGGGCGCGTAGCCCTCGCCGCTTTCCTTCGTCGTCGCGAGCACGATATCGCGGTGCGTATCGTCGATGGTGATCACGCCTTCGGTGCCGGTGATGCCGACCTCGAGGCTGTACACCGCGCCCGGCCACACGACGGGCAGCGCCCAGGAGATCACGGCGTGGTAGAGGGCGCCGTCCTCGAAGACGACGGTGCCGGCCGTCGCGTCGATGCCCTTGCAGAGCGGGCCGAGCGCCTTGTCCACCGAGCGCGCGTAGATCTCGACCGGCTTCTTCGCCTCCATCATCCACATGACGACGTCGAGCGCGTGCGTGCCGGAAATCACCATGGGCGAGATCTTCGACGGGTCCTTAGTGCGCTTGTAGTTGTCAAGCGCGACCAGGCGGTTCATGAAGGCCCGCGAGGTGACGAGCGACACGTCGCCCAGCGCGCCGGTGCGCACCTTCTCCTTCGCGGAGAGCCATTTGCGGCGGAAGCGCTGGGTGTAGCCGACGACGGCGTCGACTTTCGCCGCCTGGATCGCCTTCAGCACCCGCGCGGAATCGGCCAGCTCGGTGGCGAGCGGCTTCTCGATCATCAGCGAGCAGCCGCGCTCGACGGCGGCGAGGATCGGCTCGACGTGCAGGTGCTCGTCGGTGGCGATGATCGCGGCCGTCACCTCCGGGCGCTTGAGGAGCGCCTGGAAATCCGTGGTGACGAAATCCGCCTTGCACTGGTCGCCGACGAGCCTGGCACGGTCCTGCTTGAGGTCGGCGACGCCGATGAAGTCCACCATCGGATGGCGCGCCGCCACCTCGCCGCGGAAAAGGCCGACGCGGCCGGCGCCGATGATGGCGAGGCCGATGCGCTTAGGCTGCTTTCTCAAGCGATCTCCGCAGCGGAAGCGTGACGGGCTCGTTCCTCTCGGCCGAGAGGTCGGCGGCCATGTAGACCTCCATCACCATGCGCGCGTGCTCGGGCTTCACCATGACTTCCCGGTCGTAGACGACCGCCTCGAGGAAGTGGAGGGTCTCGGGCGCCATCGCGCCGGCGTAGGTGTGCTCGACGAACTCGCCGGGCATGGTCGACATCGGCAGCTGCATGCCGGTCTTGACGGTGTTCAGCACCACGTCGCGGTGGCTGTCGTCGACCATGATCGCGCCGTCGGTGCCGATCATCTCGATCCAGGTGGAGGAGAAATTCGGGTAGCCGAGCGGCAGGCTCCAGCCGCCGCCGACCACCACCGAGATGCCGTTGTCCATCGTCACCATCACCCACTGCTGGTCCGGCACGTCGCCGCCGCTCATCGCGCGCATCGCGCCGTAGTTCACCTGGGAGTACACGCGCACCGGCTTCGCCGGCTCGAGGCACCAGAAGACGAAGTCGAGGTCGTGCGTCGCCTCCATCGCCGCCGGCGAGAGCCTGGAGCGCCCGCTGATCTTCGTGCCGAGCATGCGCGTGATGTGACGCGAGACGAGCGCGGTGACCGGTGTGCCGATCGTCTTGTCGCGGATCGACTTGCGCACGTAGGCGTATTTCGGATTGAAGCGCTGCGAGTAGCCGATGGTGAACTTGAGCTTCTTGCTCTTCGCCAGCTTGATCAGCTCGTCCGCCTCGGCGAGCTTCATCGCGATCGGCTTTTCGAGGAACACGTGCTGACCGGCCGCGAGGAAGTCGCGCGCGATCGGATAGTGCGTCGCCTCGGGCGTGGCGGAGATGTACACCGCCTGAATATCCGGATTGCCGACGAACTGGTTGTAGTCGCGAGTAGCGCTCGCGGGCTTGAGCCTGCTCTTCAGCTCGGCAAGGCGCTCGGCCTTGATCTCCGCGATGTGCAGGCTCTTCACGAGCGCGTGGCTCGCGAGCGCCTCGGCGCGGATGCCTCCGCACCAGCCGGTTCCGACGACTGCGACTCCGATCTGCTTCATGGGTTTACCTTGATGTTGGCTTCCTTGATGAGCTTCGCATATTTGTCCATCTCTTTGCGGATGAAGCCGTGGAACTCGTCCGGCGTGGTGGCGACGGCGACGACGCCGAGCTTGGCGAAACCGTCCTTCACCTCGCTGTCGGCGGCGAGCTTCGCCCAGTCGTCGTGCAGCCTGGAGACGATGGCGCGCGGCGTGCGGGCCGGCAGGAGGATGCCCCACCAGTTGACCGCGACGAGGCCGGGCGCGTCGGCCTGGCAGGTCGGCTGGTCGGCGAGCAGCTCGAACTTCTCGGCGCCGGTAATGCAAAGTGCCCGCAGCTTGCCGGCGCGCACGTGCGCCATGGCCGGAAGCGTGTCGGAGAAGATGAAGTGGATCTGGCCGCCGAGCAGGTCCTTCACCGCGTCGACGCCGCCCTTGTACGGGATCTCGGTGGCCTGCACCCTGGTGATGTTCTTCAGCATCTCGCTCGACAGGTGCGAGACGCTGCCCGGGCCGCTCGTGCCGTAGCTCAGCTTGCCCGGATTGGCCTTCGCCTGGTCGATGATGTCCTTCAACGACTGGAACGGGGCGTCGGCGCGCACCACGAGCACGTTCGGCCCCTGCGAGATCTGCGAGACCGCAATGAAGTCCTTCTCCACGTTGTACGGCACCGACGACAGCAGCGGGTTCACGGCGGCCGGCCCGAGGTTCGCGATCATGAAGGAGTAGCCGTCCGGCGGCTGCTTCGCGGCGTATTCGGTGCCGATGGCGCCGGCGGCGCCGGGCTTGTTCTCGACCAGCACCTGCTGCCCCCACCTGTCCGCGAGCTTCGCCGCGACGATGCGCGCCATCAGGTCGGAGCTGCCGCCCGGCGGATACGACACGACGAGCTTGACCGGCTTCGCGGGCCATTGCTGCGCGAGCGCGCTTGCGCAAACGAGCGCCAGCGCCCAAATCAACTTCCTCATATGTCCTCCCCTAGTTGTTCTCGATGCGCATGTCCCGGATCACCGGGCGGAACTGCTCGACCTGCCGCTTCAGGATCGCGTCCTGCTCGGCCGGGCTCGAGCCGACCGCCTCGGCGCCGATCTCGCGCAGCCGCTTCTCCGTGGGCGGATGCTTCACCGCCGCGGCGATCTCCTTCTGCAGCCGGTCGATCACCGGGCGCGGCGTCTTCGCCGGCGCGAACACGCCGTTCCAGCCGTCGGCCTCGAGGATCGGGAAGCCCTGCTCGCGCACGGTGGCGAGCTCCGGCAGGTCCGGGATGCGCCTGGAGGCGTTGGTCGCGAGCGCCTTGATCTTGCCCGCCTTGATGTCGGCGAGCGAGGACGAGAGCTGGTCGCCGCCGAGCTGCAGCCGCGCGGCGATCAGCTCCTGCTTGAGCGGCGCGGCGCCCTTGAACGGCACGTGCGTCATCTCGATGCCGGTCTGCTTGGAAAGCGCCTCGCCCATCACGTGCATGAAGGAGCCGGGGCCGGTCGAGCCGTAGGTGTATTTCGTGCCCTGGTCGCGCTTCACGAGCGCCACGAACTCGCGCAGGTCCTGGGCCGGCACGTTGGGCGCCGCGGTGATCACCAGCGGGACGAACACCGCGATCGACACGCCGGCAAAGTCGCCGTCGACGTTGTACATGGCCCGGTTCTGCACCTGCGCGGCGACCGAGGCCATGGGGAAGGTGATGTTGTGCATGAGGAGCGTGTAGCCGTCGGGCGCGGCCTTGGCCACCTCCGCCGCGCCGATCTGGCCGCCGGCGCCGCCCCTGTTCTCGACGAGGACCGGCTGCCCCATGGTTTCCTGCATGCGCTGCCCGACGAGCCGCGCCACGATGTCCGTGGTTCCGCCGGCGGGGAACGGCACGATGAGGCGGATGGGCTTGCTGGGGAACGGCTGCGCGGGAGCAACCGTGGTCCAGACGGCCAGGACCAGGACGAACAGTGCTCGCATGACGCCTCCTCCGGGTGGAGGCGGAAGTTTAACTGCCCAGCGGCTGCGAAACCCGGGGTCCGAGCAGGCTCTTCACGAAATCGATGTCGTACGGCTTGACGATGTAGTGGTCGAAGCCCGCCGCGCGCGCGGCGGCGACGTCGTTCGGCTGGCCGAAGCCGCTCACCGCGACGATCAGCGTGCGGCTGAAGGCCGGGTCGGCGCGCAGCGCGCGCGCCACCTCGTGCCCGCCCATGCGCGGCATGTTGAGGTCGAGGAACACCACCGTCGGCCGCAGCCGCCGCGCGACGGCGAGCGCCGTCACGCCGTCGTGCGCTTCCTCCACTTCGTGGCCGAGCTGGCGGAGCAGCAGCGCGAACGCGGTCACCGCGTCGGCGTTGTCGTCGACGACGAGGATGCTTTGCGCAACGCCGGCCGCGCGGCGCACGTCGGATGGGTTGAAGAGCCGCGGCGCTACTTCCCTGCAGGTTCCGATCCATTTGGAGACGCGCCCGCTCGGGTCCCGGACCGGGTGGCCCGAGACCCGGAACCAGCGGTACTCGCCGTCGTGGCGACGGATGCGCACCTCGATGTCGTAGAGGTAGTCGCCGCCGCTCTCGTGCGCCTTCGTCCATTCGGCGAGCAGCCGCTCGCGGTCCTCCGGGTGGCAGAAGCGCACCCAGTCGTCGCCGCGCGCTTCGCCGACGTATTCGTACCACGAGGGGCTTTGATAGGCGGCACGGCCCTGACGGTCGGCTTCCCAGACGGTGACGAGCATCGACGGGATGATAGCCGCCGGCGCTCTCGCTGAATGTCGGGAAAACGATTACGGATGAATGGCCGTAATGCCGTCGTAGAGCAGCTTGGTGCCGGTGAGAAAGAGCAGCACGTGCACGACGCGGTAGAACACGGTCGGGCTCATGCGCTTCTGCAGCCAGATGCCGAAATAGATGCCGCCGACGCCGACCGGGACGAGCGCGAGGCCGGTGAAGATGATGCGCGCGTCGAGCAGGCCGAGAAAGTAGTACGGCAGGATCTTCGCGTAGTTCATCGCGGCGAAGAAGACCAGCGACGTGGCGATGAACGCGACCTTGTCCATGCGCAGCGCGAGCATGTAGCCGATCACCGGCGGGCCGCCGGCGTGCGTGATGAAGGTCGCGTAGCCGGAGAGACCGGACAGGAGCCACCCGGCGCGGTTCGAGGGCTTCGCCACGCTGCGGCGCGGCATGTAGCTCCAGGCGAGGAAGCCGAGCGCGATCACGCCGATCATGATGCGGATCCAGTTGTCGTCGAGCCAGCTGAGGGTGAGCGCGCCGCCGACCGTGCCGATCAGCCCGCCGGCCACGATCCGGCGCGTGACCGCGGCGTCCCACTTCCACAGGTACGCGCGGATGCCGAAGATGTCGAGCAGGCAGAGCACCGGCAGCATGATCGCCGCCGCGGCCACCGGGGAAATGACGAGCGAGAGGAGCGGCGTCGACACGCCGCCCGCCCCGCCGCCGACGCCGCCCTTCGAGATGCCGGTGAGCAGGACGGCGAAGATGCCGATCGCCCAGAACCAGGGATCGGCAAGAAAAATAGGGACAGACCCTAATTTAAAAATAAATAGGGTCTGTCCCTAATTTCAGTTGGGCTTGATGTTGGCCTTCTTGATGAGCTCGGCGTTCTCGCGCAGCTCCTTCGCCACCATGTCCTCGAAGTCCTTCACCGAGCCGGTGAGCGGGTCGCAGCCGAGCTTCTTGATGTGCGCGGTGACTTCCGGCGACTCGACCACCTCGGTGATGTCGCGGTTCAGCTGCTCGACGATCGGGCGCGGCGTCTTGGCCGGGACGAGCGCGCCCACCCAGAAGTTGTATGACGCGTTCTGGAAGCCCTGCTCTTCCAGCGTCGGGATGTTCGGCATCAGCGCGCTGCGCTTCGGCGAGCTGGTGGCGAGCGCGACGAGCTTGCCGGAGTCGACGATCTTCTTCGCCTGGAAGACGAGCGCGAAGTAGCAGTCCGAGCGGCCGCTCACCACCTCGGTGATCGCCTCGCCCACGCCTTTGGTGTGCACGTTGACGACGTCCGGGATGCCGGCGGAGAAGCGGAAGCGCTCGAACGCCATGTGCGTCGCGCTGCCGATGCCGGCATCGGAGCACACCAGCTTGCCGGGATTCGCCTTCGCGGCGCCGACGAAGTCCTTGATGGTCTTGTACTTCTCCGGCTGCGCGACGAGCACCGTCGGGATCGTCGCCACCATCGCGACCGGCTGCAGCTCGCTCGTCTTCATCACGTCGGGCTGGAGCAGGGGCGACACGGTGAAGGCCGAGGCGTACATCATGATGAGGTGCCCGTCGGGCTCGGAGTTGGCGACGTACTTCGCGCCGACCAGCCCGCCCGCGCCGAGCCGGTTCTCGACGATCACCGTCTGGTTCCACTTCTGCTGCAGCTTCTCCGCGATGATGCGCGCCATCGTGTCCGAGGCGCTGCCCGGCGTCACGCCGGAGACGAACGACACGCGCTTCGTCGGGTACTGCTCTGCATGGGCCGCCACCGAAAGGGCCGCGCCCAGGGCCAACCACATCCACTTCCTCATGTGCTTCCTCCTCGAACTATAGTTTTGGCAATCCGAACTGCCCGGCGAGCCAGTCCGCCGTGCGGCTGCGGTAACGGTAAGGCCGGTTGTTGGCGTTGTGGCCGCCGTCCTCGACGACCATCAGCTCGACCGGCCCGCGCACGCTGCGCGCGAGCCGCTCGGCGTCCGCCGCGGGCACCAGGCGGTCCTGCCGCCCGGCGACGACGAAGATCGGGCACTGGATGTTCTTCGCCGCGTCCACCAGCGTGAGCTTACGCGCATTCGCGCGCGCCTCGTCCATGCTTTTCGAATGCGAGCGCACGCGGAAGGTGTCGCGCGTGAGCTCGGGCAGGCCGTCCCAGATCGTCTGCCAGTCGAACGGGCCGGAGAGCGCGACGCACGCCCGGATGCGCTTCTCGTACGCCGCGGCGCGCGGCGCGTAGTAGCCGCCGAGGCTCACGCCCCAGATGGCGATGCGCTTCGCGTCGAGGTCGCTGCGCTCCTCGATCCAGTCGCATACCGCTTTCGCCGCGCGCTCGTAGTCGCCGCAGATCGGGATCTCGTACTCCGCCTCGCCCTGCCCGGGCCCGTCGATGGCGAGCGTGGCCATGCCGCGCGCGAGGAAGGGCTCCTCATACGCGTGCAGCTCCTCCTTGGTCGAATCGAGGCCCGGCGCCATGATGACCACGGGTCCCGAACCGCGCAGCACGCCGAAGATCGTCTTCCCTTCGAACGGAATCGCCACGCGCTTGCCCGGGTTCGGCCGCAGCAGCGCCACGCCGTCGCGATAGCACTCCACCGCCTTCATGTGCGCCGCGCGCATCTGCTCGACGTCCTGCACGAACACGAACTTGGCGAAGTGGTAGTAGATGCCGGCGCGGACCAGGTGCTCGCCCGCCGTGAGCTTGAACCCCTCTTTCAGCGTGTCCCTGCCCAGCATTTCGTGAACCGCGGCGCGATCCGACCACGCCGCGCACCAGTCCTCCCAGCGCTCGATCGAGCCGGTGACGTCCTCGAAGTCGGCGAGCAGCACGCCGTTGGAAACGAACCTCGGCGCCCAGTGCGAGATCGCGGAAGCGACCCGGGCATCCTTTTTTGTGTGCTGTGTCATCCGGGCAGATTGGAAATGCGTTGGGTTGCGGAGGGCATGAAGATTACCGAATACTTCGCCGCAATACGCGCGCGCCCTGACCGGATCGGAATAGAGGACGTTTGGATTGCGCGGGTCGTTGCCAATCCGGAACACGAACGGAAGCAAGCGGACGGCCGCATTCGGCTATGGCGACGTATCCCGGAAGCAGGCGGCAGGTGGCTAAGGGTCGTCGTGCTGGCCGACGGCGAGACCGTGCATAATGCTTTCTTCGATCGAAGGTTCGCGCCGTGAAGATCAGATACTTCAAGGAAACCGACACCCTGTACATAGAATTCCGGACGGCGCACGTCGCCGAAACCCGGGACTTCGACGAGAACACGCAGGTCGATCTCGACGCCGATGGGCACATGTGCGCCCTGACGCTTGAACACGCCAGCCGCCGCGTGGATCTTCCCGGCATTGATTTCCAGCAAGTCGCGGCCTAGACCTTTTTCAGCGCTTTCAGAATCCGTTCCGGCGTGAACGGCATCGCCGTGACGCGCGCATTGAGCGGGAGCAGCGCATCGTTGATCGCGTTCATCACCGCGCCCGGCGCGCCGGCGGTGCCGGCCTCGCCGACGCCCTTCGCGCCGAGCTGCGACTGCAGCGTCGGCGTCTCGACGTGCGCGCAGACGATGTCCGGCATCTCGCCCGCCATGGGCACGAGGTAGTCGGCCAGGTTGCCGTTCAGGAGCTGGCCGTCCTCGCCGTAGATGCATTCCTCGAGCAACGCAGCGCCGATGCCCTGGATGACACCGCCGCGCAGCTGCTCGTCGACCAGCATGGGATTGATCACCGTGCCCGAGTCCTCCACGCACCAGTGCTTGAGCAGCCGCACGAAGCCGGTGTCCGTGTCGACTTCGACGAGCGAAGCCTGGATGCCGTTGGTAAAGGTGAAGCCGTATTGGCGCGGCGTGTAGTGCCGCGTCACCGTGAGCTCCGACTGGAAATCCATCGGCAGCGTGTCGGGGCGGAAATAGGCGACGCGGCCGAGCTCGGCGAGCTCCAGCTTCTTCTCCGTCGTCAGCAGATGGACCACTGCATTGCCCGCGATGTCGAGCTCCG
>Ga0070681_10003357_pt1 | contig 14972 bp, 9 predicted proteins | sample KBSC83BmetaG_FD_65650 | JGI IMG/M metagenome (GOLD analysis project Ga0070681, IMG submission 65650) | Corn rhizosphere microbial communities from Kellogg Biological Station, Michigan, USA - KBS C8-3B metaG | ecosystem: Host-associated > Plants > Roots > Rhizosphere | place: USA: Michigan...
CTGAGCCAGATGGCCAGTCCGCGCGACGCTCATGGCGGGACCCGCGGCAACGGCTCCCGTCGTGCGATCCAGGATCTCGGTAGAAGCGTTCCCGCCGCCGGCCAGCAGTACTTTGCCGTCAAGCAGGGTAGTGGCGGTATATCCCAACTCATACGACTGCGACCTTGACCTTGTGGATCGGCGACCGCGAATCCAACAGGCAGTCCCACTGCTCACCGCCCTCCCTCCCGATTCAGAGCTGATCGGTCGTCGTGCCATCGCGTCGCGTAGGACAGTGAAGTAGCTCTCCTTCTTCGGCAACCCACGCGCGAGCCGGCTCCACGATTCGCCGCCATTTTCGCTGCGCCACACCGCTGGCGCGCCGCCGGGACAAGAGCGCGTCGGGTCCGACGGCCGCGCGATTTTGTGAACGCACTGACCGAACTCGGGATAGGGATCCGGCGCGAAGCCAGCGCCGACGCCTTGATTGGACGCCTTGAACGTATCGCCACCATCCTCGCTCAGATAGTGGCCACCCGTCGAGATGCCGACGTGAACGCGATTCCCGTCGCGAATGATCGTGTGCATGCAGAGCCCGCCGTTGCCCGGTTGCCACTTGCGCGCGTGTTCGTGATTGCTGATGCCGGGCATCAGGTCCCACGAATCGCCACCGTCATGGCGCCTGAACAGCGACGCCGGCTCCACGCCACAGCAGAGGTCCTTCCTGCCGCCGCCGGCCTCAAGTCGCCAGATGTTGGCGAGCGAGCGCCCGTCCTCCTTGGGGAACGCCGGCGCCGATTTCGTCTCCTTGAAGCTCTTCCCCATATCCGTCGAACGCAACACTTTCATGCCGAAGAACGGATTGGTGCTGGAACTGTCACGGCAAAAGGCACGCAAGCGCTGGCGGCCAAATACAAGGGTTTCCAAGCCGGCGATTCTCGATCAGCGAACAGATCTAATAGCGCCGGTGACGAAATCTTCGTGCGCAAGGGCGTTTCCATCATGCCTTTCTTCCGCAAGACCGAAGCAAGAGAAGCTGAACTGGCCGACCTGGCTGCATATCTGACTCGCAATGCGGAAAACCCGATACAGCAGAGTAGAGTGTTTCTCACGATGCTCCGAATTGTGCCTATACTTGCTTAATTGAGAGGAGTATGCGCATGCACTCCGGCAAAATCTTGAAGCGAAAGAGCTGGGCCTTTGCGATTCTTGGATGGTTGGTCTGCGGCGCGGCCCCGAGCCACCCCGCTGAACTCGACAGCGGTGGTCTGGACGTCCTGCGGCTTCGCCCGAACTTCTACATGATCGCGGGTGCTGGCGGAAATATAGGGGTGCAGATCGGCTCAGACGGAGTGGTTTTGGTAGATGCGGGGAGCGAAAGCGCATCGACTCAAATTTTAGCCGCGCTGCGCAAGATCACCGAACTGCCGATCCGCTACATCATCAACACGGGTGCCGACGCCGACCACGTCGGCGGCAACGGCAATCTTTCCAAAGCCGGCCTCACCATTTTCACCAATTTGCTGGGCAATCCTGCACTCGCTGCTGCGATGACCAATGGCGGCGGTGCTTCGATCATGGCGCACGACAGCGTCCTGCGCCGCATGAGCGCTCCCACCGGCAAGACTGCGGCCTATCCCGTTGAAGCCTGGCCCAACGAAGCTTTCTTCCAAAAGCGAAAGACCATCCGCATGAACGAAGAGGCGATCGAAGTTCTGTACCAACCCGCGGCTCACAGCGGTGCCGATAGCATGGTGTTCTTTCGCGGCTCCGATGTGGTGGTTGCGGGAGACGTCCTCGATACCACGCGCTTTCCGTTTATTGATTTGGCCAACGGCGGCAGCATACAGGGTGAAATCGATGCCCTAAACCACTTAATTGAATTGGCGGTCCCGCCCACGCCTTTTATCTATAAGGGAGTGGGCACCTACGTGATACCAGGTCACGGTCGGATCTGCGAGCAGCAGGATGTTGTAGAATATCGCGACATGGTCGTCATCATTCGCGATGTGATCGCCGACCTGATGAAGCAAGGGAAGACGCTCGAGCAAGTCAAGGAAGCGTCTCCGGCGTTACCCTATGAGCGACAATACGGCTCGCAAGCCGGCGACTGGACCACCAACGCGTTTGTCGAGGCCATCTACAAGAGCCTCAGCACAAAAAAATAACACGACGCCAAATATGCGACATCAAATTTTTTCGTGGGCAACGCCGAGGAACGCAGTATTTATTGCTGCCATTCTACTCGGGCTTCCGCTGTGCGCCCAGCCCCCAGGTAGCGCCCCTCCGCCAGTAGCGAAGGCCGCGGCCCCCATTGACCTGACCGGGTATTGGGTTTCAATCGTCACTGAGGATTGGCGCTACCGCATGGTCATGCCCGCGGGCGGCGATTACCAAGGCGTTCCGATGACCGCCGCTGCCCTCAAGGTTGCCCGCGAATGGGCCCCGGGCAAAGACGCAGACGCCTGCAAAGCCTATGGCGCGCCAGCGCTACTGCGCGTCCCCGAACGCTTGCACATTACCTGGCAGGACGATCAAACTTTGCGCATGGATACGGACGCCGGCAAGCAGACTCGTATTTTCCATTTCGGCGACTGGAAAGCTCCCGCGGGTCCGCACACTCTGCAAGGGGATTCCACCGCGCAATGGGAATTCCACCGTCCCCCAGGGCCCAGCATTCCCAGAAACGGATCACTGAAGGTTTCGACAGCCAATCTGAAAGCCGGCTATCTGCGCAAGAATGGGGTTCCCTACAGCGAGAACGCTACGCTCACGGAATACTTCGATTTGGTAAAAGAAGCCAGCGGTTCCATGTTGCTGGTGGCCACCGTCGTGGTTACCGACCCGATCTATTTGCGCGAACCCTTTATCGTCAGTTCGCATTTCCGGAAACAGACGAGCAATGCCGGGTGGAACCCCGCGGAGTGCTCGGCCAACTGGTAGGGAAAGAAAGCAGAGGAATCAACATGACGCGCCTTGGTTTTTTCACAATGCTGGTATGCGCGGCGCTCCCCGCGCTGGCGGAGATCGATCTGTCCGGATCCTGGACTTCAAAGAATCACGAAGACGCAATGGAGCGCGGTGCGGGTCCTAACCCCGACGACTGGGCTGGACTTCCCTTCAACGCCTCCGGTCGCGCCAAAGCCCTGAGTTTTTCGCAGTCGACGATTTCGATGCCGGAGCGCATCTGCTGGTTCCAGACGCAGTGGCACATCGCCGCTGGACCCTTCAGCCTCAAGATCTGGAGCCAAGCCGATCCCGTTACCGGCAAGGTGCTTGCGTGGGTGGTCGGCGGTTGGGAAACTCGTGCGCCTATGACCATATGGATGGATGGCCGCCCGCATCCCTCGAAAAATGCTCCGCACGATCAGACGGGCTTCACCACCGGCGCTTGGAACGGCGACGAACTGGTAGCCACCACCACTCACATTAAGAGTGGATACATTCGCCGCAACGGCGCCGCCAGCAGCGACCAAGCCACCATCACCACACATTTTTTGCGTCACGGCGATCTGATGACGCTGGCGCTAGAGATGGACGATCCCGTCTATTTGACCGAGCCGTATATCCTTACGCGCTCCTACATGCTGACGGCCATTCCGGTTGATTCCGCCGGCCCGCCCTGCATTACGGGAGATGAAGGCGTAGAGTCCGGCACAGTTCCGCATTACCTTCCGGGCAAGAATCCATTCATTGATGAAATGACAAAGATCTACAACATCCCACGCGAAGCTGCCATGGGCGGAGCCGAAACCATGTATCCGGAATTCCGCGACAAGATCAAGGAAAAGTTCACGCCGCCAGCTCCGTGCAAGCGCAACTGCGGAGCGCCTCCCGTCGGACAAAATTAGGTGCCCGCAGTGGGGATGACGTGCCGGGTAAGGATAGAGATTACATTCGCCGGAAGAATCGTATGGCATACGGCTGGCAAACCACGTTCGTGCTGGTCAATACGGGAAACAGCTCGGCGCCAGCCACTCTTAGCTTCTTCAACGATCAAACCGGAACTCCGCTGTCGCGCTGCCGCTTCAAGTCCGCTTTCCCCGACTTCGCGATCCGAGCATTTCATAGAGGACGGTGCGGGGGTCAAGCAAGGCGCGGAAGCTACCGATAATAGTTCTTCTCGGGATGTGAGTGTGCTGTCATCTCGAAGGTATCCGTGCGGGATTGGTCCCGTACGTGCATTTCGACAAGGCCATGAACCAAACGATAGTCTGTCTGATATTCGCCGCCCTTGGCCTTTCAACATTTTCGCGTGCTGCTCAGGTACAAGCCGGAGCAGACTTCTCAGGTGATGGCCTCAGGAGCTTTTACTTCGCAGTCGGAAACTACTACCAGGTCCCCGAGCGTCAAGTCGATCTAGTTCGCGACCGCGCACTACCGACTGACGAGGTTCCGGTCGCGTTTTTTGTGGCGCAGCGTGCGCGTGTTAACCCTACAGTGGTGGTGGATTTGCGAAGGCGTGGCGTAAGTTGGGCGGACATCGCATTGCATTTTCACTTTGCGCCAGATATCTACTACTTCCGTGATGGTCCTCCATATGGGAAAGCTAATGGCTACTGGAAGAATCATCCGCCACGTGACGCGGAAGTGATCGATGCAGTTAACATTCATTTTCTTTCGGAGTATCACCACGTGGCCCCGGATCTCGTTCGCACCCAACGCTCCCGCAGGGGCAATTACGCTGTGGTCGCTGGGGACTTCGAGGCCAAGTCGCACAAGAGCGATGATCGCGGAAAGAATGAAAAAGGTGTTCACGGGCTCGGTCGCGGCAAAAGCCACGATCGGTAACAGGCTTCATAGCGCAAGCCAAACTGACGAGCGGATGCGGCACCGTGAGCTCCGTCCTAATACCATGAATGGCGGCCGTTAATGTCGTTATCGAGCCAGAATATCCCCACGTCTACTTGGCAAGTGCAGGCAGCGTGGTGAATGTGTGCGCGATAGGAATGCGGATTCCCAGGGCGCCGATCTCTGCCCCTGCAGGCGCATCTAACTCAATAGTGCCCCGAATATTCACCGTCACCGGATATTTGTCGGTACCCAGTGTAAAAGCAAGATGTCCGTTAGCAGCAAGACGCAGCGTGTCAGTGGCGATTTGTGCTCCGGTGTCGTCGCGAACCACCACCGGAATGCTCACCGCTTGTGTGGATACATTGTTAATCGCCACGCCGGTCGCTGTGCCTGCCGTGTTGTCGAATGCCAGCAAATATGCCCCTGCGTTCCGGCTTTCCAACGGCACTACCGCTTCCTGGCCATTCGGGTTGTATCGAAAGACTACAAACCCTCCGACATTGCCATCGGTGGTGATCTGCGCTGAGCTAATGGTGGGTGCAGGATCGGACAGCGGCCCGGCGCTCTGCACAACCAAAGAGGCTCCGGCGGCCAGCGTTCTATCAACCGTCGCCATCATCGCAATTGCGCTGCTGCCGGACTGCGGAAACGAAATAGGAAGTGATAAAGAGCTGCCGCTGTCAGCGAAGACTTTCCGGTGTGTCTGCGCCGTGGTGGCGCCTGTGTTCACGAGTACGAAGGTGGTCTGCCAGCCGTTGCCAGTGACCAAATGTGCAATCGATCCGCCGCCAGTCCCAACATTTGCCAGCGCTGGAATAGTGGTGAGCGTGGTGCTGTCTCCTATTAACTGCGACGTAGCCTCAGGAGTACAGGTCTGCGCTTGCGCTGCAAAAGGCAACACATATAATCCACCCGCTAAAATAGTTATCCAACGAATTAACATCAGCTAACAATCCTCATCATTTTGCGAATTCGGGGATATCAAGTACACGTACCAAACCATGTGAGATTGCATATTAGCAAGATTGGGACGCAACCAGAAAGGCATTGACCCAAACGAGCGGCCCGTCGAGACGCGCGGCATCCAACGATTACGGCCACAATGCCACCCGATTGACACGGCCTGAACTCCCCGATATAGTTCGGGGAGTTGTCTTGCTGAAGTCTTTAAACAATCTGGTGGAAGAAAATGGGAGGCGTATGAAACGGATCTCGACAATGTTCGCCATGCAGGTGGTTTTGTGTTTAGGAATAAGCTTGAATCTGTTCGCGCAATCAACATCCCAAATCTCAGGAACCGTCAAGGACGCGACGGGCGGCGCGATTCCCGGCGCGATCATTACTGTCACACAAACCGATACAGGAATCACTCGAACGGCGACCTCGGATTCCAACGGTGTCTACTCGCTGCCAAGTCTGCCTCTCGGTCCCTATCGGATGGAAGTCAAAAAGGAAGGCTTTTCTGCCTACGCTCAATCCGGCATCGTTCTGCAGGTGGACTCGGCTCCTACCATCGACCCACAGATGAAGATCGGCGCAGTGTCGGAAACCGTGCAAGTGGAAGCCGCGGCAACCATGGTGGAGACGCATAGTACTGGTGTTGGTCAGGTGGTTAATCAACAGCAGGTGGTCGAGCTGCCTTTGAATGGCCGCCAGGTAACTCAGCTCATCACACTGGCTGGCGGCGCGAACACTGTGGCGTCAGGCTTTGGCCAGGCGCCCTCGTCAGGCAATCTCATATCCAGCAAAAACTATCCGAACGAGGCGCTGGTCAGCGTGGCCGGTGGCATGCTGAATGGAACCACTTACCTGCTGGACGGCGGAACGCACAACGATGTCTTCAACAACCTGAATTTACCTTTGCCCTTTCCCGACGCAGTGCAGGAATTCAAGGTGGAGACGAGCGCGCTCCCGGCAGAATACGGACAGCACTCGGCTGGCGCGGTGAACGTAGTCAGTAAGTCCGGCACCAATCAGATCCATGGCGATGCCTTTGAGTTCGTGCGCAACGGCAATTTCAACGCCCGCGACTTCTTCGCGAATGCGAACGACAACCTTAAGCGAAATCAATTTGGCGGAACCGTGGGCGGCCCCATCCGAAAAAATAAACTGTTTTACTTTCTGGGTTATCAGGGCACGCTCATCCGGTCGGCGCCCGCCTCCGCGAAGGCTGTCGTTCCGACCCCCTCGGAACTCTTAGGTGACTTCACGGCTTATGAAAAAAACTGCTTTGGCAGCACTCCGCAACAGCTGAAGGGACCGTTCGTGAACAATGTGCTGCCGAAGGCGTTGATCAGCCCCCAGGCGCTGGCCATGGCGAGTCACTTTCCGGTGGGGCCGGAACCTTGTGGGAACGTGACCTACGCTCAGGTCGCCAATCAGAATGAGCACGTAGGTGTGGCCAAAATTGATTACCAGGTGAGTGAGAAACAGTCTTTCTTTGCCCGCTATTTCGTTACTCACAGCCTGACTCCTTCGAGCTTCACTGGCACCGAGCTCTCGGTGCAGAACGCGGGTACGGACGACGAAGTGAACTCCCTGGTCTTGGGTGACACCTATGCGTTCAGCCCGAATTTCCTCAACGCATTTCACGCGACACTCGATCGAGTTGGTATTACCAAGTTCCAAGTGCCGATTCTCACGGCGTCGGGTATCGGAGTTCAGGGGATCTTTGAGCCGCTGCCGAATTACTCGAACATCAATATTACAGGCGATTTCATGAGCGCTGGAGGATTCGCGACTCCTGGACTGGTCAATACCACCACCTACCAGTTCAGTGATGACATCAGTGTAGTGAAGGGCTCGCACCAGATGCAGTTCGGAGCGAATTACACCCGGCCGATGCAGGCGACAACATTTTGCGTGAATTGCGACGGTCTGTATACATTCTCCGGCTCACTTACCGGCAACGCCATGTCCGATTTCATTTCCGGCTCCTTGAGTTCGTTTAGTCAGGCGAATATCAGCAACGACAATGAAAAGTGGCAGTATTTTGGTCTGTATGCGCAAGATAACTGGAAGGCCACTTCCCGTCTGACCATTAATTACGGCCTGCGCTGGGAGCCGTATTTGGCTGGCCGCCTCCTCAATGGCAGAGTCAGTCACTTCGATATGGCGAGTTTCCTGAGCAACACCCATTCGGTTGTGTATCCCAACGGCCCGGCGGGAACCTTCTTCCCGGGCGATGCCAGCTTCAACACCGGAGGGCGCCCCAACCAGACCAGCTGGAAGGATCTTGCACCGCGTTTTGGAGTGGCCTGGGATCCTAAAGGTGACGGAAAGACGCTGATTCGCGCATCCTTCGGAATCTTGTACGACATGCCTCACACGCTGTTCTATTACAACTACTCATCGGAACCGCCGTGGGGGAGTTCGGTTGCACTGACGGCGCCTCCGGGCGGTTTTGCCAATCCGTGGCTGGGCTATCCAGGAGGAAATCCGTTCCCGACCAATCTTGGCTCGAACGCTACCTTCCCGACGGCCGGTTATTATGAGACCGTTCCCCAGCATGTAAGGACGACCTACGTTCAACAATGGAATCTAAGCCTTCAAAAACAGCTTTCCAGCAGTTGGCTGTTGAAGGCGAGTTATCTGGGCAATGAGACTGCCCATCTGTGGACCGACCAGGAACTGAACCCGGCAATCTACTATCCGGGTACTTGTACCGCCGGACAATATGGCCTAACCAAGACTGGCCCCTGTTCGACCACTACAAACACGCAGGCGCGCCGTTTGTTCACGCAACTGAATCCGAGCCAGGGACCGTTTTACGGAACCACCGAATTGCTGGACGACGGTGGCACGGCCAGCTACAACGCCTTGATGCTATCCGCCGAACATCGCTTGTCGAGTCATTTCTCTATGTTGATGAATTATACGTGGGCGCACTGCATCGCAGACCCGCAGACTACTGAGCTGTCGGGTCCCATCTATACCAACCCCTCCAACCGGCGATTCGATCGCGGAAATTGTACGGCGGTGGATGTTCGCCACAACTTCAATCTTTCTGCCGTTCTGCAATCGCCCACTTACTCGAAACAGTTGTTGCGATGGGTCGCCGGTGGGTGGCAGCTTGCCCCGATCGTCAGTGCTCACACCGGCGCTGATTTCACAGTGAGCACTGGCGTAGATACGGCCTTGTCCGGCGTGAGCACCGGATCGCAGCGTCCGAATCTGCTGCTTTCTGATCCTTATTGTGCCAACCGCAATGCAAACTGCTGGCTCAACGGTAACGCATTTGCGCCAGCGACCAACGGCAGTCTCGGGAACCTGGGCAACAACAATTTGGCGAGCCCCGGATATTTCTCGGTGGATGTTTCGCTCTCCCGCCGCTTTGCTGTGAAAGAGAAGCAGTACTTCGAAATCCGGGCCGAGTCGTTCAATATTCAAAACCGCGTCAATTTTCTGAGCCCCGCGGCGGTTAGCCTTGCGGGTGGGCCTTCTGGCTCGGCTCTCAATAGCAGCAATTTCGGAAAGCTTCTGTCGGACGTTAGTCCGCGCGTGATGCAGTTTGCAATGAAATACGTTTTCTGACGGTGATGGAAGAATTAGCTATTTGAGCAGCCCAGGGCAGATATTGCGGTAGAACGCAGGACCACACCAATCTGTCGCCCACTGCCCTGGTCGTCCCCAAAACCCCACGAGCGCAACGGCGGGACATTAGACAGGGGGAAGAGTAACCCGGCATCCACTCGATGAGGATCCTCAATCGACGGCATCCGCCAGTTTTCGGCGCGCCGCCGCGACCAAAAGCATAAGCCTTGACAACGTCTCACATTAGATATAGTTTTAAATCGTTCATGGACGCCGAGGCGATTAAACGGTCCTTGGAACGCAGCGGGTTGCGGTGCACTCCGCAGCGCTACGCCGTGATGGCTTTCTTGATGGAACATCACCGGCATCCCACGGCTGCGGAAATCTTCGGAGCCGTGAATCGCCGGGATCCGCGCTCTTCCAGGGCCACGACTTATAACAATCTGCGGGACTTGGTGCGGGCGGGTTTGGTGCGTGAAGTGGCCGTCGAGGGCCGCGCCGCGCGCTTCGACGCGAAAGGCATGCGGCATCATCACTTCATCTGCGACCGCTGCGGCAACGTGGAGGACTTGGAGTGGTATGACATAGCTGGGCCTGCCGCAGGTTCGCTCGGTAAGCGGACTCTTCGCGAATGCGAACTCATTTTCCGGGGGCTCTGTACGAAGTGCGCTCCGCGGCACGCTGCCGTTAAGGGGTCTTAGGCATTTCGTAGTTCGTCGCAATTTTTTTGACTAATTCGAAGGAGAATCGATACATGGAGAAAGAACTCACAGGAACAGCGGCGGCTGTCCCCAATAATCCAACCGAAGCCAAGTGCCCGGTACACGTTGGCGCTCGCAGACACACGGTGGCGGGAGCCCCGACAAATGCGGGTTGGTGGCCGGACCAGCTCAATCTGAAGATTCTGCATCAGAACTCGCCCCTGTCCGATCCGATGGGAACGGCGTTCAACTACGCCGAGGAGTTCAAGAGCCTCGATCTAAACGCCGTGATCCAGGACCTGCATGCCTTGATGACGGATTCACAGGATTGGTGGCCGGCCGACTATGGCCACTATGGGCCGTTTTTCATTCGTATGGCGTGGCACAGCGCAGGTACCTACCGCATCGGCGACGGCCGCGGCGGGGCAGGCTCCGGCACACAACGTTTTGCGCCACTCAATAGCTGGCCGGACAATGCGAGCCTGGATAAGGCGCGCCGGTTGCTCTGGCCGATCAAGCAGAAGTATGGCCGGAAAATTTCCTGGGCAGATCTTATGATTCTTGCCGGAAACGTCGCCTTGGATTCCATGGGGTTCAAGACCTTCGGTTTCGGCGGCGGGCGCGCCGACGTCTGGGAACCGGAAGAAGACGTTTACTGGGGGGCTGAGACCACGTGGCTGGGGGACGAGCGCTACACCGGCGATCGTCAGCTCGATAATCCTCTCGGCGCTGTTCAAATGGGATTGATTTATGTGAATCCGCAAGGGCCCAACGGAAATCCCGATCCCATCGCCGCGGCACGCGATATCCGCGAAACCTTCGCTCGCATGGCGATGAATGACGAGGAGACCGTTGCGCTCATTGCCGGCGGGCACACGTTCGGCAAAACCCACGGCGCTGCCGATGCGGGCAAATATGTCGGCGCCGAACCAGAGGGCGCCCCCATTGAGGAGCAAGGCTTGGGTTGGACGAATACCTTCGGCAGCGGCAAAGGCGCCGACGCGATTACCAGCGGCTTGGAAGGCGCATGGACCCCTAATCCAACAAAGTGGGGCAATGGCTACTTCGACACGCTGTTCGGCCACGAGTGGGAATTGACGAAGAGCCCGGCCGGCGCGCATCAGTGGAAGCCCAAAAATGGCGCAGGCGCAGGCACCGTGCCGGATGCGCACGATCCGTCGAAGCGGCACGCGCCGACGATGCTCACGACGGATCTCTCGCTGAGGATGGACCCGATCTATGCGCCGATTGCGAAGCGCTTCCACGAGAACCCGCAGGAGCTTGCAGACGCGTTCGCCAAGGCTTGGTTCAAGCTTACGCACCGCGATATGGGGCCGATCGCGCGGTACCTCGGTCCGCTGGTGCCGAAGGAATCGCTGCTATGGCAGGATCCTGTTCCCGCGGTGGATCATGCGTTGATCGGGGAGCAGGATATTGCTGCGCTGAAAGCCAAGATTCTCGCGTCGGGACTCTCCATCTCTCAACTAGCCTCGACGGCCTGGGCGTCGGCGGCGACGTTTCGCGGCTCGGACAAGCGCGGCGGGGCTAACGGGGCGCGCGTTCGCCTGGCGCCGCAGAAGGATTGGGAAGTCAACCAGCCGGCGCAACTGGGAAAGGTGCTGCAGACGCTGGAAGGGATCCAAAAGGAGTTCAACGCATCACAGTCCGTCGGCCCGCAGTCTAATGGAAAAGGAAAAAAGGTTTCGCTCGCTGACCTGATCGTTCTCGGCGGCTGCGCGGCCGTCGAGGCGGCGGCGAAGAAAGCCGGACATGACGTGAAGGTGCCTTTCACGCCGGGGCGCACGGACGCCTCGCAGGAACAGACCGATGTTCACTCCTTCGCGCCGCTGGAACCGGTTGCTGACGGGTTCCGCAACTATCTCCGCAACGAACATCATCTGCCGGCGGAGGAACTACTGCTGGATCGGGCGCAGTTGCTGACTCTGACCGCTCCTGAAATGACGGTTCTCATCGGCGGCTTGCGCGTGCTGAATGTAAACGCCGGGCAGTCCAAACACGGCGTGTTCACCAACCGGCCGGAGACGCTGACGAATGATTTCTTCGTCAACCTGCTCACCATGAATACGAAGTGGCAGGCCTCTTCGGCAGCCGAAGGCGTTTTTGAGGGGCGTGATCGCGCGACGGGCAACGTTAAGTGGACCGGCACCCGTGTCGACCTTGTCTTCGGTTCGAACTCCCAACTCCGGGCACTCGCGGAAGTATATGCGTGCGACGACTCGAAGGACGTCTTTGTGAAGGACTTCGTGGCTGCGTGGAACAAGGTGATGAATCTGGATCGCTACGACCTTGCTTGAGCTAGGAGGTAACTCAAGCGTGCAATGTGTTTCCCGGAAGTGAGGTTTTACCGAAGGCTGAAAGTAAATAGGGCGCTGCCGGCCTGAATACTGACGTACTGCTTGCCGTTCACCGCATACGTTATCGGCCCTGCGGCAACTGAAGGCCCCAGATTGGTCTCCCACAACAGCTTGCCGTCGCGCGCGTCGAGCGCGTAAAAGGCTCCATCGCGGCCGCCGCTAAAGAGCACATTTGAGGCGGTGGTCAGGATGCCAGCTTCGGTGTTCGGCGAGGACAAGCGGTAGTCCCATTTCTTCTCGCCGGTCTGCGGATCGACGGCGCGGATGGCGGCGAACTCGTCCGGATTCTTATTGAAGCTCGGGAAAGCGCCGGTGAACATTTTGCCGTCGACAAAATCGGGCGGCTCTTCTCCCTTCACATAGTTGGACGAGCTGTTTTCCCACGCCGGAATATAGAACAAGCCGGTGCGCGGACTGAAAGACGGATTGTACCAATTAGTGCCGCCTTGGTTGCCGGGATAAACCAGCGTACCTGCCTTAGTAGGCTCGATACCAGGCGTGCGCATGGGCCGGCCTTGTTCGTCGAATCCGGTAGCCCAGTTGACCTTCACGAACGGCTTTCCTAACAGGAACTGGCCGCTGGTGCGGTCCAGCACATAGAACATCCCGTTGCGATTGGCCCACAACATCACTTTGCGGGGACGGCCCTGCCACGGAATATCGGCCAGCACCGGCACCTGTGTCGAGTCCCAATCGAATTCGTTGTGCGGCGAAAACTGATAGTGCCACTTGAGCTTTCCGGTATCGGCGTCCAGCGCAATAACGGAGGATGTGTAGAGGTTGTCGCCCAGCCGCGCGTCGCCGTTCCAGTCGGGGCCGGCGTTCCCGGTGCCCCAGTACGTCAGGTTGGTTTCGGGATCGTACGAGCCGGTGACCCAGATTGCGCCGGAGCCATGTTTCCAGGAATCGCCCGACCAGGTTTCGTTCCCGGGTTCACCTGGTCCGGGAATCGTATAGAAGCGCCAGACCTCCTTACCGGTATTGGCGTCGAAGGCGGCGACGAATCCGCGGATACCGTACTCGCCTCCAGCGACGCCAGCGATTACTTTATCCTTGATGGCTAAGGGAGCGTGAGTCATCGCATAGCCCTGTTTGGGATTGGCCGCTTGGGTACGCCAGACCTCCTTGCCGGTCTTCGAGTTGATGGCTATCACGTTGTTATCGAGCGCGGCGAGAAAAATCTTGTCGCCGAGAATGGCCAGCCCGCGGGTTTCCTGGCCGCAGCAGTTGTGAGCAGCGGCTTCCGGTTTATATTTGTAAGTCCAAATCGTCTTTCCCGTAGCCGCGTTGAGCGCGATGACATCGTTGATGCCTTGTACGGTGTACATGACCCCGTCCACGACCAGCGGCGTTACCTCATGCTTATCGAGTGAGCGCGATTGAAACACCCACTGCAGCGTGAGGTCTTTCGCATTGGCCGGGGTGATTTGCGTGAGGGCGCTATGACGCTGGCTGAGGGTGGTTCCCGAGTAGGTGAGCCAATTCTGCGGTTCCTGACTCGCGCGCAGGATTCGTTCGAACGGGACCACGCTGACGGGCGCCTCGCGGTTGGCCGGCGCTTCCGGTGGTTGCGCCCAAATGAGAGAGCAAACGAACATCAGAGGGAGCGCGAATTGTCCACGAAGCACCATGCCTGGCACGACCTTTCTGGACGCCGCCGGCCTGCGAACGGCGAAACCCTCGGGCTATCCTATCGCTATTAAGGCAGGCGCTGCAATGTGCTAAGAGACCTGCGTGTTGCCCAGCGGCCGTGGAAGCGGTGCGCTACTCGGCCTTACGCAACGGCCAGAGCTTGAAGAACTCGGCGCAGAAAACCAGCGACGGGAAAGTTACGCTGAGCAGCGCCGAGGCCAGCCAGATCTCGAAATCGTATGTCGGCAACCCCGGTTTGAGCGTTCCCGTGATCATGGGACTGAGCGCCCCGTACACCTGGGCGAGCAGTCCTCCCACCAACGCAATGGTGACTACCGTAGCCACTCCCTTGGCTGGCTGGGTCAGCTTGCCGTACAGCGAGCCTTGCAGCATGTTCAGCACCACGATCGTTCCGAAGATAAACGGAATCGGCACCGTTACCATGAAGTTCGCAACGTCTATTTTCAACACTCCGACGCCTAGGTAAAATACCACGGCGGCCACGCCAGTTGAGAGCACAGTCCACGCCAGCCCCAGCAGCGACTGGCGCATCACCCCCGGAAATTTGGTCAGCGGCCACAGGTCAAAGCCCGCGATGAAGAACATGGCCGCAATCACTGTGACGTAGTACACGATCGCGCTCCAGGCGTTGAACAGGCCGTGCGGGTCGGCGCCGGGGCGGTAGAACGGCGCGCCTTGCATGAACCTGAAGTCGAAGAACACGCGGAACAGAATCGTGGTCACCACCACTGTGGCCAGCAGCACGGCGAAGCCTCCCGCCACCGGACTCTTAAACCATCCCGCGAACGGCCACCCTCCCCACATGATGGACAGCCAGAACGTGGTGAGCACCAGTGCGATCATGTAGAAAATCAGAATCGGCGTCGGTGGATCGATGCCATGTCCGATCCACTGCCGCAGTCCCACCGCGAACACCGCACCCACCGCCAGATTCAGC
>Ga0070681_10003358_pt1 | contig 14969 bp, 14 predicted proteins | sample KBSC83BmetaG_FD_65650 | JGI IMG/M metagenome (GOLD analysis project Ga0070681, IMG submission 65650) | Corn rhizosphere microbial communities from Kellogg Biological Station, Michigan, USA - KBS C8-3B metaG | ecosystem: Host-associated > Plants > Roots > Rhizosphere | place: USA: Michigan...
TCGACGCACGAAATCGCGCGCAACGTCCAGCAGGCCGCCGCCGGCACCGACGAGGTGTCGGCCAATATCAGCGACGTCACCGAGGCCGCCGTCTCGACCGGCATCGCCGCCGACCATGTGCTGGGTGCGGTGCGCCAGCTGACCCATCAGACCGAGATCCTCCGCGACCAGGTCACCGACTTCCTCGCCAGCGTGCGCGCGGCGTAACCCTGGCGCTGTCGTTCACCACGGAACTCGCCGAGATCACGGGAGAAGAGGTGCTGGCGCGTCTGAGCCGCGCCTTCGAACCTTTCCGTGTCCTTCAGATCTCCGTGGTGAGCCGCTCGCGGACAACCGCCAACGCGGCTTTGGTTGCCTTAAGAAAGTTTCATCGCGCCGAAACTCGGCTGGAAGGTTGGCGTCCCATAATGCAGAGGGCCGGCGGAGAGCCGGTGTATTTTTGGAGCAGACGATGCTTAGAAAGACGATGTTCCTGGCCCTGACCGCCCTCGCGCCGCTGGCCCTGGCCGCCCCGTCCTTCGCGGCCGATACCGCCGCGCCGGGGCCGGTGGCGAAGCCCGTCGTGAGCGACAGCGCGGCGCCGGCCGGCAAGACCGTCAAGAAGGCGCCCGCCAGGACCGGAACCGCCGAAAAGCATGGCGCGATCGACGAGGTCTGGACGACCAAATCGGCGCAGAACGACAAGCCGGTGACGAGCCACAGCGCCACCAAGCCGGTGAAGGACACCAAGGCGGCCCATGACAAGGCGACGACCGAAAAGAACGCTGCCAAGAGCGGCAGCGCCGGCAATGCCAGCAGCGACAGCGGCATCGGCGTGACCGGCTCGGCGGCGAGCCGCGCCTCCGATCCCACCGGTCATGGCACGACCACGAGCTCGGGCCTGACCTCCTCCATGACCGACAGCGCCAAGGCCAGCTCGGCCGCGAAGGAGGGCACGGTCACCCATAGCGGCAGCAGCGTGACGCCGGACTCGAAGCTCAATCCGGCCGGCAAGCCCTAACCGGACGTTTTGTTGTGAAGGCAGGCGGCGCCTCCGCGAGGAGGCGCCGCCCCTCGGCCACAATGGCGTGAGATCAAGAACTTGAGGAGGGGTCAACGGCTTAGCGGACGCTCGGCGCTCGTGGCGGCGCGAGCAGGGCAGTGGGCATCGGATCGGACCGAGCGTTCGGAGAGCATTCCTTTCGCGCCCGATAGAGGGACCTTGCATTAGATGGGTAGCTAGTCGCGGACGGTACTCGTGAGGAATCTCAATCGCCGGCGATGTCCGCCATCTCGCGAGCTAGCGCTAGCGTTGGCACCGGGAATCTCAGCGTCCACATTGTGCCATTCTCCGAACTCAGCTCTGCCGACCCGCTGACCTGTTGCATCAGCCGCTTGACCAACCCGATGCCATGTCGCGTGGTCTCGCCATTTTGGGCGAATCCGATGCCATCATCAGCAAAGATTATCGTGCCTTCATCGGCCGGTTCATTCGCGAGCAGCGAGACCGTTATCGTCCCGCTTCCGGCAGGGAACGCGTGGAGATAGCTGTTCGAGATCAATTCAGCGACGACGAGACCCAAGGCCGTTACGCTATCGAGGTTGAGGATCACCGGTGCAGAGTGACAAACGAGCCCGATGCTGCGGTGCTCTTCATGCTCCAGCGCTTCGAAGCTGGCACAGAGTGACGAGAGGTATCGGCCGAAATCGATTGTCGGACTGAGCCCGGTCCCGAGCAGATGGTCGTAGACCTGCGACAAGGTCATGACGCGCCGCGCGATCGCGCTGATACCTTCTTTCCCGGCGCCATCCGCGGTGGTGCGGAGCTGCTTGCTGAGCATCCCATAAACAAGCTGCAAGTTGTTGCGGACTCGGTGCTGAAGCTCCTCCCCCAAGGTTTGTTTTTCTGCGAGGAGTCGGTGCTGCTCGTCCAACATGGAGATTTTTTCCGAGAGCATCCGATCGCGCTCGCTGATCATGCCTTTCATCGTGTCGATGGTGCCCTGCAAGACTGCATTGCGCTTGGAGGTATTGACCGCCTCGGCCAGAACGTTGGCAAAGCAGGTCAGAAAGGCCACATCGTGGCGGTCATAGTCATGCTGCTTGGGGTTGTCGATTTCCAGCACGCCGTAAGGCTTGCCGCTCTTCTCTTTTATGATGACGTCCAAGGTCGAGATGATCCCGTGCTCGGCGTAGAAGGCCGGCAGCGCGAAGCTCTTGTCTCTCGTCAGATCGCGGCAAATCACCGGGTGTCCCGTGATGAATGCCCGACCTTGCGGGGAGCTTTCGTCGGCCCGTGAGACGACGCGGCCAATTACGCCGGAATGCCACCCGACCCCGGCTTCGACCAGGAGATCGTTCTCCTCGGGCCGGTATCGACAGATCTTGCAGAATGGGACGTCCAAACCTTCGGCGCAAACGCGCGCCGCTTCCGTCAACACAGAACCGAGATCGCCTTCGCCAAGGGCGAAGCTGCCGAAGCTGGCGAGCGCTGCCTGCTGCCGAAGCGGACGGTCGGTGTCTTGGCCTGCCTGGTCGGGCGCGGCATCGTTCGGCGGCAAATGCTCGAGGACGTGAAAGTCCTTTGGAAATGGTGGCGAAGCTTGCCCTGTGCCGACGATCTCACGCACCAGCTCGAGGGAGCGGACAACGTCAATGGGCTTATAGGGTTTACCGAGACACGCTTCCCCAACGGCTTCCTTGAGGGCTATCTGTCCCACATTGCCCGTCGCATACAGGATTCCCGGGCGGCCCGGGAGATTGAGGCGCGCCGCGATATCAGTGCCAAGGCCGCCATCTGCCAATCGCAGATCCAGGACCGCCAGATCGGGCTTGTGACGCTCGGCGAGAACGACCGCCTCCTCGACGGTGCGCGCAATTCCGGACACTTCGTACCCGCATTCGACGAGAACGTCTGCGAGCATGTCGGCCACCAGCAGGTCGTCTTCGGCGATTATGACCTTGAGCATCAGCTTAGGCTTTCTTGTGAGATGACACGCCGGATCAAATCGAATTTCGCGTCCACCATCCTGCTCCTCGCCTAGAGAGGCCGGCAGACGGAGCGTTCTGGGGCGCTAAACATGGCCTAAAAGATAGCGGATGGTTGCCCTAGTGACAGATGCGGAATCTACCTATGGCTTAGGATGGTATCTGATACGGGCGCATTTGATCCAAATAGAATCTGGGCACTCGTCGGGCGGATGCGGTTCTGCAGCTTTCGCGCTTCGCGCGGCGGACTTGGCCACTGGCGCGGTCGGCCGGGCGATTTGGCGAGCGTCGGCGCCGGCAGCCCTTTCACCTTGGCCTCGAAGATCTCGGGGCGGCGATAGCGACGAAGCCGCCGACCAGAGCGAGGCCGTCTTGCGGAAGATCATCAAGCCGAAGGAAGAGCCGCCGAAGAAGGCCGGCTGACTATTCCAGCACTCGGATAAGTCCTAGGCGAGTGCGCACATCATGAATGGCTGAGCGCGAAGGTCGCCGCGGTCATTGGCGAGCTTGCGCCATTCCTTAGCGGCTTCGATTAAGAACGTCTTGTCAGCGGCATCCGCCACCGCTGCTGCCTGCCGTTCGCAGAACTCTGCGTGCTTGGAGCACTCTTCTTGGGTTCTCATGGAAGCGTCCTCCCGGCAGATTCGTTGGCCAATTGCTTAGCGGGCTGTCCCCATGACTTGGCTAGACTTCGCAGATCGGCTCTGGCGGCATCATGCTCCGCAGCGAGCGCTTGGCGTTCGCATTGCTTACTGTGTTGTCGGCACTGTTGCGCGCTAAACATGGGACGAAAGATAGCGTGTGGTTGCCATTGGCGGAAGATTCGGAATCTACCTACGGCTTAATCCTAGAGTGCGAGGGACCAAGGCTTGGCAGGCGGCCAAGCCTATACCGCCTTAAGCGAGCGCTCATGTTCAAGCCGCGCTAGCCGCTCCCGGATGCCGCGCAGTGTGGATGCGGGTAAGCCGGCGAGACGCGCCAGCACGGGCAGGAAAGTCGCGGGCATTTTACGATCGCTTGCCCAAAGCAACCAAATAAGGTCCGCCGGCTCGCCGATCAATCTGGGTCATCTGCCGGCGCCGACGCAAGGCGCGTGAAGGAAATCGTCACTCGCATCCCCTGCCCGGGGCTCGACTCGACCGAGAGGTGAGCCTTGGCGTTCTCGCGCAGAGATCTCACGATGAGTGCGCTAAGCTTGCCCGGCTTCGGCCATTGAACGCCTTCTGGAAGGCCGATGCCATCATCGGCAACAATGACGCGGCAATGATTGCCATCAGAGAGACTCTGCAACGTTATCGTGCCACCGTCACGGCCGATGAATGCATGCTTGAGCGCGTTTGTCAGAAGTTCATTTACCACCAGTCCAGTCGGCATGGCTACGTTCACAGAAACCGGAAAAGAGTCGATCTTGAGATCGAGCCTAGTTCCTTCTACCCCATACGAGTGAAGCACCGCCGAGGCGATGTCGCTTAGATAGATGCCCAGGTCGATCTCATCAGTCTGCTGTAGGTCTGATAATAATTTGTAGAGGAGCTGTACCGATTCGATGCGCCCGGCCAGCCGATCGAATGGAACTCTGTTCGTTCGGCCCTGTGCGTTCCGGGCCTCGATGCGGAGCAATGCCGTGATCATCTGGAGGTTGTTCTTGACGCGGTGCTGGACCTCTAAGAGCAAAGTGTCCTTCTCTCGAAGTTTCTGCTCCCACTCTTCACGCTGATCCTGCGCCTGCTGGCCTACATTGACGAGCGCGGCGAGCCGATACGAAGGCGTGCCGTCATCATCCTCGATGACATTGGAGTAAGCGTCGACAAAGACCGGCTCCTCATCGCGGCGCTCTATCACGAACGTTCCAACGAAATCGGCTGAATGGGCGATTGCCACGCCGAGCTTGCGCTCCTCTCCTTCCCCTTTGTGGTGGCCATGGAGAACACTCCAGGGCCTACCTACTATTCCGGTCGCAAGTTGACCTGACATCCTTTCAAACTCGGGATTGGCGTAGACAATCCGCTCTCGATTTTTCAGCTCCGATACGAGGATTGCGATCGGGACGTGATCTAGAAAGCGCCTGAATTGCTCGCTTTCGAGTGCGTCAGCCAAATCCGGCGTCGAGAGAATGGTTTCAACCTGTTCAACTGTTTCGTCGTCCTCGGGCGAATGTGTGAGCCCGGTTCCTGGAGACGGTCTTTCCACTATCTAAAGCTCCGCTATAAGGTCGCGTTATCGAGCTAAGGCGATTAATACCCGGCCGGCAATCTTTGGTAGATTCGGAAATTACTCAGGCGCTGGGGCATCAAGGCAAAGGGGCTAGAACGGCAAGCGCCCGTCAGCGCGGGGCGAGGGCGATATTCGAGTACCAGATCCCGCCGATTGCGAATTTGACGATCGCCGCGACCAGCACGGCCCACCAATCGATCGGGAATCCCTGCACCGGCTCCCTCGGTGATTCTTATTCGATGCCGGGCTTACCCGCCGGCTCGACATCCTCCATCAGCACGAGACGGCCGCTCGCCGGCTCATATTCCATGACGTAATGGGCGCCGTTGCGGCTGCGCGGGATCGGTCCTTCCGGCAGCGCGTGCTTGAGGAATTGCCGGAGGACACCGCTATGGGTGGAGATGCCGATGCGGCGATAGGGATGCGCGGCGACGAAGCGCGCGACCGCCGCCAGCGCCCGCGCGCGCACCTCGAGGCCCGGCTCGCCATGCGGCAGCTGCAGCCGGTCGTCGGCCACCCGGCCCTCGACCAGCTCAGCGCCGAAACGCGCCTTGGCATCCTCGATCAGCATGCCCTCGGCGTCGCCGAGCGAGGCCTCGCGCAGATCCGGCTCGGGATGCAGCGGCAAAGCCAGCGCATCGGCGACGATGCGGCCGGTCTCGAGGGCCCGCGACAGGTCGCTGGTGAGAATCGCTTCGAGCCCGTAGGACGCGAGACGCCCGGCGAGATCGGCGGCTTGCATCCGGCCGGTGGCATTCAAGGGAATGTCGGTCTGGCCCTGCAGCCGCCGCTCGTGATTCCAGTCGGTCTCGCCATGGCGAAACAGGAACAGATGATGCAAGCGGACCTGCTAAGCGGCGGAGGGATTCAGCGTACGCGCCTTGTTGGCGCAGGCTTCCGACAGGAAGCTCGGCCGTTTGTAGAAACCCTTGAGCCAGGAGGCAAGCAGCGCGAGATCCCCCAACCTAAGCACCTCGTCGAGCGTGCCCTCGGGAAAGCGCAGCGCGAAGATCTCCTCGATCGTGCCGAGCAGGCCTTCGAGCTGTTCCGCATTCAGCCCGAGATCATGGTCGAGCAGCGCCGTCCGGGTGAGGCGGGCTTCCTCGATCCCGTACTGGTCGCGCAGCAGCCTGACGATCGCGCGCGACAATTCCTGCCAATTGGCCGCTTGCTCCATGAAGCCGGTCCCGCTTCGGTCGCTCCAGTGAACAGCAAGCTGGTTAAAAATTGCTTGTATTTTATGGAGCTGTGACCCGGCGGCCGCCGCTTTGTCCTGAGGCGTTGTCGGCGGGACAGGTTTCGCCCCGTTCGGGCTCGCCACAGCCGAGGAGTCCGCCATTCCGCCGCGTCCCGAATCCTGGCTAAAAATCCTCGAGCCCGGGCTCTATTGCGAGCCGGGCGGCTTTTTCATCGACCCGTCGGTGCCGGTGCCGCGCGCCCTCGTCACCCATGGTCATTCCGATCATGCGCGGGGCGGCCATGGGGCGGTGCTGGCGACCGAGCCCACCCTCGCCATCATGCGCCGACGCCAGGTCGCGGCCGTCTCCGAGGAGGCGATCGCCTATGGCGAGCGGCGCCGCATCGGCGCGGTCGAGGTCAGCTTCCATCCCGCCGGACATGTGCTGGGCAGCGCCCAGATCCGGCTCGAGCATGGCGGCTGCCGTGTCGTCGTCTCCGGCGATTACAAGCGGCGGCCCGACCCGACCTGCGCCGGCTTCGAGCCCGTCGTCTGCGATGTCTTCGTGACCGAGGCGACCTTCGCGCTGCCGGTCTTCCACCATCCGCCGGATGCGCATGAGATCGGGCGGCTGCTCGCTTCGCTGGCACTCTTTCCCGAGCGCGCCCATCTCGTCGGAACCTATCCCCTCGGCAAATGCCAGCGCCTCGTCATGCTGCTGCGCCAGAGCGGCTACGACCGGCCGATCTTCATCCATGGCGCGCTCGCCAGCCTGTGCGACCTCTACCGCGCTTTCGGCGTGGCACTCGGCGACCTCAGATCGGCGACGGAGGCGGCGCGCGAGGATCTGAAAGGCCAGATCGTGCTGGCGCCCCCGGCTGCGCTTGCCGACCGCTGGTCGCGGCGCCTGCCCGATCCGGTGATCGGGCTTGCCTCGGGCTGGATGCGCGTCCGCCAGCGCGCCCGCCAGCGCGGCGTCGAGCTGCCGCTGGTCATCTCCGACCATGCCGATTGGGACGAGCTGACGCGCACCATCCTCGAGGTCGAGGCGCCGGAGATCTGGGTCACGCACGGCCGCGAGGAGGCCCTCATCCATTACGCCGCCAGCCGCGGCTTGAGGGCGCGCGCGCTCAATCTGCTCGGTTTCGAGGAAGAGGAAGAGTGAACCGTTTCGCAGAATTGCTCGACGGGCTTTCCTTCACCCACGGCCGGCTCGGCAAGCTGCGCCTGATGAAGCATTATTTCGCGGCCTCCGCCGATCCCGAGCGCGGCTGGGCGCTGGCCGCGCTCACCGGCGAGCTCGGTTTTCGCGAGGCCAAATCGGCGCTGATCCGCGGCCTGGTCGAGGCCCGCATCGATCCCGTTCTTTTCCATTGGTCGCAGGATTTCGTCGGCGATCTGGCCGAGACGGCGGCCCTGATCTGGCCGGCGCAGCCGAGCCAAGCGGCGCCGCCTTCCTTGAGCGACATCGTCGCCTCGCTCGAGCTCGCCGGGAAGAGCGCCGTTCCGGCACTCCTCTCCGGCTGGCTGGACGCGCTCGACGCGACCGGCCGCTGGGCGCTGTTGAAGCTGCTGACCGGCGAGCTGCGGGTCGGCGTCTCGGCGCGGCTCGCCAAGACGGCGCTCGCCGAATGGGGCGGCGTCGGGCTCGACGGGATCGAAGAGGTCTGGCATTCGCTGCTGCCGCCCTACCAGCCGCTGTTCGACTGGCTCACGGGCAACGGTCCCAAACCCGATGTTTCGGCCGGCGCCGCCTTCCGCCCGATCATGCTGGCGCAGCCGCTCGAGGAGGAGGCGCTCCATTCTTTCGCTCCGCAAGACTGGCGCGCCGAATGGAAGTGGGACGGCATCCGCGTGCAGCTCGTCGCGCGCGGCGGCGAGCGAAAAATCTATTCGCGCACCGGCGACGAGGCCAGCCGCGCCTTTCCCGACATCGTTCCGGCCATGAATTTCGACGCCGTCCTCGACGGCGAGCTGCTGGTCGGCAGCGGCGGCGAGGTCGCTGCCTTCAACGATCTGCAGCAGCGGCTCAACCGCAAGAGTGTCGATGCCAAGCTCGCCGAGCGCTTTCCCGCCTTCGTGCGGCTCTACGACATTCTCTTCGAGGGCGATGAGGATCTGCGCCCCTTGCCGTTCGATGCGCGGCGCGCGCGGCTCGAAGCCTGGTATGGGCGGGCGACGCGGCCGCGGCTCGACCTCTCGCCGCTCATCCCTTTCACGGGCTGGGACGAGCTGAAGCGGCTGCGCGAAGCGGCGCGCGCCAACGCCATCGAGGGACTGATGCTGAAGCGTCGCGACAGCCCCTATGTCGCGGGCCGGCCGAAAGGACCCTGGTTCAAATGGAAGCGCAACCCGCTGACCGCCGACTGCGTCCTGATGTATGCGCAGCGCGGCAGCGGCAAGCGCTCCTCCTTCTATTCCGACTTCACCTTCGGCTGCTGGCGCGGCGACGCGCTGGTGCCCGTCGGCAAGGCCTATTTCGGCTTTACCGACGAGGAGCTGACGCAGCTCGACCGCTGGGTGCGCAACAATACGGTGAAGCGCTTCGGGCCGGTGCGCGAGGTGGCGCCGGGGCTGGTGCTGGAGATCGCCTTCGACAGCCTGCATCGCTCGACGCGCCACAAATCCGGCCTGGCCATGCGCTTTCCCAGGGTGCATCGCATCCGCTGGGACAAGCCGGCCGGCGAGGCGGACCGGCTCGAGACGCTGGAACATCTGGTGACCTGACCCTTATGCTGGCGGCAATGCGTCCTATCCGCGAGCTCACTCTGATTCTGCTGGCCCTGGCCGGGGCGATGCTGCTCAGCCAGTTGCCGGGCTATGTGGCGGCCTATGAGCAGCGTCTCGGCGGGGCGCTCGACGAGGCGCGGCGCACGCTCTATGGCTTCATGCAGGATGCCGGCTCGAACGGGCTCAGCTTCGAGACTTATGTCGACCGGCTGAAAAGCAATCCCGACGCATCGGTGGCGGCGACCGGTTCCAGCATCGAGGCGCTGGCCGCGCGGGTGGCATCGCTCACCGCCCAGCAGGAGGAGCTCGCCGCGGCCGGCAAGCTCGAGCGGCCGCTGCTCCTGCTGCAGCACCATGATCCTGATCTCCTGCGCGCCAGCTGGGCCGCCTACCAGGCCTCGCCCAGCCTCGATCTCGAGTTCGGCGCCATCGGGCTGTTGCTGGGCTGGCTCTTGAATGCGCTGCTCTGGGCGCTGCTCGGCCCGCGCTACGCCTATTCGCGGATGCGCTGAAGACCCTTCCGCCTTGCCGTTCCCGCCGCCAGCCGATATGAACGGCGCGCGCGCGGGCCGTCAGGCGCTGCGCTGGGAGTCCGCATGGCCGGTTTCGACATCAAGACCTTCGACAATGCGACCGGCGGCAGCACCGTCTTCAAGGCCCTCGGCCATCCGCTGATCGCCGATGCGGCGCGGGCGCTGGTGGCGGAGCTCGCCGACAGCGGACCGCTGGCACTCTACGACCCGCAGGGCGTGCTGCAGGATCTCGCGGCGCTCTACGATCTGTCGGGCTGGTCGGTCGCCGATCTCTTCGTGCAGCGCGTCGAGGATCTCGGCCGCAGCGCCTTGGGCCGTATGGCGCGGCCGATCTCGGAACTGCCCGACAGCATCGCCCGGACGCTGCTGGTGCTCAGCTTCGACGGCGCGCGCGCCGCGGCGCAGATCGCACCGGTGATACCCTCCTCGATGCGCATCGAGACTCTCGACCGGCTGCGCCTGCCGGAAGCGTTCTTGAGCGTCCGCCAGCGCTATCTCGATCGGCTGAATTTCGCCACCGACTTCGTCTTCTTCCGCGACGAGGGCGGCTGGCATACGCGGCTGGTGACGGCGAACTACTGGCACAATCACGGCGCGGCCGAGACCAAGCTGTGGCTGCGCCTGTTCGACCGGGCCGGCCAGGTGCTGGCGAGCTGGGAGGAGAAGGTCGGTGCCGGACCGGCGCTCATCAGCCTCGATTCGGCCGAGATTCGTGCGCGTCATGGCCTGCCCGAATTCACCGGCTCGCTGTTCGTGCATGCGATCGGAACCGCCGGACACGATGTGCTGAAATATGCGCTCGATATCTATGGCGAGGCACCCGATCTCATCTCCTGCACACATGACAGCAATTCCTGGCCGGCCGACCGCTATGCCGGCGTGCCGGCGCCGCGCGGCGGCGAAAGCGTCGTGCTGTGGCTGCAGAACTGTCATCCGGTCGCGGTTCCCGCCGGCACCGTCGGGCTCAACATCATGGGCCACAATGAGGTGCGCACGCTGGAGGCGCCGATCGCGCCCTTCGCCACGCAGGCGCTCGATCTAGGCAGCCTTTTTCCCGAGGCGCATTGGCCGGCCCAGCTCGAGCTGCGCGCCGACCGCCGCTTCGTGCGGCCGCGTTACGAGGTCCTGTCCGATCGCCGCCGGCGCATCGCCCACGCCAATGTCGAGCGCACCGATCTCAAGCCCGACGCCAAGCTCGCCGATCTCCAGCCGCTGATCGGCAAGGGCTACCTCCTGCCAGCCTCGCTGCTGCCGCTCGATGGCTGGAAGACGATCATCCTGCCGACGCCGATGGCGACCGATCAGACCGAGCTGCCGATTGCGCTCAGCATCTATGATTCCTCTGGTGCCGAGCTCGCGCGACGGCCGCTCGGCCGCATTGCGCGCTCCGAGTCCTGCCCGATCGATCTCGACGCGCTGCTCGGCGAGGCCGGCGTGGCGCCGCCCTCGGGCTACGGCCATGTCGAGCTCGCCTACGATTTCTCATCCGGCGGCCTCGGCGATGGCTGGCTGCATGGGCTGTTCCGCTACGAGCGGCGCGACGGCGCGCAGGGTGCGGATACGAGCTTCGGCTCGCACATCTACAATCTGCCCGTCGTCTATCGCAACGAGCCGCAATCCTACACCGGCGCGCCGCCCGGCCTGACGACGCGTCTGTTCCTGCGTCTCGCCGACGCGCCGGACGAGACGCTTTGCCATCTGATCTATCCGGCTTCCGGACGCTGGCGGGCGGAGTCTGACACGTCTTTCGTCCTGCATGACGCCGGCGGCGGCGAGGTCGCGCGGCGGCAGGTCAAGATCCCGATGAGCGGCTCCTTGTTCTGGCGCTACAGCGACTATTTCGATGCGAAGGAGCGGGCGCGGGCCGGCAAAGGCTATGTCGTGGTGCGCGATACGAGCTGCCGCCTGTTCGGCTTTCACGGCGCCTGGAACGAGCAGGGCGGCTTCAGCTTCGATCACATGTTCGGCTTCTGACCGGTCAGGCTCTGCACGACTTCGAGGGCCGCCGCCGCCGCGCCGCCGACCATGTTCTTGCCGGCGGCGTCGGCAATGCCGATGACGCGCCAGCCGGAGCCTTCCTTCACCAGCAGCGGTGCGCCGCTGACGCCGTAGGTTCCGGCACAATCATGCATGATGAGCCGATGGCCGGCGCTGTCGGGACGCAGCCCGATGATGCGGCAGCCGCTGTCGGCGGTGATCAGCTCGACGAAGTCGCGGCTGTAACCGCCGAGCATGACCGGCATGCCGGCGCGCGGCGGCTCGGTCGCGAAGCCCAGCACCCTGTCGGGCGTGCCGAGCTGCTTGTCGAGCGTCACCAGCCCCCAATCGCTGCCGATGGTGGCGATCTCGCGCTTGGGATCGTAGCCCGGCCCGATGGCGAGCCCGACACCGGTCGCATGGGCGGTGAAGGCGCCGCGCGTATAGCCGAGCAGGAAGTGCAGCTCGGCCGGCCGGAAGAAGCTCTGGGTGCGCTGATTGAACAGGCAATGGGCGGCCGTGAGCACGAGGCGCGGCCCGACCAGCACGCCGGTGCAGCTCACATGCAGATTGCCGGAATTGGCCTGCAGCCTTCCCATGCTGCGCCAAGGCGGCAGCTGCATATTGACCGGCGCGCGATTGTCGTAGCCGCCGATGCCCGGCAGCACCGGCCTTGCCGGCGCCGGCGCCTGCGCCTGCGCCCCGGCGAAGGCGGAAGGAAGGCAGACGGCGAGCACCGCCAGGCCGAGCGCTTTCATGCGGCGTCGTTGGCCACGACCGCGATGATGCGCTCGGCGACGGGCTGCGGTGCGTAATGGGTGAGCGCCCAGGCGCGTCCGGCGGCGCCGATCTCGGGCAGCCGGTCGCGCTCGGCGATGATGCGCTGGGCCGTCGCGCGCGGATCGGCGAGATCAATCGGCACGTAATGGTGCCAAGGCTCGGGCATGACCGGCAGCATGAGGCCGTAACGCGCGAGATCGAGATGAATTGCGGCGCAGCCCGCGGCCAGGGCTTCCCAGAAGCGCCAGCTGTCCCAGCGCAGAATCGCCGGCTCGGCGAGAAAGGGGCTCGGATCCGTGATGCCGAAGGCGGGATTGCGCGAGATGTCCTCGCGCAAGGCGCCACCATAGGCGAGGCAGGCTTCGGCCGAGGCGAGACGCGCGAAATGGCCCTGTCGTCCATGCCCGGCCTCGTCGAGCGCGCGGTCGATGCGGAACGTCCCATCGAGATGGGGCAGCAAGGCGAGATCGAGCATGAGCCGCACGTCCTGCGACAGGCTCGGCCGGAAATTGCGCAGGATGCCGTCGGCCTGTTTGGCGCGCGGCTGCACGCTGTCGATGATCGCTTGCGACAGGCCGAAGGCCCAGGGCAGGCGCTGTCCCGGCGGGCGAAAATTCCGGTTCTCGGCGGTCGCGAGCAGCAGCACGGGCTTGCCCTCGATGACGAGCTCGTTCCACAGATCGGAATTCTCGTCCGACTGGCTGATCAGCAGCAGGCGCCGCGCCTTCAGATTGGCGAGCAGGCCGACGAAGGAGGGATGACGATAGAATTTCGCCGGCAGATTGGTGACGTCGAGCAGGCAGAGCGCCGTGGAATCCGGCGGCACGGCTGCCGACAGGCGGAAATTCTCCGGCACCTGGCGCTGATCGATCGTGACTTCGCCGAGCTCGCTCGGCAGCGCATGGCAAGGGATGCCGAGCGCGCCGAATCCCTGCTGCAGGCAGGTGGCGAGATGGCTGTAGCCGACGGTGCGCTTGTCCGACAGGAACAAAACGCCGTCGCGCGCGAGCTCGGCCCGAAGCTCGGTCTCGCTCGTCATCGGGCTTCGAAGAATCGGAGCTCGATGCTGGTGCGCAGCCGGTCCATGCCGGCTTCCATCGCGGTACGGTGCACCGTGGTACCGAGGAAGAGCAAAGCGTCGCCGACGGCGAAGCGCGGCCGCCACAAATCCTCGGCCGGGATCTCGCGCAGCACTGTTTCTTCGGGAATTTCCATATGCTGGATCGCATATTCGTTGGCGTCGCCTTGCATGGTCTGCATCAGCGCCGGCAGATGGCGCGCCACCATCTCGAGTCCCGGAGCCTGGGTTCCCGGCCCGCAGGGATCGAGCGCGATCCATACATTCATGCATTTGCGCGCGCAGACGAGCATGTCCTGATGGAAGGGCACGCGCGTGCCGGCCATTTTCGGAATGGCGGCGCGCACCCAGGAGCCGAAGGGCCAGCTCGCGAGATCGAGCCCCAGCGCCGGCACCAGCGCCTGCAACAGCGGCGATAGCAGCGCCGTCTCGACCTCCTCTCCGTTCATGTCGGAAAGGCGGAAGACGGGCTTGCCCCATTGATCGGGGGTCAGCTGGAAATTGGGCGCGAGCGCCGCCAGGACGGGTATGGGATAGCAGCCGCGCAGCAGGACCCCACCATGGCGCAGCAAGCCGCGCGCGACGCGCTCGGGGCTCGCCTCGGCGCTTGTCATCTCGCGCGGCGCATCTGCATCCCCGGCCACCGGCCCGAAGGCGTCGCGGAAATGGCCGACCAGCACCTGCGTGGCTTCCCTGCCGCGCAGCTGCGAGAACAGGAGGTGCGCCAGATTCTCCGCGGCCGGATGGCCCGGGCAGGCGGCGATCGCGGCGCGATAGTCGCGCTCGGCGGCCATGATCCGTCCGCTCTGGTGATGCTGCTGCCCGGAGCGATGGAAGGCATCGGCCCGTGCCCGATCCTCCGGCGCGCCAGTCGCCATGCGATGCTTCCCTGTCAGCCCGATCGGACGGAGCCTAGCGCAGATCCGGCCGCGGGTGACGGGAATTTGCCGGCGACAGACGCGTCGCGAGCCTTGTCGCTCGGGGACCGGAGCCCTACCATCGAACGGACAAGCCGGAGCCTGGAAGCCGTGCAGCATCCCGACGACTCTGAGGAGCCTTTACCCGATCGGCTGCCGCCCGAGATGCTGCGTTCACTGTCGCATATCGAACCGGTGCGGGCGCTCGGCCCGATCGCGGCGGAATGGCTGATGATCGCCGGTGCCATCGCGGTCAGCGAGCTCTGGTGGAATCCCGTTCTCTATGTCCTGGTGCTGATGTTCATCGCCGCGCGCCAGCATGCGCTGCTGATCATCGGACATGACGCGTCGCATTTCACGCTGCTGCCGGATCGGCGCTGGAACGATTGGATTGCCGATCTGATCCTGTTCTGGCCCGGTTTCCTGTCGGTCGGCACCTATCGCTTCTTCCACCGCGACCACCATCGCTATCTGGCGACCGAGCGGGACGGCAACCGTGTGCTGTGGCGGACGCATGATGCCGCCGGCGTGCAGACCCGGGAATGGACCTATCCGAAAAGCCGGGCCGCGCTCGCGGCGACGCTGTTCGGCAAGCT
>Ga0070681_10003359_pt1 | contig 14968 bp, 15 predicted proteins | sample KBSC83BmetaG_FD_65650 | JGI IMG/M metagenome (GOLD analysis project Ga0070681, IMG submission 65650) | Corn rhizosphere microbial communities from Kellogg Biological Station, Michigan, USA - KBS C8-3B metaG | ecosystem: Host-associated > Plants > Roots > Rhizosphere | place: USA: Michigan...
AACGAGGTAGCTTGCGCCGTGCCTTCGCCCTTGGTGGAGGCGAAGCGCAGCAGCTTGGCGATGCGCTCGCGGTTGTTGGCGTCTTCGCTGATGCCTTCCTTCAGGGTGTTGCCGAACGCCTTGTAGAACGTGGCGAATTTCTCCGGCTCGTCGTTGGCCAGTTTCTCGATCAGGTCGAGCACGCGCTTGACGCAGGCGGCCTTGATGCGGTCGAGCTGGCGGTTGTGTTGCAGGATCTCGCGACTGACGTTGAGTGGCAGGTCGTCGGCGTCGACCACGCCGCGTACAAAGCGAAGGTAGTTCGGCAGCAACTCTTCGGCCGCGTCCATGATGAACACGCGCTTGATGTACAGCTTCAGGCCCTTGCGTTCGTCACGCCCGCCCATCATCAGGTCGAACGGCGGCTGCGCCGGCAGGTACAACAACGTGGTGAAACTCTGGCTGCCCTCGACGCGGTTGTGCGTCCACGCCAGCGCGTCGTTGAAATCATGGCCGAGCGACTTGTAGAAGCTCTGGTAATCCGCGTCGGAAATCTCCGATTTCGGCTTGGTCCACAGCGCCGAGGCGGCGTTGACGGTTTCCCACTCGTCGGTGGGCTTGTCGTCCTTCTCCACCGGCATGCGGATCGGGAACGCGACGTGATCGGAATAGCGCGTGATCAGCGAGCGCAGTTGCCAGCGCTTGAGAAATTCGTCTTCGTCCGCCTTCAGCTGCAGGATGACCGTGGTGCCACGTTCGGCCAACTCGACGGATTCCAGCGAATACTCACCCTGGCCATTGCTCTCCCACTTCACGCCTTCGGCCGCTGGCGCGCCAGCCCGGCGACTGAGCACCGTGACCTTGTCGGCCACCACGAAGGCGGAATAGAAACCCACGCCGAACTGGCCAATCAGCCGCGCATCGGCCTGCTGCTCACCGGACATCGCCTCGAGAAAGCGCCGCGTGCCGGAGCTGGCGATGGTACCGATGTTGGCTACCACTTCGTCGCGGCTCATGCCGATGCCGTTGTCGCGAATGCTGACGGTGCGCGCGTCCTTGTCCCAGCTCACATCAATATGCAATTCGCTGTCATCGCCCAGCAGCTCGGGGTTGGCGATCGATTCAAAACGCAGCTTGTCGCAGGCGTCGGACGCGTTGGATACCAGCTCACGCAGGAAGATGTCCTTGTTCGAGTACAGCGAGTGCGTGACCAGGTGCATGACCTGGGCGACTTCAGCTTCAAACTTGCGGGTTTCCACGGGTGTGTTCATGCGTTGATGTTCCGTAATGACGTAAATAGACGTGACATAACTGGCCTTGGAGATTCGGGCGCACAGGCTCGGTTTCAAGGCCCGCACGAGTGGCCATGCGCTCCCCCGGACCCGTCGCCGGCGGCACTTGGTGAACTCCTTGCCGCATTGCAGCGGTCACTCCGGGACATGAACGGCTATAAATAGTCGGACTGCCCGCGTGACGCGTGGACAGTCCGATCGCAACCCGCCACGGCCCACCCAAGGAGACGCAACGACATGACCCAGCGCACCGCATTGGTTACCGGCGGCACCGGCGGCATTGGCACCGCGATCGTCCGACGCCTGGCCCGCATGGGGCACAAAGTCGCCACCAACTACCGCAATGAGGCCAAGACCGCAGCGTGGCGCGAGATGATGAAGGCTGACGGCATCGATGTGTTGACTGTCGCCGGTGATGTCTCTGACCCCGAGGCTTGTGCGGCAATGGTGCACACCATCGGGAAGCAACTCGGCCCGATAGATATCCTGATCAACAACGCCGGCATTACCCGCGACAGCACGTTTCACAAGATGAGTTACGAGCAGTGGACCGACGTGGTGAACACCAATCTAAATGCGTGCTTCAACGTGACCCGCCCGATCATTGAAGGCATGCGCGCGCGCAAATGGGGGCGGATCGTGCAGATCAGCTCGATCAACGGCCAGAAAGGCCAGTACGGTCAGGCCAACTACGCCGCGGCGAAAGCGGGCATGCATGGCTTCACGATTTCGCTGGCGCAGGAGAACGCGAAATTTGGGGTAACCGTGAACACGGTTTCGCCCGGTTACATCGGCACCGACATGGTGATGGCAGTGCCCGAGGAGGTGCGCGCCAAGATCGTCGCGCAGATCCCGCTGGGCCGCCTTGGCGATCCCGACGAGATTGCCTACGCTGTCGCGTTCTTCCTCGACGACAAGGCCGCCTGGGTCACCGGCGCGAATCTCGCCGTCAACGGCGGACATTACATGGGGTGGTGAAAACGCAGCCTGCCCTACAACAGCGAGAACCAGCGCCGGATCGCCAGCACGGTACAGCAGCAAGAACTCGTTGCCGGATCGCCGGCTTCGTAGGCCGGCCCGGCCCGCCAGTCTTTGGCATTTCCTTTCGGCGAGACCTGGGCGACGGGCACGACCGCCCTACGGCGCGGTTTGGGCCTTGCCGAGCAGCTTTTCCAGCACCTTGCCCACCGCGGCAAAGGCGAACGTACCGGTGACATGCGTGGCGGCGCCGAGGCCACCGCCACAGGCCAGATTCAACGATTCGCCGCCGGGTGGGCGCAGCCCGCACACGCTGCCGTCGGGCTGCGGGTACTGCACGTTCTGCAGCGAGTAGACGGCCGACACGCCGAAGTAGCGATCCGGGTTGTGCGGAAAATGGAAGTCAGCACGGAGCTTCTTGCGGATCAGGCTGAACATGGCGTCGTGCTCGGTGCGCGACAGATCGCGCACGCGAATCTGGGTGGCGTCGGTGCGCCCCCCCGCCGAACCCACACTGACGATTGGCAGCTTGCGGCGACGGCACCAGGCAATGGTTTCGAGCTTTACGCGAAACGCGTCGCATGCGTCCAGCACCACGTCGTAGCCACGATCCAGCAACTCATCCAGCGTGGACGGGGTGAGAAATCGCTCTAGCGCATCCAGCTCAATCGCCGGGTTGATCGCCCGTGCACGCGCCGCGATCACCGCAACCTTGGACTTGCCGAACTCACCATCCAACGCGTGCAGCTGGCGATTGGTGTTGGACACGCACACTTCGTCAGCGTCAATCAGGGTGAGGTGACCCACGCCGCTGCGCGCCAACGCCTCGGCGGCCCACGAACCAACGCCGCCAACACCGATCACACACACATGCGCGCGCGCAAACGCGGCCACGCTGCCTACGCCGTACAAGCGCTCGACGCCGGCAAAGCGCTCAACGGAAATCTCCGCCGCGCTCATGCGCGCAGGCTGCACGGTGCAACCAGTCGGGTCGGGAAACAGCTCATCGCTTCTATCGCGCATGCAAAGAACGGGCATTTTATCCCCTGCCTTGCTGGTCCGGACACGACCACACCAGCTATCCTCGTGGCTGCTTCGTCTCCAACGGATAGCGTTTCATGCGTGTTGCCTTGTTGCTCCTGCTCGGACTGGCCATCGGCGTGGTCGGTACCGTCAATGTCATGAACACGCTGCGCGCGCGCAACCCCATGCCCGACGCGGTCATGACCACGCTGGACTACCACATGAGCCAGTTGCGTGGTGCGCTGAAGGCCAAACAATGCACTGCACCCGCCATCGCCCATCATTTGCAGCGCGTGCAGTCCACGGCCACCGATATCGTGCCGGTGTTCGGCATCAAGGAGCAGCCATTCACCGATGCCGCTGCACAGTTGCAGAATCGGGTACGGCAGGCCGTACAAGCGGCGCCAGCCACCTGCGACACGTTGGCAGCAGCCATCAAGCCGATCGGCGAAACCTGCAAGAGCTGCCACCAGCAATATCGCTGAGGTCGCACCCCACAGCGCCAGCGCGACCACCTCAGAAACGCAGCTTGCCGCGCAGCATCTGGCCATACATGACCCAGTCGCCACGCAGGCTGTACAGCGGGTGCGTGAACGTCGCCGGGCGATTTTTCTGATAGACGTAGTGGCCAATCCACGCGCAACCGTAACCGGCCAGCGGCAGCAACCACAGCCAACCCCACTGGCGGGTCACCACTGCCAACAGCGCGATGGCAAGCACCAGCGTGCTGCCAATGAAATGCCAGCGCCGGCAAATGCGATGGCTGTGCTGGGACAGGTAGTACGGATAGAACGCCGCGAAATTGTTGAAGTCAGCCACGTCGCACTCCGCGCTGGTGGAGAACGCCACCATCGTGGCGCAGGGCCAGACACGCGTCCAGTGCATAACCGCCATCCCCGGCTACCGGATACCGCCTGCTGCGGCGCGCGTCCGGCACAGCGAACCCGTCGGCGCCAAGCTCAGGCTGGCGACTGCCTGCGGGCAGGGCTGGATCGATTCCACGGCTGCCGCCGCCGTTACCAGGCTCGCTGATATTGCACTGGCGCAGCAATCGACGCGCCCAATAATGCCGCGGCACGGCGTGGGAAATACGGATCACGCAGACTCTCACGTGCCAGCAACACCACGTCTGCCTCGCCACCGGCAACAATCGCCGCCGCCTGTGCCGCAGTCGTGATCAGGCCCACCGCACCCGTGGCGATCCCACCCTCGCGGCGGATGCGCGCGGCAAACGGCACCTGATACCCCGGTGCGGTGGGCACGCTCACCCCCGGCAACAACCCGCCGCTGGACACGTCGAGCAGGTCCACACCGAGCGTTTTCACCTGCTGCGCCAGCCGCACGCTTTGCTCGACGTTCCAGCCGGCATCGGCCTCGGCCCAATCGGTCGCCGAGATCCGCATCCACAGCGGCAACCGCTCCGGCCACACCTCGCGCACCGCCGCCACCACTTCGCGCACGAGACGCGTGCGGTTGACGAAACTGCCACCGTAATCATCGCTGCGCTGATTGCTCAGCGGCGAGAGAAACTGGTGCAACAGGTAGCCATGGGCGGCATGCAGTTCGAGCAGCTCGAAACCAGCAACCAAAGCGCGCTGTGCCGCGGCGCGAAAATCCGCGATCACGCCACGAATGCCGGCGCCATCCAGCGCGCCGGGAACCGGCGCATCCGCATAAAACGGCAACGCCGACGGCGCTATCGTGGGCCACGCACCCTGCTCGGCTGGCAACGGGCCATGACCTTCCCACGGACGCCAGGTGCTGGCCTTGCGTCCGGCATGCGCCAGTTGCATGCCAGCCACTGCGCCGTGCGCAGTAATGAAACGTGCGATGGGTTGCCACGCCTGCATTTGCGCGTCGTTCCACAACCCGGTATCGCTCGGTGAGATGCGACCGGGCGCGGAGATGGCCGTGGCTTCGGCCAGCACGACACCCGCGCCACCCACCGCGCGACTGCCCAGATGCACCAGATGCCAGTCATCCGGCACACCGTCCACCGCCGAGTATTGACACATCGGCGATACCACGATGCGATTGCGCAAAACGACGCTGCGTTGCGGGAGCGGGGCAAAGAGTTTCACGCGTGATGTCCGATATCGGCCAAGTCCTCGCCATGCTGCCACATGGGCGCCAACTCGATCATCCAGGCGGGCTGGCGGGCAAGGCCTGGATCCAGCGAGCGCTGCGTGCGGCCACCGCCTGCGGTGTCTGCATCCAGGCGAAATGGGTTGCCGACTCCACGCCGAGCGCCTGCGCATCGAGCGTCTCCACGCTGCGTCGCGCCAGTGGCGCCTTGTCCAGCAGATATTGCAGCGATCGCGCCGGGCCCAGCCAATCGTCTGCCAGCCGCAATCCCAGCACCGGTGTACGCAATTCGGCCAGAGCCTGCTCCGGATCGACCGCAAACCCGCGCACGACGTAACGACCACTGCGCCCCGTACGCGCCCAGTCGGCAATGACTCCACGCGCCTCTCGACCGCCGAAACGAAGCTGCCTGCCGGGCAGATAACCGCACAACCACGCCAGACATGGCGCAAGGACAAACGCGCCCGCCAGCAGCCAACCACGCCGGAACTGGCGCCAGTAGGGCGCGCCGCTTGCAACCAGCACGATGCCCGCGTACTCCGATGGTGCCAGCGCTGCCCGCAGCATGGCGATTTGTCCACCAAGACTATGGCCACCCACGCACCACGTCACATGCGGCCAACGGGTGCGCAAAACCCGGTGCGCGGCCGGCAGGTCGTCCTCCAGAATTTCGCGGTAGCCCCAACTGCATTGCCGACTGGCCCGTCGGCTGCTGGAGCCGATACCGCGCCACTCATGGATGACCACTGCAATGCCATGCGCAGCCAATGCCTCAGCCAGTGGCAGATAGTGCCGCGCCGATATGCCGAGTGCAGGTAACCAGTACAGCGCGTGTCGCCATGTCCCTGTCGGCGCAATGCACAACAGCTCAAAACGCGAGCCATCGGCAGTGACTACCGGCAACGTGTGTCGAACCAGGGATGCGTCGCTTGCAGGCAACACCAAGGCCCCACCAATGGCACTCCCACCATCAGTGGTGTCCAGAAGAAATCCCCTCCCGGCAACGCGAGCCAACCAAAAGGGGCCAGCACGTGCCAGCCCCTCTTGCTGCATCGTTGGCTATCAAGCCGGTGTGACGTCTTCAGCCTGCAGACCCTTCTGGCCCTGGACAACCTTGAAACTCACTTTCTGGCCTTCCTGCAGACTCTTGAAGCCAGAGCCGGTGATGGCACGGAAATGCACAAACACATCCGGCCCCCCATCACGGCTGATGAAGCCGAAGCCCTTGGCATCATTGAACCACTTGACTGTACCTACTTCGCGATCCGACATAACTCACTCCGATCCATGCTTGACGCTGAGAAAAAAGCGGCCCTTGCAGGCCAGCAACTTACTGAGCATGCCGAGATCGGGTGTAACGATGGGATCACACAGAACCCTTACCGTGCACGCGTGTCGCCGAGCAGACGCAGCAACACAAGCATAACGGATTTTTTGGTCATTGGTGATTTGTCAAGAGGCCCAGTTCGAGCCCGCACCGGAGGCGGTTCCCGATCGGGTTGAGCCGGCCCCGGACCGCACCAATCGGCAGGCAGAGCGGATGCCGAGGCCGCGCAGCAAGGCGGCTTCGCCCGGCGCAGGGCGAACCGGTACGCAGCCCGCTACCAGCTGCCTGCGGCTTGGCCGGGACCCTTGGCCCCGCGCCATGGCAATCCTTGGCCGCCGTGGCTCACGGCGCGCCGCGCGCTCCGCAATTTACCCACTTCGCCGGCAAACGGAGGCGCGACTCAGCCAGACCACGATTGGCATTCACATAATATTGACCAAGCCGCGGCATATTCATGCCGTTACCCTGTCAACTCGACAGGTGGCTCGCCCACGGCGCGCCAACCCGACCGCCGCCGACCTTGTCTCCGGGGTCAATCCCCAAGGAGTGTCTGATGCCGATCCCGTTTCGTATCGCCCTTGGCGCGATCGCCGCCAGCGTGTTGCTGGCCAGTTGTGCACACAACAAGACGACGGCACCGGCCCGCACCGCGACCACGCCATCCGCCCACGCGCCGGCAGCTTCGGCCACGCGTTCCGCGGCGCACGCGAGCAAGGCGGCAGCAGCACGCACCGCGAACACCATGCCGACGGTGTCTGCCAGGCTGCCGGAGCGGACCGGCATCGCCGCCTGCGACGACTACCTGTCGAGCTACCTGGCCTGCCATCGCGCGGCACAGATCTACGCGCCCGAGCAACTGCAATCGCGCTACGAAGCGATGCGTACGAGTCTGTTGCGCGATTCCATGGATGAGAACATTCGCCCGCAACTGGCCAATCGCTGCAACTCACTGGCAACACAATTGCGCGCGGCACTGCACGGCAAGGCGTGTGCACCAGGCCCGGCGCCCGCTTCCAGTTCGCCCTGAACGCGGCATGGACCGCGCGTGCTGATCCGTCACGCCCACCACGCATGTAGCGCGGCGGCCAGCCCGGGCGGATGCGTGGTGTCCAGTTGCACCTGCGGCGTGCCATGCCAGCGCGCAGTGGCAGTAATGGCCGCAGCCAACTCGCGCAGCAGGCGCGGCTCCGCTGGCACGCCATCTTCAAGGAACAGCGCCTTGATCTGGAAGACCCCGCGCGCACGTTGCGCCTTGGCATCCAGCCGACCGATGAGCCGTCCACGGTGCAGGATCGGCAACACGAAGTAGCCGTAATGACGCCGCTGCGCCGGCGTGTAGCACTCGAGGGTGTAAGTGAAACCAAACATCTCGCTCACCCGCGCGCGGTCCCACACCACCGGGTCAAACGGCGACAGCAATGCGGTATGCGTGGCCCGCAAGCGACCGCGCTGCGCGGCCTCCAGTAGCGATGCGTGATCGCGATGCACATAGGCCGCGGACTTCCAGCCGTGCACCGCCACTCGCAGCAATTGCCCACTGGCCAGCAACGGGGCCAACTCCGCGTCCGTGACCGCCGGACGCAGCCGATAGTAATCGGCGATCCAGCCGGCACGGGTTACGCCAAGGGCCCGCACACTGTCGAGCACGAAACGTTCGCGCACGGCAGCCGGATCCAGCGCCGCGACCGCTTGATCCAGCGGCGGATCAAGCTGCGCCAGCACATTTGCGCTGAGGTCGTAGACGCGTTGAAAGCCCTCGCGTCGCGTGATCATCAACTCACCCAGCGCAAACCACGCCTCAAGCCAGCGCTTCTCCGGCTTCCATTCCCACCAGCCCGACTTGGGCTCGTTGGCACCAGTCAGACGCGCAAAGTCCGCCGCCCGCACCGGGCCGGAATGCGCAATGGCACGCAACAGCGCCTGCATCGGATCACGCTGCGCGGCGTAGGTGCGCGCCGCGTTGCGTTGCGCCCAATGTTGCGCGCGCCGATTGCCGGGATGGCGATGCCACGCCACATCGGCGGCTGCCACGAGACAGGCCTCATGCGCCCAGCATTCGGCTACGCGACCGCCTTCCAGCGCGTCATCGAGCCACTGCGTCGGGTAATTGCCAAGACGCGCGTGCAGCACCAGGTACGCGCTACGGGCCACGACATGGATCGAATCAATCTGCAACAACCGCATGCGCTCGATCGCCGCCAGCAAGTCGTTGCGACGCGGGCGACGGCGTAACGGTTGCAGCAAGCCCTGCGCGGCCAGATGCAACGCGCGTGCCTGCTGACCACTCAGGCCGGGGAACCCGGTCAACGTTCGGGAGGTCAACAACGACACAGCGCCTTCACGGCCGCCCAGCGAACGTGAGCAGCGGGCGCACGACACCGCTTGCCCGGTGCTCGCGCCAGGCCGAACACCGGCATCCAAACCGCGAAGAGGCAACAACCCAGTTCAATCGACATGCTGACATGGAGTATTCACGATGAAATTCCACAAATCATTGTTATGTACCTTGACTGCTGGCGCCCTGCTGTTTGCCGGCGCCAGCGCCGCCCAGGAAACCCCCGTCCCGGCGCCGCCACCGCCTCCAGCTGCCCCATCTCCGCCAATGCCGCCGCCACCGCCAGCCACATCGGCCACCCCAGCCACCCCAGCCACCCCAGCCATGCCGCCCGCGCCAGCCATGCCGCCTGCACCAGCCGCGCCACCCGCTCCAGCCGCGCCGCCCGCGCCAGCCATGGCCACCATGCCCACCAGTGCCACTGGCAGCACTGCAACCTACCAGACGCCGCAAGGTGAGCTCACCGTCCGCAGCGTCGCGGCACCTGCGCCCATTGTCGGGCCTGCACCGTCGTTCGAGCAATTGTCCGGTGGCGGCAGGGCCATCACTGAGGAGCAGGCAGCGGCCTATCCACCGTTGGCGAATGACTTCATCAACGCCGATCGAAACCGCAACAACGGCATCAGCGCCAACGAATACCAGCAGTGGCTGAAGCAGCTGTAAACAGCGCCGGGGAATGGCCGGCCAAGCTGCACGCACTGCAAACCGACGCCGGCCTGCGAACTGCCGGAGCCGGCATTCCAGGCAGCCTGCCCCGCAGGCTGTCGCCGTGCGGTGCGACGCCGGCGGGTAGCACGGCACCCGGCCACCGTGCTACCCGCACCCGGCAGGCCGGGCGGCCACACCGCATTGGAGGGCGGGGTCGCTGGTACGTCGCTCCCGCACATCGTGCACCCCACATTGCTCGGTAGCGGCCACGGAGGTAGGCCATACTTCATTCTCCCGACATTCACCGGAGTCTTGATGACGCTGCGTTTGCTTCCTGTGATGCTGGCCTTGTCGGGCAGCGTCGCCGCCGTTTGCGCGCATGCGCAAAATCCCGATCCGACCGACATTCGCGCATGTACCGCCATGGAAAGCGACGCACAACGTCTGGCCTGCTACGACCACGCCACTGGGCGCGTGAACTTGCCTGCGGCACAAAAGCGCACGGACCAGAGCGGCGCCACGCCACACATCTTCAGCCCGGCCGCGGGCAATTCCGCGATCTCGACAACCGCACCCAACGATGAGGTGGCCAAACCACTCTCGCTACTCGACAGCCGCTGGGAACTGGCGCCGGAGACCCGCCTGGGAACGCTGAATCTGCGCGGTTACCGACCGATATATGTGCTGCCGCTATTCGTCACCAGCCACCGGAATGACCGACCAGACAGCCCGAACCCGGACAACACGATCACGAACAGCGAGCAACTGGACAACGCCGAGGCGAAATTCCAGTTGAGCATGAAGACCAAGGTGTGGCAGGGCGTATTCGACGATGTGGGCGACTTGTGGCTCGGTTACACCCAGTCATCGCGCTGGCAGGTCTACAACGAACAACTGTCGCGCCCATTTCGTGAAACCAATTACGAGCCCGAGGCGATGCTGGTGTTCAACACCAACTATCACGTACTCGGCTGGAACGGTCGCCTGCTGGGTGTCAGCGTCGATCACCAGTCCAACGGACGCGGCAATCCGTTGTCACGCAGCTGGAACCGGGTCATTGCCAGCATCGGCCTGGAACGCGACAACTGGGTGGTGACAGTACGTCCGTGGTGGCGCATTCCCGAGCCGCGAGGTGACGACAACAATCCGGACATCATCGACTACATGGGGCGCGGCGAAGTACAGATCGTGCATGAGTGGCGCGGTCAGGAGTTCGGCATGTTGCTGCGCCATTCGCTGCGCGGCGGTGCACACAGCCACGGCGCCGCCAGCTTCACCTGGAGTTTCCCGTTGGCGGGTAACGTGCGCGGCTACGCCGAGGTGTTCAAGGGCTACGGTGAAAGCCTGATCGACTACAACCACAACGCGACCTACGCCGGCATCGGCATCTCGCTGCTCGACTGGTACTGAGCATCAGGCCAGCCGTTGCCACGGCACGGCGCCGCTCACGACTCAGTGGGCGTGGCCATCCGCACCGTGCACGTGACCATGTTCCAGCTCCTCGGCCGTGGCCGCGCGAACGTCGGCAACTTCGATGGCAAAATGCAGCGTCTTGCCGGCCAGCGGATGATTGCCATCGATGAAGATGGTGTCGTCCTCCACCTTGGTCACGGTCACGTCGATCTCGCCTTGTGGGCCGCGGCCCTGGAACTGCATCCCGGGCTGGATCTCGTCAATGCCCGGAAACGCGCTGCGCGGTACCTGCTGCACCAACTCTGCATGCGGCACGCCATAACCTTCCTCGGGACTCACCTGCGCAGTGAACTTGTCCCCATGACTGTGGCCTTCCATCTGTCGCTCAAGCCCGGGCACGATCTGCCCGCTGCCATGCAGGTAAGTCAGCGGCTCGTGACCTGCGGAACTGTCAATGACCTGACCGGCGTCGTCGGTCAACGTGTAGTGAAACGCAACAACGGCTTGGGCGGCAATCTGCATGGGGTTCTCACGTGCGGGTGGCAGTCACCAGTGGCGGCAACGCACCCTGGCGGAAATGCGCAAGGTTAACAGAGAGGCCTGCCGCATTCGCGCGTTGCATGCCGCAAGCGCCGGTCCGCCCCTCATGCCTGCATGCGTGCCAGCGTTTCCTTGCCGATCTTCTCCGGCGAATCGGTCGAGGCATAACGCTTGACCACCTGGCCATCCGTATCAATCAAAAACTTGGTGAAGTTCCACTTGATCGACTCGCTGCCGAGCACGCCCTTGCCTTCGCTCTTGAGCCACTGATACAGGGGATCGGCGTGTTCCCCGTTCACTTCCAGCTTGGCAAACATGGGAAAGGTGACGTCGTAGCGGGTGCTGCAAAATTCCTTGATCTGCGCCTCGTCGCCCGGTTCCTGATGACCAAATTGATCGCACGGGAAGCCGAGCACCACCAGACCAAGATCGCGCTGATCCTGCCAAAGGCTCTCCAGCCCTTTGTATTGCGGGGTGAACCCGCACTTGGAGGCTACGTTCACGATCAGCAAGGTCTTGCCGCGCCATTCGCCCAGTGAGCGCATATTGCCGTCGATATCACGGACGCTGAAATCATAAACGCTGGACATGATGTGACTCCGGTGCAGGATCGCGGCTCTTGAGTCTACGTCATCGCTCGCGAGGAAGGCTGGCCGCAGGCGCCGCGACGCAATCCGCACATCAGCCGGCGCGTCAGCTGCCCTGCTCCGGCGGCAGTTCGAACACCCGCCGCAAATAGGCGACATAGTCCGGATCGTCACACATTGCCTTGCCTGGCGAGTCGCTCAGCTTGGCCACCGGCTGGCCATTGCAGCGGACCATCTTGATCACGATCGACAACGCAGCTGGCCCGACATCGTTGGTCAGGTTGGTGCCTACGCCAAATGCCAGCTGGCAGCGTCCACGGAAGTGGGCGTACAGCTGCATCACTTCGGGAATGTCCAGGCCGTCACTGAAGACCAGCACCTTGCTGCGCGGATCGACGCGGTTCTTCCGATAGTGCGCAAGCAGCTTCTCGCCCCAGACAAATGGATCGCCAGAGTCATGGCGGGCACCATCAAACAGCTTGCAAAAATACATGTCGAAGTCACGTAGGAACGCGTCCAGTCCGTACACGTCGGACAGCGCGATGCCCAGATCGCCGCGATACTCCCTGGCCCACGCTTCGAGCGCGGCCACCTGTGAGTCACGCAGCCGGGGCCCCAGCGCTTGGTGGGCCTGCAGATACTCGTGCGCCAGCGTACCCAGCGGGGTCAGACCCAAGTGCCACGCCAGCCATACATTGCTGGTGCCTGCCAGTTGCGCGCCCAGTCCGTCGCGCAACGTGGTGACCACTTCCCGCTGCCAGGTGCGCGAGTAGCGCCGGCGCGTGCCGTAGTCGGCCAGCGTGCAACCGGAGTAGCCCGGGGTGTCGCGCAGCAAGGCGATCTTCTCGCGCAACCGCCGGCGCCCTTCGTCCAATGTGAGACCCGCACTGATACGCCGGAAATACACCTCGTTGACGATCGCCAGCAGCGGTACTTCGAACAGAATGGTGTGCAGCCATGGCCCGCAAATGCGAATCTCGATCTCGCCCGCCACGGTGGCCGATGGGGCAATCTCGACATATTTCTCGTTGAGCTGGAACAAGCCAAGAAAATCGACAAAGTCGCTCTTGATGTAACGCCAACCGCGCAGGTAATCCAGCTCGTCGGCCGTAAACCGCAGGCGGCACAATGCAGCCAGCTCGGTACGGATCTCCGCGATGCACGGCACCAGGTCGATACCCGGGTCGCGACACTTGAAGCGATACTCGACCTGGGCAGCCGGATACTGGTGCAGCACCACCTGCATCATGGAAAACTTGTAAAGGTCGGTGTCCAGCAAGGATTCAATAATCATCAGTCGCTCACGTGACGCGCACATCCACTGCACACGTGCGCAACATTATCCGCGCGGACGGACGAAGATGGATCAACGTGAACGAACCCGGCAGCGCCGGGCAAAATAAAACCTCGTCAGCCAGGGGAGGACTGACGAGGTTTGTCGGGCGGCCACCAGGGGAAGAAAGGCCAGCCCCTCAGCGACACGCTGCACTGTGTCGCTTCTTGTCGCCTCACGGCGATACAGGAGTTAGTGTGCACGCAAGCATGTGAGTTCAACGTGTAGCGGCGAACGCATTCAGCTTGGCGACAGGCTCACGTAGTCACGGCACGCTGCGCTGTCTGGTTCACGATTTGCCACGATGAATGGCAGGGCAGCGCTGCCCATAATCCACGCCCACCGTCAGGGTCGACCATGAAGTTGCTCGCGTCATGTTTTTTGCTGTGCCTTGCCCTGCCCGTGGCGGCCGCCGAGTTGACGGTTGATCTGGGCCACGGGGTGCGCAGTTACCGCACGGCGCAATTGCTGGCACGTGCCGAGGTCCGCACCATCGACATTCCAGCTGATGTGGCGTTCCAGCGGCCCATGCGCTACCGCGCCATACCACTGCGCGCCCTGCTCGACCACATTGCGCCAACCGACCACCTGCAATTTGTCGCCCGCGATGGTTTTGTCGCGGAAATTCCCGCTGCGGTATTGCTGAACCGGCGGCACGGCGAGCCATGGCTGGCGATTGAGGAGCCGGCCCGGCCATGGCCGGCGCTGCCCCACAACCATGGCACGGCGGGCCCGTTCTACGTGGTATGGACACAACCGCAGGCAACGCAGGTCAGCCCCGAACAATGGCCTTACCAGCTGGTCTCGATCCGCAAGCTGGGCAGCCTGGCCGCACGCTTCCCGGCATTGCTGCCTGCCGCATCCGTGCCGGCGGACAGTGCGATACGTCGCGGTTTTGTCGTGTTCACGCAAACCTGCCTGGCCTGCCACACACTCAATCGCCAGGGCAATGCGACCCTTGGCCCCGATTTGAACGTTCCGCACAACCCCACGGAATATCTGCGCGCCGATTTGCTGCGTGCCTACATCCGCAACCCGCAGTTATTGCGCTACTGGCCGGCGGCAAAGATGCCGGGCTTTGACGCTCGTGCGCTGTCCGATCCTGATCTGGACGCCCTCGTGGCCTATCTGCAGCACATGGCGGGACGCAAGACACCCGGCACACATACGCCATGATCAACGCGTCGCGCACCTGCCGCGAGTCGACTGCCGCCCCGTCGCAGCCACGTGTCGACTTCGTCACTCAGTGTCCCGCAGCAGGATCTGCAACGCGTGCGTGCGCTGCTCCTGCGGCTGGCGCGCCAACGTCCGTACGCTGGTGTAAAACCCGGACCAGTGACGTCCGGCACGTCGAAACAGCACGGCAAACGCTGGCGCCCACCGGTCGTACAAGCCAAACGGCAACAGCCGGGCGTTGTTGATCGGCTG
>Ga0070681_10003360_pt1 | contig 14962 bp, 11 predicted proteins | sample KBSC83BmetaG_FD_65650 | JGI IMG/M metagenome (GOLD analysis project Ga0070681, IMG submission 65650) | Corn rhizosphere microbial communities from Kellogg Biological Station, Michigan, USA - KBS C8-3B metaG | ecosystem: Host-associated > Plants > Roots > Rhizosphere | place: USA: Michigan...
CCGCGAAATGGGCCTTCATACATGCCCGGCGGAAAGTAGTGAACCGCGTGCGGCTCGAAATGGGCGGCGATGCGTTCGACATCCCCCGCGTTGCAGTGGTCGAAGTACTGTCGGATTCGCGATTCCATCGACTCCCAGGTGAGCTCAGGAGTCACTGTGTCGTTCTCCGGTCATCGACACGGCAGCCACCTTGCTCTTGGCAGAGACCGGAGGTGTGGGGAGCCAGGACTCTCCCGGCTCCAGCACGTAGGTATGATCCAGGCTGTACCAGGGGCCCTTGACATCGGCATCCGGCGCCGGCTCGTTCTCGTGCCGCACGTAGTGCCCGACCGAGCTCACCGTCACACCGAATTGCGCATCCGACTCCAGGATGTCGTCGTCATTGCTGTAGGTCTGAGTCGGGATCGTCTTGTACCCGGGTTTGTAGATCAGAGCGTGCAGATGCGCGGGGCGGAACGGATGACGGTGCTGCACTTTCAACAGCTGCTCCGTGGGTCCTCCCGCCGGCACGGGATAACCTGCGGGCTTGATGGTGCGATAACGGAATGCGCCCGCGGCGTCTGTCCGCAACGTCCCTCGCAGGTTCCACTCCGCCTGACTCGGGTCCTGGTTCTCGTACAACCCTCGAGTCGAGGCATGCCAGACATCGACGTTGGCATCGGCAATCGGCTTGCCTTGTGCATCGCGTACGTGACCGGTTACGAACAGCGGAACACCGGGGGTGGGCGAGCGGACGATCGAGCCGCCGTTCTCGACGAACGGAGCGCCCTGGCGCCAGAACGGACCCAGCAGATTCGCCGAGGAGCCGGCGTTGTTCATCAGACAGACGAGTGTCGACAGACCCAGGGAGCCCGCGATCAGCCGCGTCTCGTTGTGACTGTCTGTGGTGAGTTGCCCGAGGCGGCTCACGAGATTGATCGCGGTGTTGAATTCCCGCTCGGTGAGGCGCACTTCACGCGCGAAGGAATGCAGATGCCGGATCAGCGACTGCACGATCTCCTGAGTGCGCGGATCGGCAATCTGCCGTGTCTCGCTCAGCACCGCCTCGGTGACCTGCTCTTCGCGCTCGATGATCATGTAAGAAGCCCTCACCGCTAACGCGCTGATTATAGCGCGGGCGGCTCCACGAGCCTGGGCGGCGAGGACACGCTCAACGGCGGAAGCGCGCCCGTGTACTTCTCGACTTCGACGAGACAGCTGTTGGCGGAGGGTCCCTGGGCCAGGGAGGAAGTGCCGATATCATTAGTCACCGCATTCGGATTGCCGTGAATCTCCAGGCTGAGCGGATCGCTGGCATCCAGGATGTCGTACCAGGCGCCGGTGGAGATCTGCACCACCCCCGGCCTCAGCTCATCCGATAGATGGACACCGGCGAGAAAAGCGCCGCGGTCGTTGAATACGCGAACGATATCGCCCTCGCGGACACCACGCGCCCGCGCGTCGTCCGGATTCATGCGCATGGGCTCGCGACCGCGGATCTTCGACTCCTGGCTCACAGGGCCGTGATCCAGTTGGCTGTGCAGCCGGGTACGCGGCTGATTCGACATCAGGTGCAGCGGGAAGCGCTGTGCGAGCGGACTTCCGAGCCACTCCCGTTTGTCGTACCAGGCGGGGTGGCCGACGCAGTCGCGGTAGCCAAAATCGGCGATGGTCCGGGAGAAGATCTCGATCTTGCCCGAAGGCGTGCGCAGCGGGTTGGCGACCGGGTCGTTACGAAACCGCTCGAGCACCGGAGCGCGCTCCTTCAGCATCGGCCGCAGGTCCAGCGGCGGCCCCTCACGAAAACTCTCGAAATCCGGCAGCGCGATGCCCGCGGCAGCCGCATTCTTGCGAGTGACGCCCCACAGATGCTCGAGCCAACCCTCCACATCCCGCCCTTCGGTGAACTGCGGGTCGAAACCCAGTCGTGCCGCAAGCCCGGCGAAGATCGAATAATCGTCGCGCGCCTCGCCATAAGGTTCGAGCGCCCGCCGCATGGGAGTCAACCAATGATCCATACTCCCGCCGGCGAAATCCTCCCGCTCGAGCGGCGTCGTGCATGGCAACACGACGTCGGCCATCCGTGCTGTGGTCGTCCAATTGATCTCATGAGTCACGATGGTTTTCGGATGCGTCCACGCCCGTCGCAAACGGTTGATGTCCTGGTGATGGTGGTAAGGATTGCCGCCCACCCAATAGATCAGATCGATCCGGGGAAACGTGAGTGTCCTGCCGTTGTACGCGCACGTGCCGCCGGGGCGTTCCAACATCTCGGTGACGCGCGCCACGGGGATGATGTCCTTGACCGGATTTGCGTGCTGCGGAACCGTGCCCACGGAGAACGGCAGGTAGCGCCGCTGCATCGTGTTCATCTTGCTGACGCCTGCGCCCATCAGCACGCCGCCTCCGGGCAAGCCGATGTAGCCGAGCGCAGCCGCCAACGCCCAAGCCATCCAGTAGGTCTGCTCTCCATGCTCGGCGCGCTGCAAAGAGAAAGTGATGCCGATCAAGCAACGCTCCCTGGCCATCAGCCGCGCCAGTGCCCGAATGTCCTCAGCTGGGACTTCCGAGAGCGCGGCTGCCCAGGGTGCGCTCTTGGGGGTGCCATCGCTGCGCCCCATCGCGTACTCGGCAAAGCGATCGAAACCGGTGCAATAGCGCGTGACGAAATCCCGATCGTACAGGCCCTCTTCGATCAAGGTGTGAATCAAGCCCAGCATGATGGCCACGTCGCTGTTGGGTCGACAGGCGATCCAGCGGGCGTTCACAGCGGCGCTCACGTCGTCGCGGATCGGGCAGATGTTGACGACATCGATCCCCGCCGCACGCAGCTCGTCAAAATGGGCGCTCGCGTCGTGGTAACCGATGCCCCCGGGGTTGACCTGCATGTTGCGAACGGCAGCCCCGCCAAAGAACACGATGCGCCGGCAATGCTGCGCAACCTCTCGCGTCGAGGGGGACTGCACGGCGGCGGAATAAGCGCTCATCCCCAACACATGGGGAATCAACACCTCGGCGGCGGCGAAGGAATAGGAGTCGACCGAATCGGTGTAACCGCCGAACAGCTGCATGAACCGATGGATCTGCCCCTGCGCGTGGTGGAAACGCCCTGCGCTCGCCCAACCATACGAGCCGGCATAGATGGAGCGGTTGCCGCCCACCTCGCGAGCTTCGCGTAAGGCACCGGCGACGATATCGAGCGCCTCATCCCAGCCCACCTGGACAAACGGCTCGCGTCCTCGCAAAGACGTGTCGCTCGACCGGCGCTGCCGGTAGTAGCCGAGCCGCACCGCCGGACGCGCAACACGAGAGCGCGGATCCTGCGAAGCCGCGAGCGATCTCCCGATGGGCGAGGGCTCGCGATCCTGGGCCACAGGCCTCACGCAGATCCCGCCGTCGGCCCCTCGGCCGACCAGATAATTGCCCCAGTGCGTAGCGGTCAGGGATTCAGTCATCACTTCGCAGTCTGATCCAACTGCCGGCGCAACGCATCGAACGCCTGCGGCCAGAGTCGCCGGTACTGCGCGATCCAGCGATCGACCTCTTCCAGAGCCTGCGGACGCAACGTGTAGATGCGCCGCTGCGCTTGCGCCCGCACCTCCACGAGCTTGGCCTTGCGAAGCACCTTCAGGTGCTGCGACACCGAAGGCTGGCTCATGCCGGGAAAAGCGCTGACGAATTCGCCGGCCGTTCTCTGCCCGGCGGCCAGCATCGCCAGCATGTTGCGCCGGGTGGGATCGGCGATGGCGGTGAAAATATCCATAGGTCCCACCTTATATAAGTCAGTACCTATGATCAAGTGCAGCGCACTATGGCAGGATTCGCGCCGCATCCATCTATTACTGCCTCGGGGGGAAACCGCGATGAAGATCAGAACGAGAGTCCTTTGCACCGCCATCGTCGGCGTGGCTTTCGTGAGCGCCGCACGGACCGCCGCACCTCCCGAGGCAATGGGCGTGCCCCCGACGGCGGCCCCCGATCAGGCGGCGCTGCTGCAGAGCCCGGACCCGAAGCTCGCCGCGAACAAGAAGCTCGTGTTCGACATGTGGCGCGCGATCATTCAAGGCGGCCACGCCGAGATGGCGCCGCAGTACTTCAAGGAAAGCTACATCCAGCACAACCCGAATGTCGCGACGGGCCGCGACGCGATGGTGGCGTACATGAAGCAGACGCGCCCGGTCAAACCCATCGTCCCGACGATGACGTTCCCCGTCATCGCCATCATGGCGGAAGGCAATCTGGTCATGGTGGCGACAGTGAGCTGCACGTCGGATCCGACGCAGCCCGGGAAGAACTATGCGGGTACGCACTTCGACCTGTTCAGGGTCGAGGACGGCAAGATCGCTGAGCACTGGGACAGCGTGCCGAAGGACCCCGCCACCCTGCACTACAACCCGAATACGCAGAACCAGCACGCCGCGGGCTGCAGCTGATTTGCGGTAGCGGGAACGTTCCGGCACACTCGATTCGCAATCCATCGAATCGCCAAGAAACAGATCGGCCCGGATGCCGGCAGTCCGTTTTTTATTGCTATGAGCAACGCCTCGGTCATCGGCTTTCCGGCCAGCACTCTGGACGAAGACGCGTGGGACGACCTCCTCAGCTTCATTGAGGAGCGGCGGGTCATTCCGATCGTCGGACCCGACCTGCTCCAGGTGGCGACGGATCGAGGACCGCGGCTGCTGCTGGACTGGGTGGCCGAGAAGCTGGCGGCACGGCTCAACGTCAACGTTGCCGAATTGCCGCGGCCCTACACTCTCAACGACGTCGTGTGTTGGTTCTTGGCGGCGCGCGGCCGGCGAGAGGAAGCCTACGTGCGACTGCGCAGCATCGTAAAGGACGCGCAGTTCGAGCCGCCGCAGGCGCTGCGGCGGCTCGCGGCGATCACCGATTTCGATCTCTTCGTCACTACAACGTGCGATTCGCTGCTCGAGACGGCCATCAACCTCGAGCGCTTCGACGGCGCTCCGTCCACGGATGTGCTCTCCTACGCGCCCAATCGCGTTGTCGACCTGCCCACCGAGCGCGACCGGTTGCAGCGACCTCTTGTGTATCACCTCTTCGGCAAGCTCTCCGCATCCCCGACGTACGTCATCTCCGATGAAGACCTGCTCGAGTTCATCTGCGCTTTGCAGAACGAGCATCTGGCGCCCGAGAAGCTCTTCCACGAGCTCGAGCACAGCCACCTGCTGTTCATCGGCAGCAACTTCACGAACTGGCTTGCGCGGCTGTTCCTGCGGATGGCCAAGCGCCAGCGCCTCTCGGACCCGCGCGACGTCGGTGAGGTGCTCGCGGACGATCACAGTAGCGACGATGAGCGACTGGTCGCGTTCCTACAGCAAGTGAGCGTGCGCACCCGCCTCTACGCCGGAGCACAACGCTTCGTCGAGGAGCTGTACACGCGCTGGGCTGCGAGACGCAAACCTGGATTGGCGGCACCCGCTCCGGCGCCCGTTCGCTATCTGCCGCCCTCGCGAGAGATGCCCGATAACGCCGTATTCATCAGCTACGCCCGCGAAGACCTGGCGGCGGTCCAGAAACTGAAAGCGGGCCTCGAGGCGGTTGGCGTCACGACGTGGTTCGATATCGATCGCCTCGAAGTCGGCGACGACTACGATCGCAAGATTCAGCGCAACATCGCCCGTTGCTCATACTTCATCCCGATCGTGTCGACCACGACTCAACGACGGCTGGAGGGCTATTTCCGCCGCGAGTGGAGCTACGCCCTCGACCGCACGCGCAACATGGCAGACGGAGCGCTCTTCATCCTGCCGGTCACCATCGACTCCACCGCCGCCATGGAGGCGCTGGTCCCGGACAAGTTCAAGGCACTGCACTTCACTCACCTGTCCTCCGGGCAAGTGACTCCGGAGTTCGGCCGCCGCCTGGCTGACTTCATGCAGGCGCGCTCGCGATGAACGCCGCGGAATCCATCGTCCCATCCGCCCCCGTCGACGAAACCAACCCCTGGCTGGGACTCGCCTCCTTTACCGAGGAGACGCGTGCCTTCTTCTACGGCCGTGAGGCGGAGGTCGCCGAGCTGGCACGCCGGGTACAGCGCAAGCTCCTGACCGTTCTCTTCGGCCAGTCGGGACTCGGCAAGACCTCCATCCTCCGCGCGGGATTGGTTCCCCGCCTGCGGGGGCATGGCTACTGTCCCGTGTATGTTCGAATCGACTATGGCCGGGAGTCACCCGAGCCCGCCGAGCAGATCAAGCAAGCGATCCGCCAGGCAGCCCGCCTGTCAGGCAAATGGTCGCAGGTCGGAGTGGCCGCCGACGGAGAGTCTTTGTGGGAGTTCCTCCACCATCGCGACGATGTGTTGCGCGATGAGGCGGGGACCCCGCTGATCCCGCTCTTGATCTTCGATCAGTTCGAGGAAATCTTCACTCTGGCTCAGACCGACGAGTTCGGACGCGCGCGCGCCGCGCGCTTCATCGAGCAGCTCGCGGACCTGGTGGAGAACCGCCCACCTCGAAGCCTCGAGGCCTGCCTGGACTCGGACGATTCAGCGGCCGAGCGCTTCGACTTCGCGCGTGGCGACTATCGCGTGCTGATTGCACTGCGAGAGGATTACCTGGCTCCGCTGGAAGGCCTGAAGGCGACGATGCCGAGCATTGCGCAGAACCGGCTGCGCCTTGCCCGCATGACAGGCCCTCAAGCCCTGACCGCAGTGATGCAAGCGGGCAAGAGGCTGGTCTCGGAGGAAGTGGCCGCGGCCATCGTGCGATTCGTCGCCGGCGGCGCGGAGCTCGCCAACGCGGAAGTAGAGCCCTCACTGCTGAGCCTGATCTGCCGCGAGCTCAACGACGCCCGAATCGTGGCGCTACGGAACGAGATCTCTCTCGATCTTCTCGCGGGTTCTCACGCGAGCATCCTGAGCAACTTCTACGAGCGCTCACTCGGCGACCAGCCCGTCTCCGTTCGACGAGTCGTCGAGGACGATCTGCTGACGGACTCCGGGTTTCGCGAGAATGTCGCGGAGGAGCGCCTGCAGAGCCGGTTTACCGCCGTTGGCGCAGCGCCTGGAACATTGCCGCTGCTGGTCAACAGGCGCCTGCTGCGTATCGAGGAACGGCTGGACGTTCGCCGCGTCGAGCTGACACACGATGTATTGTGCAGCGTCGTCAAGGCAAGCCGCGATCAGCGACAAGAGCGTGAGGCCAGGGAAGCGACCGAACGCCTCCTTGCGGAGCAACGTCAGCGCGAACTATCCGCACGCCGCGCGCTCGTGCGTGCACGCCAGATCGCTGCCGTGTGTACGGTGCTGGCCACCGTCGCCATCGCGGCGGCAGGGTTCGCCTATTTCAGCCTTCAGAGAGCGCAACGTGCGGAGCACGAAGCTCAGGATACGAAAGCGACGGCCGTACAGGCTCGCTCGCAAGCCGAGCACCTGCTGGGGTACCTCAGTGACGATTTCGGAAGCGAGCTGGAAAGCTTCGGCCGGCTGAACGTCGTCAGCGAGTTCTCACAGCGGCAAATCGACTACTTCCACGGCCTGCCCGCGGTGCTCAGAGATCCTGAGACCGTGCGCAACGGCGCGCTGGCGCTCGTGCACCATGCCAGAGCGCTACGCCTGCTCGGGAATCAACGACTTTCCCTGGCCAATGCCAGCGAAGCCATCGAGCTGCTGGAGGCGCAGAACGCCAAGGGCGACCGCTCGGAAGCGAGCGTCATCGCGCTCTCGGAGGCCTACCTGATCAAAGCCCAGATCCTGGATAACGAGCAGGATCCCGCGGGGCCCACGTTCACCCGGCGTACCGGGGAGCTGCTGCGTCCCCTCGCTGAAAAGCCGAACGCCTCCCCGGCCGCGAATCGGGCCTACGTCGCTTTTCTGGTGCGCCTGGCCTGGGAGCAGCAGAATGCCAACCACAACGACGCTGTGGTGCAGACCACAGAGCGCGCCAAGGCCCTCGCCGTCTCGCTGGGAGCGCGCGATCTTTCCAACCCCGACATGGCTGCGTATTACGCGGAAGCGGGAGCGTGGCAAACGGGCGCTCTGACGACACTGGGCCGTAATGACGAGGCCACGCGTGTGGCACACGAGGACATCGCGTTGGCCGAGAAGGTTCTCGAGCTCAGGCCCGGAAACCGCGTCGCTCTACATGCCGAGCAGGTTCTGCTCAGCGACGTCGTCAACGCCGAGATCAACATGCTGGATCCGGCGGCTGCACTGGCCGACACCGAACGGATGGAGAAAGTTTCGAGCGTCATGTTGGGGATGGATCCCAACAACGTGACCAGCCTCAACAACACCGGCGTGGCCTACCAGCTCGCCGCCGATTCCCTGTGGTCATCGGGGCGCCCTCGCGAGTCGATCGCGGCCCATGGTGTATCGATGGACTACTACAGTCGCTCCGCCAGAAGTGGCGCCGTGGGTTTCATCGTGATCCGCGCTGCTTCTTCGCTCTCCAGGGCGATGCGGCAGGCACAGTTCGGAGACTTCCCGGGGGCCAGGGCCGAAATCGACTCCGGTGCGCCCTTCCTCGCCAAGCTGCGTGAATCCAAGGATGCGTTTGCGTCCACGCTGGTCGAGGCGGCCGACAAGATTCCCCTGGCGAAGGTGGCGCTCGAGCGCGGCGACGCGGCAACCGCGGAACGCCTCGCTCTGGAGACAGCGCAGCAACTGCGTTCGCAGAAACCCAACAGCGATCTGGAGACCTCGGAGAACTCAGTAGTCCTTTACCAGGCCGTCCATGTAGCCGGCCAGGCCGCCTACCGGCTCGGCAAGTTCGCCGCGGCGGAGAAGGACGAGCGTGACGCGCTGGCGGCGCGCAAGATCTGGGGCACGCAGGCAACGCCTGACCAGCGCGACCTCGGTGAAAGCTCTACGTGGCTCGCGATGGCGATCTCCCGGCAAGGCCGGACCGCGGAGGCGCGAGACATCATTGCTCCTGTGATCAGATTCCAGCGAACGCTGGCTGCCAGGAACCGCAGCGACCGGTGGCTCGCCTACGAGCTCGCCCTGGCGCTCTACGCTCAATCGTTGTCCGATCGCACCCAGGCGCCTGCCCTGCGTCAGGAAGCCGCGCGTCTCCTGAACGGCCTGGCTCCGGAGTTGAAACCGCTCAAGGACGTGCAGCAACTGCGCCAGCTCGTCTCAGGGACGGCCGGGTGACCGACTCCTCGCCTCGACTGTTCCACTCGAGCGGAGTGCGGGGCTTTTCGGCATTCGTGAGCTCGCACCCCGCTCGGGTCTCTGCGCGCAAGCTCGAGCGAGAGTTCGAGGCAGAATTCACCCCCATGGCTCGTACCGTTCAAACACCTGAAGGTGCCGTACACGCCGAGCCGGGAGACGCGATCGTCACGGGCAGCTCCGGTGAGCGTTGGCCGGTGTCGCGTACGCTTTTTGCACAAAGGTATCGCGCGGTCTCGCCGACAACGGACGGTCAGGCCGGCCGCTACATGAGCCAGCCACATAAAGTCATCGCCGTGCAGATGAAAGAGCCGTTCGAAGTCGTGCTGCCAGACGGTGTGTCACGGCTGCATGGACATCCCGAGGACTGGTTGATCGACTACGGCGACGGCAGCCTCGGGGTCATCTCGCCGGGCATCTTTGCGGCGACGTATCGCATCGAAGGCTGAAGGTTCAATGCCCCTGCACGAGTCCGTCCAGCGCCTGCTTCTGCTCGGAGTGCCGTTGGAGCGCTCGCTGGCGCCTGCTGAGCCGGTCCCGCCGTCCCGGCTCGCTCCGCTCGTGGCTGCGCTGGCCGGTTCCTACAGCGAGCTCAATCGGCGCGCGATCCACTTCGGCCACCGATACCGCAGCGGCTACTGGGGTATCTACCTTCTGAGCGCCCTCGCAGTGCTGTGTGCGGTCCTGCCCCTCGCCCTCGGCTGGGACGGCGCGGCTCATCGGTTGCATCCGTACGCAGGAATCTGGGCCTTCAGCGAGGTCGTGTTAATCGGCAGCGTCAGCCTGTTCTACTGGATCGGCCACAGGCGGGACTGGCAGGGCCAGTGGCTGAGGGCGCGCACCACAGCGGAGTTGCTGTGGTATCTCCCTGTCATCGCGCCGCTGTTGGATCTGGAAGTCCCGTCGAGCGAGCCGAACTGGTACTTGCGAATCTTCGATCCGGGCCAACACGTACGCACGGCAGATGAGATCGGTGCGCATTGCTCGCGCGTCGAGCCGCTCACTCGCACCGCGCTCGCCGCAGCGTGGGCGGATAGGGAGTTCATTGCGAGCTACGCGCGGTGGACGATGCAGATTCTCGAGCAACAGCGGCACTATCACTCGGCAGTCGTCATCAAGCAGCACGCCTTGCAGCACAGGGTGCACACAGTCAACACGGCTCTTTTCGGCCTGACTGCGGTCGGCGCACTCGCACATCTGGCGGTGCACACCCTCTGGCTATCCTTGATCACGACTTTCTTTCCGGCTCTCGGGGCCTCGCTCCATGGCGCTCTCGCGCAATCGGAGGCCTACCGCCTGCAGACGACATCGCACCGTCTGGCGGAGGAGCTCACCGGAGCCATCGAGCGCGTCCGCGACTCGGTCGCTGCGAGCGCTGCGGGCGACTACAGCGCGGTCAAGATTGCCGTCGAAGCGGCAATCGCGCTCATTCTCGAAGAGCATCAGGACTGGAATCTACTGGTCAGGCCGCACCGCCTGCCTCTGGCGTGACACCGGGAGGGATTAGGTATGCGTTGGCATCTACTGGCTGTCATCGTCGCAAGCGCGATCGTCCCGGCCCACGCGCAAGCGCCCGCGGCGGGAGCTCATCCGAACCTGCGACCGCCCTCATTCTTCAAGGAGGAATGGAAACAAAGCGCCGAGGGCGGTGAGCATCCGGTCACCGCGGACTCGATCGGCAACGCCTCACTGGAGCTGAAACTGTACGTTCCCTCCGGGCAACTCTTGCTGACGGGCAGTGCAGGCGATGAAGGCAATCCAACTCACGTGTGGACGGGCGTGTGCACCTCTCCCTGCGCGCTGGCGCTGCGGGACAAGAATCGCTTCGCCGATCTCAGCGGCCTCGCGCGCATCCGCTGGAATACCAAGATGTCCGGTTTCCACCAGGTGCGTCCCATCGTGAAGCTGGCCGACGGCACCTGGCTCGTGGGCGATCGCGCCGACGGCGGCACGCGCGACTGGCTGATCAGCGAGATTCCGTACGCGGACCTGCGCTGGCTGAAGCTCGATATCGCACGGGTCGTGACTGTCGGAACCTTTGTCGATAAAGTCGATCTGACGAAAGTCGACGAGATCGGCTTCGCCGACTTGATGCCGAGCAGCGGTCACGGTCCGGGCGGTTGGGCCGACGTTGCGCAGATCGAGGTGTTTGGCAAGCCCGTCGCACGAGCACAATAGAAGGACCGAGGATGAACGGGCGAGCGCTGATTCCGGCTCTGGCGGCTGTATTTCTATGCGTGGGCGCGTGCACTGCCGCTCCCACCGGGGCCGTCATAGCCCTTCCCAACGGTTACTATCTGCAACCCACGAAGTCGGGAGGCCTCGCCATCGAGAAGACTCATGGCCGGGAGGTGGTGCCCGGCCCCGTGGCTGCCTACGCCGTCGTGCGCCAGATAGTGACAGGCGCCCTGGGCGAGCCCCCACCGCTGCACCGTCATTACACGAACGATCTGCCCTACAAGGGTGGCCCCGACACGCGCTACTTCCTGCTGGACACCTCCACGGGCAAGCTCGATTCCGGACTGGACGAGGCGGCGTGGACCGCGCGCATGAAGGCCCTCAACCTGCCCTCGCCCCTCGAGCTGCACTCGCCCATCTTCCCTGAGTGAAGGGTGCGCGGCTCAGGCCGCGCACCCAGACTCCTCAGAAGCTTCTCTTGACCGAAACCAGCCATTCCCTCGGCATGGCCGGCTGCGCGTTGACGTAGCCCGTCGACGTGTGCAGGTCGAACAGCGTCAGGTAGTACAGCTTGTCGGTCAGGTTGGTGACGGCGAGCGAGGTCTGCCAGTTGCCCGACTTGTCCGTCCAGGTGATCTTGCCGTTCAACACCGTGTAGCCATCGATCTGGTTCCACACCGGATCGTTGATGGGATTGGTGAACTGCGAGGACTGATAGCTCACATCGAGCCGCGGCACGAGGGTCCCGGCATCGGCAAGGCGGAACTCGTATTGGGCGCCCGCGCTGGCTTTGTACTTCGGCGTATACGGCGTGACCATGGCCAGCGTGACACCGGTCGTGGGACCCCCGTTGATCTGTGTGTACTTGAAATCCAGCCAGCTCGCGGACGCATCGAACTCCAGGCCCGCCACCGGATGGATTTCCGTCTCCAGCTCGACCCCCTTCACGTGCGCCGTGCCCACGTTTGCCGGCAGCGCACAGGGCGCCGGAGGGTACTGGATCCCGTTCAACGGCGGCGTCGGACACGAGGCCAGGGTCAGCTGGATGTCCTTGTAGTTGTTATAGAAGGCCGCCAGGTTCAACCGCATGCGGCGGTCGAACAGATTGGTCTTCAAGCCGACCTCGTACGCGGTGAGAGTCTCGGGATTGAACGTCAGCGTCTGCGACGGGTAGAAGGGCCGCGGATTGACACCGCCGCCCTTGTAGCCGGTCGCCGTCTGCACGTATGCCATGACGTCCGGCGTGATCTGATAGTCCAGGGCGACACGGTAGTCCGTCTTGTTGCCGGAGAAGGTCGCCGAGCGGCCATTCAACCCGAAGACAAGATTGTTGTACGCCGGCGCAGGCTGGATGTCCGTGCCATCCCCGTTGTGCCGATAGTAGATGTAGGTCTTCTCCTCATGGGAGTAACGCACACCGGCATCCACGGTCAGATTGTCGGTCGCGTGCCACTCGCCGTTGAAGAACCCCGCGCGAGTTGGCGCATAGACGCTGTCAGGTCCGTGGATGAAGTCGAACGCGACCCACGGCAGGCCGACTCGAGCGTTCAGCCCTCCGAACTGGTTCATGAAGAACCCGCCGAAAGTGTAGTCGAGCACCTTCTCGAACGAGCCGCTGAGGCGCAGCTCCTCGCTCAATTGGCTGTGCGTCTGCCGCTGCAGCAGGATCTGCACTCCGACCGGAGAGGCGTCCGTCTGCTCGGCGAACTGGTTGTCGTAGTACCGATAAGCGGTGATCGAGGTGAGGCTCAGGTCCTGGGCGATCGTCCACTTGATGCTGTTGGAGAAGCCGTAATCGTTGTAGTGGTTGATGGGTGGCACCGACACCGGCCCGTAGGGGTCATCCCCGAAGCCCGGCACCAGCGATCCCGCGTTGGAAAAATACGTCGCATAGCTCAAGTACGGGTCGTTGGGGTGATTCGGATCCTGCGAGTACGGTCCGTAGGGGAGGTACTGCGCACCATAAGTCGCTGGCGCTCCTTTCACGATCAGGGGCCCGCCCGTCGGAGCCTTGATATAGGTCGCCGCCCCGAGAGAGTTGGGGTTGTATTTGGTCACTACATTGGCCTGCACCCCGGACTTGTCGTTGGTCGCATCGGCGGTCAGATTGACCTCTATCGAATCCGAGGCGAGCCAGCGCAACGCAATGCGCACAGCATCGAACGCCTGGTCACCGTCATGGCCGAGTATGCAGCGATCGCCCTGCTGCATTTGCGGTATGCCGGAGCCGGGGTGGGTGCAGCCGTAGTCGACGCGAGTGACATAGCCGTCGTGGTGCTTGCTCGCGAACGACACGCGCGCGAACAGCTTGTCGGAAATCAGAGTGAAATCACCCGCGCCGCGCGCATCAACGCGATGCAGACTGCCGTAGCCTGCCTCCAGGAAGCCTCCCTCGCCCGTCGGTTTCTGGGTGAACAACTTGATCGCACCGCCGATGGAGTTCTTTCCAGCCAGAGTGCCCTGCGGTCCGCGCAGAATCTCCACGCGATCGAGATCGAGCAGATCCAGCAGCGAGCCGGTCAGGGTCGCGTAATAAACGTCATCGACATAGATGCCGACGCCCGGCTCCAGCGCCAGGTCGAAGTCCGTCTGACCGACACCGCGAATGAAAGCCACCATCGAAGAACCGAAGGCAGCGCCGTTGGGCTGCAGCGTCACGTTGGGCGCTTGCGCGGCGACCTGCGAAATGTCGGTCTGATTGCGCTGCTCCAGCATCGCGGCGTTGACGGCCGTGATCGCGATGGGCGTCTGCTGCAGATTCTCCCTGCGGAACTGCGCCGTAACGACGATCTCCTGCAACTGATCGCTGGCGGCGGTGCTCTGCGCCGTCGGTGTCGGGTTCTGGGCTTGCGCCTGGCTCATGGCCATTGCTGCGGCAACGGCCATCCACACGGCCAGGCGCGGAAATCGGGCAACCATCGGACAAGGCATAGGCATGATCCCCCCTGTTGAGACGTCGACGCTGCGAACGGGCAACACCCTTTGGCCGCGACGCAACACGCGACCCGCCGGCTGTGCAGTGCTGTTGTAGTTGTCGAAACCGCAGCCGCGCCCGGAGCCCCGCTCACAATCTCATACAATGATCTAACAATACGTTACGTCGTTCAACCGCTAAGTGTTGGTTGCACGCATCGGCAGGGGGCTCGTCTGCAAGTGCGATCGCGATGGATTGCGAGTGCGGCGTAAGTCAATCGCTTCAAGGGGTTGGCGGCGTTCCCGGCGATCCGCGTCGGCTCATCAGCCGCAGCGGCAGTCGCCGACGGCGCTCGCCGGTGAGCGCAAATACCGCGTTGGCAACGGCTGGAGCCACCGGGGCGACGGCGATCTCCCCGACCCCGGTCGGGGGCGCACGACTGGGCAGCAGTCGCACCTCGACTCGCGGGCTGGCATCCATGCGCAGCACCGGATAGTCGTTGAAGTTGCCGATCCGGACCTGGCCATCCTCGATGGACACTTCCTCGTACAGCGCCGCCGACAGGCCGAACAGCAGTCCACCGCAGACCTGCGCTTCGGCCCCCAGGGGATTCACGACGAGCCCACAATCGACGCTCGCCCACAGCTGCTGCACCGCGAAGCGCTCGACTCGCGCAATGACGGCGATGTAGGAGCCGCGGCAGCAGTGACAGGACAGACCGAGTCCCGTTCGCTCCGGCGTCTTGGGCCAACCCG
>Ga0070681_10003361_pt1 | contig 14954 bp, 17 predicted proteins | sample KBSC83BmetaG_FD_65650 | JGI IMG/M metagenome (GOLD analysis project Ga0070681, IMG submission 65650) | Corn rhizosphere microbial communities from Kellogg Biological Station, Michigan, USA - KBS C8-3B metaG | ecosystem: Host-associated > Plants > Roots > Rhizosphere | place: USA: Michigan...
GCGATATTCGGCCGCGAAATGGCTGGTGAGGCTGACCAGGCGCCGGATGCCCCAGCGCCGTGACCGGCGCAGCGGCAGCAGCGCGCCGCCGGCGCTGTGATATTCGACCCGCTCGCCGCAGTCGAGGCAGGCGGTCGACTGCAGACGGAACCACCAGGGTGTCGCATAGACGCTCTCCCCCGGCTCCGAAAGAAGAAATGGTCCCGTGCCGTCCAACGCGCCCCTCGCTCGCAAAAAGACTGCGCCGGGGCTGTAACGCGGGACAAGCCATGCGGTGTTCACTGGGCCTCCCATCCTTGCGCGCCGGCAGAGAGGCCGCAGCGGCGAGGTCCGCAAATTGCCCCGCCAGAGACACCGCACTTGACCGAAAAAGCCGCGAATCTATCGGCCGAATCTCGGGCGAATGCGCGCTGCCGGCGAGCGGATTGTCGCGCTAGAGCAGCAGCCGATATTGCCCTAGCCGGTCTTGGCGAGGTCGGCGCCGGCCAGCGCGCGGCGAATGAGCGCGATGGTCTCGTCGCGGCCGTAGAGCGCGACGAAAGATCCCATGCGCGGTCCCTGCTCCTGGCCGAGCAGCACCTCGTAGAGCACCTTGAACCAGCCGCGGAGATCGCTCGCCCAGCCGTGGCTCTTGCCGATCTCGTAGACGGCGTTCTGGAATTCCTCCGCATCGGCGGCGGCCGGCAGCGCCGCGAGCGCCTCGGCGAGCGCCGTCATGGCGCTGCGTTCCGGCTCGCTGGGGGCGCGGTAGCGTTTGGCCGGGCGCACGAAATCGCGATAGTAGGCGAGCGCGTAGCCGACCAGACCGGCCAGCAGCGGCGAGCTTTCGGGCGTCGTGCCCGGACGGTAGCGGCTGATGAAGCCCCACATCACCGCCGGCTCCTCGGCATGGATCACGCTTGCGAGATTGAGCAGGATCGCGAAGCTGAGCGGCGCGTCGGCGGCCGGCGGATTGCCGTCATGGATGTGCCAGGCGGGATTCTCGAGCTGCTGCGCCGGATCCTCGCCGGCATATTTGCCGAGATAGGTCAGATATTCGTCGACCGCTTTCGGAATGACGTCGAAATAGAGCCGCTTGGCGCGGCGCGGCTGCTGATACATGTAGAGCGCCAGGCTCTCGGGCGGCGCATAGGTCAGCCACTCCTCGACCGACAGGCCGTTGCCCTTGGATTTCGAGATCTTCTCGCCCTTCTCGTCGAGAAAGAGCTCGTAGGTGAAGCTTTCCGGCGGCTTCACGCCGAGCACGCGCGCGATCTTGGTCGAGAGCTCGACCGAGGCGATGAGATCCTTGCCCGACATCTCGTAATCGACGCCGAGCGCCGTCCAGCGCATCGCCCAATCGACCTTCCATTGCAGCTTGCAATGGCCGCCCGTCACCGGCGTCTCGACGAGCTTGCCGGTCTCCTCGTCGCGCCAGGTCACGGTGCCGGCGGCGACGTCGTGCGCGACGATCGGCACCTGCAGCACCTGGCCGGTGCGGGGATGCAGCGGCAGGAAGGGGCTGTAGGTCGCGGCGCGCTCCTCGCGCAGGCTCGGCAGCATGATGGCCTGGATGGCGTCGTAATGGCGGAGCACCGCGCGCAAGCTCGCATCGAACCGGCCGCTTCGATACCACTCGGTCGAGGACTGGAACTCGTACTCGAAGCCGAAGGAATCGAGGAAGGCGCGCAGCCGCGCATTGTTGTGAGCGCCGAAGCTCGCATGGGTCCCGAAGGGATCGGGCACCGAGGTCAGCGGCTTGCCGAGATGCTGCGTCACCATCTCCTTGTTGGGGATGTTGTCCGGCACCTTGCGCAACCCGTCCATATCGTCGGAGAAGGCGAAGAGCCGCGTCTTCACGTCCGACAGGCGGTGGAAGGCCTGGCGCACCATGGTGGTGCGCACGACCTCGCCGAAGGTGCCGATATGCGGCAGGCCGGACGGGCCGTAGCCGGTCTCGAACAGGACATAGCCCTTGGCCGGCGGCGCGCTGCCGAGGCGCGTCACGACCTTGCGCGCCTCCTCGAAGGGCCAGGCCTTGGCGGCAAGCGCCAGCTCACGGGGAACGGTCATCGGCAATCCTGCGGGTGAAGAGCGCCTGTGTTAGACGACGATGCGACGGTGCGCAATCATCGCTTTTGCCCCTCTCCCGCAAGCGGGAGAGGGAGGGACCCAACGCAAAGCGTTGGGAGGGCGAGGGTGAGGGTGCGGCGGAAAGGTCCCCTCACCCTCCCGTTGCTGCGCAACGAGCCCCTCCCTCTCCCGCAAGCGGGAGAGGGGCTTTATCAATCGCCGATCGCCGCCTTGCCCGGCGGCTTCAGAGCGCGCGGGGCGGGCGGTGTCGTGGCGGTGCCGATGAGATCGGCCAGCCGGTCGATATCCTTGAGCGTCACGGCATGCTCGCGCACCGGGATCGCGATGCCGGCGGCGCGCAGCGCGAGCAGCATGGCGATGCGCAGCTCGCTCTCGATCTCGCGGATCTTGCCGACATCCTCGATGAAGGCCTGCAGCTCGAATTGCAGCGCGTCGGTGCCGAACTGCTTCAGCAGCGCGCGGGCCGGCGGATATTTGGCGACGTGCGGCGAGGCGGCGGCGGCGGCGACCAGGGTCTCGCAAACCCGCTTGGGATCGGCGTCGTAATCGATGCCGATCTCGATATCGACGCGCGCATTGCGGTCCTTGTGCGTCCAGTTGGTGACGGCGTTGGTGAGCAGCTCGGAATTGGGGATGATCACCGCGGCGCGGCGGAAGGTCTCGATCTCTGTCGAGCGCACCGAGATGCGCTTGACATAGCCTTCCTTGTCGCCGACCACGACCCAGTCGCCGACCTTGATCGGCCGCTCGATGAGCAGCAGCAGGCCGGAGACGAAATTGTTGACGATGTTCTGCAGGCCGAAGCCGATGCCGACCGAGAGCGCGCCGGCGATCAGCGCCAGGTTCGAGAGGTTGAGCCCCAGGGTCGAGATCGCCATGGCGGCGCCGAGCACGATGCCGACATAGCCGATGCCGGCCTTGAGGCTGTTGCGCACGCCGAGATCGAGGCGCGTCTTGGGAAAGACGCGCTCCTCGAGCAGGCGCTGCACGAAGCGCGTGCCGGCGAGCGCCAGCGCGAAGATGGCGCCGGCCGCCAGCACATCGGCCAGCGAGAAGGTATAGCCGCCGATCGGCACGCCGCGCATCAGCGCCACGCCGACGCGTCCCATCTCGCCCCAGCTCATGCCCCAGAAGGAGAGGACGAGGAGCGTCGCCGCCAGCCACAGGCCGATGTCGAACAGGACGACGAGCCAGAACTGCCACAGCCGCACCGCCTGCGGGCCGAGCAGCAGCCGCTCGCGCACCCGCGCCGCGATGCCGCCCTCGCGCTCGAAGATGGCGGGCAGCGCCTCGCGCACGAACACCCGCAGCAGCAGCGCCAGCCCCAGCACCAGCGCCGTCTCGCACAGATTCATGTAGAGAAAGCGCGCCAGCGTGGCGTAGCCGGCGAGCGCCACCAGCGGTGCCGCGAGCGCGACGGCGACGGCGCCGAGGCGCAAGGTGGCCCAGGGCGAGCTCGTATCGAGCGTCGCCTCGGCGACGGTCTCGTCGGCCGGCGCCGGATGCGACGCGGCCCCGATCCATTGCCTGGGGTCGAGGGCGCGCAGCGTGGCGGCGGCGACGAGCAGCGCGATCGCGAAGATGACGAGCGCGGCGACATTGTCGAAACGGCCGAGCCGCTCGGTCGCGATGTCGAAGCCGAGCTGGATCGCGATCAGCGCGATCAGCCGGTCGAAGCGGCGGGCCAGCGAGGCGGCGCTGGCATCGCTGAAATCGAGAATGCGCCAGCCCGGCGCCTCGGGCGCCAGGGCGGCGCGGCTGACGCCGGACAGGACGAGATAGAGCACGCCGCCGCCGGCGAGGCCGAGCAGCAGCGCCTTCAGGCTGCCGGTGACGAGTGCCGCATCCTTGGAGAACAGGCTCAGCCACACGGCGAGGATGGCGAGCGCCGGCAGCACGCCGCGGGCGATGCCGACGGCGATCGCGGCGCCGATGCGCCTTGCATAGCTCGGCTGCGGCGCGCCGCCCGCGCGGCCGAAGCGCCTGACGAGCCGCCAGCGCAGCGGCCAGCCGAGCGCCAGCGCCGCGAGCAGGCCGCCGAGCATGACGATCTTGTCGGCGGTGCCGGCCAGGACGAGTTGCCGCCAAGTCGCGGCCGCGGCGCCGGCATAATCCTGCGCCAGCTGCGCGAGCTCGTCGCCGGCCGCCTGCCAGGTGTGCGGATTGGCCGGCGAGGCGCTGCGCTCGGTCAGCTGATCGACGGCGCGGCGAAAGCGCTGGCTGGCGATATCGGCGAGCAGCTGCTCGGCGCGGGCGACGGTGAGGTCGGCCTGCTTCACCTGGCCGTCGGCGCGCGCCAGCTGGGCCGTGAGGTCGCGCCGCTGCTTGGCCACTTCCGGCGCTTCCGGGGCGTCGGCCTTGGGCGGCGGTCCCAGCGACTCGATCAACCGCCTGATCTGGTCCGTGTCGGCCTGCGCCGTGGCGCGCGCCGCCACGACCGCGTCGCGCACGGCCTGCGCCTGATCGCGCAGGCGCTGGATGTCCTCGTCGGACAGGCGATAGGCGCGCAGCTCCTGGGCGGCGCGGTCGAGCGTGCGCGTCCAGCCGGCGCTCGCCTGGGCGAAACCGGCCTCGGTGGCCGTCGCCGGCGGCGTCTGCGCGCGCGCCGGCGCCGCTGCGAGGCTCACAGCCAGCAGGATAGCGAGCAGGCGGGCGATCAGGCTGGGCGTCCTAGCGACCATCGCCACCCTTCTACCACCCTTATGGGGCAAGGGTCTCTTCGAGGAATTCTGGGAATTCTGGGGACACAATACGTAATTGAAGGCGACCGAATTCTGGGGACACAATACGTAATTGAAGGCGAGTTGTGTATCGTGTCCCCAGAATTACTCAGTAGCGGTAATGATCGGGCTTGAAGGGGCCGTCGCCGCTGACCGCGAGATAGCTGGCCTGGGCTTCGGTGAGCTTGGTGAGCTTGGCGCCGACCTTGTCGAGATGCAACGCCGCGACCTTCTCGTCGAGATGCTTCGGCAGCACATAGACCTTGGTCTGGTACTTGTCGGCGTTCTTCCACAGCTCGAGCTGGGCCAGCACCTGGTTGGTGAAGGAGGCGCTCATGACGAAGCTCGGATGGCCGGTGGCGCAGCCGAGATTCACCAGCCTGCCCTCGGCCAGCACGATCAGCCGCTTGCCGTCGGGGAACACGACCTCGTCGACCTGCGGCTTCACGTTCTCCCATTTGAAGTTGCGCAAGGCCGCGATCTGAATCTCGCTGTCGAAATGGCCGATATTGCAGATGATGGCGCGATCCTTCATGCGCCGCATATGGTCGAGGGTGATGACGTCGATGTTGCCGGTCGCGGTGACGAAGATGTCGCCCTGCGGCGCCGCCTCGTCCATGGTGACGACCTGATAGCCCTCCATCGCCGCCTGCAGGGCGCAGATCGGATCGATCTCGGTCACCATGACGCGCGCACCCTGGCTGCGCAGGCTGGCGGCCGAGCCCTTGCCGACATCGCCGTAGCCGGCCACGACCGCGATCTTGCCGGCGACCATGACGTCGGTCGCGCGCTTGATGCCGTCGACCAGGCTTTCGCGGCAGCCGTAGAGATTGTCGAACTTGGACTTGGTGACGCTGTCATTGACGTTGATCGCCGGCACCTTGAGCGAGCCTTGCTTGGCCATCTCGTAGAGCCGGTGCACGCCGGTCGTGGTCTCTTCCGACAGGCCGCGCACATCCTTCAGGAGGGCCGGATATTTGCTGTGCATCACGGCGGTGAGATCGCCGCCATCGTCGAGGATCATGTTGGGACGCCAGCCGCCCGGACCTTCGATGGTCTTGTCGATGCACGACCAGAAGCTCTCCTCGTCCATGCCCTTCCAGGCGAAGACGGGAATGCCGGCGGCGGCGATGGCGGCGGCGGCCTGATCCTGGGTCGAGAAGATGTTGCAGGAGCTCCAGCGCACGGTGGCGCCGAGCGCCGTCAAGGTCTCGATTAGCACCGCGGTCTGGATGGTCATGTGCAGGCAGCCGGCGATGCGGGCGCCCTTCAGCGGCTGGGCCGCGCCATATTCGGCGCGCAGCGCCATGAGACCGGGCATCTCGGTCTCGGCGATCGTGATCTCCTTGCGGCCCCATGCGGCGAGGCTGATGTCGGCGACCTTGTAGTCGGTGAAGGCTTGGTCCATCGGGGGCTCCTGCCGGCCGGAAGTGGGGATAGCAATATCACGATATAAAGCTATCTTTATATCTGGGGCTGGATATAGCCGAGCCGCCGGGCGCCGGCAAGGACAAAGTCCGGGCACCCTCTTTCGGGTCCCAGGGGCCGGGCGGGCGCTGCTTCAGCGGGTGGATTTGTCAGTCGGGCGCGAGACCCCGCGTCAATGCCGCGGCTTGGGCGTGGTCGGGTTGTCCTCGGCCATCTTGGCGAGGGCGCGCCAAGCGGCGGCCATCTCGACCAGCCGCTGGCGATTTTCGTCGTGCCGGGCGACCTTCGACATCTCCTCGCATTCCTTGGCAAAGCGCAGGCAATCGTCGCGCGACAGCATGGCCGACCCTCGAGCTGGAGCCCGGCCGCAGGCGCGGGCCGGGTGCCGTCCTTTTTAGCAGATCCCGCGCAGGCATGTGGGGAAAGCAGGCGCGCTCGGGCCGCATCGCCCTTTCCCGGAACTAGCAACGGCTTAACCCGTTCGTGGAGGGCGAGGATTACAGTCACAATTGCCCACCGCAATGGATCTTGGCCAGATCGGCCTGCAGCTCATGGACCTCTACGGCAAGCTGAGGCGCGCCAGCAACGAGCAGGTCAGGCTCTCGCTGGAGGCCAGAATCGACGCGCTGGTGGCGCTCTACGAGAGAGAGCACCGTGCCGCCCTCGAGCGGCTCCACCGGGCGAAGGCGGAGAAGGAGCATCCGCGCGCCAAGCGCTAGCGGCGCAACGAGGGCGAAGTCTGGGAACTCCGTCTTATTGACCGGCGTCCCGGCCGTTTGGAATGTATTTCCTGCATGAAGCCCAAGACGAGATCGCTGAATCCGGAGGATTGCATTGCCTTTGCGCTGGAATGCGAGAGCGATGCGCAGAGGGAGCAGGATGGCGCGCATCGCGAGCGGCTGCTGCGCATGGCGCGGGTCGTGCGCGACCTCGCCGCCGACCTGAACAGGGCGCGGCACGCCGCAACTAGCTAGCGCGTGAGGCCGCGATAGCTCGCCGGGCGCGCCCGGCGCGCCGCTTCGAGCGTGGCGTCGATCAGCTGGCGAATCCGGTCCTTGCTGGGCTCGTCCTCGGCGCTTTTCAAATCGCGATAAAGCCGCATCAGCTCGAGGCCGAGCTCGTTTTCAGGCATCAGGCCCGCACCCAGGGTAAGCCGTCATCATGTCCTGGCGCCTTCTAGACCCGGTTCGCATTTCATTCCATACGCCATAGCTCCTAACCGCCGCCCGGCATGGCGGCGCGCCGCCGCTTGCGGGACGTCTCTAGCTTCCCATGCATAGTTCGAAGGGCCTATGGACCAGCTGGCCATGACGGGTGAGGCTCAGCCCCTTGCCCAACTCACTTCGTCATGGCCGGGCTTGACCCGGCCATCCACGTGTCTCCGTGAGCGAGTTCATCGTAGCGCTTGCGGATCGCCGCGCCGTCGCCGGCCAGCTGCGCGGCACGCTCGAGCAATGCTACGAGGCCGACGGCCTTCTGTGCCGGATCGAGATCCCGCTCGCGCCCGGCTAAAGCACGCTCCCCTCCAGGTCGCGATTCCTAAACCGTCGAATCTTGCAGCCGCCGCGCGCCCCAAGCGTTTTGCCGAGCGCGGGCGGGGCGCATGGCATGCCGCCTGTTGCGGGGAAAAATGGGCGAGGATGCGACCGAAATCGTCGGTCAGTTGCGGCGCAGCCTGGTGCTGCTGCGCGGCTGCGACATGCCCGGCGCGCGCTCCCAGATCGAGCATCTGGTGGCGAGCCTCGGCGCCCGGCTGCGGCAGATCGCGCCGGCGGAGCCCAAGACGCCGCTCGGCAGAAGCGCCGTCCGCGCGCTCATTCCGACGGCCGAGACGGCCGCGCGCCTGCCGCCGGTCGATTGCCGGGCCTATGCCATCCAATGCGAATCCATGGCGTCGCTCGCCACCGAGCCCAAGCAGCAGGACATGCTACGCGCGCTGGCGCGGCTCTGGCGGGCGCTGGCGAGCGGCTGAGCGGCCGTCCCGTCACGCGTCGGCAGCCCCGATCAGATCGGCCATGCGCTCGTAAGTCTCGGCCGCCTCGCTCAGCAGATCCCGCGTCTCGGCATCGGCCGCATTCTGTGCCTCTGCACGGGTCCGTATCGCCAGCGCACGCAGGGTAACCGCATCATGATCCATGGACGCCTAGAGGTCATCAAAGCGCAGGCAACGCAAGCTGACGATCGTCCCAGGCCGAGGGGGAAAGCCCTCCTGAGGCCGCACAATGCCGTGCCGTCATAGCTCGCCGGGTCAGCGACGATGGGCAATGGCGGCGGCCGGCTCAGGCGCGTTCCGGCTTGGGCGGGCGGCGCACGTCGCGCAGATTGATCAGATTGTGCGGCGGCGGCTGGCGCGCTTCGGCGATGGTCTTGGCTGCCGCGCGCGACAGGTCGGCGAGCTTGTAGGGCTTGCGCAGCACCGTGAACTCCGCATCGGCGAGGCTGGCGGCATTGCTGTAGCCGGAGACCAGGATCACCGGCAAGGCCGGATGGCTCTCGCGCAGGGCGCGGGCGAGACCGACGCCGTCGAGCGCGCCCGCCATGACGATGTCGCTCACCACGAGATCGAAGCTCTCGCCGGCGACGATCGACAGCGCCGCTTCGGCGTCGCGGGCAAGCTTCACCGCGTAGCCGAGCTCCTCCAGCATCTCGCAGCTGACCTCGGCGACCTCGGGATTGTCCTCGACCAGCAGCACCCGGCCGCCGGCGGTCGCGGCAGGCTCCGGCTCGGCAGCCGGCCGGGCCGGCGCCTCCGAGGCGCGCGGCAGGTACAGCGTCACCGCGGTGCCCTTGCCGAGCGCGCTCTCGATCGCGACCGTGCCGCCGGTCTGGTGGGCGAAGCCGTAGACTTGCGAGAGGCCGAGGCCCGAGCCCTTCTCGGCCTGCTTGGTCGTGAAGAAGGGATCGAAGACTTTCGGCAGGATATCCTCGGCGATGCCGGTGCCGGTATCGGCAATGGTGAGGGCGACGAAGGCGCCGGCCAGCTTCTGCACATTGTCCTTGCCCGTCAGCTGCACATTCTCGGCGCTGATGGTGACCATGCCGCCGCGCGGCATGGCGTCGCGCGCGTTCAGCACGAGATTGAGCAAGGCGAGCTCGAACTCGCTGACATCGAGCTTGACCGACCAGATGTCGGACGGGAGGTCGGTGACCAGCTTCACCGTCTCGCCGATCGAGCCGGCAACGAGCACGCGGAAGGCGTCGAGCCGGGCGGCGAGCGCGGTGACCTCGGCATTGAGGGTCTGGCGCCGCGAGAAGGTGAGGAGCTGGCGGGTCAGGGCTTCGCCGCGATGCGCGGCGAGCTCCATCGCCTGCACGGCGCGCCGGCCGCGCTGATCCTCGCCAACCAGCTTCTTCAAGCTATGCAGATGGCCCGTGACCACCATCAGCAGATTGTTGAAATCATGGGCGACGCCGCCGGTGAGCTGGCCCAGCGCCTCCATCTTCTGCATATAGTCGCGCTGGGTCTGCGCCTCCTGCAGCGCCAGCTGCGCCTCGCGCCGCTCGGTGATGTCGCGCGTGATCTTGACGAAGCCCGCGATATTTCCGGTCTCGTCGCGGATCGCGTCGATGACGACGTTGGCCCAGAACAAGCTACCGTCCTTGCGCACCCGCCAGGCCTCGGCTTCGTAACGGCCCTCCTCGGCGGCGGTCTTCAGCACATGGGCCGGCATGCCGGCCGCGCGCTCATGCTCGGTGTAGAAGCGCGAGAAATGCTGGCCGACGATCTCGTCGGCGGTGTAGCCCTTGATCTTCTGGGCGCCCGGATTCCAGTTGGTGACGATGCCGTTAGGGTCGAGCATGTAGAGCGCATAGTCGGTAACGCCGGCCACCAGCGTGCGAAACTGGCGCTCGCTATCACGCAACGCTTCCTGCGCCGCGCGGCGCTCGGTGATGTCGCGCGTAACCTTGGCGAAGCCGAGCAGCTTGCCGCTATTGTCGTGAATCGCATCGACCACGACCGAGGCCCAGAAGCGGCTGCCGTCTTTGCGCACACGCCAGCCCTCGGCCTCGCAGCGTCCCTCGCGCGCCGCCGTCTCGAGCATGCGCGCCGGCATGCCGTGGGTGCGGTCTTCGCGGGTATAGAAGCGGGAGAAGTGCTGACCGACGACCTCCTCGGGGCTGTAGCCCTTCATGCGCTGGGCGCCGGCGTTCCAGTTCACGACGACGCCGCTCGGATCGAGCATGTAGATCGCATAGTCCGTCACGCCTTCGACCAGCAAGCGGAAGTGCCGCTCGCTTTCGAGCAGCGCATCGCGCGCGGCGCGGCGCTCGCTCATGTCGCGCGTGATGGCGGCGAAACCGATCAGCCGGGCGGCGGAATCGCGCATGGGATGCAGCAAAGTGGCGCCCCAGAAGCGGCTGCGGTCCTTGCGCAGATGCCAGCCTTCATGCTCGGCGCGGCCGTCTTGCGTCGCCTCGGCGAGCAGGCGGGGCAGCGTATCGTTCGCCTGATCCTCGGCCGGCAGGAACAAGGAGAAGGCGCGGCCCGTGCTGTCGGCGGCCGAGCAGCGGTACAGATTCTCGGCACCGCTGTTCCAGCTGGTGATGCGCCCCTCGCAATCGAGGGTGACGATCGCATAGTCGGTCACCGCCGCCAGCAGCAGCTCGAGATGCGCGGTATCGCTCACGGGCGGCGGCGGCTTGGCGGCAGGGCTCACACCTCGATCCTTTTGTCTGCCCCCCAACGGAGAGCAAGCGGCGCTTCTGCGACGCTCGAAAACGGCGTATATAGGCATCAGCTCCCAGACCGTAATGATGGGCTCCCATGATTGCAATGCGCAGCCAATCGAAGCCTCTACCCAATACGGCTAGTGCCTATGGCTTAGACGTACTGGCGCTGATCTACCGGTTCGCGCCGGCGAGCAGCCGCGAAGGCGGCGGCGGCGAGCCCTCCTCGGCGCCGGGTCCGACCGGACGCGAGGACCTGCCCTACAAGGTCGAGATCTGGGACGAAGCCAAGCTCGCGGTCGAGCAGGTGATCGCGGTGACCGCGAGCGGCAGCATCGGCTATGCCGCCTATTACGCGGCGACGCGCGAATTTCCCAATCGGCGCATCACGCTGCGCCACAAGAACCGCATCATGTCGCAGTGGGACGGCAGCGAGCATTGAGCCTGGCGACGGCGAGGGTCGCATGATCCAGCGCATGCCGGACAAGGCGACGGAGAAGACCGGCCTGCCGCAGGCGGCGCCGGAAGAGTTCAGCTATCGCATCGAGTTGTGGGATGCCTACAATACGGCCGCGGTCGAGCGCGTGTTGGCGCGCGCTTTCAGCGCCACCCTGGCGCAGGCCATCTACAAGGCGGCGCAGACCGAGCATCCGGACCGCCGCATCACCCTGTCGCAAGGCGACAAGCGCATCGCCGACACCGCCGGCGGGCACGACTTCCGATAATCTTGTCGAGATCTAGTTGGGCGGGCGCGCGGCGTCGCGGTCGGCCGCCTCGACCTGGCGTTCGAGCTCGGCGATATGCTCATCGAGGGCGGCGCGGTCGGCGGCATTCGACATCAAGGCACGCATGAGCTGGTAGCGGCTCAGGCGAGCCAACAGCTCTTTCTCATCGGACATTCAAAAACCCCAACTTCGGTGGCCGGAGCTTCACATACATTTGTAAACAAAACGTATTGGGTGGGCGGCGGCGCTCAGGGGACCCCCGGCCGGCGCTGGCGCTCGGCCCAGTCGGCCAGCCGCTCATATTGCTGGGCGATGTCGAGCAGGGCCTTGCGCGAGGGCGGGTCGGCCGTCCGCTCGGCCTCCTCGCGCACCTTGGCGGCTTCGCTGCGGTATTTGGTCGCCTTGGGGTTGGCCATGCTGCCTTCGGACTATAATCCGGCCGGTTATAGGGGCCGGCGCCAGGGCTCGAAACTACCCTTCGGAGGTAGGCGGGCGCGCCGAGCCGCCGGCGGCCAAGCTTGGTCGGGGTGGCGGGCTTCCCATATGACCGTATGCGGCACCGGCGCCCCGGCGCCGCCCCTCTCCCACCGTCCAGCCCCTCAAGGCAGAAATGGCCTCGCGCAATCTCTATCTCCGTCTTTCCCTGGTGACGGTGCCGGTCACCATGCAGCCGGCCACGACGCGGGCGAAGCGCATCCAGCTGCGCATGCTCAATCCCGACACCGGCACCCGGCTCAAGGAGCGCATGATCGATGCCGAGACGGAAATGGAGGTCGCCCATAACGAGGCGGCGCGCGGCTATGAATATGAGAAGGGCCGGTTCGTCACCATCGAGCCCGACGAGCTGGAGCAGATCGAGCAGCAGCGCATGGACTCGAAGAAGGTGATCGAGCTCGAGCAGTTCGTGGCGGCCGACGGCGTGCCGGCCGAATATTTTGCGACGCCCTACTATCTCCTGCCGCAGGACGAGATGGCGACCGAGGCCTATGCGGTGATTCGCGATGCGCTGAAGCGCACCGGCACCATCGCGCTCGGCCGCGTCGTCCTGTCGACGCGCGAGCATGCCGTCGCCATCCGGCCCGAAGGCGGCGGCCTCGCTTTGACGACGCTGCGCTCGGCCGAGGAGGTGCGGGCGGCGCCGGCGCTGTTCGCCGAGCTCGCGCGAGACAGCGCGCCGGACGATCTCATCGCGGTGGCCGAGCAGCTGATCGCGAAGAAGTCCGGCAGCTTCGATCCGAGCCAATGGCGCGACCGCTACCAGGCGGCACTGCAGGCGCTCATCGAAGCAAAGCTCCAGGGCCTGCCCGTCGCGGCGGCCGCCGCAGCAGCACCGGCCGGACCGAATGTCGTCAATCTGTTCGAGGCGCTGCGCCGCTCGGTCGAGGCGGCCGACACGGGCTCGAAACCGCCGGCCGCGCGGCAGGGCAAGCGCGCGATCGCGGCCAAGGCGAAGCCCGAGACCAAGCGGCCGGCGCCCCCGGGCAAGCGACGCCGCGCCTGACAGCAGCATCGGCTAATCGCTTTCGGAGGCGGGCACGCTGCTCATCTGGCGGGCGAGCTCGCGCCAGGTGCGGGCGATATCGAGCATGCGCCGGCACGCGTCCTCGTCGGCGGTGCGGCGCGCCATCCGGTCCATCTCGGCGGCAAATTCCAGGCACTCCTGCGCTGAGATCGGCATCGCCCCTCCCCTTCCCCCGGCGCCCGCGCTCCGGGGCTGGGCACAGCAGGAGACGGGTCACGGGAAGCTGACGCGCCCGCTGCCCGAATCTTCCGTCAAGCTGGCGCTTGTCACAGATCGCGGCAAATCGATCTTTTGCGCGGGATTCAGGCCCTCGGCCGAGGCGGCGGCACCGCCTCGGCCTCCTTGGCGGCGGTTTCCGACGCCGCGATGGGCACCAGGCTGCGGCAGTGATCGCACATGAAGGAGGCGCGCGCCGCGACGAAACCGGCAGGGCGATGGCTCACGCCACCGCACGCCGGGCACAGGAGTGTGACGACAGACAGGGCTAGGCTCCGCGAGATTTTTATGACTGTTGAGTCTTGAGTTGGGCGCGCTTCGGTCGGCCGCCAACGAAGAGAAACGATCTAGGCGCTATTCCGCCGAGACGAGCTGCCGGCCGCGGCGCAAGACGCCTCGCTTCAGGGCCGGATAAAGGTGCCACATCGAAAGGGAGAGCAGCAGCGCGGCCGATGCGGCGAGGATGCCGATCGGCGCCGACGCCGCGATCCTGGCGATCACGACATAGCTGTCGCCGCTCATGCCCAGGGCCAGCGGCAGCGTCGCCAAGGTCACGAGCACGCTGCCGGTGCGCAGGAATTCCGGCGCATCCTCGCCGGCATAAACGATGCGGTGATAGGCGGCCGGCGCCATCAGCAGAATCACGGCGATGGCGACGGCGGCGAGGCTTGCGGCATGGACGAGCTTCGAGGCGGCGGGCAGGGCATCGAAGCTCTTGGTGACGATGATTGCCAGCTGGAAGCCGAGCAAGGCCTGCGCGCCGGGCAGGATGACCCGGGCCTCGGTGAGCATCTGGTCGATCTTCTCGTGCAGCGGCAGCGTCTCGACGAGGTCGCGTTGCTGTGCCGACATGGCGCGTTCCTTCAGTCCGATGCGGCGGCGGCGCCACCATTCGACGCCTTGCCAGCCGAGCAGGGCGAGCAGGGCGAAGCCGATGCCCGCCAGCAGACCGGCCGCGCGGCCGGCGATGCGCTCGATTGCGATGAAAAGATCGAGGCCGAGGCTGAGCGCGAAGGGGACCAGCGCCAGCTCGGTCAGCTTGCAGGTGAGGCGGTGAATACGGCCCGACGCCTCGCCGCCGGCGACGATGCGATGCCAAAGCGGCGGCGTGATCAGCAGCACCGTCACGCCCTGCATCAGCAGCAGCGACACGGCGTTGGCGTAGCTCGCATGACGCGGCAGCGCGTCATAGCCGTCCTGAAAGACGCTGCGGAGCTGGAAGCCAAGCAGGATCTGCGCGCCGAGGATGAGCATCCTCGTCTCGTCGAGCGCAATCTTCATCTTCTTGCTGAGCTGCATCGCGGCTTTGGCACCGGCAGAAACCACCAAGAGCCAACGCCCGAAGCCCGGCCCGGGGTTGCGGCGAGGTGCCGGTCGGGAGCGATGCGGAGCGGAGGTGAGCCGGCGAAGCCGAGGACGGCCGCGTCAGGCGATCTTGCGGCCTTGCCCTTCGCCCGGCCTGGCGAGCTGGCCGGCGACCGTCTCCAGCAGCTGCTCGTTGGTGACCGGCTTGGCGAGAATGGGCCCCGAGGCTTCCTTGGCGGCGGCGCCGAACTTGAATCCGGTGAGATAGATGATCTTGAGCTTCGGCCGGCGCATCAA
>Ga0070681_10003362_pt1 | contig 14953 bp, 10 predicted proteins | sample KBSC83BmetaG_FD_65650 | JGI IMG/M metagenome (GOLD analysis project Ga0070681, IMG submission 65650) | Corn rhizosphere microbial communities from Kellogg Biological Station, Michigan, USA - KBS C8-3B metaG | ecosystem: Host-associated > Plants > Roots > Rhizosphere | place: USA: Michigan...
GCGCCACGCGCCAAAGAGGTGTCTGACACCACCGGGTGTCAGACACCGGTGCGGCGGAAGCCGGCTCGGCGCCAAGCCCGCCAATCCTGACCAGCACGTAGGCTCAGCGGCGTGGCGCACGCGCGTCGGCGGCGAGCAACGCGAGACTCTCTTCAGGCCCTGAGCACCGCGCGCGTCGCATGGGCGGCCGCCATCATGTTGGTCGCTATCGGGCTCGTCGTCCGGCTGCCGACGCTGCGCCAGCCGCTCGTCGAGGCCCACGGGTTCCGCCAGACGCAGACGGCATATACCGCGCTCGTCTTCCACCAGCACGGGATCGACCTCCTCCATCCGCAGATCCCTGTTCTCGGCGAACCGTGGGCGCTGCCGTTCGAGTTCCCGCTCTTCCAGGCGATTGCGGCGATCGTCATGGACCTCGGGATCGGTCCGGACCTGGCCATGCGCAGCACTGGGCTCGCGTTCTTCGCGCTCACCGCGCTGCTCGTGTTCGGCTTCGTTCGCTCGCACGCCGGCGAGGTCGAAGCCCTTGCCTCGGTGTGCTTCTTCACCTTCAGCCCCTTCTCGCTCATCTGGAGCCGCACGTCGCTCATGGAATACATGGCGACCGCGGCAGCAATCGCGTGGTGCTGGGCGGCGCTTTCCTACCGGCGCGAGCCGCGCCGGCTCGTCGTTGCACTCGCGATCGCGGCCGGAACGGTGGCGTGTCTCGTCAAGATCACGTCGGCCGCCTTCTGGGTCGTCCCGATCCTGCTCACACCCGCAGCCCGAGGCGACGGGGGTCGAAGGATCAGGAGTTGGGCGCGCGCACGGCTCGATCCGGGCCTGGCGGCAATCGTCGTCGTCCCGCTCGCGGTGACGGCGTGGTGGGTGCGGTACTCGGATCACATCAAGGCCGAAAACCTGCAGGGCAAGCACCTCACGTCGAGCGCGCTCGAGACCTGGAACTACGGCACCCTCGCCCAGCGGCTCGACCAGGGTTCGTACACGACGATCTTCGACCGCATCGACCCGTACATCACCGGCGGCGTGATCTGGGGTGGCCTGATGCTCGTGGCACTGGTGCTCGCCCGCCGCCGAGCTCTTTGGATCGGCATTGCAGTCACGGTCGTGGCTCCGATCGCAACCTTCTTCAACCTGTATGTCGTCCACGAGTACTACCTGTGCGCCGTCACGCCGGGGATCGCGATGCTCCTCGGCGTCGGCCTGGTCTCGCTCGTCAGCAGGGCGGGAGCGACCGGCGCGCACCTCGTAGCTGCGACGGCAGGGACGCTGATCGTCTGGGGCTTGACCACGCTGTGGCTCACCCACCCCTACTGGGGCCTCGCCTACTCCCATCTCACCCCGGCGAACAACGAGACGCTCGCCACGGCGGCCAGCCTGGCCGAGCGCTCAGCGCCGAGCGACCTGGTCGTGATGGACGGCTACGACTGGAGCCCCGAGATCCTCTACTACGCACGGCGTCGCGGGACAATGCTGCGGTGGCCGGATCCCGCGGTCCTCCAGAGCGTGGCGCCGTCCTACCGCGTCATGGTTGCGGCCGACCCGCTTCACGGGAACCTCCAGCTGCTCCGCGAGTTCTACTGGCTGGAGCCGCTCACCCCGAACATCCTCCGGATGAGCATCACCCGGCGGGGCCTGCCGCACGCCGACGTCCAAGCGACGACTTCGGCGGCTGCGGCACGGGAGGCCGAGACCGGCGGCCGCACGCTGCTCGGGAGCAGCTCCCTTTCGTGCACGTCGGGATCGTCATTGACGATCCCCGGCGGACACGGAACGGCCTGGATCACCTTTGCCGACAACCTCCCCGATGCGACGAGGATCGCCGTCGGCACGGGGTTGGCGCCGCTACCCGCCGTCGCCGCGATCGCGCTGCAGCCCGGAGGCGCCGACGATCTCCGACGGGCGGAGACGGTGACGTGCTCGGGCACCGCGACGATCAAGGTCACGAGCGTGAGCGTCGTCGGCTGACCGGTCCGAGATCCCGACTCGGTAGTCCCCCTTGCTCAGGTGGTGCTCGAGCCAGACGTAGAGAACGATGAACAGGTACCGGCTGCCCATCTCCTGAATGCTCAGCTTGGAGACGCCCTGCCGTCGGTTTCGCCACGAGACGGGGCAGATCGCGTAGCTGTGGCCTCTGACGATCGCCTTGAGTGGTAACTCGACGGTCAGGTTGAAGTGGTTCGAGAGAAGCGGCTGGACAGACTCGATCACCTCGCGGCGGTACGCCTTGAACGCGTTCGTCGTGTCGTTGTAGCCGTGCCGGAAGAAGAAGCGAATGAAGAGGTTCGCGGCGCGGTTCAGCGCGAGCTTCAGTGCCGGATAGTCCTCGGTGTGGGCCCCCGGCACGAAACGCGACCCGAACGCACAGTCATAGCCTGCTGCGAGCAGTCGGTAGTACGTCACCAGGTCCTCCGGCGCGTCGGATGCATCGGCCATCACGATCGCGACCACATCGCCGTCGAAGACGTCGAGGCCCGCCCGGACCGTGTGGCCGAACCCCCGCGGCAGATGTGATCTGACTCCGCGGATCCGCTGGTTCCGGGCCGTCAACGCCGCGACGACCTCCAGCGTGCCGTCGCTGCTGGCATCGTCGACGACGAGGAGCTCGTAGTCGATCGACTCGCGCTCGAGGGTCTCAGCGAGCTCCGCGAGTGTCTCGGCGATCGACGCGGCCTCGTCGTGCGCAGGGATGACCACCGAGAGCTTCATGCGAAGCCCAGCGCCCGGCCGAGGGCATCTTCATTCGCGCGCGTCCAGTCGAGCGTGTCCTGAAGGATCTCCTCAGGCCCTTTGCGGGGACGCCAAGACGTGCGGTCGAACAGCCGCCGACAATCCGAGATGTACAGCGGAATGTCTCCGGGGCGCTCAGACGCGGACGAGGTGACCTGGACGCGATTCCCGGTCAGCTCGGCGCACAACTCCGTGGCCTCGCGAAGCGACAAGCTCGAGTCGCGTCCCCCACCGACGTTGAGCGTCGCGCCCGCCCAATGATCGGGGCGCGTCAGCTGATCGTCGATGAGATCGGTGAGGTCGTCCACGTGCATGAGATCTCGCACCTGCTTCCCACTCCCGCCAAAACCGATGTAGCGCAACGGACGGCGAAAGTAGTGCGCGAGCAGCCAGTACGTGAACACTCCTTGATCGACTTTCCCGAGCTGCCATGGACCTGCGATCACGCCGCAGCGGTTCACGACGGCGCGGAGGCCAAAGGCGTCGACGTACTCGGCGATCAAGAGCTCTGCCGCGAGCTTCGTTGCCCCGTACGGAGTGCGTGCACCATCGAGCGGGAACGCCTCGGCGATCCCGTCGGGCCCGATCCCAGCGGTTGCCTGCGTCGACGCGATCTCGAATCGGGAGTCGGTCTCGTCAAGTGCGATCGCCGACAAAGACCGCACCGGATAGACGCGACTCGTCGACAAGAAGACGAGCGCGGCATCGTGCCGCCGCGCAAGCGCGAGGCAGTTGTACGCGCCGATCAGGTTCGTCCGCACGAGATAGTCGAGGCCCTCGTCACCCAGGCCCGCGAGGACGGACGCCTCGGCGGAGCACTCCACCAGCGCGTCGATCTCCCCGACCGCTTCGAGATCGGCGGGCTCGCGAACATCACCGTGCACGAACGTGACGCCCTCGCGCCGTAGCCGCGCCGGCGAGAGCTCCGACCCGGCGCGACGGAGATTGTCGAACGCGACGATGGTCCAGTCGGCATGCCTTCGCGCGATGGAGACGGCGACGTTGGCGCCGACGAACCCGGCGCCGCCGGTGACGAGAACGCGCACCGGTCGATCGTAGTGCGTACCGGGTCGATCAGAGGCGGCGCCGGCCGCGCACATCGGCGCACCGGATTCTGACGGGAGGGCGGCGAAAGCCGCCCTCCCGTTGTGGCCGTCCGGCTAGCTCGGCCGGCCGTAGACCTCGATCTCGGTCATGTCCATGAACTGGCAGCCACCGAACCCATTGTCCTTGCCGGGGCCGCAGTGGGCCGCGACACCGGAGTCGTCGTTCGGGTCGCTGCCGCAGGTGGCCGCGTCATTGCAGGATCCGCTGGTGGCGTTCGGCACCTGCGGGTTCAGCATCGTCAACTTGACGAACTTGATCCCGGTCAGGTTCCCACCGACCGTCAGCGGGTTCAGCTTGTCGCGGTTGCCGGCGTACATCACACCGGTCGACGCCAGGCTCCACGTGGTGCCGTCCGTCGACACCTCGACCTTGAATCCACGCATCGACGAGCTGCCCGGATCGCCGCAACTGTGGTTCGGGTTGATCGAGATGCCGCTGATCGTGACCGCCGTCGGGAGCTCGAACACGAGCTCCTTCGGGGTGACGTTGCCGGTGGCGACGCCGTCGTCGCCGTCGGTGGTCGAGCCCCAGCCGATGCCGTCCGTCTGGTCGATCGCTCCCTCGGGCGGGCACGCGGGCGCGAAGTCCGGCCCGGTGAACGAGACGACGCTCGCTCCGCCGCCCAGCGACGCCCAGTCGCGCCTCAACTGCCAATCGAGCTGGTTGGCGTTGCCGTTGATCGTGACCGTCTTGACCAACCGGTCGTAGCCCGGGACCGCGACCCACGCGTCGGGATACGTGCCGACGAGGATCTTCTTCAGGTCGTACCGGCCCTTGCCGTCCGCCTGGCCGACGATGTCGTCGGAGAAGCCGGAGGCGTGGCCGCCGAAGACGATCGGCGCGCCCGCGAGCGGCAGGCCGGTCGCGTCGTCGGAGATCGTGCCCTTCAGCTTGCCGAACGTCTTCGCGGTCGGCGGCAGCTGGAAGTCCTCGACGGGCTTGGAGTCGTCGCCGTTGATCGCACCGGCGAAGAAGCCCATGCCGCGGTGCGCGAAGACGCCCCAGATCGTGTTGTGGTTCGCACCGCCGTTGTCGACGAGATCGGCCTGCAGGATCGCGTTCCGCTCATCGAGCATCGACGGGTTCGACGGCGACAGCTCCATCGCCCGCGTGACCAGGTTCTCGGTCGTCGCGGAGCCGAGCGCCGTGCGGAGATCCCAGAGCGTCTCGCCCCAGATCTCACCGTCGGCGTGCACCTCGACGCCCTGCGGGATGATGTGGCCGTAGTCGCCGTACGTGTAGCCGCCCGTGTGGGGGGTATTGCCACCGGTGCAGGCCGATGCGCCCGAGCCGACCGGGCAGTCCATCGGCTGCGTGCGGATCAGGTCCCGGCCTGTCCCGACGTACTCGCCGACACGCAGCTCCGCAGGTGCGGCGGTGTCGGTCAGCTGGCCGGTGTTGACCAGATAGTCCATCGCGTACCAGTCGCTCCACGCCTCGCCCATCGCGCCTGCCTGGATGCCGCCGAGCGTCGAGTTGCCGTCGGCATCCACGACAAGCCGGTTCGAGAGGCCGTGCGTGAACTCGTGGTAGACGACGTCGGCTTCGTCGCCCCCATTCCCCTGAATGAACGGATCGGCGCGCGGCGTGCCGCCGAAGAGCGGGTCGTCGGCGACCGGATCGTTGAACAGGTACATCTGCATCCGCGGCGAGGTGCCGTCGGGAGGCGTCGACATGTTCGCGTTGTCGGTGTGGAACGGATCCGGGAAGATCCCCGAGATCGTGCCCGCGCCGTCGTCCGGCTCCGCGTTCAGGGCATCGTTCCCGTCGAACGCACCGGCGGCGTCGGTGAAGCCGATCGGCGCCGCAGCCAGGTGGTCGTGGAAGTTGTTCGTGAAGAAGAACACCTGCACCGCGTTCTGCGCGCGGTTCACGCGCCACGAGCCGCGGGCGGTCTGCCCGGGGAGGGTCGCGGCGCCCGACGGGAACGAGCTGTCCCACGAGCACGGGAACAGTGCGCTGCAGTCGGAGTTGATCGTGTTGCCGAACGGCGGCGTTCCGAACGCCTGGAACGGATAGACGAAGTTGCCGGACGCGTCGCTCGGCGCGACTTCTTCCGTCGCGTCGGCTGTGTTGTTGTCGTTGACGTCCGAGTAGACGTGGACGTTCGGCCCCGTCAGGGTCGTCGCTCCCGAGGTGAGCCACGGCGAGAGGTTGACCGTCTGCTGAGTGCCGCCGACGGCTGCGCCCGGATAGTTCGTCCAGACCGATCCGTTGGCGTCGGAGCTGATCGTCTGCCGGTAGAGGAGCTTGCCGTTCGCGGCGTCGATCACGGTCTGCCACGCGTCGTTGCGTCCCCAGATGAGGGTCTGCCAGGCAAGCGTGAGCCCGTTCAGGTCGGCGAAGTAGACGAGGTGCGCCTGGTCCCCGTTCGAGAACGAGGTGGTCTGCGCGGCGTCGCCTTCGGTCTTCGCGGATACCGGTACGACGGCCTCCTGGACGCCTGCCCTGGAGGTCGAGACGGCTTGGCCCGCGGAGATCCCCGGCGTGACTGCGGGCGCGCCCGCGGCCGACGCGATCGGCGAGCCGAGGACGTTGATGATCCTGCCGTCCTTCGCGACGTTGACCTTCACGCCGTTGCCGAAGACGTTGAGCCCGTTCATCTGCTGCACGAAGCTCAGGTGGTGGGTCCCGTCGACCGACACGTAGTCGGTCCGCAAGTGCAGGGCGGCGAGCCCTGACGAGTCGAGACCGAACGCCGCCGCATGCGCGGTCACGTACGACGAGGCGATCGACGACGCCGAAGCCGAGCTTGTGCCGGTCAGGAAGCTCGATGTGCTTCCGGCAAAGCGCACGGTCTTCGTCAATGGATCGAGGTTGACGATGCCCTCTGCGTCGAGTGAGTCCTTGAGCGCGTCGGCAGCCGCCGACGGCGTTGCGCTCAGCGCGGCCGCGCGCTGCGCGAGTGCGAGTTGCGCCGCGGGGCTCTCACGGACGTCCGCGTGTGCGAACCGGTTGTGCAGCCCGTTGGCGTCGCCGGCGGCGGCTGACGCCACCACGGCAAGCGAGATCGTCATGGCGGTGACGGCCGCCCAGACGAGTCGTTTCATAGTCCCTCCCCCTCTCGAGTCACCTGCACGGGAGTCCACGTGCGCCGCGGAAGTGTTCAAAATCTGGATCCGACATGCGCCGATCGCCCGTACGTGAACTGAGAGCGATCGGTTTTCGGTTCAGAGACGGCCGATCGGCGGGCCGCAGTCGTTCGCGACTTCCCGCCAGAGCGCAACCCGGCCGCTGATGCCGCGCGCGATGATCGTGATCGAGTGACAGCCGCCGGCGATCGAGCCGTTCCACACGGCGGCGATTCGCCCGGTGGGGGTCGCTGCGACCGCCTTGCTCAGCTTTGTCTTCCCGGCGGTCACCGTGACCCGCACACGCTCACCCGGCGCGAACCCGCTGCCGTTCACTCGAACGGGGGACGTCTTGACGAGCCAGACGCGGGCCTTCAGGGCGGATGCAGACGGCGCTGCCGAAACGAGCGCCGCGAGGATGAGGAGAATCGCCAGACGCTTCATGGGCTCGAACCCCACTGATGATGCCCTGGGGCGGGGAGATCCAAACGGCTGGGCCGGGTCAGCCGTTCGGCCGATAGGCAGCGGGGTCCGGGTCGCCCACGATCAGATCGTGATCTTCGCCGGTCGCCAGTCTGCGCAGCCGCTTGCCAACTGCAGCGCCTGCGGGCGCGTCAGTGGGCCGTACTGGTGGCGCTGGCGCGCATACCGGCTCGACGATCCCGAGTTCGGCGACCTGCCACGCGTCGCGATCTACTGCCAGAGCTGTGCGGATCGCAAGTTCGGCCCCCCGCGCCGCCGGCCGCTGGTCGAGCGCCGGAAGGAACCGCGCCCGCAAACGACAGAGTGAGTCGCCCCGGGTTGCCCGCCGCTGAGTAGGGCAGCAAGCTGACGAAAGCGTGGTCCACGAGGAACGTGGAGTTCACGAATGGGCCGTGGAGGGATCGAACCTCCGACCTTGGGATTAAGAGTCCCCTGCTCTACCAGCTGAGCTAACGGCCCGAGCGACGGCCTATCGTAGCGTCGATGCGCGTTCTTTCCGTGGTCGGGAACCGGCCGCAGTTCATCAAGTCGGCGCCGCTCACAATCGCGCTCCGCAACGCCGGAATCGAGGAGACGGTGGTGCATACCGGGCAGCACTGGGACCCCGAGATGTCGCAGATCTTCTTCGACGAGCTCGGCATCCCCGAGCCGGCCCACCGGCTCGACCTCCGCACCGCCGACGCGGCTGCGATGGAGGCCGCGACCGCCGCGATCGTGCAGGCCGAACGGCCCGACTGGGTGCTCGTCTTCGGCGACACGAACTCGACGGTCGCCGGCGCGCGCGCCGCAGTCGACGTGCCCGTCGCGCATGTCGAAGCCGGCCTGCGGAGCTTCGACCTCTCGATGCCGGAAGAGCGGAACCGGATCGAAGTCGATCGGCTCGCGGCGCTTCTCTTCTGCCCCGACGAGCGGTCGGCTGCGCAGCTCGCGTCCGAAGGCGTCGAGGGCAGGGTCGATGTCGTCGGCGACGTGATGGCGGACGCGACACGGATCTTCACGCCGATCGCGCGCAAGCTCACCGGCGCGCGCGACGGCGCCTACACCGCGCTGACGATCCACCGGCAGGCGAACACGGAGCCCGACCGCCTGCGCAAGATCGCCGCGGCCCTCGCGGACGCCGGCCGGCGATTCGTCTTTCCCATGCATCCGCGAACGCGGCTCGCGCTCGAGGCAAACGGCATCGCACTGCCCCCGAACGTCGAAACGAGCGAGCCGCTCGGCTACCTGGAGATGCTCGCGCTCGTCGGGGGCGCAGAGCTCGTCGTCACCGACTCCGGCGGCCTCCAAAAGGAGGCGTACTGGCTGCACGTGCCGTGCGTCACGCTCCGCCCGAACACCGAGTGGGTGGACACCGTCGCTGCAGGTGCAAACACCCTGACGGAGCCGGAAGGGCTCGCAGCAACGCTCGACGCAGCTCGATTCCCCGAGGACGCGCCGCCGCTCTACGGCGATGGGCACGCCGCTGAGCGCATCGCGGCAGCCCTGTACTCTTGAGCGCGCTTTGAGCGCCACCCCCCTCTACGACGTCGCCGTCATCGGCGCGGGGTACGTCGGTGTGCCGCTCGCGGCCACGTTCGGCGAAGCAGGACAGCGCGTCCTGCTGATCGACGTCCAGACGGACGTCGTCGACGCGCTGAACCGCGGCGAGAGCCACATCGAGGACGTCAGCAACGAGCGGCTCGAGAAGCTCGTCAAAGGCGGGAGCATCGTCGCCTCGACCGACTACGAGCTCGTCAGGCAGGCGCGCGCCGTCTTGATCGCGCTGCCGACGCCGCTCTCACGCCAGCGTGAGCCGGACCTCTCGTACATCGAGCGCGCCGCGGCGAGCCTCGCGCCGGTGCTGCAGCGCGGCCAGATCGTCGTGCTCGAGTCGACCACCTGGCCCGGCACGACACGCGAGATCCTCCAGCCGATCCTCGAAGAGGGCTCCGGGCTGAAGGCCGGTGAGGACTTCCACCTCGCGATGTCGCCCGAGCGCGTCGATCCGGGCCGCGACGACTGGACGACGAAGACGACCCCCAAGGTCGTCGGCGGCATCGACCCTGCATCGACCAAAGCCGCGGCCGAGGTGTACCGCGCCGCGATCGACACGGTGCACGAAGTCTCGACACCCGATGCGGCCGAGCTGACGAAGCTGCTCGAGAACATCTACCGCGCCGTCAACATCGCGCTCGTCAACGAGCTCGCGCAGCTGTGCGATCGGATGGAGATCGACGTCTGGGAAGTGGTCGAAGCGGCTGCGACGAAGCCGTTCGGTTTCGCGTCGTTCAAGCCCGGGCCTGGGCTCGGCGGACACTGCATCCCGATCGACCCCTTCTACCTCACGTGGAAAGCGCGCGAGTACGACTTCTCGACCCGCTTCATCGAGCTCGCCGGCGAGGTCAACAACAACATGCCGTACTTCTGCCGGTCGATGATCTCGCAGGCTCTCAACCACGGAGCACGCAAGTCGGTCTCGGGCGCGAAGATCCTGATCCTCGGCGTCGCCTACAAGCCCGACATCGGCGACCACCGTGAGACACCGGCCGAGAAGCTGATCGACCTGCTGCAGACCGCGGGCGCGGACGTCGCCTACCACGACCCGTTCGTGCCGGATTTCCACGGCATGACGTCGTCGCCGCTCGAGCCCGAGAAGTACGACTGCATCGCGATTGTGACCAACCACTCCTCGATCGACTACGCCGACCTCGTACAGCGCGGCAAGGTGATCGTCGACTTCCGCAACGCCACGAAGGGGCACGAGGTCGACGGCAAGGTCTGGAAGCTTTGACCACGATTGGCGTCGTCGGCCTCAACTACTGGGGGCCGAACCTCGTCCGCAACTTCGACGGGCTCGCCGAGCTCACCTGGCTCTGCGACCTCGATGACACGCACCTACAGCCGCTCGCGGAACGGTATCCGCACGCACGAGCGACGAACGCGATCGAAGACATCCTCGCGGACGACGCCCTCGACGCCGTCGTGATCGCGACGCCGGTGCCGACGCACTACGCGCTCGCCAAGCAGGCACTCGAAGCCGGCAAGCACGTCTTCGTCGAGAAGCCGCCGGCGATGCGCGCCGTCGAGATGGACGAGCTCGTCCAGATCGCCGCGGATCGCGACCGCGTGCTGATGCCCGGCCACCTGCTCCTCTACCACCCTGCCGTCCTGAAGCTGAAGGAGCTTGTCGCGTCGGGCGAGCTCGGCGACGTGCTCTGCGTCTACGGCAACCGCGTGAATCTCGGGATCGTCCGCTCGAACGAGAACGCCCTGTGGTCGCTCGGCGTGCACGACCTCTCGGTGATCCTCTACCTGCTCGACGAGGATCCCGATCTCGCCACCGCGCAGGGCAGCTGGTCGATCCACGAAGGCGTCGAGGACGTCGTCTTCTGCTTCCTCCGCTTCCCGAGCGGGAAGATCGCGCACATGCACCTTTCGTGGCTCGACCCGCACAAGATGCGGAAGATGACCGTCGTCGGCCGCGAGAAGATGGCGGTCTTCGACGACATGGAGCCGGACCGGAAGGTGACGGTCTACGAGAAGAAGGCGGAGAGCTCGGGCGCGATCGCCTCCGGCGACATCCACATCCCGAAGATCGCGACCACGGAGCCGCTTCGGCTCGAGTGCGAGTACTTCCTCGAGCTGATCGACGGCAAGCACGACCGGGACAAGGTGGCGCGTGACGGCGGCCGGGTCGTGCGCGCGCTCGAGATGCTCACCAATTCGCTTGATGCCTGAGATCCATCCGACGGCGATCGTCTACGAGGGCACGGTGCTCGGCGAGGGCGTGCGCGTGCTCGAGCACGCCGTCGTCGGCAAGCAACCCTCGCTGGGCGCGAGGTCGACTGCAAAGCGCGAGCCGTTGCCGCCGACGGTGATCGGCGACGGGACGGTCGTGTCCACCGGTGCGATCGTGTTCGCCGGTTCCCAGATCGGGGCTCGGTGCATCGTCGGCGACCAGGCGTGCATCCGCGAGCGCGTGACGATGGCCGACGACTGCATCCTCGGCCGTGGCTCATTGATCGAGAACGACACCACCGTCGGTGCAGGCACACGGATCCAGGCCGACGCCTACGTGACCGCGTACTCGACGCTCGAGGAGGACGTGTTCATCGCGCCGTGTGTCGTCACCACGAACGACAACTTCATGGGTCGCACCGAGAAGCGCAAGGAGCTGATGAAGGGGCCGACGATCCGCCGTGGCGCCCGCATCGGCGGCGGCGCGATCCTCTGCCCGGGCATCGAGATCGGCGAGGAGGCGTTCGTCGGCGCCGGGGCCGTCGTCACGAAAGACGTGCCGCCGCGTGTCATCGTCGTCGGCTCTCCGGCGCATGTCTTGCGCGACGTCGATCCCGCCGAGCTCAGGGAGAACGGCGGATAGTCGCGAGCGCGAGGTGGTACTGCACCGGCTCGGGGGTGCGCGACACCACCTTCGCCGACAAGTAGTAGACGCCTCGGGCGCGGACGCGGAATGAGAGCCGCACCTGGCGGCCGATCTGATGTGAGTCGGCGAGGAGCACCGACTGCAGGTCGAGACCGTCCACATGCTCGGTGCCGGGCGCCCAGAGCTGCAGCCGGACCTTCGCCGTCGTCCCGGGCGTCAGACGCGCGAACAGCCGCTGGCCGGCGAACAGCCGCAGGCGGTAGACGTCCACGTTGTCGTCCCAGTAGTCGAGGGACGCGTCGACCGCGTGCTGGGTCGCGGGCAGCGTGTGCGCCCAGACGCCGGCGTCGTCGTTGGGCTCGTACCGATCTGGTCGCGGCAGCGGCGAGGTGAGGCGCGCGAGCGCGCTTGCGACGTCGAGCGTCCCCCACCCCGTCAGTGCATCGCGTCCGCTCGCGCACGCGCCGCAACCGGAGATCGTCGACGAGTCGTCGGCGCTTCGCTCGATGATGTACCCGACCTGGTCGGGCGTCAGAGCAGGATCGGCGCCGAGGAGAAGCGCGGCTGCGGCGCTCACCTGCGGCGCCGCGAACGACGTGCCGATCGCGTTGCGGAGCTCGAACGGGCCGCAGTCCGAATAGGCATCGGTGCAACCCGAGTCATCGGCGACGAGGTTCGACGGAATCGTCGAGAACATGTCATCGCCCGGTGCGGCGACGTCGACGTACACCGCGTCGCGGTTCGAGTAATCCGGAACGGAGCCGTCGCGCCGCACCGCAGCCACGCCGATCACATGCGGGAGTGCGGCGGGATACGAGGCGTAGCGCCAGGGCGTCGACGGTGACTGTGTCCCGTTCCCGACGGCCGCGACGACGACGACCCCTTTCGAGTACGCGTATTCCACGGCTGCGCGCTCGAGCGGCGAGTACGTGTCGAGAGACGGGTTGAGCGGATCGCGGACGCCGCCGAGGCTGAGGTTGATGACGCGCGCGCCCTGGTCGACGGCCCAGCGGATTCCCGCCACTTCTGCAGGGAGCGAGACCTCACCGTCGGCGGCGACGACCTTCGCGACGATCAGTCGCGCGTTGAATGCGAGGCCGGCCATGCCGATCCCGTTCACGGGATTGGCAGCGATCTCACCGGCGACGAACGTGCCGTGTCCCTGCTCGTCGTGGTACGGCGAGCCGCCGACGAACGACTTCGCCGCAACCACGCGGCCGGCGAGATCGGGATGCGACCCATCGATGCCGGAGTCGATGATCGCGACCTTGATCGGCGCGAGACTCGGCATGCTCGACCAGAACGACCACGCCTGGTCCTGATCGAGGTACCACTCCTTCGCCGCGTCGGGCTCCGTGTTCGCGAACGCGGCGGCGACCGCCGGAGCCGCGAGCGCCGCGAGCGCCGCGAGGAGCGCGAGCTTTCTCACTGCACGGTGAACGGCGCCGAAAGGCCGGCGACGACACCGTGGCCGGGCGCCGCGCGGACGCGGTAGGTGCCGGCGGCAAGCTGGGCCGTGAACGTCCAGGCCGACGACGTGTCGGCGGTCGTCGACTCGAGTGTCGTCCACGTTCCGTCGTCCTGCTTCTGCTGCAACTGAACAGGCGCGCCAGGTGCAATTGGGCGAAGCGTTCCCTGAACGCCTTGCGGGGTCACAACAGGCGACACGCGCGCCGCGACGGCGATCTTCGCGAGACACGCGCGAGCGTCACCCCAGGCGAGCCGGTACTGCGTCGCGACCTGCGGCCTGACGATGAGCGCAAACGTCCCGTCAGGGTCGACCGGCAGCGGCCCGGTGTCGGCCCATCCGCCTCCTGCGGACCTCGCCTCGAGCGACAGTCCGGTCGCGCCCCGGACGACGCCGCGCAGCGAGAGGGCCCCGCCGTAGGTGATCGTGCGCGCGGCCGGGGAGAGCTGCAGCAGCGCAGGCGTGAACCACGTCGATCGAAGCCCGAGTGCGTTTCGGACCTGGTTTCCGGTCACCGTCACCTGTGTGTCATCGGCCGACGACGCGACGAAGCTCTTCACGCGCCCGGACGCGCCGGTCACGATCGACATGCCCGCGATCGGCTCGGACAGCTTCAGCTGCTTCGCCACCGCCTTCGCGTCGTAGAGCACGGGCCCCCAGTCGTGATAGGGCGAGAGCGTGTCATACGGGTCCGCCACCGAGACGAGGTACGGCACGTCGACTCCGGTCGCTTCGAGCGCCGACACGGTGCGCCCGCCGGAGGTCGAGAAGAACAGCGCGTTCGCGACCTTGCCGTTGTAGAGCACGACCTGCCCCTTCGTTGCGTCGACCGCAGCACTCGCGGCGTTCGACTCGGCAGCGATCCCGCCGTACACCTGGCTGCGCGCATCGCCGTAGAGGTCGTACGAACGGCCCTTCGTCAGGTTCGCAAGCGCGTACGAGCGTGCCGCGACCGCTTGGGCCTCGAGCGCGGCGGCCGGCCACTTCGACGGCATCTCGGACGGGACGACACCCTTCAGATACTGCTCGAGGCCGACCGCGTCGATCACGTCGACCAGCTTCCCGTCGAGCGTCACCGTGAGCTTGCCGCGGTACACGCTGCCGGCGACGGACACCGGCTCCGTCGCGATGAGCTTCAACGGCGGCACGAGTGCGGTGCCGCCGACCGTGAACGTCGAATCGAGGGTGAGCGCACCGGCGTCCAGAGCCGTCTTCCCCCCCGCCGCGTCGACGATCGTCCACGGCGTCGTCGAGGTGAGCGTCACTTTCTGCCTCGACGCGACGAGCACCTTCACCGTTGTGACCCGCGACTGACCCAGCGTCGTCCCCGGGTAGTAGTGGCCGAGGATCTTGTCGTACGCGAGACCGTGCAGCGCGTAGCCGTACGCACCCCATTGAGCGAGGCCGAGCCCGTGACCCCAGCCGTGCCCGGTGAAAGCCACGACCGATGGAGCGGTGCTCACACCCGAGGCCGGGGGCGGCGGCGTGACCGGCGTCGTCGTGGTCGTGCTCGAGGTCGTGGCGGCCGCGTCGGAACCGGGCGCGAGCAGCGCGGCAGCGGCTCCGCTGCCCAGGAGCAACGCAGCCGCGCAGGCCAGAAGGGCGAGCCGACCCACGCGGCTCACGGTAGCCGAGGCGTCACCGAGCCTCGGAAAGGCTTTACCGAACGTTTCCATAGGGCGGGCCGCGGCTACACCATGCTTTCGTTGCCCGTCTAGGCATGCCTCCCAC
>Ga0070681_10003369_pt1 | contig 14944 bp, 14 predicted proteins | sample KBSC83BmetaG_FD_65650 | JGI IMG/M metagenome (GOLD analysis project Ga0070681, IMG submission 65650) | Corn rhizosphere microbial communities from Kellogg Biological Station, Michigan, USA - KBS C8-3B metaG | ecosystem: Host-associated > Plants > Roots > Rhizosphere | place: USA: Michigan...
AACTTGGGAAAGGGAAGCGCGTGTCTAGAACGGCGGATAGATCGAGAACTGCCAGACACCCCGATGCCCGGTGGCTTCCGTGGGAATCACGTAGCTCCATCCCAGGATCGCGTAGTTGAACATGTTCACCCGGAGGCTCACGCCGTGGCTCGTGAGCAAGCCGCGCACGTTGGTCGGGTCGGTGACGCGCACGCGATGCAGCACGACGTCCTGGCCGCTGAACCAGGCCGTACCGACGTCGTAGAAGAACGCGCCCTCGATCGGCGGGATCGGGATCACGCCGGCGATCGTACCGCCCCGCACGATTGGGAAGCGGAGCTCGGCGCTCGCCATGGCGAGGCTGCTGCCGAGGAGGGGGGAGCAGCGGTAGAGCGCGGCCGTCGTCGTGCTGGGGCAGCTGCTTTGGGACGCCGAGAACGTCGCGCCGTCGTAGCCGCGCATCTCGTCGGAGTACGCGATGTACTTGCGCAGCGAGTCGGCGTCGCGGCCCGTGGACACGTTGGCCATGACGCGCGTGGCGACGGTCAGATAGCTGAACAGGATCGGGTCGTAGCGCCGGTAGTCGGCCAGGTATTCGGTCCACTTGAGGCTGCCCACAGCGGGCTGCACCTGAAAGCGGTAGCGGCGGCCATAAATCGGCGACGTGAATCCCCACAGCACGTTGTCGGACACGTACGCCAGGAGCGGCTGCGCGTAGTTGACAGTGCGCGCATTCTGGTCCCGCTCGCCGAACGGATCGATCTGTGTGTACGACGAGTCCAGCTGCCTCGTAAACACGAGGTCGCTGCGCTGGAGGTTCGTTAGGCGCATGCCCAACTCGATGCGCGTGAAGCGATCGAGCGGATAGATGCCGACGCCGTACGTCTGGCGCACCATGTAGCGCGTGATGATTTGCGTTTCGAAGAACCCCTGCGCGTTGCTCTGCAGGCCGTACCCGTTGGCGAAGTAGTATGGCTGTTGATAGATGCCGGTCGAATACTGGAAGCGCTGGCCGAGGTTCGTGTAGCCCGCGAACACCTGGGCGTCGGATACGCGGCCGTTCACGGCGCCGGCGAACGCGAGCTGGTTGTCGCCGGTCATGTCGCTGAGGATGACGGCCGTGCCGCCGTACACGCCGTTCCCGAATTCGTCGGCGCCGTAGCCGACGGATGGGCGGGCGACGTAGTCGGGCGCGAACCGCACGTGGTACTTGTAGCGCTTGAACGTCGTGCTGTCGGGCAGCGTGAGATCGGCGCTGTCGAGCAGCGCTTCCACCGTCACCGGCGGGCGCGTGTGCGCGACGGTATCGCCGGCGAGGTCGTTGCCCGGCGCCGGCACGGCGCGCGACGCCTCCGACGGCGCGAGGTCGACTCCGTTAGGCACGAGGTCGCCGGGCGATGGACTCGCGCGCTCCACGGACGCCGCGACCGCGCGGCCACCGCTGCCGCTGCCTCCACTGCGGTTGCGCTGCGCCACCGTCTGCGCCGCCGGCCCCTCGGGCCGCGCGATCAGCGCGCGCGGATGGTCCACCGACCAGATCGAGTAGTTGCCATCGTCGTAATAGGTGTATACGAGACGGTCGGTCCCGCGCGCCCACGAGATGGCGGGACTGACTTCTGTAATGGCCGAGACGCCGCCCACCACGTGCGTGAGCTGGTGCTCCTCGCCGCTCGCGAGGTCGGCGAGGAACAGATTCTCGATGCCGGTGCGGTTGCTCACGAAGGCAATCGACTGCCCGTCGGGCGCCCACATCGGGTTGATGTTGAGGCCGCTCTGCCCTGGCAGCACGTCGATCGACGCGTCGCGCAGGTGGTAGAGCGCGATGCGCATCTTCGGGAACCGCAGTTGGGCGAGATCGGCGCCGTCGCCGCGGTCGGTCGCGAACGCGATGGTCGAGCCGTCGGGCGACCACTGCGGCTGCAAATCGCCGTAGCGGTCGCTGGTCAGTTGCCGGAGGCCTGTGCCGTCGGCGTTGATCGTGTACAGATCGGTGATGCCGCCGTGGTCGCCCGAGAACACGATGTGCTTGGCATCGGGCGACCAGCTCGGGCTCGTGATCCCGTCGAGCGGCAGATGAATCTGCGCGATCCGCTTGCGCGTGGCGACGTCCAGGATGTACAGCTCTTCCTTGCCTTCGCCTAACGCAGTGAATGCGAGCCGCTTGCTGTCGGGCGAGAACGCGCTCTGCGAGTAGAGGATCTGCAGCTCTTCGAAGTTCGGATCGAACGTGCTCTTCACGAGCCGCGCGATGCGCTTGCCCGTGCGGGCATCGGCCAGCCACAGGTCGATGAACACCTGGCCGCGAATGAAGCTGCCGTTGGACAGGAATACGATGTAGTGGCCGTCCGGCGAGAGCGCCGGCGCGAGGAAGATCTGTCCGCCGCTCCGCCGCTCGGTGAGCAACGGCTGGGAGAACGTGCGCGGCCGCTCGAGTCGCGCCACCGGCGGCAGATAGCGCTCGCGCATCGCGGAGCGCCACTCGTTGCCGAGGTCGTCCAGCGACATGCCCGTTTCGCGGGAGAACGCCGCCGGCACGCCTAACGATGCAGCGTCGCTCAAGATCGCGCCGATCACGTCGTCGCCCCACCGCTGTCCGACGTACGCCCAGAACGACTCGCCGTAGCGATACGGGAAGTACAGGTCGGGGCGCTCCGTCATCAACCGCATCGACGGCAGATTGTCGTTGAGCGCCGCGTCGCGGATGATGGTCGCCGTGTGCGGATCATCCGGGCCGATCGACAAATACTCGGCCATGCCTTCCATGAACCACAGCGGCGGATCCACTGCCGTCAGCGCCGGCAGTGCCGCGCCCGCGCCGTGCCCGTGCTGGAAGATGTCGAACTGGAACTCGTGCACCATCTCGTGCGTGAGCACGTGCTCGAACGACCGGTAGTCGCCCGTAAACGGCAGCAGCATCCGGTCGCGCAGCGGCTCGGTGACGCCGCCGGTGCCTTCGCCTAAATCTCCAGTGACGTTGTTCTGGCCGAAGTCCGACCGCGAGGCGAACACCATGATCGGCTTCTTCTCGCGGAACTCGTGTGACAACACGCGCGACAACCGCGCATACGCCCGCTCGGCCAATCGGGCGGCGTCCATCGCCGCCTCGCGCTCGTCGGGATAATAGTGGATGAGAAAGTGATCGGTCTCGATCACCTGCCAGTCGAAGTTCCGATACTGGACCTGATTCTGTCCGAAGTAATCCTGGGCGTGCAGCGCGGCCGGGCCGGTCGCGATCACTGCCGCGACATAGAGAGCGCGACGTGCCCAGGTGGACGTCACATGCCCGCCCGCAATCCCTCGATCGGGATCGTCGCCGCATCACCCCACAATCGTTCCAGCTGATAAAATGACCGAAGCGTGGGGTGGAACACGTGAACCACGAAATCGATGTAGTCGAGCAACACCCAACGTCCCTGGGGCAGCCCTTCGACGTGGTGCGCTCTCACGCCTTCTTTCTTGAGTTCCTCCAGCACGTGCTCCGCGATCGCGCGCACGTGCGTGTCGGATGAACCGCTCGCGATCACGAAATAGTCCGTGGCATCGGAGACGCGCGCGAGGTCGAGCATCACGACATCGTTGGCTTTGAGGTCCGAGCAGAGGTGGGCGGCTCGGCGCGCCTGCGTGAGCGAATCGGATTGCGATTGTGGCAACGGCTGCGACATGCTGTGCTCGATCAAACCAGGGCTGAGTGTGGTGACGTCGGCGCCGCGGTCCAATGCGACGGGATGTTCCAACGTAATGCATAACCCTCCGCCTGCCGCGCAATCCACCTCGCGCGTATCGCGGACGGTCCAGCCCTCGGCGCTGCGAGATCGGGTAGCACGAAACAATGCGTCGCTCCGGCGTGGTCGACCAGACTCGGTCGCCTGCGTGCACCGTACGCAACGAGCGTGCTCGCTACCCAAGCGCTCAGTTTCGTTCCGGTCAGCGCGCGACGCGCCGTCATGCGCGCGCGAACGAAACAGCCGCCTCGAGGTCGCGACCCCGAGGCGGCTGTCAGAAAACGGTACGAATCGGCGCGCTACTGCTTGATCACCCACACCTTGATGTCGGGCTTCACCTCGGCGTGGAGGCGGATCGGCACGCGATACACGCCCAACGACTTGATCGGCTCGTGCAGCTCGATCTGTCGCTTCTCGATTTCCGGGAAACCCTGCGCGTGGAGCTGCTGGGCGATGTCGGCCGCGGTCACCGAGCCGAACAGCTTCTCTTCATCGCCGACGCGGGCGGAGAAGGTGAGCGACACCTGCTGCAGACGGTCCGCGACGGTCTGCGCGGCGTCGCGGCGGGCGTTCTCGGCCGCGTCGAGACGCGCGCGCTCCGCAGCGATGCGCTTGCGGTTGCCGGTCGTGGCCTCGTAAGCCAGCCCGCGCGGAATGAGATAATTGCGCGCGTAGCCGTTGGACACTTTCACGATGTCGCCCGGCTTGCCCACGTTTTCGATGGCGTTGCGAAGAATGACTTCCATGTCGTGCTCCAGTCGGGCGAAAGGGTAACGTTAGGCGAAGACGAGACAGACTCAGGCGCGGTCGCTGCCGCCGGTGAGCGAATGCTTGAGGCGGCGGCGCCAGTCGATCCAGGTGTCACTCACGCCGAGCCCAACTGCCCACGGCACGGTGACGAGCGACAACGGAAACGCCGCGACCGCCACTGCCACGCTGGTGACCGCCACGCGCCGTGAGATGAACCACGCGTAGATGCCGTAGCCGCGCAGCGCGTACAGCGTTCCGAAAAAGATGAGGACGCTCGTACCGATCGCCGCCAGCGCGTCGCGCGACGGCACGAGGATCAAGGCAATGCCGGCGACCAGAGCCCAGACCAGCTGGTCGCCGAATGTGAACAGCTTGAGCGGTGCGAGCGGCGCGCCGATGCGAACGCGGCTCAAGCGGTGAAACAGCGCCCACGCGAGTGCGAGCGCCGCGAGCGCCTCGAGGGCGAGCGCCGCCGGGTAGATCGGCGCTGCATACTGGGACAGCGTGTCCTGCACCTGAGCCTGTCGCGTGGCGACCTCGCGTGCCATCCCCGACAGGTTCGGGAACGACTCGGCCACCTGGGACGCGTCCTTCTCCATTTCATCCACTGCCGCGCTGTTGCGGGCGGCGAACTGCCCGGCGAAAACGCGTTCGGCGCTGCCGGGGTCGAGGCGGCCCACGCCGATCACGCCTAACGACAGGACGATCGCGAGGCCGAGTCCCATGAGCGCGCGGGTGATGAACGGCTGCCCGCGTCCGACGAGGCACACCACGCCGAAGGCGGCCGCGACGATCACGCCCCACCCGCGCGCCAGCGCGTAGTACGCGTCATCGACGCCGGCGGGCGGCGGCAAGACGAGGATCGCCGCGGCGAGCGTCGACCAGATGAGCGCGAGCCACAGCGAACCACCGGCCCACCATCCCACCACGCAGCACGCGGCGAGCGCGGGCACGAGCAGTACCAGCGTGTCGACCACGGGCAACGTGGATGGTCCGCCCGGGATGTGCGGAATCAACAGCAACGCCGCGAGAGCGAGGATGACGCGGATCCATCCCCGCTCGCGCGGCGCCGGGGTGGTGCCGTTAGGCATCCGTCAGCCCTGGTGTCCCCGGATATAGGGGATCAGGGCCAGGTACCGCGCGCGCTTGATCGACACCGCCAGTTGGCGCTGGTGGCGTGCGCACACGCCGCTCAGGCGGCTGGGCAAAATCTTGCCGGTATCGGTGAGGAAGCGGCCTAACGTGCGGTCATCCTTGTAATCGATGAAGCGCACGCGGGACTCGCAGAACGGGCAGCTTTTCTGTGGGCGTCGCATGGGTCAGTCCTCGTCGTCGTCGTCATCGGCGCTGCGGGGCGGGCGGCCCGCGGCCATTTCTTCTTCGCTCATGGGCGGCGCGCCGACTTCGTGCTCGTGCAGGGCGACGAGGTAGCGGACCACGCCTTCGTCGAGCTTGAGCGCGCGCTCATACTCCGGGAGCACGGTGGGCTCGGCTTCGAAGCGGGCGATGGCGTAGTAGCCGTTGTCGCGCGGACCGATGGAGTAGGCGAGCTGGCGCCGGCCCCAATGGTCGACGTTGAGCGTGTCGCCGGCGCCGAGCATGGCGTGGAACCGGCCGAGTTTCTCTTGGATGGCGGCGTCTTCGAGCGTAGAGTCGAAGATGTACACCGCCTCGTAGCGGCGAGGCATTCTGGTGCTTCCTCCCTGTGGTCTTGGTCGCCTCCGCTCTTTGGGCGGAGGAGGGCTATGTGAGAGTAGTAAAGTAAACGAATACGCCCATACGGGGGAAGCGGCGCCTGCCGCCGCCTTGGGGAAGCGCTTCCCGTCAGACGTTGAATCGGAACAGCATCACATCCCCGTCCGCCACCACGTACTCCTTTCCCTCGCTGCGCACCACGCCCTTCTCGCGCGCGGCTTTCCATCCGCGGTTGGCGACGAACTCATCGAACGACACCGTCTCGGCGCGAATGAATCCGCGCTCGAAGTCCGTGTGGATCACGCCGGCGGCTTTGGGTGCCGTGTCGCCCTGATGAATAGTCCAGGCGCGCACCTCGGGCTCGCCCGCTGTGAAGTAGGTCTCGAGTCCCAAGAGCGCGTAGCCGGCGCGGATGAGCCGAGCGAGGCCGGCGGACTCGACGCCTAACGACGACAGGAACTCCGCCCGATCCTCGGGCGGCAGGTCCGCGAGCTCGGCCTCGATCTTGGCGGAGAAGGGGACGATCCCGGCGTGCTCGCCGCTCGAGCGCACGGCCTCGCGCAGCGCGCGGAGGTGCGGACCCTCGGCGCCCGTGAGCTCGGTGTCGCTCACGTTGGCGGCGTAGAGCACGGGCTTGATGGTGAGCAGCGACAGCGGCTTGAGCACCGCGCGCGACGCGGCATCCAGGCGCAGCTGCCACAGCCCCTTGCCTTCGCCTAACGCAGCATACGCGGCGTCGAGCACCGGGAGCTCGGCCAGCGCATCCTTGTCCGCCGCTTTCGCCGCGCGGCGCACGCGGTCGAGCCGGTTCTCCACCGTAGCCAGGTCGGCGAGCGCCAGTTCCAGCTCGATCACGTCGCGGTCGCGCACCGGGTCCACCGAGCCCATCACGTGCAGCACGTCGGGGTCGTCGAAGCAGCGCACCACGTGCACGATGGCGTCGGTCTCGCGGATGTTGGCGAGAAACTTGTTGCCCAATCCCTCTCCGCTCGACGCGCCCTTCACCAGGCCCGCGACGTCCACGAACTGCACCACCGCAGGGACCACCTTCTTGGGCTGGACGATTTCGGCCAGCGTCGTCAGGCGCTGGTCGGGCACTTCGACGATGCCGACGTTCGGCTCGACAGTGCAGAACGGGTAGTTGGCCGCGTCCGCCTTGGCGGCGGTGAGCGCGTTGAACAGCGTGGACTTGCCGACGTTAGGAAGACCGACGATGGCGAGCGAGAGCATGCAGCGTTGAACGTGTCGATGTGAAAAAGAACTAGGCCGTGGCGTCCGCGTTGAAGCGGTTCTGAGCGGCGGCAATCCCGTCGTGCACCCACGTCTCGATGGCGGCGGTCAGCTGCGGATACAGCGATACCACGACGTCGCGGTCCGCCGAGCCGAATGGCGACAACACGAAATCCGCGAGCTCGCCGATCGGCCGGTCGGGATCGACGGGCCTCACACCAACGCGCAGGCGAGCGTACTCGCGGCCGCCGATCTCGAGCTCGATGCTCTTGAGCCCGTTGTGCCCGCCCGCGCTGCCTTGGGCGCGCAGGCGAATGCGCCCAACGGAAAGCGCCACGTCATCCACCACGACGAGCAGGTCGGTGGCCGGGTCGAACGTGGGGCGCCTGAGGTACGGCACCAGCGCGGCTCCGCTCAAGTTCATGAACGTGAGCGGCTTCAGGAGCCGCACGTGCGCCGCGCCTAACCGGCCGGAGACGACGAGCGCCTGCCCGTCCTCGCGCCAGGCCCCGAGATGCCAAACGTCGGCCAGGTGGTCCACCACCCACCAGCCGACGTTGTGGCGTGTCCGTTCGTAGGCGCGCCCGGGATTCCCCAGGCCGACGATCAGCTTCATGCGCCGGACCCTCGATCAGCAGGCGGCGCCGGCCGCGCCGGCCACGATCACTTCTCCTCTTCGGCGCCCTCTTCGTCCTCGCCCTTCGGCTTCCGGATGAGCTCGGGCTCGGCCGGCACTTCGGTCTCGGCGCCGGCTTCCGGTGCGGCCGGCTCTTCCTCGACGTGCGGCGGCGAGACGACGCACACCGTGGCCCCGGCGTCCACCAGCACCTCGATGCCTTCCGGCACTTTGAGGTCGGACACGTGCAGCGAGTCGTTGATGCCTAACGCAGAGACGTCCACCTCGATGTGGGTCGGCATGTGCGCCGGATCCACCTCGATGCTGATCTCGCGCAGGATCTGGTCGAGGATGCCGCCCGAGTCGCGCACGCCCGCCGGCGTGCCCACGAGCACGATCGGCAGGTCGACCGCCACTTTCTCGCCGGCCACCAGCTCGAGGAAGTCGATGTGCAGCACCTCGCGCTTGAACGGATGGCGCTGGATCTCGCGGATGAGCGTCCGCGACATCGTGCCGTCGATCGTGAGCTCCACCACCGTGGTCTCGGCCGCGATGCGATCGAGCAGGCGATCCAGGTCGCGGCCGCTCATCGAGAGTGCGAGCGGTTCGCGGTTGTGTCCGTAAATGACGCCGGGGATCAATTGCGCCGCACGAAGCTTTCGCGCCGCGCCCTTGCCGGTGTCGGTGCGCTTGGAGGCCGAGAGGGTTGCCGTCATATGCGTATCACTCGTGACTGGTTGCCTGGCGTCACTCGAACAACGAGCTCACCGATTCATCCGAATGCGTGTACCGAATGGCCTTCGCCAACAATTCGCCCACCGACAGCACCTTGAGCTGTCCGAAGCGCCGCGCCTGCGGAATCGCGATCGTGTCCGTCACGGTCACTTCGGCAATCGGCGCCGCCGTTAGGCGTTCGACGGCAGGTCCCGAGAGCAGCGCGTGCGTCGCGCAAACGTAAATGTCCTTGGCGCCAAGTGACTTGAGCGCGCGCGCCGCCTCGGTGACCGTGCCTGCCGTATCGATCATGTCGTCGGGAACGAGACAATCCCGGCCCTCCACTTCACCCACCACGTTCAAGACTTCGGCGACGTTGGCCGTTGGGCGGCGCTTGTCGATGATCGCGAACGTCCCGTTGAGCCGCTTCGCGAATCCCCGCGCCATTTTCGCCGAGCCGACATCCGGCGCCACCACGACCAGGTCGCGCAACTGCTTCTTGCGATAGTGCGACACGAACACCGGCGCGGCGTACAGGTGGTCGACGGGAATGTCGAAAAACCCCTGCAACGCGTGCTGGTGGAAATCGATGCCTAACACGCGGTTCGCGCCCGCGGTCGTGATCAAATTCGCCACCAGCTTTGCGCCGATCGCCACCCGCGGCTGATCTTTCCGATCCTGCCGCGAATAGCCGTAGTACGGCATCACGCACGTAATGCGCGCCGCCGACGCCCGGCGCGCGGCATCGATCAGGAGCAACAGCTCCATGATCGAATCCGCCGGCGGATTGGTCGGCTGCACGATGAACACGTCCGCGCCGCGCACGTTCTCGTCGATGCGGACGAAAATCTCACCATCGGCGAACCGCGAGATGGTGACGCGAGTGAGATCGACACCCAAACACCGCGAGATCTCCTCGGCCAACCCCTTGTTCGCCGTGCCCGCGAGCAACTTGAAACCGCGCCGCGCAACGCTCAGCTCATCCATGAGCAGAGCCTCGTAACATAAAGCTGCCTTGCAAGTTGGTCAATTGCTTCACTCGTGTGTCGACCTCAAGGCCAGGAGGGCCGAGCTGGCGCAATGTGGCCGGCGTCATTCGGTACCGGGCGGTCTGCGCGAGCTCCGCGCGCATGGGTGTCGCCGTGTCGAGCGGGTCAATCTATAGGCTAGCGCCGCTGGGGCGCTACCGTGTTGCCCCGGCCGCGCGAGCCGCGCGCTCGCCCAGTCGCGGATTCTCGAATCGGGCCACGAAGTCCGCGAACCGCGGTGCGGGACCACGCCATTCGAGATCGTCTACCCCGCGCAGCACCGGCGCATCGCTCCGCAGTGTAGCCAAGCGCTTGAAGAGCAGCGCGCGCTCACGATCGGCGCCGAGGATGTCCGGCGGAAACGACTCGATCGCGCCATAGCGATTGATGAGACGGGCCGCGGTCTTGGCACCGATGCCCGCAATGCCGGGATATCCGTCGGCCGAATCGCCGGTAAGCGCCAGATAGTCGGGGATGTGTCGGGGATCGACGCCGAACTTCTCTCGCACCCCGGCCGCGTTGCGAATCACTTTGCTCTTGCGATCCACCTGCACGACGCGCTCATCGCGCACGCACTGTGCGAGGTCCTTGTCCGGCGTCCAGATACATACCTTCTCGACTCGCGTATCGGTGTTGGCGCACGCGGCGGCGGCCGCGATGGCGTCATCGGCCTCGAGCTCCACCATCGGCCACGTGACGACGCCCATTGCGACGAGCGCGTCCTCGAGCGGTTCGAACTGCGCCCAGAGCGCCGGCTCGATTCCCTCACCGGTTTTGTATTCGGCCCACAGCGCGTTGCGGAAGGACTCGATCACGTGATCGGTGGCGACGCCCACGTGCGTGGCGCCGCCCTCGATCATTTCAAGGATCGTGTTGAGGACGCCGACGACCGCGCCGTAGTGGGCGTCGACGCCCTTGTTGAAGCGGCGCAGCCCGTAGAAGTGGCGGAACAGCTCGTATGTGCCGTCGACGAGATGAACGATCATGCCCCTCGCGTGCTATCACGGTCCGTGCCGCTACTCGGTTGCGCGGATCGCGTCGACCGGGTCGATGCCGGCCGCGCGCGACGCGGGCACGAGCGCCGCGACGCCCGCCGCGATGCCTAACGCAAGCACCGCCGCGCCGAGCGTGAGCGGGTCGAGCGGCGCCACGCCCACCACCATCGCGCGCAGCTCGCGTTGGGCGAGGACGGTCATCACCACACCGGCGCCGCCGCCCAGAACGAGCAGCCACCCGACGCGCGTCGCCAGCTCGCGCACCACCCGCCCCGGCTCTGCGCCGAGTGCGATCCGGATGCCAATCTCGCGCCGCCGCGTCGTCACCGCCAGCGCGACGAGGCCGTAGAGGCCGATCATCGCGAGCGCGACGGCCGCGAGGCCGAACGCAGAGATGATGGTCGTCTGGAGACGCGTCTGACCGAGGCCCTGGTCGAGGTCGTCCTCGAGGGTCATGAGGCCGAACACCGCCCGCGTGGGATCGACGCCGTGCACCACTGAGCGAATCGAGGCGAGGGTCGCACGCGGATCGCCCCCCGTGCGCACCACGTACTCCGGGTCGGGCCACGTGCCTAACCCGATGCACGCGTACACGTAGGGGACCGCGGGCGTGCGCAGGTTGTCCTCGCGGATGTCGTTCACGACGCCGACGATCTGCGTGTTGGGCGCGGACGGCCGGTCGTCGGACCAGCGGAGGAACCGGCCGACCACGTTCTGTCCGCGCGCGTACGCGTCGACGAAGCGGCGGTTGACGAGCACCTTTGGCCCGCCCTCGCGCACGTGCGCAAGCGGCGGACACGTTTCGCCCCGCACGAGCCGCGCGCCTAACGCGCGGAAATAGCCGTCGGTCACACTGCGCTCGCCGACCGTGAGCAGATCGCGCTCGGTGGCCTGCGCGCCGGGCGTCATGTCCAACAGATGCACGCGATAGCGGATGGTCGCGTTGGACGCGGGGAGAAAGTTGCTGAATCCCACCGCCGTCACGCCCGGCATGTTGGACAGCGCCGCCACGATGTCGCGCTGCATCCGTCCGACCGAATCGCGGTTCTCGTCCCACTCGGCGCCGACGTGGAAGGTGACGGCGTGGGACGCGTCGAAGCCGGGATCGAGGTGCACGAGGTTGTAGTAGCTGCGGAGGAGGAGGGAGGTGCTGCAGAGCAGCAGCGTCGCGATCGCGACTTGCGCCGCGACCAACGCGCGCTGCGACCGGCTGTCCGACGATTGTCCGCGGCCGGCGCGCGCGAAGCCGGCCGCGGCAGCCGGCCGCGTGGCGCGCCAGGCCGGCCAGGCGCCGCACGCGAGCGCCGCGGCGACGCCGCACAGCGAGGCCACCGCGAGCGCGCGCCAGTCGATCGTCAGCTGAGGCATCCGCGGCAGCGTGCCTAACGCAGTCGACGAGACATGGAGCAGTGCGACTTCGGCTGCGACCGCGAGCGCGATGGCGACGGCCGTGAGCACGAGCACCTCGCGGACGACGCCCGTCACCACCTGCCCGCGCGACGCGCCGAGGAAGCCGCGGATGGCCAACTCCGTTTCGCGACGCTGCAGCTGCGTCAGCATGAGACCGGCCGTGTTGGCGAGCGCGATGAGGAGCAGCAGCCCAACCGACGCCAGGATGAACACGAGCGGCTGGCGTGCGTCCCCCAACTGCGCCGTCTTGAGGTCGGTCACTTGCGCCGACCATCCGGCATCGGTGGCGGGGAATTGGATGCCTAACGCAGCCTGCACGCGTGCGAGGTCGCGTCGGGCTTGTTGGATGCTGACGCCGGGTCGGAGGCGCCCGACGCCGCCGAGGAAGCGCGCGTCGCGCTGCTGCACGAGTTGCGGCGCGAGCTGCGCCGGGAGCCACACGTCGACGCCCTTGTCACCGAAACTCGGCGGCATCACGCCGATGATGGTGACGCTCTGATTCTTGAGCTCGAGATGCTGGCTCGTAATGTCGGCGCGGCGGTGAAATCGGCGCGTCCACAGGTGATCGCTGATGACCACGGCCGCCGGTCCGCCGCTCGCTTCTTCGTCGGGGGAGAACGTGCGCCCAACGACAGCGCTCACGCCGAACACGCTGAAGAATCGCGGCGTGACGCGGAGCCCGGCTAACCGTTCCGGCGTGTCGCCGCTCGTCTCGGTGACGTTCTCCCAGTATTCGCCCGAGAGGACGGTGAAGGTGTGGTTGAGTCGGTTCCAGTCCTCGAGTCTCGCCGGCGCGATGAGCCCCGCCGCTTCGCTCTTGGCCGAGTTCGCCTCGAGCACCGAGGTGAGGCGGTCCGGGTGCGGGTAGGGCAGCGGCTGCAGCACCGTGGCGTCGACGATGGAGAAGACGCTGGTGGTGGCGGCGATGCCGGCGCCGAGGATGAGGATGGCGGCGGCGGCGAATTTCGGGCGGCGGGCGAGGCTGCGCGCGGCTTGGGTCCAGGGCGCGAGCATGGAGGGTCCCGGCTAGGGTCAGCGAGGTGTGGCGAGCGCGAATGCGGCGTCCACGTGAGACACTGCAAACCGCCCGGGCGTTGCTCCGCCGCGCGCGGTGCTAGTCGGTTTGCAGGAGGGCGGTGAGCTTGACGGTCTTCACACCGCACTGCTTCGCGTGCACGACGAGGTCGTTCGCGCTCCAGTCGCGATATCCGGGCGTTTGAATCAGCACCGAGTAGACACCGGGGCGTCCGTTGGCCGCGACGAACGTGAACGGCCGGTTGCGTTGGGCAAGCGAGTCCGTGTCGACTTCGACGAAGTCGCTGTCGCGCACGGTGAGGGTGGACGTGGCGGCGGGCGTGACGCGGGTGATCGAATCGATCACGGTGATCTCGAGCGCCCACGCCGGAAGGGCGGTACAGACGGTCGATGATTCGCATCCGAGCGATGCGAACGCGACGCATGCGACGAGGGCGCCCGCGGTGATGCGCAGCGGCCGGCAGATCATGGGTCGAACTCCCGCGCGAGTCCGGGAAGTCGGCTCAGGCTAACGCGGGCCGCCGCGCTGCCATATACTGAGCCTTTGCTGAGCACGTCGGGACTGGCGCACGTCTCATAGTGCGACCGGTTCTCCATTGCCCGTGAGAAGAGGCGCGGCACGTCAAGGAGGTGCGACTTGCGTTTGGTGTGGTCGGATGTTGCGCCGCACGGTTTCAACTGGGCTCCGGTTCGTGCCACGGTTCAGAAGCTGGTTGCGTCGACGGGCACCGGGAAAAAGGTAGAGCATGTCCTCCAGTCCAGGACGGGCGATAATGCGTGCTCAACCCGTGCGAGCGGATCGATGAAGGAAGCCTGGAACGCTCTTGTGGAGACGTTGAGCGTGAGGCCGAAGCTCGATGGCTCGGGGGGCCTCTGGAAGACCCGGGAGGATGCGAAAAAGGTGGTAGAGAAAGTTCACGCGCGTGCCGAGGACGGGCGGAAGCAAGACGCGAGGGTAAAGGTCACCGCGTTTTCTTTTTCACTCGCGGACGCGACGCAAACTGATCACAACGGGAGATTTGGAGGACTAGACGCGTGGCACTGTGTGTGGCTGCTCGACGGCGGTGAGGAACCGAATGCTGGAAGACTGTTCTTCGTGGTGTATGACCAGGATGTGACGTGTACCGCAGAAGTGGAGGCCGAGTGGAAGCGACTACGCGGCACCAAGTCGGAGGAAGAGGTGAACCAATGGAATCTGGCGGATCCAAACGCAAAGTTGTTGGTCCAGGGCATGCTTCTCGGTGGTCGTGACATCGGACAACTTGGACGCCTGATTCGATTCCTGTACGTGGTGGAATGAAGCGGGTGGCCACAGTCGTCGCAGTTGAATCGTGCAGCACGACGCGCGGCCGCCCAAGGGGTCGGTATCGTTAGGCGTAGGTTGCGGGCGCAGTAGGCGGGATTGCCCCCGGTGGATTCGAACCACTGGCCCACCCAAGCAGTCTGGCCTTAACCCCCTCAATCTGGCGATAAGCGTACACGGGACGCTGCGGTCATGCCCCGAATACGCACATCGCCGCACTAGTTTACGCACTAGTCGCGCCGTTAGGCTGTCGGGCGCGCTGGCTCGCTGCTTACGAAGGGGTTCGTTGCTGGCGTGACAGCGCCGGGCATTGGACGCATCGCCGCGCGCCGCTGCGCCAGCGTGCTGTCACGATCTATGTTCTGGTTGTGTCGTAGCGCACGCTGGATGCGATCGGGCCGCAAATCGCCTCCTTGAGGCTTACGCGGGCGGCAGCGAACCAGCATCGCCTCGGCGACGCACTTCTG
>Ga0070681_10003371_pt1 | contig 14936 bp, 11 predicted proteins | sample KBSC83BmetaG_FD_65650 | JGI IMG/M metagenome (GOLD analysis project Ga0070681, IMG submission 65650) | Corn rhizosphere microbial communities from Kellogg Biological Station, Michigan, USA - KBS C8-3B metaG | ecosystem: Host-associated > Plants > Roots > Rhizosphere | place: USA: Michigan...
CTCTTACGCCGTCGCAGCGTGCGTTTCGCCGCGCGTGGCTTGGTCAATAATCGAAACACATCAATTTCAGGAGTTCAGGAGTCAGGAGTTCAGGATCTGGAAAATAGGAATTTGCGGATTTGAGGATCGGAGCATTCGGGCATGTGCGAAATCCCGAAATCCTCCAATTGGCAAATTCCTGAAATCTCAATTCCTGAAATCCTCAATTCCTGAAATCCTGAAATCTCCAGGTCCCGCAAAGATATGGCCGTACCGTGGTTGAGAATTGTCGACGGTTTGCTTGGCGCCACGGATGTTGTCCGGTGGGTGCGGGGACAGTCGTCGCTGGAACCCCGAGCCGCCGAGTCGAACCGGCTGGAGACGCGGCTCGCCGGAGTCGTCGTTTCGGCGTTGAAGGAAGCGTTCGATCGCGATCATCAGCGGCTCGAGCTCGAGCGGCAGCGGATGGAAGAAGAGCGCGAGCGGGCCGAACGGTTGCTGCGTCTGGAGTGGCTCCGTCAGGCAGGGGAGCGCGAGATCGCGCGTCAACGCGTGCTGGGGGCGGTCGCCCTGGCTGGCTGGCTCGGCACGTTGTTTCTGGTATCGCGCGTGACCGCGAGCGGCACCTCTGGCCGCGTCATGCTTGGTGTGACCTGGCTGTTCCTCATCAGCGCGTTGGCGACGGCATTTTCGGCGCAGACGCGCGTGGCGGACGAAATGGGGCGCATGGACGATCGAGCGACGCCTGCGGAAATCACGCGGTCGGCAGCCGGATCCGCATCGCCTTGGCTGATCGTCGCGGGCTTGGTGACCATTGCCGTCAGCTTGTTGTTCACCTGAGCTTCTCGTCCGCAAAAATTACACCCGGTGAAAGCTTCCACTCAGGATCGAGTGCAGCTTTCACCTGCCGCATGTTCTCGATCCCGGCATCGCCGTAAAGCTGCCTGAGTAGCTTCTGTTTGGTGGCATTCCTGCCGACGCCGTGCTCGGCGAGCGGCGCGCCGCCCAGACGAATGGCTTCACGTCCGAACGCGAGAATCGCCTCCCGTCCCGATTCGACGTCCGCGAACGTCCGCGGAATGACGTTGGGGTGCACGTTTCCGTCTGAAATGTGGCCCCAGATTGCGGCGTCCAGTCCGCGGGTCGCCAGCTCGCGCTCATAGATCTGCAGCAGCGTTTCGAACTGTTCGAACGGGACGATCATGTCCGCCGCGGTTTTCTCGATTCGACCATCGACGTTGCGTTTTGAGAGTCCTACTCGTCGATTGACGGCTGCGGGCACGGCTTCGCGAATCTCGGTCAGCGCCGTCTGTGCCCGATCGCCCGGCAGAGCGATCACCGTGTGCTCGGTGACGCCGAATTCGGCCAGCAGGGCACAAAACCGTACGAGTGGCGTATCTGGCGCGTCGGACCCGCCGGCTCTGCCGATCTCGGCATATCCGCGTTCACGCGTCATGTCCGCCGGCAGGTCGAGCGTCACGAGTACGGCAAGCGCGGTATCGTCCGGCAAATTGACCGCGTGCTGCCGATCCAGGCCGTCCTCCCGAAGGAGTTGCAATGACCGCGCGTCCATATGCTCGATGGCCGAGACGTCGATGCCCCGCGGATCGGCCCGTGCCCACGTCGTCCGCGCCGCGTCGCGCAAGCGGCGGACAAACTCCAGCGCGGCCGGCCGGCGCTCGAATGTGACAAACGCGAGACAGAACGCGGGCCGAACAGGGATTATCCGCAGCGTCGTCTCGGTGATGACGCCCAACGTGCCTTCTGATCCGACGAACAAATCGATGAGGTCCATTCCCGGTTCGGCGTAGTAGCCTGCCGAGAGTTTGTCGACCGTCGGCATTCGGTAGGCCGGCACCGGGACACGGACTGTGCCACGCGACAGCGCCAGCTCGAAATGGCCGTCGGGATGGGCCAGCGTCTCGCCGCGATCGATATCCAATACGTCGCCGCTGGCCAGAATGACCGTGAGCGACTCCACCCACTTTCGGGTCGTGCCGTATTTGAACGTCGCAGCTCCTGCTGCGTTGGTCGACAGTGTGCCGCCGACGAACGCCCCGCGAAATGTCGGCGCCGGCGGATAGTACCGGCCCTGGCGTGCGAGCGCCGTATCGAGCTCCATCAGCGTGACGCCGGCTTGTACTCGGACACGATCGACTTCCATCCGGCCGACGGTCTTGAGGCGGCTGGTGCTGATCAGCACGTCGCCCATCGGCGTGGCGCCTCCGGTGAGCGACGACTGAGCGCCGATCGGAAGCACGCGGCGGGACCGGCGAAGGATGTCGGCGATGTCGGTCTCTGACCCCGGCGTGAAGAGCGCGGTCGCATGGCCGCCCGGATAGTGTGCGGCGTCCTCCAGGTGGCCGGCAATGACATCGGGGTCATGGATCGCGATCGGCTGTGATGGTTCGCCGCGAGCGGGCCGGCTTCGGAGGGTGAATGAGTGCATTCCGTTGCTATACTCGCGCTAGATGCCGTTTGCTCCCGAGTACGTCACGAACGTGCTCAACGACAACTTCGAGGATGCCAAAGTCCTCTTTCTTTCGCCGTTGATGGCGATCGAGTATGCCCATCTCGTGATGCTCGCCGATCGGCGCATCATCTCGACGAAAGACGCCCACACGCTGCGCAGAGCGCTCGACTCGATCTCGTTGAGCGACGTTCGCCGCGTCGCCTACGACGGCAGCTACGAAGATCTGTTTTTCTATATCGATCGGCTGGTCGCCGAGGCGTGCGGCGACATTATCGCCGGCCGTCTGCATACGGCGCGAAGTCGGAACGACATCGACATGACGATGTACCGGATGCGACAGCGCGAGTTCATCCTCGGGCTCATGCGCGCCACGCTTGATCTCAGGCAATCGCTGCTGGATCTCGCCACGGCGCATCGCGACACGATATTCGCGGTCCATACCCATACTCAGCGCGCGCAGCCGACAACCGTGGCTCATTATCTTCTCGCAGTCCTCGAGCAGCTCGAGCGTGATACGACGCGGCTGAGGGCCGCCTATGAGAGCACGAATCAAAATCCGCTTGGCGCCTGCGCGATCACCGGGACGGGATTCGACATCGACCGCAAGCTGACGTCGGATCTGCTCGGTTTCAGTGCACCCACGCGGAATACCTACGGCAGCATCGCCACCGTCGACTACCTGCTCGAAGCGACGTCAGCGGCGACCGTCCTGCTGGTCGGGCTTGGCCGTTTCGTCCAGGATCTCCTGCTGTGGGCGACATCGGAGTTCGATTACCTCCGTCTGGGCGATGGGTTCGTTCAGTGCAGCAGCATCATGCCGCAGAAGCGCAACCCGGTCGCATTCGAACATGCGCGTGCAATTGGCAGCAAAGCGCTCGGCCAGGCGCAGGCAATTGTCACCAGCGTCCACAACACGCCGTTCGGCGACATTGTCGACACCGAGGACGACCTTCAGCCGCTCGTGTTTTCGATGTTTCGCGACGCGACGCGGATGGTGAAGCTGGTCGCGGCGGCGATCCGCACGGCGGACTTCGATCCGAAGCGACTCGAGAAGAGCGCCGGCGACGGCTGGACCACGTTGACCGAACTGGCCGACACGCTCGTGCGCGACCATGGGCTGCCCTTCAAAACGGCGCATGCCATTGCATCGCGTCTCGTGGCGGCAAAACGGTGCGATCCCGACAGGCCGCTATCGGTGCTCCTCGGCGACGCGACTTCCGGTGTTCTGGAGCAACCGCTCCCGTACACCGACGAGGAACTGGAGAAGATTCTGAGTCCACGGCACTTCGTGAACGTGAGGAAGACCTACGGCGGCCCGGCCGCTGAAGAAACGGCGCGCGCCACCGAAGCATCCGCTATTCACTTGAACATCGACCAGACATGGTGGTCCGGCAGGATGACGGCGCTCACTGATGCCGAACAGCGTCTTGCCACCCGCGCCCAGGCCTTGTGAACCCCACACAACGAGACACTCGCGAACACGACACACCCATGACCGGCATCTACGCCGCGGTCGTGGTCGTCGAAGCGGCGATCATTGCCCTTCTGTTTCTACTGGGCAGGGTGTACTCGTGAGCGCCATCGACTGGGCGATTGTCATTTCTTATCTCCTGTGGATTGTGATCGACGGCGTTCGCCGTTCGAAGAATACAGACAAGGTCGAGGGATACTTCCTCGCCAACCGGTCCTTGCCGTGGTGGGCCGTTGGGTTATCGGTGATGGCCACCCAGATCAGCGCGATCACGCTGGTTGGCACGACCGGACAGGCATATGCGACGGGACTGCGATTCGTACAGTTCTATTTCGGACTGCCGATCGCGATGATTATCCTGTCGCTGACCGTCGTGCCGTTTTTTACCAGGGCGCGGGTCTACACCGCTTACGAATACCTGGAGCGCCGTTTTGACGTCCGCGTGCGGACGGCCACCAGTTTTCTTTTTCTGGTCGGGCGGGCCTTCTCATTGGGCGTCACGCTCGCTGCACCGGCGGTCGTGATCTCAGAGATTCTCGGATGGAGCATTCCGGTGACGGTGCTCCTGCTGTCGGTTCCGATGGTCATCTTCACGAGCTTTGGCGGCGTGCAGGCAGTCGCGTGGACCGACGTCAAGCAGATGGCCGTGATTGTGATCGGCCTGTTCCTCGCGATCGGCGTGCTGATTTTCGGGATCACCCGAGACGTCGGCCTGGGTCAGGCGCTCCGGCTCGCCGGCGCGACCGGCCGCATGCAGGCGATTGATACACGCTTTGACACGACGCAGACCTACACGCTGTGGTCCGGGCTCATCGGCGGCCTGTTCCTGAGTCTCTCGTACTTCGGGTGCGATCAGAGTCAGGTGCAGCGCTACCTGACTGCGAAATCGATCGACGAGGCCCGTCAGTCGCTGTTGATGAGCGCGTTCGTCAAGATTCCGTTTCAGCTGCTGATTCTCGGTGCTGGCGTTCTGACATTTGTCTTCTACGTGTTTCAGACGCCGCCCATGCTCTTCAACCGGGCGTATGACGCGCAGATCGCCGCTGGCCCCCACGCGAGCGAATACGCGGCGCTGCAGCGCGAGTTCGACGCAACCGTCGCTGAACGGCGTCAGGCGGGCATCGGCGAGAACCAGGATCAGTTTCTTGCGGCCGACCGCCGGTTGCAGGACATCCGCGCGCGCGCCGTCGATGTGGTCAAAAAGTCGACGGGCGACGAGCGCTATAACGATGTGAACTACGTCTTCCCGACATTCATCACCACGCGGCTGCCGGTTGGCGTCGTTGGATTGATGATCGCGGCGATCTTCGGCGCGGCGATGTCGGCCTCTTCAGGCGAGCTGAGCTCGTTGTCATCGGCCACCATCATCGATTTCTACCGACGTCATTTCGTGAAGGGCGCCAGCGACGCGCACTACCTGCGGGTGTCGAAGATCGCGACGCTCGGCTGGGGGCTGTTCGCGTGTGTGGTTTCGATCTACGCGGCCAATCAGGGATCGTTGATTGAAGTCGTCAACCGCTATGGGTCGTTTTTCTACGGCTCGATTCTGGGCGTATTCATTCTCGCGATTCTCACGAAGCGCGCCACCGCTGCGGGCGCCTTCTGGGGTCTGGTCGCCGGCATGATCGTCGTGCTCACCGTGGCCTTCACGACGCCGGTCGCCTTTCTCTGGCACAACCTGATCGGCGCCGTGGTCGTAGTCGTTGTCGGTCTTGCCCTGAGCCGTGTTCCGCAACCGAAATGACTCGTCAGCCGCCTGTATCGCGCGACACCGCACGAAAGCGTGATCCGAAGTCTAAGAATCGCACATTGGCAAATTCGTGCAAATCGCGATTCGCTCGCTAATCCCTCGACATTCTACAACTTAGATTGCTTCGTTCGACTTGGGCTGAGTGGCACTGCCATTGCGACGTCAGGCTGGCATGCAGGCCAGTCAGTGTGCGCATCGCAGTGTCGCCGGGAGTCGCAACGCCGGCTTCTCATTGATCGAACTGATGGTGGTTATCGCCATCATGATGGTGATGACGGCCATCTCCACGCCGCCGATCCTCGCCGCGATTGCGCACACGAAGCTGCGCGGAGCTGCCAGCAACCTGTCCGGATTCATCCAGAGCAGCCGCATGCAGGCGGTCAAGCGAAACATCACGGTGACGGTCCAGTTCGCGACGACGGGCGATGTTCCGATTGCGGTGATGAAGGACGTGAATGACAGCAGCGACGTCAGCGTGACCGATCCGCAGGTGCAATTGGGCCCGTCTTCAATGCAAGTGGCGGCGCCCGACGGTGACGCGTCCCCGCTCACCGATACGGTCCTGAGTTACACACCGTTGAACCTGCCGGACTTGATTTCGTTCAATTCGCGAGGTCTGCCATGTAAGTACGCGGCCGGCGTCTGCACACCCTCCGGCTTTGTTTATTACCTGACCGACACCAGAAATCCCGGCACGTGGGCCGCCGTGAGCATTTCGCCAGGCGGACGCGTGAAGCAGTGGTTCTGGAACGGAACGGTCTGGGGGGATTGAAATGTCGAAACCCAACATGCCACGTGTGACAACCAGGGAGACCGGCGGGAATTCGTCGGCGGGATTCGCGCTCGTTGAACTGTTGATCGCGACCATTGTGATGACGGTCGGCGGGCTCGGTGCCTATGGAATCATCCTCATGGCCGTTAATTCGAACAGCCACAGCCTCCAGGACAGCACAATGACCATGCTCACCAATGCTGTGATCGAGCAAGTCAACTCGACGCTGGTAGGCAGCGGCACTGCGAATCTGACTGATTGCAAGGGAAGCAATTTCACGATTGCCACGGCGCCCGGTGGGGCAGCCGTACGAGGCGGGCTGGGGAGCGACATCGATTTCTCAGCAGCTCCTGTTACCAACTACCAGATGGATTACACGGTCATGTCGCCGTGCGAGTCGGACGGCAAGCAGTTTGCGATGTACGACGTCCGCTGGCATGTGGACCAGATTGGCGCGGCGAACGGCACGCCGTCCAACTCGTTCCTGGTGACCGTCGGCGCGAAACGAAAAACGCTGTCCCTGCCGATTAACGTTCGCGTCGTGGTCGGTCGGCCCGAGTAACGGACGAGAGGACGCTGATGCATATGCGCCAGGACGAACGCGGCTTCTCCCTCATTGAGCTGGTGGTCACCATTGCGATCTTCTCGGTGATCATGGGCGTGATGTTCCAAGAGATCGATCAGGCGTCGCAGTCTTCAGGCACCGAGCGCGCAAAGCTGGACGTCTTCCAGGAAACGCGCGCGTTCATGGATCTGATGGCCAGAGACCTCCACGAGGCCGGCTATCCGAGCCCGCGCAGTTTTGCGCCCGGCGTGCTGACGCTGAACCCAATGCTGCCCAGAAGTCCTTATGCGGCAGATTCGCGCGCCGCCGTCGGCCTCACCAGAATCGATGTTGGAGACTTGTGGTTCGAAGGCGATGTGGATGGGAACGGTACGGTCGCGGTCGTGCAGTATCGACTCGACCCCGCCGGAGATAACTGCCCGTGTCTGCGCCGCAGCCAGCAGCCGAAGGCGAATGTGGATCCCTTGAACCAGACGCCCGTCTACCAGGTCGAAGTGCAGAACGTCAAGAACGGCACGACGGACAATCCGATCTTCTTTGCCTACAGTCACGGATCAACTGGCACGCCGCTGACGCTGCCGCTCGATTTCAACAGCGCTCCCAGTGCCATCACATCCGTTGACACCATCAAGGTAACTCTCACGGTGGAATCGCCTGTTCGCGACCCGAAGACATCGCTGAAACCGATTAACACGCTCATTTCGACGGTGCGGCTGAACAACTGCTCGTCCGCCACGAGCGGACAGTATTTGAGCTGTCAGTGAGGCCTGGAGACCGACAATGACCCTGCTTTCACGCTCGAAAAACGAACGCGGCATTGCACTGTTATCGACAATTCTGGCGATCATGCTGCTGACCGCCATCGGTATGGCCATGATGTTCTCCAGCAACATGGAGACATTGATTAACGCCAACTACCGGGACAAACAAAGCGCGCAGTACGCCTCGGTGTCCGGTGTGCAGGAAGCACGCGATCGCATCCAACCGGTCAACGTCGTGGCGAAAATTACCGCTCCGCTGCAGCTGCCGGCGCTCGGTCAGACCAACGTGATTTACATCACGAATCCGCGGGCCTTCGATCCGGTCCAGCCGTGGAATACCGCGAATCCGTACTTCGACAACGAGCTGTGTCAGGAACGGGTCCTGGGTCTAACCGGAACGCCCGGCGTTTCGTGCACGACGACCGCGGCCGGGACCTGGTATTCAACGGTCGATGACAGTCAGACGGCCCAAGCGCCCTGGAATCTCGCCAGTCCGCTGCCGACCAAGTGGACGCGCATCATGTTGAAAGCCAATAACATGGGCGTCGTGCCGGTCAACGGTGACGCGACGGTCAGTACGCAGATCTGCTGGGACGGGAAGCAGCAGGTCCTGTTGCCTGCTAACTACGTGGGCAAGAATTGCGGCCCCAGCCACAAAGTGTTGACGGTGGTCGTGACGAACCCCGGGAACGGCTACACGGCGCAGCCGGTCATTACGATCGATCCGCCGGAAGAGGGCGGTACGCAGGCCACCGCCACGGCGGTATGGCAGCCTGTTCCGAGCGGCCAGATCGGATCGATCCTGGTGACGAACGGTGGCAGCGGGTACACCAGTATTCCAACCGTGGCTATCACGGGTGGCGGCGGATCGGGAGCGACAGCCGTGGCGGACATTGTCCAGCCTGGTTCTCCGGTTCAATCGCTGACATTGAACAGCTCTGGCCGCCAGTGCTACTCGAGCGCTCCCTCAGTGACCATCACCGGTGGCGGTGGCAGCGGCGCAACGGGAACGGCATCGCTCCACTCGGACTACGATTGCATCTACTCCCTGACTGTCGGCGCAAACTGTCCGAGCAACGACATCATTACGTTCACTGTCAGTGGCGGCGGAGGGTCCGGATTCTCCGCATCGACTTACGCGACACCCAGAGGCGGTTCGGACCACATTTTCAGCGGGCTCAGTCTTCCGATTATCAATCCCGGAACCGGTTTTAACGGGACGCCGATCACCGTGACCGCTACCGGGACCCGGCGAACGTGCAACGGCGTCACAGCTACTCCGTCGTTTGGCCACTTCGTGACCGATCTCACGCTTGGCAATCCCGGAGCGAATTACACGTCAGCGCCTGCCGTGACGTTGGGTGGCGGCGTTGGTAGCGGCGTGCCGGCGGCGACGGCGTCGGCGACGTTGGCCCCGCCACCTCCTGACAGCCAGACCGTGACTCGAATCACGGTCACCAACCCGGGCTCTGGTTACACAACGGCACCGCTTGTCACAATTTCCGGGGGCGGTGGCACCGGCGCCACGGCACAAGCGTTGATTGGCAGCGTGTACAAGATTATCGCGGGGCCACAGACCGTCACGGAGAACGGCTCCGGGTACGCCTCGATTCCCAAAGTCACAATCAATCGCGGCGCCGGCGACACGACCGGTACGGGAGCCCAGGCCTACGCAACGGTTGATGGTGTCAGCGGTCTCACCTTCGGGATGGTCTATCAGCTCACTTCGCTCGCCGTCACAGCGAGCGGCGCCAGGGCGATGACGCAAATGGAGGTGGCGACGCCGGTACGCGGGTTGGCGCTGACTGGTGCGCTGACGCTCGCCGGACCTCAGCCCATCGTGGACCAGTTGCCCAACTCGAATCCGTTCTACATCGATGGCGCCGACAGCTCTGACGGTTCGAGGGGGGCGCCGACAGCACCCGGATGCAGCACGACGCCAATGGCAGCGCATCCTGCGGTCGGAGCGTGGGACGATCCCAATGCGAGCCCGACTCCTCCGGAATCATCGGTGGACATCATTAAAGATGCGATTCCAGACGGCCGAACCAGCCATTACGAAGGTTCCGGCCCCTCCCCCGATGTCCAGAACGTGTACGGCGCGCTGGGTGACACGCTGACGACGCCAACCGGGATGTCGGCGCTGCTGGATGCGCTCAAGTCCGCTGCCGGCGCGAACGTCTTCCCGAGCGACTACGATATGAGCCACAACGGGCCGTTTGGCGCGGCGTCCGATCCCGTCATCAACTTCGTGGATGGCGATCTCACGCTGTCAGGCAACAACAACGGTTACGGCATCCTGGTAGTGGATGGCACACTGACGATGGGCGGCGACTTTACCTGGAACGGGCTTGTGCTCGTGATTGGAGACGGCGAGGTGACGTTCCAGGGTGGCGGCAACGGACAAATCAACGGCTCGGTGATCATCTCGAAGATTTGGGATGACCACACGACGAAAAACCTCCTCAGCGAAATTGGTTCGCCACAGCTGACCTGGAACGGCGGCGGCGGTAACGGCATCTACTACAACCACTGCTGGGCGGACGACATGCTGAGCAAGTTTCCCTTCCTGCCGCCTCCGCCGACGAAACAGCTGAAGGTGCTGAGCACACGCACCGTCACCTACTAACAGGAAGCCGGGCCGTTGAAATCTAGCGCGAGGGAGGAAGAGCGCCGAAGATGTCGTCGATGGACAGGGTGTTGATCGGTCCGAGGTTCAGCGCACGAATACTGGGCTCGATCACCTTTCGATCGCCGACCACTACGACCGCGAGCTTATCGGGCTGAATGTAGGTGCGAGCCACTCGTTGCACATCGCTGCTCGTGACCGCGTTGATGTTCGCAACGTACCGCGAGAAGTAATCATCCGGCAGGTGGTAGGTCAGCACTTCCTCGAGGCGGCGCGAGATGTCGCCGGTGGTTTCGAAACCGGCGGGAAACCGCAGCGCGACATAATTCTTGGCGCGTGCGAGCTCGTCGGCCGGGACCGGCTGCAGGATGCCGTTCAACTCCTTGAAGAATTCGGTGAGCGACTCCGACGTCTTGTCGGTTTGCACGCCGGCCGCGGCAAAGAACGGCCCCGGCTCAATCCGCATGTCGAACGTGGAACTCGCGCCGTAGGTGTACCCGTGCGTTTCGCGGAGGTTCATATTCAGCCGTGAGCTGAAAGAACCGCCGAGAATCGTGTTGGCAATCTGAATCGGGAAGTAATCGGGTGTTGACCGCGGAACGCCAATCGATCCGATTCTGATTTGTGACTGCGGCGCGTTGGGTTTGTCGACGAGATAAATCGCACGCCCGCTGCGCGCTGGAACTGTTGGAAATTTCGGCTGCGCAGGCTTGGCGCCGGCGGCTTTCCACGCGCCGAAGTTCTTCTCGATCATCGGCAGTACGGCGTCGGCCGTCACGTCGCCAACGACCAATAACGCGGCGTTGGCGGGTCGAAACATCGTCGTGTAGAACGCACGCAGATCCTCAACTGTAAAAGCCTTGATGGTCTCTGCCGTGCCCATCGTGGCGGTGCCGAAGCGGTGCGTTGGACCGTACAACACCCGCGAGAAGGCCAATGATGCAATCGTCGGCGCATCGTCGCGCGACTGAATCAGGCTGGTCAGGCGTTGTTGACGCAGGCGCTCGAGCTCGTCCTGCGGAAATGTCGGACGCAGGGCGACGTCGGCCATGATCGGCAGCGCATCCGCCAGCCTCGCGACAGGAACGTGCAGGCGGATGGCGGATGCATCGATACCGCTCACCGCGTTCAGATCGGCACCCAGGAAATCGATCGCATCCGCGATTTCAAGGGCATTGCGAGAACCGGCACCATTGGTGAGCATCGCGGTGGTCAGACTGGCAATGCCGTATTTCCCCGTCGGGTCTTCGGCCGTCCCGGACAGGACCACGAGATTCACCTGTACGACCGGAACTTCGTGCAGTTCCACGATCCACACCGGCAGTCCATTCGCGAGCTGACGCTTCTGGATCTGCGGAAGTTTGAGCGTCGGGGCGGCACCGAGCGCCGGCGGCTTTGAGCGATCTGGAGCCTGAGCGATGAGACCGACAGTCGCAAACGACAGAATGATTCCGACAATCGCGCGTGTCATAAACGCTCCATTGTAGGGGACGGCCTTCGGGCTATCCCGGGGGATGCCGTGAAAGGCGTCCCCTACATTCCGTGGCGAGTGTTCGTCACTTCGTCTCCGGAACCACTGTCAATTCGACGCGCCGATCGGCCGGCAGGAACTTCTCTGCCGCGGCGCGAACATCCGACGGCGACAACGCCCGATACCGCGCCAGATCCTCGTTGAACCAATCGGGATCGCCGGTGTTCGTGTAGTACGCATTCAGCTGATCGGCCTTCCCGCCAAATCCGCCGACGCGTTCCATGCGGTTGTAAAACGAGGCTTCGATCTGATTCAGGGCGCGCTGCACTTCGTGATCTGTGGGTGTCTCGCGCTGCAGCCGCGCGATCTCTTCGTCGATCACTTTCTCGACTTCCTCGATGGTGTGCCCCGGCCGCGGCGTGACTTCGATCTCGAAATACGACGAGAGCGCCTGGGAATTCTGTGACGCCCTGACGTTTTGTGCGATCTGCATGTCGTACACGAGGCGTTTGTACAGCCTCGAGTTCTTCCCGCCAGCCAGCACGTCCGCGACAACGTCCAGGGCGGCATCGCCGGGTTCATAGTGCGGCGGTGTGAGCCAGGCGAGAAAGAGCCGCGGCAGCTGCACACGATCGGTCACGGTCTTTTTTTGTACGCCGGTCAGCATCACGCCGGGAATGGTGGCGGGCTCGGGTGGCGGAGCAGCTTTCACATCTCCGAACCACTTCTCCACGAGGCGCCGCGCGTTCGCCGTGTCGATGTCGCCGGCGATCACCAGGCTTGCATTCGAAGGCGCGTAGAATTTCTTGAAGAACGCGACGACGTCGTCGTAGCTCGCCGCCGTCAGATCGGGCATGTAGCCGATCACCGGCCAGTGGTACGGATGGCCTTCCGGATACAACATCTCGCCAAGGATCACGTCCTCGGCCTCGCCGTACGGACGATTTTCAACGCTCTGACGCCGCTCGTTCTTCACGACGTCGCGCTGCGCGTCGACCGTTTTCGGCGTCATCGAGTCGAGCAGGTATCCCATCCGGTCCGATTCGAGGAACAGCGCGAGCTCCAGCGCATTGGACGGAACGTTGATCCAGTAATTCGTACGGTCGTACTCCGTCGATCCGTTGTTCTGCCCGCCCGCGCTTTCGAGCCAGGAGTCGAATTCTCCTGGTTTGACGTGCCCCGATCCCATGAACATCAGATGCTCGAAGAGATGCGCAAATCCGGTGCGACCCTGCCGCTCGCGTCCGGATCCCACGTGGTACCAGACATTCACGCTGACGACAGGCACGCTGTGATCCTCGTGAAGAATCACATGGAGTCCGTTGGGCAAGGTGAACTGCGTGTAGGGAAGCTGAAGAGGAGCGGTGTCGGCCGCCAGTGACACAGGAAGCAGAACTGCGAATAGCGCGGCAGCAACAAACTTCATACGCCGATTCTATGATGAAATACCACCATGCCAGAGGTTCGTCCGCTCGTCGGCGTGATCATGGGCAGCCAGTCCGACTGGGAAACGATGCGCCAGGCCGATGAGGTGCTTGGGCGATTCAACGTTCCTCACGAGTGCGCGATCGTGTCCGCGCATCGCACGCCCGCCTGGATGGCTGAGTATGCGACCACCGCTGCCGACCGCGGCCTGGAAGTCATCATCGCCGGTGCCGGCGGCGCCGCGCATCTGCCCGGAATGGTTGCGGCCCAGACCGTGCTTCCCGTGATCGGCGTCCCGGTACAGAGCGCTGCACTGAATGGTCTCGATTCGCTGTTGTCGATCGTGCAAATGCCGAAAGGCGTGCCGGTCGCGACGGTCGCCATCGGCGCCGCCGCGAATGCCGGACTGCTCGCCCTTGCCATTCTGGCCACCTCCCGTCCCGAACTTCGCGCGCAACTGACGGCCTATCGTCGCGAGATTGCCGACGCGGTTCGGCGCGATCGGTTGCAGTGACCGCTCGCGCCATCCTTCCCGGTTCGGTCATCGGCGTCCTCGGCGGCGGGCAACTCGGTCGCATGTTTGCCATGGCAGCACGCCGCCTCGGCTATCGCGTGCACACGCTCGCGCCCGAACACGATACGCCCACGGGACAGATCGCCGACGTCGAAGTCGTTGCCTCGTACGACGATGTCGATCGCATTCGTGAATTCGCGCGCAGCGTCGATGTCGTCACCTTCGAGTTCGAAAATGTCTCGGCAGCCGCGGTGGCGGCGGCCGAAGCACACGCAATCGTGAGACCCAATGGCCGCGCCCTCGAAATTGCACAGCACCGGATCCGCGAAAAAACCTTTTTGCAGAATCTTGGACTGCCCGTCACACCGTTCGCCCCTGTTCGCAGCGAAGTGGATCTCGCGGACGGCGTACGGAAAGTCGGCCGGCCGGCCGTGCTCAAAACGGCGGCGTTCGGCTATGACGGCAAGGGCCAGAGACGACTCACCGCGCACGACGACCCGCTCAAAGCCTGGGATCAACTGGGCCGGCACGAAGCGATTCTGGAAGCATTCATCGATTTCGAACGCGAGGTGTCGGTCGTCGCCGCGCGTGGCGTGGACGGAGTGACGGCCGCATTCGTGCCCATCGAAAATGTCCACGATCACCACATTCTTGATGTGTCGATCGCTCCGGCAAACGTTCCACCGGAGATCGCATCACAGGCAGACGAGATTACGCGCGCGGTCCTGCACGGACTCGAGTACGTTGGAGTACTCTGCGTGGAATTCTTTCTGACGAAAGACGGACGACTGCTCATCAATGAGATCGCGCCGCGCCCGCACAACTCGGGTCACCTGACGTTTGACGCCTGCCGCACGAGTCAGTTCGAGCAGCAGCTGCGGGCGGTGTGCGGGCTCCCGTTGGGATCGCCGGAACTACTGCAGCCGGCGGCGATGGCGAATCTTCTCGGCGATCTCTGGTCCGTAGCCGAGCCGAATTGGGCAGGCGCTCTGGCCATGCCCAACGTGAAATTGCACCTCTACGGCAAAACCGTCCCTCGACGTGGCCGGAAAATGGGCCATTTGACCGTCCTCGCACCGACGACAAAGGAAGCCCGCGCCCGAGTGCTGGCCGCCAGAACCGCCCT
>Ga0070681_10003376_pt1 | contig 14930 bp, 11 predicted proteins | sample KBSC83BmetaG_FD_65650 | JGI IMG/M metagenome (GOLD analysis project Ga0070681, IMG submission 65650) | Corn rhizosphere microbial communities from Kellogg Biological Station, Michigan, USA - KBS C8-3B metaG | ecosystem: Host-associated > Plants > Roots > Rhizosphere | place: USA: Michigan...
CCGCTGTCGCGCAGGAAACGGGATGCCAGGGTGGTCGCCGCGAGCGCCGTCTCGCCGCCTCCCTCGATCGCCTTGTCCAGGTGCGCCACGGCCTTCGGATCGCGCCGCGCGACGAGCAGGCGGCCCAGCGCGAGGTGGCTCTCGTGATGCTCGGGGGCGAGCTCGAGCGCCTTCCGGTAGCAGCCTTCCGCCTTCTCCTCCGAGGAGAAGCGCTCGTAGGCGCGCCCGATGTCGTACAGCTCGGCCGCATTGAGCGACTCGCCCGCCTTGGCCCGGGCCGAGATCGCCGCCGCGCGCTCCTTGAGCGCCTGGCTCTCGCGATGGATCTCGCCCCATTCGCGCAGGTTCTCCTTCGCCCATACCTTGTCCAGCGATGCGACGAACTTCGAATGGCGCGTGCCCAGCAGCACCCGCGCGGCGGTCGTCTCGGGCTTGCCGGGCAGGCGCGCGGGCTCGCCCAGGGCCTCGAGGCGATCCTTGAGGCACGGGTGCGTGTCCGCGACGCCGGTCTCCTCGTGCAGCGCGGCCTTGAGCCATGCCTGGGCATCGGGGCCGTCGAGGCCGCCGGCGAGCGAGGCCGGAAGCTCCCGGTGGGGCAGCAGGTCCGGCGCGGCCGAGCGATGCGCGCCCGCGAAATAGCGCGGCCAGAAGCGCTCCTCCAGGAAGCGCGCGCCGACCTCCACCTGGGCGAGCGCGTCGGCGATCGTGCGCGTGCCGGTGACATCGGCGGCCGCGCGATCGGCCTGGTACTCATTGCTCCGCGCGAGGACGAAGCTGTACGCGGCGAAGTACGGCACGTACCAATCGAAGAAGTGGAGGAAGATCCCCCCGCCCCACACCGGCCGCGCGTGGAGCGCATCGAGGATGCGCGCCCACGTCATGCGGACGCGGTAGATCCACGACGCGAAGTGCCCGTGCGCGCCCGACAGGTGGCCGTACTCGTGGGCGAGGACCGCGGTGAACTGCGCGACCGAGAGGGCCTGCATGAGCGGCAGCCCGACGATGAGGTAGTTGCGGCTGCCGCCGAAGAGGCCGAAGCGCGGAAGCTGCACGATCGCCGCGTTGTACGCGTCGTCCACGACCACCGCGTGGATCGGCGGGCCCTTCAGCTTCTTGCGGATGCGGCCCAGCAGGTCGAAGAGGTGCGGCGCGTGCTCGGGCGTGAGCGGCTTTCCCGCCGGCGGTTCGAGCCGGACCCAGAGGGCGCGCAATCCGACCAATGCCAGCAGCGCCATCGGGATCGCGAGCTTGAGGAGCCCCAGGTGCCGGCCGTCCTTCATCGCAAGGAAGAGCAGCCAGAGGGCGCCGAGCAGGAGCGCCACGACCACGACCACGTACGCATACCCCAGCGCCGCGAGCAGCGCCACACGCAGCCGGTAGCCGCCCTCGCTGTGCTGGGCGGAGACCTCCAGCTCGTCGACCAGCTCGCGGAATTGGGCTTCGAGCATCATCGCTCAGGCGATGAGCCGCACGATCCCGAGCAGCGTCTCCTGGTCTTCCGGCGCCTGGTTGACCATGTGGAACAGGTCGTACCAGGCATAGATGACCGCCACCATGAAGAATGCGAACGGCACCTTGATGTCGCTCTCCTCGTCACCCCAGTACTTGAAGACGGCGAAGATCAGCGCGGGCCAGAAGATGAACGAGACGACCGCGAGCAGGACGCTTTGCTTGCCCACGCGCGCGATCATCCAGAGCAGGAGGATGAAGCTGATGATGCCGCCGATGAACACGTTTCCCCCGTCGTGCCGTTTCGTTGGATCGATGCTCGATGGAGTCCACTCCCGCGAGATCGACATGTCAAGGAACTGCGTCACAGGCGGGATTGCGGCGCACCCGCGGGCCGGCCGACCCTGCCTGCGCGGGTAGGATATCGAGGAACGCCCCCGCGATCCAGCGCCTCCGATGCCTTTCGCCTACTACGATCGCCTCCCCGCGGCGAGCAAGCGCACGTACGACAAGAGCGACGCGATCCGGCGCGTGGAGGTCCCGCGCATCGAGGAGCTGGTCCCCCTCGCCCGCGCGATCGAGCCGGCGCTCGCGGCCGCCGCGCGCGCGCACGTCGAGAAGGCGTGCCAGGCGCTCATCGACGGAATGAACACCCGTCTCGCCGCGCCACGCGTGGTGGTGCGCGTGCTCGAGCGCCGCCCGGCCAACTCCGGCGGCGAGCTGCACGGCCTCTACGAGCCCGACGAGGTGACGGGCGGAGTCGCGCGCATCTCGGTGTGGATGCGCACGGCGCAGCGCATCCAGGTCGTCAAGTTCCGCACGTTCCTGCGCACGCTGGTGCACGAAGCCTGCCACCACCTCGACTACGAGCACTACAAGCTCCCGGAGACGTTCCACACCGAGGGGTTCTACGCGCGCGAATCGGCGCTCGTGCGCGAGCTGCTGGGCGAACCACCCGCCGCCACTAGGGAGTGAGCGTCAACGTGTGCGCAGCGGCAATCGCCGGGCGCCGGGTGGGAATCGTGAAGTACTCCACCTTCGCCCAGCGCTCGGCCATGTTGGCGTACCACGGCGAGAAGACGTTGCCCGACTGCCCCGTCGACTGCATGTAGACCGAGCGGTCGAGGTCGGCGAGGTCGTAGACCGCGCGCAGGCTCGGGGCGTGGCGGTTGCCGAACGGCAGCGCCGCGTCGCGGATGGTGTAGTGGCCGACGTCGATGGTGTAGGCGTCGCCGGGCGTGGCGGGCTCGATGTTGAACCAGCGACCGATCACCGGCACCACGCCGAACGGGCGGTGGATGCCTTGCGCGCGGTGCGCTTCGCCCCACGCGATGATGCCTCCGTAGCGCCGCTGGAGGTCGGCCGCGGCGAGGTCGAAGGCGCGGCCGGCGAGCTCGTCGCAGGTCTCGTGGCGCGGCGTGCCCACGTCGTCGCACCAGCGCTCCATGCCGTTCTCGCCCTTCATCACCGCGATCATGAAGGTCGCGCGAAAATCCCACGACTCCTCGAAGAGGCTGCCCAGCTCGTCGGCGTAGACCAGGCGCGTGAGCTCGCGGTACCACGCGGCGAAGGCGAGCGGCGCACGCTCGCCGGTCTTCATCTCGCCGCCCCACGCCGCGAGCAGCGTCTGGGCGCTCCTGCCCGCCTCGGTCTGCGGCCGCGCGGCGCGCGCCGCCGGCAGGAGCTCGCGCGCGAGGCGCGACAGCGAGTCGGCCTGGATCGCCTCGAACGATGCCAGCGTGTGCTTCGGGCGCTCGCCCAACAATTCGCGGATGCGGTCCGAGCGGTACGGCGGGAACCAGTCGACCGAAAGGAACGGCTGGTAGCCGGGCGGCGTGATCTTGTCGTTGGCGGTGACGATCTCGCCGCCGGCCGGATCGACCCATTGCGGCATCTCCTCGAACGGAAGGAAACCCTGCCAATCGTATTTCGCGTCCCAGCCGGGCACGGGAATGCGCCCCATCGCCTCGTTGTCGGGACGGCGCACGGGGACGCGCGCCGCGGCGATCATGCCGATGTGGCCCCCGCGGTCGGCGTACACGACGTTCTGGTGCGGCGCGGTGAAGTCGCGCACCGCCTCGACCACGTCGCGGCCGCTCTTCGCGCGGTCGAGCGCGAAGCCGGCGCGCGCGGTGGCGAAATCCTCCGTGAGCCCGGCCCACGCGAGGGCGATCGCGTAACCCGCGGGCGCCTGGTCGCGCACGCTCTTCACGACGTCGGACAGCACGGGGCCGTGGCGGGTCGAGCGCACCGTGACGTGGCGCTCCTCCTTGCCCACGCGGATCACCTCGTCGCGCACCTCGAACTTCGCGGTGCCGGTGGGCGTGACGTAGCTCGCGGGGTCCCGGGGATCCACGCGCTCGATGAAGAGATCCTGCGTGTCGCTGTTGGTCGTGGTGAACGCCCACGCGGTCTCGTCGTTGCGGCCGAGGACCACGAACGGGACACCGGGGAGTGTGCCGCCCACGACATTGCCGGCGGGTGTGGCGACGTGCGCGAGGTACCAGAGCGAGGGCGCCTGCAGGCCCAGGTGCGGATCGTTGGCGAGGAGCGGCTTGCCGGTGTCGGTGCGCGCACCCGAGAGCGCCCAGTTGTTGGAGCCGATGGCTTCGCCGCGCGGCGGATAGGCCTCGGCGAGCGCGACCGCTTCGCGGGCGGCCGCGGCGTAGAGCGGGCGGAAGTCCGGCAGGGGCGTTGCCTTGTCGCCGGGCACCGGCGGCATCAATTCGTTGGTGCGCTCGGGGCCCAGCTTGGCGAGGAAGCGCATGCGGGCGAGCTCGAGGCGCCAGTTGCCCGAGAGGTCCCACGCCATCACCAGCAGCCACGCGATGCTGTCGGCGGGCTTCCACGCGCGCGGCTCGATGCGGAAGACCTGGAACTCGATCGGCAGCGTGGGATCGGAGGCGAGGAACGCGTTCACGCCCGCCGAGTACGCCTCGAGGTTGGCGCGCGTGCCGGCGTCCATGTGCGCGACGATGCGCTCGGCCATGCGCGCGATGCCGAGCGTGCGCATGAGCTTGTCGACCTCGAAGGCGCGCTCGCCGAGGAATTCCGAGAGCCGCCCGTCGGACACGCGCCGCTGGAACTCCATCTGCCAGAGCCGGTCCTGCGCGTGGACGTAGCCCATCGCGAACCAGCCGTCGCGCTCGTCCTTCGCGAAGATGTGCGGGACGCCTTCCGGGTCGCGCACGACCTCGACCGGCGCCGCGAGCCCCTTCGCCGCCACGCTGCCGTCCAGCCGCGGCAGCGACCGCTGCATCCACGCCCACCCACCCGCCGCCGCGAGCGCGACGACAAACAATAGGGTCAGGTTAATTTTTCGACCTGTCCCCATTTTCATTCCGTGGAAAAGGGGACAGGTCGAAAAAGTAACCTGACCCCATTAAGGGAGCGGAGCGGACTTGAGCACTTCCTCGACGGTGGTGAGGCCCTGGGCGATCTTGGCCGCGCCCGAGACGCGCAGCGGACGCATGCCGGCCTTGTAGGCGGCCTGGGTGAGGAGCCCGATGTCGGTCCGCTCGGTGATGAGCGAGCGCAGCTCGCGCGTGAGCTGCATGATCTCGTAGATGCCGATGCGCCCCATGTAGCCGGTGTTGCGGCATTCCAGGCAGCCCACGGGGCGGTAGATGTGCTCGGGCGGCGCGGCCTTGAACGGCGCGCAGAGCGCGTTCCACACGCGATGCTCCTCCTCGCGCTGGAACGGCACCTTCTCCTTGCAATGCGCGCAGAGCGTGCGCACGAGGCGCTGCGCCATCACGCCGAGCAGCGAGGAGTTGAGCAGGTACGCGGGAGCACCCAGGTCCAGCAGGCGCGTGATGGAGGTCGGCGCGTCGTTGGTGTGCAGCGTCGAGAGCACGAGGTGGCCGGTGAGGGCCGCCTGGATGGCCATGTCCGCCGTCTCGTGGTCGCGGATCTCGCCCACCATGATGATGTCCGGGTCCTGGCGCATCAGCGAGCGCACGCCCGCGGCGAACGTGAGGTCGATCTCGGCCTGCACCTGCATCTGGTTCAGGCGCGGATCGATCATCTCGATCGGGTCCTCGATGGTGCAGACGTTCACCTCGGGGGTCGCGAGCTGCTTCAGCGTCGTGTAGAGCGTGGTGGTCTTGCCCGATCCCGTGGGCCCGGTGACGAGCAGGATGCCGCCCGGCTCGCGGATCAGCCGCTGCCAGATCTCGTGCTCGTCCTGCGTGAAGCCGAGGTCCTTGAAGTCGCGCATCAGGACCTCGGGATCGAAGATGCGCATCACCAGCTTCTCGCCGTGCGCGGTGGGCAGCGACGACAGGCGCAGCTCGATCTCCTCGCCGTCCGGCATGCGCGTCTTGATGCGCCCGTCCTGCGGGCGGCGCTTCTCCACCACGTCCATGCGCCCGAGGATCTTGATGCGCGCGACCATCGCCTGCAGCACGGGGTACGGCACCTGGTAGACCTGGTGCAGGACGCCGTCGATGCGGAAGCGCAGGATCCCCACGTCGCGGCGCGGCTCGAGGTGGATGTCGCTCGCGCGCTGGTCGAACGCGTACTGCCAGAGCCAGTCGACCAGGTGGACGATGTGGTGGTCGTTCGCGTCGAGCTGGCGGCCCGCCTTGCCCAGCTCCACCAGCTGCTCGAAGTTGGCGAGCCCGGCGCCCGACGGCACGCCCGCGGCCTCCGCGCGCTTCATGCTCTTCGCCAGGTTGAAGAACTCGCCCTGGTAGCGGTCGATGTCGATCGGGTTGGCGAGCACGCGCTTGATCGACAGGCGCAGCATCTCGCCCAGCTCCTTCTCCCAGCTCGAGATGAGCGGCTCGGCCGTGGCGATGGTGACCTCGCGCCCGTTCACCTCGACCGGCAGGATGTTGCGGCGCGCCGCGTACTCCGACGACATCACCTGCGTCACGGCGCGCAAGTCGATCTTGAGCGGATCGATGTGGTAGAAGGGCATCTTCATCCGCCCCGCGAGCCATTCTGTGAGGGCATCGCCGGCGAGCAACTGTCCCGGCGGCTTCTCCGAGCGCCAGCGCTGCTCGGAGATCACGATCACCGGGTGGCGGCTGCCGCCGCGCTGGAACTTGGAATCCGAGAGCAGCTTCGCGGCCTTGTCGGCCGGGAGCATGCCGTCCTCGACCAGCCAGTCGAGCACTTCGCGCAGCTGCAGCTTGCGGTCGACGGACTTGCTGGGGGCGGTGGCGGCCATGGGTGGGAATTATGGCTGAAACTCGGGGAAATATGGCTGGAACCGGCGACGCGCGCGAGCGCGGCTCGGCGTACGCTCCGCACCCCATGGGCCATCGCGGCCATTCCAAGACGAGGGTTCGATGAGCGAGACGGGCAACGCGGTCAGGTTCGTGACAGGGGCGCTCGCCGCCCTGGCCCTTTCGGCGAACGCGGCGGACGGCGACGACCTGCGCCGGCAGGCCCTGGCGCTCTTCGGGAAGATCGACGCGCCCGCCGCGGGGGCCGCCGATGCGCCCCAGGCCCGCCTCGGCCGCGCGCTCTTCTGGGACACGCGCGTCTCGGCCGACGGCAAGACCGCATGCGCGAGCTGCCATCTGCCCTCCAACTGGGGCGCCGATCCGCGCCCGGCGTCCATCGATGCGCGCGCCGAGCCCACGTCACGGCACTCGCCCACGATCTTCAACTCGACCGGCCAGCCGGGCCTGCGCTGGCTCGCCGACCGCAAGACCGCCGCGATCCAGGCCGAGGGCTCACTCACCGGCTCGCTCGGCTTCGAATCGAAGGCGAAGGCGCTGGAGAAGCTGAAGGCGCTCGGATACACCGAGACCTTCGGCGCCGCCTTTCCCGGCGAGGCCGAGGCGCTCACCACGGCCAACTACGGCCGCGCGCTCGAGGCCTACGAGGCCACGCTCGTCACGCCCGCGCCGTTCGACCGCTTCCTCGCCGGCGACGACGCCGCGCTCACCCCGGAGCAGCGCGAGGGCCTGCGCACCTTCGTCGCGACGGGTTGCGCGGCGTGCCACAACGGAGCGCTGCTGGGCGGCACCGCGCTGCAGAAGTTCGGCGTGGTGAAGGACTACTGGCTGGAGACCGGATCGCCGAAGCCCGACGTCGGCCGCTTCGCCGCGACGAAGAAGGACGCGGACAAATACGTCTTCCGCGTGGCGATGCTGCGCAACGTCGCGCGCACGCCGCCCTACTTCCACGACGGCTCGGTCGCCACCCTCGACCGCGCGGTGCGCGTGATGGCCGCCGTCCAGCTCGGCCGCACCCTGGACGACGCGACCGTGCGCCGCATCGTCGCCTTCCTCGACTCGCTCACCGGCGAGGTCCCGGCGCACTACGCGCCACCCAAATAGGGGGGGTCAGAGTCAGGGGTCAGAGTCAGGAGTCAGAGTCCGGGGTCGGAGTCGCGAAGCCGGCCAGCTCCCGTGCGTCGTCGAGCGTGTTCGCCTGCGCCGGCGCCTTGTCCCCGCGCATGCGCAGCATCCGCGGGAAGCGCACCGCGATGCCCGACTTGTGCCGGGCCGAGCGCTGGATCCCCTCGAAGCCCAGCTCGAACACCAGCTCGGGCTTCACCGTGCGCACCGGGCCGAAGCGCTCGAGCGTATTGGCGCGGATGAATGCATCGACCGCGCGGATCTCCTCGTCGGTGAGGCCCGAGTAGGCCTTGGCGAACGGGACCAGGTCCGCGCCGTCCCAGAGGCCGAACGTGTAGTCGGTGTAGAGGCTCGCGCGCTTGCCGTGGCCCTTCTGGGCGTAGATCAGCACCGCGTCCAGCGTGTACGGCTCGATCTTCCATTTCCACCACGTGCCGCGCGGCCGTCCCACGCCGTAGGGCGAATCGGCGCGTTTCAGCATGAGTCCTTCGGTACCCCGTGCGCGGCTCTCGGCGCGCGCCGCGGCGAGCGCCTCCCACGACGGCGCGCGCACCAGCGACGAGACCTGGAAGCGCGAGCCGCCGGGGATCGAATGCACGGCGTCGTTGAGCTTCCGGCGCCGTTCCGTGATGGGCCGCGCTCTCCAGTCCTCGCCTTCCCACTCGAGCAGGTCGAAGGCGAGGAAGATCACCGGCGCGTCGGCGAGGATCTTCCTGCCCGGATCCTTGCGTCCGAGGCGCTTCTGGAGGGCGGCGAACGGCATCACGTTGCCGTCCTTCCACGCGAGGATCTCGCCGTCCAGCACGCAATGGGGCAGGCGCGCCGCGTCGGCCATGATGTCGGGGAATTGCCCCGCGATGGGCTCGTCGCCGCGCGACCAGAGCGCCGTCGTGTCGCCACGGCGGATCAACTGCGCGCGGATGCCGTCCCACTTCCACTCCGCGAGCCAGTCCTCCCGCTCTCCCAGCTGCGCGGGATCGCCCTCGAGGGGATGCGCGAGGAAGAATGGGTACGGATGCGAGCGTTGCGTCTCGGTCGCCGCCGCGTCGACAAGCTGCTCCCAGAACCGCGCCGAGGGCGACCACTCGCCCGCGAGCCGGTGCGCCACCACCTTGGCATCGATGGCGAACGATTGTGCGATGGCGCGCATCACGAGCAGCGCCGAGACGCCGACGCGGAAGTTGCCGGTGATGAGCTTGTTGAAGACGAAGCGTTCGGTGCCCGCGAGCTGGTCCCAACAGGCGGCGAGGCGCGCCTTCTGTTCGGCCTCGGCGAGATCCCGCATCGGCAGCAGCCGCTCCTCGATCCATTCGTGCAGCGGCACGTCGCTCGCCGCGGTCGGCGGGGGCAACACGAGCGCGATGGCCTCCGCGAGGTCGCCCACCGCGTCGTAGGATTCCTCGAAGAGCCAGAGCGGGATGCCGGCGATCTCCGCGGCCCACGTGTGCAGCCGCTTCGTGGGCACCGCCTGCCGCGGGCGATGGCCGGTGAGGAACCACGCCGCCCACGCCGCGTCGGCGGCCGCGGCGGTGGAGAAGTAGCCGGCGAGGGCGGCCGTCTTCGCGCGCGTGCTGGTGCTCGAATCGAGCGCGTCGAAGAGCGCGGCGAAGCGCTTCACGGCAGCGCGCCCTGCTCGCCCTCGAACGGCGTGGCGAGGACCGCGGCATCCAGCCCGCGCTCCACCAGCCATCGCACCAGCGGTTGCGCGTGGCCGTGCGTCACGAGCACGCGCGCGGCGCCCGTGGCGTCGATGGCGCGGTTCAGTCCCGGCCAGTCCGCATGGTCCGAGAGCACGAAGCCCTGGTCGACCGCCATGCGCCGGCGCGCCCCGCGGATCGCCATCCAGCCCGAGGCGAAGGCATCCGAGTAGTCGCCGAAGCGCTTGAGCCACGGGGTCGATTGCGCCGACGGAGGGGCCACCACCAGCGCGCCCGCGACGTCGTAGCCGCGCTCGAGCTCGATCGCCACCTTCGCCTCCGGGAGCGCCACGCCCGCCTCGCGATAGGCGCGCTCGAGGGAGGACAGCGCTCCGTGCACCAGGATCGGCCCGATGCCGGCGTCGATCGAGGCGAGGATGCGCTGCGCCTTGCCGAAGGCGTAGGCGAAGAGCACGCTCGCCCGGCCCGCGCCCGCGTTGCCGCGCCACCACGCGTCGATCGCTTCCATCACCCGCGCGGGCTCGCTCCAGCGGTAGATCGGCAGGCCGAACGTCGACTCGGTGATGAAGGTGTGGCAGCGCACCGGCTCGAACGGCGCGCAGGTGGGATCGGCCTCGAGCTTGTAGTCGCCCGACACGACCCATACCTCGCCGCCCGCTTCCACGCGCACCTGCGCGCTGCCGAGCACGTGCCCCGCGGGGTGGAGCGACACGCGCACGCCGTTCAGCGCGACGGACTCGCCGTACGCAAGCGTCTCGATGGCCGCCTCCTCGCCCAGGCGCGCGCGCAGCACCGGAGCGCCCGGCGCCGCGCAGAGGTAGCGCGCGCTTCCCGGCCGCGCGTGGTCCGAGTGCCCGTGCGTGATCACCGCGCGCTCGACCGGTTGCCACGGGTCGACATGAAAATCGCCCGCCGCGCAGTAGAGCCCGCGCGATGTGGAAGAAACAAGGGGGTCAGAGTCGTTCATTCGCGACCGTGAACCGTCGCAGGCATGAATGAACGGCTCTGACCCCCGGATTCACCCTTACGTTCCGGCGAGCGGCTTCTGCGGATCGTCCCAGCTCTTGGGGTCCTCGAGCGGCTCGAGGTGGGTGAGGACCTCGACGTGCGGCAGGCGGGCGCGGATCTCGTTCTCGAGGGACTCGGCGAGGTCGTGGCCCGACTGGATGCTCATCTGGCCGGGGAGCAGCACGTGCACGTCCACGAAGCTCTTGGCCCCGGCGATGCGCGTGCGCAGCGCGTGGTAGTCGCCGCCCTGGCTGTGGAGCGCCTCCAGCACCTCGACGATCCGCGCGCGGTCCTCGTCGGGGATCGCACGGTCCATGAGGCCCTCGAACGAGCGCCTCATGAGATGCCAGCCGGTCCAGAGGATCTGGATCGCGACCGCGAGCGCCACCAGCGGATCGAGCCGCAGCCACCCCGTCCATTGCACGAGCACCACGCCCGCGAAGACGCCCGCCGTGGTCCACACGTCGGTGAGGAGGTGGCGCGCATCGGCTTCCAGCGTGATCGAGCGGTGGGCGCGCGCAGCACCCAGCATGACCCAGGCGCACCCGGCGTTGGCGAGCGCGGCCGCGACCGAGAGCGCGAGGCCCGCGCCCACCTGCTCCAGCGCCTGCGGGTGGAAGAGCCGCGGGATCGACGTCCACACGATGCCGCCCGCCGCCACGAAGATGAGCGCGCCCTCGATCCCGCTCGAGAAGTATTGCGCCTTCTCGTGGCCGAAGTTGTGCTCGCGGTCGGGCCCGGCCTGCGAATAGGTGAGCACCGCGAGCGCCACGAGCGCGGCCACGATGTTCACCACGGCCTCCACCGCGTCCGACAGCAGGCCCACCGACCCGGTGAGGTAGTAGGCGAGGAACTTGAGGACGATGGTGACGATGGACGTGGCGAGCGAGAGCCACGCGTAGAACGTCGGCGAGCGCAGGCTCATCGTTGCCTCCCGGAGCGCACGGCGCCGCCCGCGCCGCGGATCGATCGCGCGCCCTCGGCCACCACGAAGCGCTCGAAGGCCTCGGCGATGCGCGGCAGCGTCCGGTCGCGGCGGTGCACGACGTACCACTGGCGCATGAAGGGAAATCCTTTCACCGGGACGAGCACGAGGCGGCCCAGGGCGAGCTCCTGCTGCACCGCGTGGCCGGAGAGGAATCCTAACCCGAAGCCGGCCGCCACCGCCTGCTTGATGGTCTCGTTGCTCGCGATCTCCATCTCGATGCGCGGCGCCACGCCCGACTCCGTGAACGCCTGGTCCATGGCGAGGCGCGTGGCCGATCCGGGCTCGCGCGAGATGAGCGGCTCGCGCGCCACGGCCTCGAGCGCCACGCTGCGCTTCGCGGCGAGCGGATGCCCGGGCGGCGCGATGATCACGTGCGGGTGCGGCGCGAACGGCTGGGCCACGAACGCGGGGTCGGTCGGCACGTGGCTCATCACCGCGAGGTCGATCTCGTGGTCGGACAGGCGGGCGAGCAGGCCGTCGCGGTTGCCGACGGTGATCCGCGCGCGGATGCGCGGGTGGCGCGCGCGGAACGCCGCGATGAGCCAGGGCAGGAAATAGTCGCCCGCGTTGATCACCGCCACGTCGAGCAGGCCCTGCTCGAGCGATTCGAGCCCGGCGATGGCCTCCTCGGAGGCGCGGATGTGGCCGAGGATGTCGCGGGTGTGCGCGAGCACCTCCTCGCCGGCCTGGGTGAGCCTCAGGCCCCGGCCCAGGCGCTCGAAGAGGCGCGCGTTGGCATGGCCCTCGAGCTGGCGGATCTGGATCGACACCGCGGGCGGCGTGAGGTGCAGCTCCTCGGCGGCGCGCGTGAGCGAGAGGTGGCGCGCGGCGGCCTCGAAGACGCGGAGCTGGCGCAGGGTGGCGTTCTTCATGGTTAAGCGATCACTTAATGATCCGGTAACGATATTTTACTTTTATTTAACCGGGCGCGGGACTAGCCTGTACTCATGCCGACCGACCGCAAATCGCTGAACCGCGCCTTCTGGGACCTGGGCCTGCGCTTCCAGTGGGACGAGCACGTCTGGTCGGTGGTCTCCTCGATGCCGGACCTGCGCGCCCAGCTCGCCTACTACCTCGAGCGCCACCAGCCCCACCTGCTGTCGGTCTACGACGTCGACTTCCTCAAGGCGATGATCGAGCAGCGCCTCGCCTCACCCGGCGACCGGCCAATCGGCCTGGAAGCGCACCACTCGTTCTGACTAATGGGGTCAGGTTAAATTTCCGACCTGTCCCCTTTTTCCCTGGATGAAATCGGGGACAGGTCGGAAATTTAACCTGACCCCAATTCCGCGCGAGCGCGGAAGTGCTCGAGCGCCTCGGGATTGGCGAGTGCCTCGACGTTCTTCACGGGCTGCCCGTGCACCACGGCCCGCACCGCGAGCTCGACGATCTTGTTGCTCTTGGTGCGCGGGATGTCGGGCACCTGGAGGATCACCGCCGGCACGTGGCGCGAGGTGGTGTTGCTGCGGATCACGTCCTTGATGCGCCTGGCGAGGGCATCGTCCAGCCGGAGCCCCTCGCGCAGGCGCACGAAGAGGACCACGCGCACGTCCTTCTCCCAGTCCTGCCCGATGACGATGGATTCGACCACCTCGTCCAGCTTCTCCACCTGCCGGTAGATCTCCGCCGTGCCGATGCGCACGCCGCCGGGGTTGAGCACCGCGTCCGAACGCCCGTAGATGATCATGCCGCCGTGGCGCGTGAGCTCGCACCAGTCGCCGTGGCGCCAGACGTTGGGGTACTTCTCGTAGTACGCCGCGAAGTACTTCGAGCCGTCGGGGTCGTTCCAGAAGCCGAGCGGCATGGTCGGAAACGGCGCGGTGCAGACCAGCTCGCCCTTCTCGCCCACCACCGGGCGGCCGCTCTCGTCGAATACCTCGGCCTTCATGCCCAGCATGCGGCACTGCAGCTCGCCCCTCCACACCGGGAGCGCCGGGCAGCCGCCCGCGAAGCACGCCACGAGGTCGGTGCCGCCGCTGATCGACGAGAGGCAGATGTCGCGCTTCACGTGCGCGTAGACGTAGTCGAAGCCTTCGGGAGCCAGCGGCGAGCCCGTGGAGAGCATCGTCCGCAACGCGGCGAGCGAATGCGTGCGCATCGGATCCGCGCCCACCTTCGCCACCGCGTCGATGAACTTGGCCGAGGTGCCGAAGTGGGTCATGCGCTCGGCGTCGGCGAGGTCGAAGAGGACGGCGCCGCGCTCGAGGAAGGGCGAGCCGTCGTAGAGCAGCAGCGTGACCTGCACCGCCAGGGCGGAAACCAGCCAGTTCCACATCATCCATCCGCAGGTGGTGAAGTAGAACACGCGGTCGCCCGGCTTCTCGTCGCACTGCAGCAGGTGCTCCTTCAGGTGCTGCATCAGCACGCCGCCCGCGCCGTGCACGATGCACTTGGGCACGCCGGTCGTGCCGCTCGAATAGAGGATGTAGAGCGGATGGTTGAACGGCATGCGGCGGTATTCGACCGCGCGCGCCGCATAGGGCGCGGTGAAATCGGCGAGGCGCGCCGCGCGGGGTACCGCGGAGACGTCCGGCGCCTGGGCCACGTACGGCACGACGACCACGCGCTTCACCGTCGGGAGCTGCCGCACGATCTCGGCGATGCGCGGGAGCGTGTCGATCACCTTGCCGTTGTAGTGGTAGCCGTCGCAGGCGAAGAGCACCTTCGGCTCGACCTGGCCGAAGCGGTCCAGCACGCCCTGCACGCCGAAATCCGGCGAGCACGAGGTGAAGGTGGCGCCCAGGCTCGCCGTGGCGAGCATCGCGATCACCGTCTCGGGCATGTTGGGCAGGAAGGCGGCGACCCGGTCGCCCTCGCCGACACCTTCCGCAGCGAGCGCCTGCTGCACGCGCGAGACCGCGTCGCGCAGCTCGCGGTGCGTGAGGCGGCGGCGCACCTTGCCCTCGCCCCAGAAGACGATCGCGTCGGCATCGTCGTCCACGGGGTTGCCGCCGGCGCCGCGCGTGCGCAGCAGGTTCTCGGCGAAATTGAGCCGCCCGTCGGGGAAGAAGCGCGCGCCGGGCATCTTGTCGCCGTCGACCAGCACGCGCGAGCCGCGATCGCCGATCACCCCGGCGTAGTCCCACATCGCCACCCAGAAATCCTCGAGATGGGCGATCGACCATGCGTACAGGGCCGGATAGCCGGCGAGCGCCAGGCCGTGGCGCCGGTTGACGAGCTCGATGAACGCGGTGACGTGCGAGCCGGCGATGCGCTCGGCAGACGGGGTCCAGAGGGGTGCGTCGGGCATCCCGCAAATATAACGCTAGTCCAGGGCTCCCGCGGCGAGCTTCACGTCGCGCGCCGTGGCCTGCGCCGCGGCGATGGCCGCTTCCACGCCCTTCACCATCGTCGCGAGCGCCATCGCGGGCGTGCCCGGCTTGTCGAGCGTCTGGTCTTCGGCGTAGGGAACGTGGATGAAGCCCGCGCGGGCGCGCTTGCCGCTCGCGGCGATGAAGTGCAGCACGCCGTACATCACGTGGTTGCAGACGTAAGTCCCGGCCGAGTTCG
>Ga0070681_10003380_pt1 | contig 14926 bp, 15 predicted proteins | sample KBSC83BmetaG_FD_65650 | JGI IMG/M metagenome (GOLD analysis project Ga0070681, IMG submission 65650) | Corn rhizosphere microbial communities from Kellogg Biological Station, Michigan, USA - KBS C8-3B metaG | ecosystem: Host-associated > Plants > Roots > Rhizosphere | place: USA: Michigan...
TTGCCGCACAGATGACCATCACCGTGGCGCATCTGCAACGCATCGAGGCGATGATCATCAAAGTCGTCGGCGTCGGCACGGCCCTTGAAAAGAAGGTCGACGAAAGCCTCGCCGCGATCAACGAGCAATTGACCGCGATCACTGGCGGTGCTCCTACCGCTCCGCCGGCCGAAGGTGGAAATACGGGCGAGCCGCTGTCCGAAGAAGAAGAAGCTGCCGAGATGGCCAACCGTGTTCACGCCGAGACGCTGGCGGAAGTCGAAGCGGCGCGCAAGAACGGCGGCAAAGCTCCGGTCGCTCCGGCTCCCGCTGCGCCGGTCACACCGATCCGCCCTACGCCGGATAACGCGTCGTGATTCTGGCCGCCGACGCGCTCGACTTGCCCACGGCGGAACCGACCGCCGCTGAGCTTGCTGCGGCGAACATGCTGGAAGCGGAGATCGAGGCAGAAGTCCGTAAGACGATGGCCTTCAACGGCATCGACTTCAAGACGGACGTGACGGACGCGAAGGTGATCGCGATCGTCAACCAACGCCTCAAAGCTGCCGGCTGGAATGCTCAGTGGCAAATGCTCGTCGAGCAGAACAAGTTCACCAAGGGCCAAAGCCTCGTCGGGTTCGGCTTGAACGCTGCTCCGAACGACGAGTCGTACGCCACCCACCGCAAACGCCGCGCTCAGTAACCTCTCCTCCCCTCGACGGCAACGCTTCTTACTGCGCCGTTCGCCAAACGGCACACTTGCAAACGTACGGCGAAGTGTGTACAGTGTCATCTAACGGTGCCACTACGAAGCGGACACAGCCGGAACGTTATCAGCGCGAACATCCGTGAGATGGTGCGTGCAGGACATCCGGTAGATCAAGCCGTCGCGGCGTCCCTTCGCAAAGCAGGCATTCCGAAACGGAGGAGTCCAATGGCGAAGCGTCGTGGCAAGAAGAGCCGGAAGTACAAGAACCGCAAGCGCGTGAGCGCGGGCAAGCGGGCCTACAAGAAGTCCGGCCTGTACAAGTACAACATGCGGCGCAAGAAGTCGCGCGGCAAGAAGCGCCGCAAGGGTGGCAAGCGCGGCAAGAAGTACAGCCGCCGCCGTCGCGGTTCCAAGAAGAGCCGCAAGTACGTCCGCAAGGCGGCAGCGGCCGGCGTCCGTGTCATGCCGGCGTCGAAGGTACAGGACGCCTACCGGCGCGTGATCGACCGTGGCGGCACCGAGGAGCACGCCCGCAAGGTCGTGGCCCGCTTGGAGCGCCTGCGTCGGCTCCAGATCCGCAACGGTCTCGCCGCCCACGAGGCGAAGCAGAAGGCCGACGCCGAGCGCAAGAAGGCTCAGCAGTTCGCCGACCTGTTCCGCAAGATCGGCGCGGAAGAAGCGCGTCGCGCGAGCCTCTAGGCCGCGTCGTCTTCGTCGTCCCTTCGATACTTCCCACCACGCACTTCAATCTTTGACCTAGGCGGCACAAGCTCAAGCCGGCCCTCGTCATTCATCTTGAAGTAGCTCTTCAAGTTCTCCTTGCCGACGCGGTTCTTGCTACCAACGAGCAGGCGAAGATCATCAATCCCGAGCGGAGCATCCGCATCATCCGGCTTGGCAAAAGCCAGCACGGCCACCGTATCGCAGTGATGCTCTAGCTCCGTGCCGCCCTTCAAATCGCCCGTCGACGACATCTGATTGACGACGATGCCGCACGTCTTGGTCTTGCCGCCGCAATACTCTTTGATCTCTTTTCCAATCGCTTTGCATTGCGACTGCGAGCCGGGCATGCCTGAAGCCGACTTACTCGCAAATTTCTGACCGGAGTCCCAGATCACCAAGAACGCGTTGACCTTCTTCGCAAGCTCCAACACCGGCTCGATCCAGTATTGATTCCCGAGGATGATGACCTGATCGTTCTTCAGCCCGAGGCTCGCCGCCGCCATGTTGACATCGTCAGCGCTCTCTTCGCCGGACGCGTAGATCACCTTGCCTTGCGTCTTGGCAATATAATCAGCGATGGCCAACAACTTGCGCGTCTTGCCCACGCCAGCGAATCCGCCGAGCAACAACACCTTGCCGGCGACGAGCCCACCACTCAAAACATGATCGAACCCTTCATCACCCGTCGAGATGTGATGGATCTTGCTCAGGCTCGCCTTCCCACCCATCGTCTGGTGCTCGCCCTTCTGCTCCATGGAATCGACGCCGAACTTGCGTGGGCGATAGAACCCTCCGCAACCGGGACACGTCTCCTCCCAAGGCTCATCCGACTCGAATTCGCACCGTCTGCACGTGTAAACAGCCATGCGACGGATTCTAATCGTGGTAGGATGCGCTGTCTAGCCACGGAGATCCCCAATGAGCAACCGCACCATCTACATCGGAAACATGCCGTACACCACGACCAAGGAGGAGTTGATCAGGCTAGTTCACCCGCGCAAGGTCGAGCGAGTGACCATCCCCACGGACAGGGAGACGGATCGTCCCAGAGGCTTCGCATTCGTCGAATTCGCCAGCGACGAAGACGCGCTTCTGCCGTGCAAGATCTCGATGGCACGGAATTCGGAAACCGCACCCTCAAGGTCAACATCTCCAAGCCGCGCGAAGGGCGTCGCGAAGGTGGGGGCGGTGGTGGTGGGGGACGTGACCGTGACCGACGAGGCGGCCGAGACCGCCGAGAGCGCTACGGCGACTAGCCGCCTGTGAAGGCGCCGATGATCAGATGGGCGCCGAATGCTGCGACGACCACTAACACAAACGCGAACACCCACAGCTTCGTCGCCGTCGACATGCGTTCGAAGCGGTCGATCATCCGCTCCGCTGCGCTGCGATTGTCCACCAGAGGCAACGGGAAAGCGCCGGTCACTTCCTTCGACAGAGCCTTCACGTCACTCTGCGCGATCTTGACGTTCTCTAGAACGACCGCAAGCGATGTGTTCAACTCCTGAATCAGTGAACGATCCTTGTCGCTAAGATTCTGGATGAACGTACGGTCCGCGACCGTATCGATCTCACGCGAAGTCTTGATGTCGTAGATGTCGCGACGAAGTTGTTCGAAGGGTGAGAGCAGTTTGTTGAGCGCAGCCGCCGTCGCGAAGTTGCTGTCAGCGAGACGGCGTACGCTGTCGATCAACTCTTCCAGTGTCATCGGCACGGAGTAACTCCTCGATTGTGTCGACGACGCGTTCGTTCTCCCGTGTTGCTTCTTCGCAGTGCGCCACGGTCTCTTCCAACTTGGCCTGCACTCGATCTCGATGCCGTGTCACTGGAACGGGAGTCATGCGCGACCTCCAATATGGAGTATCTACGCACACATGGGGTCGACGCAAGCGCCATCTGTTTCAACTGTAGCAGAAAACGCGGCTACGCCCACGTGGCAAAATGTCGCATACGATTCTGGCCTTACTGTGCAAAATCGCCATACGCACGTTTGCAAACGTGAGGATGCTTTACGTTTCTAACCCATTCTGATACCCTATGTACCCATGCGCAAACTACTGTGGCCAACCGTCATGCTTCTGTCGCTCTTCGTGTTCGCACACAGCGTCTTCGCCGCTGACGGAACGCCGCCACCGACGCAAGCGCAGAATCTCGCCATGCTGTGGCCGCTCATCGGCTCAGCCCTCGCAGCCGGCCTTGGCTACGGTCTGCCGCGACTCTCCGCCAAGTACACCTTCTTCCACACCGATCTCGGCGCCGTTGTCATCGGTCTCATCGGTGCCGTCGTCGGCGCAGTGATCCCCGTCTTCCAAGCCGGGACCGTCACTTGGGTCGCGCTCGCATGGGCAGCCACCAACGGATTCGTCGCCTTTTGCGCGCGCCTCAATCCCGGTACGACCGCCGACGATCCGCCGGCCAAGAGTCCCAAAGCTCGCCCCGGTGGCATCGCCGTGTTGTTGCCGTTGACGTTCGCCAGCGTCTTCGTGCTCGCCGGATGCCCCAAACCCGTGCCGCCTCCGAACGGTCCGCCGACCGGACCGACGCCGACGCAAGCGTACGACGCCGCGTTCTCGTCCTGCATGCAGCAACGAGGCATCGCTGTTGCCGTCAACGACGGTGTCGCCATCTGGAACATCCTCGACAATCCCAACACGTCGCAAGCGGAGAAGGTGCAGGCGTTGGAATCACTCGGTATCGTCACGGCGGCCGGCGCCTTGACCGATCTCGCAAGCTGCTCCCTCTACGCCTGGGATCAAGTCAACCCGATGGCTCCCGGTCGACAACCCACCACCGGTCAAGCTGCGCGACGCGTGTTCATCGCACGACACACGACTTCTCCGACAGCGAAGGTGCGTTGATGCACGCCGCGATGAAACTCGGGCGCCTTCGCTCCACGTCGAAGCAACTGGCGCTCGCGCCACGCCTGAAGGACTTCTTGAAGGCGCCGCTCCCCGCTCCGCCGGCAGAATACCACGGTGCGGCCGGCGCCACGATCGGGATGTTCGGCAACGATCAATTCGGCGACTGCACCATCGCCGGCCTCGCGAACTACCGCGCGATCCGCGCCAAGCTCAACGGCTGCCCACCGCCGGCCTCGACCACGGATGCCGTCGTCGCGCAGTACATGCGTTTGACAGGTGGGCAGGACACCGGTCTCAACGAGATCGACGTTCTCGTGCAGGCTCAGAAAAACGGCATGGAGCTTGGCGGTCCCAAGTGGATGGATGCCGTCTGGGCGTCGGTCCGCTACGACCGCAGCACATGCAAGTCGCTCATCGCCATCTTCGGCGCGCTCTACCTGGGCGTCGAGCTTCCGCTCGCGGCACAGGATCAGGCCGTGTGGACGCCGACGAAAGGCCGTAACGGCGCTCCGGGCGGATGGGGCGGTCACTGCCTCCTGTGGTCAGGCTGGAACGACCCTGACAAGGAAGGCAACGACAACGACGAGTTGGTGACGTGGGGCATGGTCAAGGAAGCCTCACCGCTCTGGCTGCCGAGATACGGCGACGAGTTTCATGTGATCGTCGACGCAGACTCCGCTGCTGTGGCTGGCGTCGACTTCGAAGCGCTCGTCGACTACGCGAACGAGGTCAACGACGGTTGATCTCTTATGCTGGCCGCCCCGTCGATTGAAAGCTTGTTAAACGAGTAGATCGACGGGGGCGGGCCAGCACCTACGGGGGACCAATGCGTTGCCTCTTGATCCTCCTACTCGCCGGTTGTGTTCCTCTTCGTCCTGCACGTTCACCCATCACAACATTCCGCACCGCCTCGTCGCCCGAACGCTGTGCCGCGCTCGCGTCACGAGCAGTCACGGAGCACATCCTCGCGCTCGTCTTCAGCGGACTCGGTACGAGCGCCGCCGGCATCTCACCAACCATCACGAACACCACGGCTCAAGACATCATACTAGGCATGGCGAGCGCACTGGGCGTCGTAGGCACCGTCTTGAGCTACACAGCCGGCGTCGCGTCGGCCGACTACTCCAAGGAGTGTCCATGACCAAGACCATCGATATCGACGGCGTGCTCGTCACGGTCACGGATACCGAAGTGCAGTATGAAGCTGGCGCTGCGATCGACTGCGACGGTGCTCCCAACGCCTACGCGTTGCCGTCGAGCGGTCATCGCGGTCTCGACAACATCTTCAACGCGCTTGAAGACCCACGCAACACGGGCGTCGACAAATACGGTGATCCTGTCGGCCCGTGGGCTGGCGTCATCGTCGGCCCCGACGGCAAGCCGATCATTCAGAAGGGTGGCCCGTGGGACGGCTACTGCCTCTCGTCGACGGCCTTGGTCGACCACAGCTATCCCGAGACCGACTATCGACGCTTCGTCGACGCCACGCGCATCGCGTACATCTCGATACCACCGCAGCTTCGCCAACTCGGCGTCGTGCTAGGAGACGGCGCTCTCGTCGCCGATCGAGACACCGCCCAAAGCGTCCAATGCATCGTCGCCGACATCGGCCCGAAGAAGCGCCTTGGGGAAGTCAGTGTCATGGCTGCGCAGTGCATGGGGTTCGTGGATTCGTCGCCGCGCACTGGTGGCGCCGGCAAGGGGATCATCGTTCGTATCTTCCTCGGTTCGGCCGACATCCCGGCCTGGGACTTCAACCGTACACAAGACGACGTAGCTGCGCTCGTCGACAAGTACGCATCGGTGGCGTGAAGGTGGGAGAGTGATCATGGTCGTGTACGAGCAGCTTGAAGCGGGCTCATGTCCCGTCTGTAAGCGTGAGGATGTATTGTTTCGCGACGGTGGCACGGATATCGTCGCCTGCGGTCGCTGCACCCGTAGGCTCTTCCTTACCAACGTGAGAGGTATCATGTCCGACGATCCGACAGGGGTCCGAGAGCTTCGATTCAACTACAAGGGTCATCACGTCATCATCACCGCTGCGTTCGACGGCACCGGCAGCATCAAAGTGACCGGTGACTTCATCGAGCGTCCGGTAGAGCCGGCCGCCGCGAAGGAAGCTGTGCGTGATGCAGTGAAGATGTTGTCGATCGCTCGACACATCGCCTGGAAGGAATTCGTGAAGTTGGGAGGTACTGCGGAAGATCTACGCGACGACGAAGGCTAGGCCGACTTCCACTGCCGTTCCAACCGCTCCAACGTCTTCTTCGCCGGCTCGATCTTCTCATCCCACCGCTTGGCAATCTTCGCCGGCCCTGCCTCGTAGCGCACCAACGACTCCTCCGCGACGCGTCGAGCGCGTTCCAGCGTCGTAAGCTCTTCCTTGATCTCGCTCTGCGCCTTTGCATTCTCGGCCGTATCGGCGTCGCGCTGCTTTTTGATCGCCTGAAGCGACGCCTCCAACTCTTCGTTGGCCGCACGAATCTTCTGCTCGCAGACGCCGCGAGCGATGACAACGCTCCGGTCAAAACTCGCGATCATGTCCTTGTGCAGCCGCTCGACTTCGGCGCCCTGCTCGTGAAGCTTCGCCGCTGCTTCGACGTATCCTTCGATCTCTTCCTTAGTCGTCTGCACGTCGAGCACGTTCTGCCCGAGGGCATCCGCCTTGGCCTTCTCCAACTCGGCGACCTTCGCGCGAGCGTCGGTGAGGCGTTTCTCCAACTTCTTGTCCGATCGCTCCGCGCGTTCCTCTTGCGCCTGAGCTTCTTCCTTCTCGGCAAGCTTTCCCTCCCACACCTTACCGAAGTGCTGAATCTCGATGATCACGCACGCCGGGCAGTACGGAATCTCGCTGATCTTCGTCGGTGCGTCCTTGCGCTTGTCGAGACCGTCACCGCCGCAGCCTTTGCAGTCGGGGTTTTTGTCGACGAGAAAGTAACCGTTGCGGAACGATCGCAACATCACCGCGATCTTCCCCTCGGGCGTCGGTGCCGGCCGGGTCAGATACTTCACCTTCGGCACTTCGTCGAAGGCCAGTGTTCCGTGACCCACGATCTGTTGCATGATGTTGGCGATGTCATCGATCGGCGTCGTCTCGATCGGTTGCTCGGCTGCTGTAGCGGTCTCACTCATTGGCCCGGCCCTCCTGAGAGATCAACCTGAAGGACAAAAGGTCGCAGTGTCAAGACAAGTTGTCTACACACCTTGTGGAGAGCTTGTGGATATTGAACTTTCTTTTGAATGTTCACGCTTGCTTACAGAGGTTACTGTACGTAAAAGTTGTCATCGTAATTTGACGGGTGTAGAAGATTTTCCGACCGACGTTCTGACGGCGACCAGAGCGTAGGTTGCAGTACCAAAAACGGGTTGGCACCTCCGAGGTAGCGTAGGGGGCGCGTCTGGGAGTCGGGGATTCCAACCCGGCCCCGAGACGCCGCCCAGCGCGCTCCCTGCGGTGCCTCGGAGGGGATTACGACGATGACACAGCAGCGCTATCGCAGTCCGGCCACGACCAGCTTCACCCCTCCCTTCTACAGCGACAGCCCCACCCTGTAGCGCAATCGTGCTACCTCGCAAAAACGTCGCGCGAGCGACGAACGGGCGACTGTTGTCTGACGCTAATTACGCGCTGCGGCAAGCGTACGGCCGATGACGGATAACTCACCGGCTGAAGCAGCTTTCCTAGCGGCGCGTGAAGCCGTCAAACGCGGCTGTATCGAGCGCTTCCGCAAGGAGAACCCGACGCTGCCGGCGGAAGCGTTCCACGCGTTGCCGCTGCTCCTCGCGCCTGATCTCCGTCTCTTGTCGTGGACAGCGCTTCAGCAGGCGCGCGGTCGACAGATCTTTGGCGATGCGCTCTTTACCGCCACCATCTGGATCGAATACTACGACAAACAAAAGCAGGCGTTGCTCAAAGGCGCGCAGGCAACGATGGGTGGGATCGCATTCCGCCGGTCGCTCAACGACTTCATCAAGCTTCTCCACGAGCGCGGCGCGGTCACGGCGCCCAAGCGTCAGGGATGGGTCATCGAACCGACCACCAACCTCGACGGACACCGCACGAACGCGTCGACGACGGCGATGCACGCGCTCTTCCTCGACTGCGACGGTGCCGGCGAATGGACAACGCTCATCGAGGCGCTGACGCGGCTTGAATTCTGCTTCGTGGCGTACCAATCGGGCGGGTGGTCGCCGACGACGCCGAAGTGGCGTGTGGTGCTCCCGCTGTCGACACCGTTCGCGACCACGACCGAAAATTTGCGCGAGGCATGGAAGGCTGCGTACCATCACGCCCGCGTCGTGTTCGGTTCCGTCGCATATCTCACGGGTCAAGGCTTCGATCCGGCGACAGACACGCCAGCCTGCCCGTGGTTCCTGACTGAGCGTCGCGAGCCGGCTGATCCCGCACGCCAGATTATCCACCGATTCGGGCACACGCTTGATCTCATGGCGTTGATTATGGCCTTGCCTGCGCCTGAAGAGGAATCAACGGTCGAGAACAGGGGTTCACGTGCGGAAGCGCAAGGCGGTCTATCAGACGAGCGTCTTGACGAGATCATTGTTGCTCTCGCGGCTGTGACGAACAACGTGCCCAGCGGTCGTCACGACTTGTACCTCGCGATTCCTGGCGTCATGCTGGACCGGGGCATCTCACCCGACGACGTGCTCGCAATCATCGACGGTGTCTCGGCATCGTATCCGCGCAAGCATCTCGACAAGCACAGGGACAACATCCACAACGCGAAGACGACGATCAGCCGTTGGCAGAGTGGGCACAACGTTACGCGCATCGGCACCGTACAAGAGCGCTGGCCTGAGATTGCTCAAGTGCTCGACAAAGTCGTTCCTGATCCCGCGCAGGCAGCGCTTGTTGCTTCGACGAACGCGATGCTCAACGAGCTTGCGCAGCCGACGGTAGAGCAGACCGACGGCGTGCCGGCTGCGGCAGCACCGAAGAAGCGTCGGCGTCGGTTGAGCGCGCTCGGGCGTGAGGTTGCTCCTCTGGTGACGAAGATGTCAAAGTCACCGAAGACGGAGCACAAGATCGCTGCGATGCTCTTGCGCCGCATGGTCGACGGTGAACCGTTCGTCGCCGAGACACAAGAGCAGATCGACCAGTGTGTGAACGCGGCCATGCTTGCTCTCGGGTTCAACTTTCCGTCGACGACATGGGTACAGATTCTAGACTTCGCGCATTTGACGTTGCTTGCGATGGACTTCACGCAATCAGCGGATCGAGTCGCAGTAGCCGAACAGGCGTTCTTGCGGGGGCAGCAAGATCGCCGGAAGTGGAATCGTAAGAAGCACAATAAGGTGCAAGAGAAACTTGACGAAGGACGGAGTTTTCTCGTCGAGGCTGCTCAGGGGAATCGGAAATGACCGATATGCGGACACGTTACGATGCTCTTGTCGAGATCGTAGCTGAATGCTACCAACAGGGACGGGAACCTAATCCGGCTTGGCTTCAAGAGATCAACCAACTCCGCGCACAGAATCCGCAGTGGATTCCGCCGCCGCCGATTGTCTCTCCGCCTCCTCCGTCGACCGTTCCCCCTCCGCCGCCTTCAGCATCGAGTCCGCCGCCGCGCGCCGCGACACCCCTTCGTCCTGGCCGGGTGCTCATCGAGCTTGAAAACGACGTAGAGAAGATCCAACAACAGGTGCTTCAGATCTTAGGTGCTCGTCTCGCTGTCTTCCAGAACGGCGGCAAGCTCGTCGAATTAGCCACGGACCCCGGCAAGGACATCCCGTTCCTCGTTCGCGAAATCATGAGCCCGCGTATGATCCCCATCAACTCAACGCGGGCGTGGTCACTCGCAGGCGAGCATTGCGCATTCGGCAACAAGAAGACCGACAAAGGCGGGACGGAATCCTTGGTCGAGGTCATGCCGCCGGAGTGGATCGGTCGCTCGATTACCTCACGCTCACGCATCCCGTCAGTACCCATCTTCGCCGGTCTCGCGCAGGCTCCAACGTTGCGCGCCGACGGTGCGTTGATCTGGGAATCGGGCTACGACACGTCGACAGGCATCTATCTCCTGACCGACATCAACGTCCGCATGCCTGACAATCCCACCCAAGAAGATGCACGGGTGGCCTTGAACAACCTTCTTGATCTCATCACGGATTTTGATTTCGCCAACCCTGCCGGCCGCACAGCGTGGCTCGCGGGGCTGCTCGCGGTCGTCTGTCGACACACGTTCGACGGTCCATCACCGATGATCATCATCGATGCGACTAAGAAGGGTTCAGGCAAAACGATGTTGGCCGATCTCGCCAGCGTCATTGCCACCGGTAGTGCCGCCCCACGCATGTTCTTCGTCAATGATGAAGTCGAGATGGACAAACGAATCTCGGCTCTCGGCTTTGCCGGGGATCAGATGGTCCTCATCGACAACATCACCGGCACGTTCGCGAGCGCGCCTCTAGACGCGGCTCTTACGTCGACTTCGTATCGAGGCCGCGTGCTCGGCAAGAGCGAGATGACACCGGCTCTGACGATGAAGATCGTATGGTTCGGAACCGGCAACGGTATGATCGTCGGCGGTGACATGGCCCGTCGCGCTCTGCTCGCACGTCTTGAGCCGACGGTTGACCGGCCGGAAGATCGCAAGGGACCACGTCCCGGCACGTCGTGGAAGTATCCCAACCTGCTCGGATACGCCAAGCGTCGTCGAGCGGAATTGCTCGGCCACGTACTGACGTTGGTAGGTGCGTACATCCGCGCCGGGCGGCCGGAGTTGAATCTGACGCCTATGGGGAGCTTCGAAGGATGGAGCGACATCATTAGAAGCGCCATCGTCTGGGCCGGCGGCGTAGACCCGGTCGAGACCACTCAGGACGTGCGCGAGGCAGACCTTGACGACCAGTCGTTGCGCACCATGGTCGAGTGCTGGCCGGTCGACGACGGCGTACGCGTCACGACCGCCACCCTGCTCGAATGGGCTGCTCTATCGCCTCCGTTGAGCATGGACGGCTCCAAGCGTGAGCAATTCGAGCGCAGCCGACAGATCCGAGAGATGTGGCGTAACGCGCTCCTCGAATGGCTGCCGGCGAACAAGGGCGACCTTCCAACCGGTGCAGAGCTAGGGAAGAAACTGCGCGGACTCAAGGGCGCCATCATCGGCGACTACAAAATTGAGAACGGAGAACGTCAAAAAAGCGGAATGCCGTGGTTCCGCGTCCGCGTCGGAAAATACGACGAAAAACGCGACGAAAAACGCGACGAAAATATCGGAATTCCAAACCTGACTGTAATCCACTAGTTAGGTCCGCTGGTGTAGATGGGTGTAGATGCTCCCACTGCCCAAAGCTTGAGGGTGTAGATGAGTGTAGATGTTTCGATGGTCCAAACCGGGTGTAGATGTGTAGATAGGTGTAGATCTTCCCTATCGTCCGTAGGGAAGCTCTATAGACCTATTAGATCTCAGTTCTGTGGACGATGGGTAAGATCTACATCTATCTACATCTACACCCTCCTAGTATTGGGTGCCGAGGTACTGCGTAGCCACGGGAGGGCCGCCTAGGTGGGGCGCCAAGACGAACGCATTTACGTAGGGCCTGCGGTGGCGAACAAAAAGTTTCGCTTCCTGTCGGTCTCGCAAATCAAACTCTTCGATCCGATCTCCGAAGGCTGCAATCGGAAGTGGGCGTTCCAATATCTCTTCAAGCGGAGGCTCTTGAAGACGGGAGCGCTGACTGAAGGCGCCGACTACGCGGAGAAGATGGAGCACTATCTCAAGACGAACGAAGATCTGTTGCCCCCGGTGCTTCAGAAGGCCAAGCTGCTCTTTCCACGCCCCGGTTCCGATCTCCAAGTCGAACGCCCGCTTGGCCCAGACTTCCCGATGGCGGTCTTCCTGCGGGAAGCGCTGCTCAAGCCGGAGTACGCGCACAGGGAAGACATCAAGCGCGCGATCCGCGATTTCGCTGGCTTGACGATCCACGACATTCCGCTTGACGGCGCTCCTGACGTACGGTACTTCCGCGACATCTTCATCACGGATGACGGCATGCCGGCGCGCGAAGTCCCTGGTACGGTCGTGATCAAGATCGAAGACTTGAAGGTCATTTCGCGAATCTGGCCGCAGCGTGTTCATAGTGGTCCAAACGCCGGTACGATCTACCCAGGCTACGCCAAGACTTCGGCCCAAGTGTGTGACGACGTGCAAATGCTCGGCTACGCACGTCGTGACTGCGATGTGTTCCCCGAGGCGACGCATTTTCGGCTCGGGCACATCTACGCTGAGAAGAAGTCAAAGAAGGCGGCCAAGCGTTCGGGGATCATTTCGCGTGACGAAGTCATTCGGCGATGGCGTCGAGTTGAAGACGTAGGCGCGAAGATGATTCAGGTCGCGACGGCAGATCGCATCGAAGACATCGAGCCGACACCGGCATCGTGTGACGCGTACACGCACGTCGCTCCCTGTGGTGCGCCTCGTTGCGGGATGGATGGAGCGTATCCGGGTTTCACGAAGAACCCTGCGAGCGGTGAATACGAACCGTGCTTCGTGTGCAAAGGCAAGGGTGTGACGGCCAAGGGTTGCGGCCATCGATACTATTGCCCGCTGTCGAACAGCGCGATCGTTCAGAACATGATCAGCAGCCCTTTCAAGGAGTCGTCCATGAGCCTCTTCAATCAGTTGCCTCCGGGCGCGATGCCCACCATGCCCACGTCCGCGTCCGCGCCGGTTGCGCCCGCTCCCGCGCCGACGCCGGCCGCTCCGCCTCCGCCGGTCACGGACGCTCGTGCAGCCATCGAAGCGGAGAAAGCGCGTCTTCGTCAACAGGACGCAGATCGTGCGGCGAATGCGCAGACGAACGGGAACAAGACCAAGTACGGCTGTGGCGCTCCCGGTTGCGGTGTCGGCTGCACTCCGGGGCAAGTCATCGTTCAAGGCGGCGTCATTGTGTGCCCTGATTGCAAGGGTCGAGGAGGGATCACGATCACTGTTGATGACAGCGATTCTCATCCGGCGCCGCCTCCGCCGCCTCCGGCACCGGTCGCAACGCAGCCGAACGCTATCAAGCCGCCTGATGCGCCGCCCGCACCGGGCTTGCTCAAAGGTGCGGACCCGGTGCCGTTGGAAGAGCGTATGCAGATCACGGACCCTGCCTTGCGTCAGACCATCGAAGACCACGCCGCGCAGCACGCTCAGCTTGAAGTACAGTCGGCGGCTGCGGGATCGGTTTGGTGCCCGGAATCGGGTCAGACGATCAAGCTGTCGATGGAGATGGCGATCAAAAAGAAGTATGAGTGCTCGTGTGCCAAGGTGCATTCGACCAAGACGGCGGTCAAGGCGGCGGATGGGAGCTACGACTTCACGGTGCCGCGTCACAAGCCGAAGAACAAGCCGGTGGCGGTCGAGACCGTGACCACGGATGACGATGACGAGGGGAGCGAGCCGTTGGCTACCACGGCTGCGCCGCCTCCGCCCCCGGCGCCGCCTCCGCCCCCGGCTCAGGGAGCCCTTCCAGGCGTCATGGCAGCCCCGCCACCGCCTCCGCCGGCCCCGCCGGCTCCTCCGGCGCCTCCCCAGGTCGCTCAGACGCCTCCGGCGCCGCCTGCGCCGCCTGCTCCCGAGGTCTATGGCGTCTGCGGCGACTGTGCCGAGACCTTGACCGGCGCCAACGCGTCGCGGCCGGGTGGTGTACTCAAGCACATCGGCTGCAAGGGCAAGCCGGCCATGGTGCAGGCGGCGCACGCGCACGCCAACGGAACCAACGGTCACGCGGCCGGTACGAGCGCGCCCAACGGCACCTTCAATCTGACGCCGGCTGCCGTGGCGGATCAGTTGGAAGAAGTCGTGGCGTGGATGAACAAACTCATCAAAGGTCTGCGGTCGGTCGGTAAATGAAGCGCTCGCTCACAGACAAGCTCGCGTTCGTGACCGCGCCAAGCCTCGTCAAGCTTGGCTCGGTTCAGAACACGATCCCCGACCTTCAGCGCATTCTCGCGCTGCCGCGTCGGCCGCCTTTCGTGTGTGAGCGCGACGCCAACGGCAACTATCCGCCTGCGACGCAGGCGCTCATCGAAGTGGAGACGGAGAAATTCTCGCGCGGCCGGCGCGTCAGTTGCGGATGCCGGCCGCGCAAGATCATGTTGGGCGCAGACGACATGCTTACGATCTTTCGTGAGCTACCTCCGGGGCGTCCGCCTGAGCCTCCGATTCGTGCGACCAAGACGGAATTCATCCGCGACTGCGACCAACGCATCGATCAAGAGTTGATTCGCAAGGTCTACGATCTCCGGCCCGGTGGTTCGCTCGATGTTCCGCCCGTCGACGGAAACGGCCACGACTGCATCACTGAGCTTTCGCCAGCACAAGCGTGGTTCTTGCGTGAGGCGGCGCAAGAGGGCGGCGCGGTCGGGTTCATGGGTGTTGGCTCGGGCAAGAGCATTGCGTTGCTTTTGGCGCCGCTCGTGTTCCCTGATGGTCGTCTTGCAGTGCTGCTCATCGAGCCGAAACAGCGTCAGCACTATAAGTCGGAGTACCTGCGGCTGCGCGAGCATTTCAAGGTCACGTCGATTGCAGGAGAGATCGATGTCACGGCGTCGACTGTGCCGGGCACGACGCCGCTTCATCTGATCTCGTACTCGATTCTGTCGCGCACGGAGAACAGCGACAAGCTCGACATCATGAAGCCCGATATC
>Ga0070681_10003381_pt1 | contig 14926 bp, 10 predicted proteins | sample KBSC83BmetaG_FD_65650 | JGI IMG/M metagenome (GOLD analysis project Ga0070681, IMG submission 65650) | Corn rhizosphere microbial communities from Kellogg Biological Station, Michigan, USA - KBS C8-3B metaG | ecosystem: Host-associated > Plants > Roots > Rhizosphere | place: USA: Michigan...
CGGCCGCGCCGATTGTCGAGGATCTGCGCGCGGAAGGGGCATGCGCCGGCCGGCATCCAGATGTCGTTCGCATCAGGATACGGCGGCAGCGGCGGCAGCACGCCGACGACCGTGTGCACTTTGTCGTTCATGGTGAACGTTGTCCCGACGACGCCCGGGTCGCCGCCGAGCTTCTCCATCCAGAAGCCGTAGCTGAGCAAGACGACCGGTGGCGCGCCGACGGCTTCCTCGCCGGGCCGGAAGGTGCGGCCGAGGAGGGGCTTTACGCCGAGCATGTCGAAGAAGTCGTCGGAGACGACGCCGGTCTGTACGCGTAGCGGCTCGTCCTTCCGATACAGCTGAAAGGGCATCGAGTGATATTCGGCGGTGCGGGCGAGGCTCCTGGTCTGCGCGCGGAAGTCGGCGATCTCGAGAACGGAGAAGCGCGCGTCCGGCGTGGTGGCGGAGGGCTGCTTGATGCGGACGAGTCGCGCATCGGCGCCGTAGGGGAGGCGGCGGAGGAAGACGCCACGCACCATACTGAAGGCGGCAGTGTTGGCTCCGACACCCAGGGCGATCGTGACGATGGACAGTGCCGTGAAGGCGGGCGTCTTTCGCAGAGTTCGGAGAGCGATGCGGAGGTCCATGGGCGGGCAGAGGGCAGAGAGCTGTGGGCAGAGGGCTGTGGTTGCGAAGGTAGAGAAGGGGATCGCGCCAGCGTTGACGATCTGGTGTGAGAGATGTGCAGGAATTGTCTCGGCACAATTCCCTTACGAGTGCACCGCCGCATTGACAGAGTTAGCTAGGTATAGCTAGCTATATGAGCATGGCTCGCCACAAGAATGACATTCTCCAGGGCACGCTCGTGCTGCTGGTGCTGAAGACGTTGGATGCGCGCGGGCCGATGCACGGCTACGCGATCACGTCGCACATCCAGCGGGTGTCGTCGGATCTGTTGCGGGTCGAGGAGGGATCGCTCTATCCGGCGCTCCACCGGATGACGCAGGATGGGTGGCTCGAGGCGGAATGGGGGACGACGGAGAAGAACCGCGAGGCCAAGTTCTACACGATCACGGCCGCGGGTCAGAAGCAGCTGGAGCTGGAGCAGGCGAGCTGGACGCGGCTGCGCACAGGCGTCACGCGAGTTCTGCGCTACGCGTGAAGAACCGCTAAAAGGAGTCGTGCATGTCGTGGCTCGATCGAATCCGCAATCAGTTCCGCGACAACTCGGTCTCCAAGGAGATCAGGCGCGAGATGCAGTTCCACCTCGCGGAGCGCGCGGATGATCTCGTCGCGTCGGGGATGGCGCCCGACGCGGCTCAGCGAGAGGCGCGGCGCAAGTTCGGCAGCCTCGCGTATCAGGGCGAGCGGACGCGCGAACGTGATCTTTTTGGCTGGCTCGATACCTTCGTCGGCGACCTCCGTTATGCCTTACGAGCATTGCGAGCGGCGCCCGCGTTCGCGACGGTGGCGATTCTGTCGCTGGCGCTGGGCATCGGGGCGAACACGGCCGTCTTCAGTGTGATCAACGCGCTCGTCCTGCGCTCGCTGCCCGTGAATCATCCGGAGGAGCTGGTCGCGGTCGTCCGCGGACAGGACGGGATGATCTTCACGAATCCGCTGTGGGAAGCGATTCGCGATCGGCAGGACATGTTCAGCGGGATCTTCGCGACGGGGATGACGAGCTTCAACCTCACCGCGGGGGGCGAAGCTCGGCGCGTGGACGCGAGCACGGTGAGCGGCGACTACTTCGCCACGTTAGGCGTGCAGGCCGTCGCGGGCCGACTGATCGCGCGAGCCGACGATTACCGGGGCTGCCCCGGCGTCGCCGTGCTCAGCGAGGGGTTCTGGTCGAGTCGTTATGCGGCGGATCCGGAGGTGATCGGGAAGCCAATTCTCATCGACGGCCATCCGTTCGACATCATCGGAGTCTCCGACGGACGCTTCTCCGGCGTGAGCGTCGGGCAGCGACCACAGATTTTCGTGCCCATCTGCACCGAGAAGATCATTCGAGGCGCCAATAGCCAGCTCGATGAGCGGAGCAGCTGGTATCTCGAGATCGTCGGAAGGCCGAAGCCTGGGCTCACCCACGCGCAGATCGAGGCGCGGTTCGCAACGCTGGCGCCGGACATCATCGAGGCGACGATCCCGCCGCACTGGCCAACCGAGTCGCTCAAGTACTATCGGAGCGCGAAATTCCGCGTCGAGAGCGCGGCGAGAGGGTTCTCGTTCGTACGGGACATGTACGCGAAGGCGCTCTACGTGCTCATGGCCATCGTCGCGGTGGTGCTGCTCATCGCGTGCGCGAACGTTGCCAACTTGCTGCTCGCGCGTGCCGCGGTCAGGCGCCGGGAAATGGCGGTACGTGTCGCGTTAGGCGCGGGACGCGGGCGGCTCGCGCGACAGCTCATCACCGAGAGTCTTCTTCTGTCGTCGATTGGCGCCGTGCTGGGAATCGCGTTTGCCATCTGGGGGAGCCGGGTTCTCGTCAGGCTCCTGTCGCGGGGTGGCGACGGCGTCGCGCTCGATCTGGGCGTCGATCCGCGGATCCTGCTGTTCACGATCGCAATAGCTACGGTGACCGGGCTTCTCTTCGGTCTTGTGCCGGCGTGGCGCGCGGGACGCGTCGATCCGCAGGCGGCGATGAAGGCGCAGGGACGGGGCGTTGCCGAGGGACACCGTCGATTCGCGATGGGCAAGGCACTCGTGATCGCGCAGGTCGCGCTGTCGCTGGTGCTGATCATGAGCGCCGGCCTGCTCATCGGGAGCTGGCGGAAGCTGGCGACCCTGGATCCGGGCTTCCGAAGCGAAGGCGTCATCCTCGTCGATACGAACATTCAAAACACGGATACACCGCCGGAGCAGCGTCTCGCCCTGCATCAGCGGATGATCGACGCCGTGCGCCGGTTGCCGGGTGTGCAGTCGGCGAGCGGGTCACAGCTCACTCCAGTCGGACACTCGACCTGGAACGACATTTTCCGAACCGAAGGCTTTACGGCAAAGTCAGAGGACGACGCCATGGCGTGGGTGAATCCGGTAAGCGATGGCTACTTCGGGACGCTCGACATCCCAATCCTCGCGGGCCGCGATTTCGACACCCGCGATACGCCGACGTCAGCGCGCGTGGCGATTGTCAACGAGGCGATGGCGAGGAAGTTCTTCGGGACGCCGGCGGCGGTGGGACGGAGCTTCGAGAAGCAGGAAGGCACTGGCTGGACGCAGCCAATCGAGGTCGTCGGTGTGGTGGGGACGACCAAGTACCGGTCGATGCGTGATTCGGCGCAACCGATCGTCTACTTTCCGAGAGCGCAGGAATCTCCGAAGGCACAGGAGATGGCGCTCGAGGTGCGCGGCGCGCGCGGCGTGACGAGTCTCGTCCCCAGCATCACGAAGGCATTGGCGAGCATCAATCCGCGGATCACACTCGACATCACCACTCTCGAGCGGCAACTCGCGGCATCGCTGACGATTCCACGCGCGATCGCGATGCTCTCCGGCTTCTTCGGCACGCTCGCGGTGCTGCTGGCGACGATCGGTCTCTACGGCGTGATGGCGTACACCGTGGCGCGCCGGCGGAACGAGATCGGCGTGCGCATCGCCCTCGGCGCCGAGCAGTCGCGGGTCGTGCGGATGGTACTCGGCGAGGTCGCGACGATCGTGGTGGCAGGAGTCCTGGTCGGTACGGTTCTCTCGTTAGGCGTGACGCGACTTGTGGCCTCGTTCCTCTACGGGATGAAGGCGACCGATCCCGGTACGCTCGTCGCCTCGGCGACGGTCCTGGTGCTCGTCGGACTGGGCGCAGCGGCATTGCCAGCGCGGCGAGCGGCGACGCTGGATCCCGTCGCGGCGCTGCGCGAGGAGTAGGATGATAGGCCCGCCGTAGCGGAGATACTGGACAGAGTCAACTATTGTCGCCACTATCCGGGCATGCCCACTCCTCCCGTGGATGCCCACGTGGCCACCGTGCGCCGATTCAGCCGGTTCTACACGCGGCGTATCGGCGCCCTCGATCGCGGCTTTCTCGACAGTGAGTATTCGCTCACGGAAGTCCGCGTGCTGTTCGAGCTCCGCCAGCACGGATCGACGACCGCGAGCGCGATCAAGGACGAGCTCGGACTCGATGCGGCCTATCTGAGTCGCTTGCTCCGCGACTTCGAGAAGCGGGGGTTGTTGACGAGAACACGATCGCGGGCGGATCGGCGGCAAGCAATCCTCCGACTGACCGCGAAGGGCCGGCGGGACTTCGACGCACTCGACGCGCGCCAGCACGCGGCGGTGACGAAGATGATCGCACCGCTCCCGGACACCACGCGGCGCGAGGTCGTGCGGTCGATGGCGCGCATCGAGCGACTGCTCGACGCCACGCCAGCACCCGCAGCGAGCTACGCGCTGCGCGATCTCCGGCCCGGCGACATCGGGTGGGTCGTGCATCGCCACGGCGCGCTCTATCACCAGGAATACGGCTGGGATGAGACCTTCGAAGCGCTCGTCGCGCAGATCGTCGCGGACTTCGTGCAGCACCGCGATCCCGAGCGCGAGCAGTGCTGGATCGCCGAGTCCGCGGGCGAGATCGTCGGCTCGATCTTCTGCGTGAAGAAGTCGAAGACGGTGGCGAAGCTGCGACTGCTGTACGTCGAGCCGTCAGCGCGCGAGTTGGGAATCGGTACGCGGCTGGTCGACGAGTGCATTCAGTTCGCACGCGCCGCCGGCTATCGCCGGCTCGTGCTATGGACGCAGAGCGTCCTCGGTCCGGCGCGGCGATTGTACGAGCGCGCCGGGTTCCAGCTCATCGCCGAGGAGCCGCATCACAGCTTCGGCGCGGACCTCGTAGCGCAAACTTGGGAGCTGGCGCTCTCACCTGCTGCGCGAGCATCCCAAGACCAATAAGATGAATGAATCACACATTGCGCTGATTACACCGATTCCACAGAGAACGACAACGAGCGACAACGGCTTCTCAAAAGGACGTTGCCGCTCCTTTCTCAGTGGTTTCAGGGCCGTGTCAGTGTCATCAGCGGCCATCGCCCCCTCGCGAGCAAGTGCAGATCCTTCGTCGCTTCGCTCCTCAGGATGACTCAGCGACGGCGACCGGGCATGCCGCTGCTTGGCACTGGCTGCACGGATTCCGGAACGAGTAGGGGCTCGATTTCGTCGGCGCGAATGACTGCGTCCTCCGGAATGGCGCGTCCGGCACGATCGTCGACGATGCTGACAAGCGCTGCGGCAACGAGGAGACAGACGCCGCCGAGCAGCACGAAGTAGAGGGCGGTGTTGGGATTGCCCTCGCCGAAGAGGCCACGCGCGATTGGGCCAAAAGTCAGCGACGCGACGATCTCCGGAATGACGATGAAGAAGTTGAAGATGCCCATGTACACGCCCATCCGGTTTGCGGGCAGCGCCGTCGACAGAATCGCGTATGGCATCGAGAGGATCGACGCCCAGGCGATGCCGACGCCGACCATCGTGAGTGGGAGCATGTACTGGTTGTGAATCACCGACATCGACAGCAGACCGATTCCGCCGCAGGCGAGCGCGGCGCCGTGGACGGCTTTGCGGCTCGTCGCGTCGGCGAGCTTGGGAAGTGCGAGCGCGACGAGGAAGCAGACGACAGAGTAGACGGCGAACGTCAGCCCGCCCCACTCGACGCCGCGAGTGTAGAGCGCGGACTGCGGGTCGGTTGCGCCGAAGACGTGTCGCGCGACGGCGGGGACGAAGAAGAGCCACATGCAGAAGAGGCCGAGCCAGGTCACGAGCTGGACGACGGCGAGTTGACGCATCGTCGCCGGCATCTCACGAATCGAGCGGCCGATGTCCCGCAAGAGGGGGCCGAGGCCGAGCTCACCGCGGCGCGCCCGCTCGAAGGCGGCCATGTCCTCGGGGGGAAACTCCGTCGTCGTGAACACCGTCCAGAGCACCGCGAGGAGATACACCGCCGCGCCGACCTGGAACGAATAGCGGACGGAGAGTGGAATGCCGCTGGCTGTGCTTCCCGTAACACCGAATTTAGCAAATACGAATGGCAGGGCGTTGGCGAGGCTGGCGCCGATGCCGATCATGAGCGACTGCATCGCGAAGCCCTGGGTTCGCTGCGACACGGCGAGCTTGTCGGCGACGAAGGCGCGGAACGGCTCCATCGAGATGTTGTTCGAAGCGTCGAGGATCCAGAGGAGCGTCGCCGCCATCCAGATGGCGCTCGAGTTAGGCATGATGAAGAGCGCAATGGCCGCGAGGATGGCCCCGGTGAGGAAGTACGGCCGCCGTCTGCCTAACGGTCCCCAGGTGCGGTCGCTGAGCGCGCCGATCACGGGCTGCACGAAGAGGCCGGTCACGGGCGCGGCGAGCCAGAGGAGGGGAATCCGATCGGAGTTCGCGCCGAGTCGCTCGTAGATGGCGGACATGTTCGCGAGCTGCAGTCCCCAGCCGAACTGAATGCCGAGGAAGCCAAAGCTCATATTGAACATCGCGGCGGGCGACAGGCGTGGCCGTGTTGTGGCGGTCATGTACCGGGAGTCTCGAGTATGGGAGCGGAGTCGCGGTGAAGATGTGGCGTCGGGGGTGCCAGGTGCTAGGTGCCAGGTGCCGGCGCTAGGATTGAGGATGCGACGAACAATCGGAATTGCCGCGGTGCTCGTCGCGGCTGGAGGGGGACTCAACGCAAGCTCGGCGCAGCACGCGCCCGTGTGGGTGCGCGGCGCGACCTGCTACGAGGTCTTCGTCCGCTCGTTCTACGACAGCGACGGCGACGGGGTCGGCGATCTCCGTGGCCTGACGGCGAAGCTCGACTACATCAACGACGGCAATCCGCGGAGCGACAAGAGCCTTGGCGCGCGCTGCGTCTGGCTGATGCCGATCGTCGAATCACCGAGCTATCACGGCTACGATGCGACGGACTACTACCACGTCGCGCGGGCGTACGGCACGAACGAGGATTTCAAGCGATTCGTCGCCGCGGCACACCGACGCGGAATCCGCGTGCTAGTCGACATGGTGTTGAACCACACGTCGAACGAGCACCCGTGGTTCCAGGCGGCGATGCGCGACACGACATCGCCATATCGGAAGTGGTATCGCTGGTCGGCAACGAAGCCGGACTCGAAGGGGCCGTGGGGGCAGGAGGTCTGGTACAAATCACCGGTACGCGACGAGTATTACTACGCCGTCTTCTGGAGTGGCATGCCGGATCTGAACTACGAGACGCCGGCGGTGCGCACCGAGGTGAGGAAGATCGCGCGCTTCTGGCTGCGCGAGATGGGCGTCGACGGATTCCGGTTGGACGCGGTGCCTTTTCTGATGGAGGATGGTGGGAAGCTCGCGGGCAGCGCGGGGACGCATGCGCTCCTGAAGGAGTACGCAGCCTACGTGCGGTCGGTGCGGGGAGACGCATACACCGTGGGCGAGGTCTACGACAGCCTCGGCACGGTGCTGACGTACTATCCCGACCAGCTCGACTCGTACTTCGCGTTCGAGCTGGCGGACAGCATCATCGCGGCGGTGCGCGATGGGCGGGGGCGCGGGATGCTGGTGCCGGCGCTGCGGCTGCAGCGTGCCGTGCCTAACGATCGAACGTCGCCCTTTCTCCGCAATCACGACCAGCCGCGGGCGCGAACGGAGCTCGGCGGCGACGTGCGCAAGGCACGCCTGGCATCGTTTCTCCTGCTGACGATGCCGGGGTTGCCATTCGTGTACTATGGCGAGGAGATCGGGATGGTTGGCGCGAAGCCGGACGAGCGGCTGCGAACGCCGATGCAGTGGACGAACGGCCACGCCGGCGGCTTCACGACGGGAACGCCGTGGGAGGCGCTGCAGGACGATTCGTCATCGACGACAGTCGCGGCAGAAATGGGAGATTCGTCTTCCGTGCTGGCGATGAATCGGCGGATGATCCACCTGCGGTCGCGCGTGGCAGCGTTAGGCGATGGCGAGCTCGTGCCACTCCGGGCGAGCCACGACGGCGTGACTGCCTATCTGCGGCGTCGCGGGCGCTCGATCGTGCTCGTCGTGGCGAATCTCACGACGGAGACACTCGAGGGTGTGACGGTCGCGTCCGATGAGGGGGCGGTGCCGGCGGGCCGGTGGGGGGTACAGCCCTTACTCGACGACAATGTCGGGCGGCGGCTTACCGTCGGCGCGAATGGCCGCATGGACGCGTACGCGCCGCTTCGCACGCTCGCACCGCTCGAGGGATATGTTTTCGCGCTGAGCAAGCTACGCTAATGGCAAAAGCAGATTCCTCGCTGCGCTCGGAATGACATTTAGCGGACGAGCACGCGATAGCCGTTTGCCGGGATGTCGAGCGTACCGGCGGCGCCTAACGATACACGCGACTTGCTGAACCAGTCGGTGTAGTTGCCGGGACTCGACAATCTGCTGTAGGCGCTCCGCGCCGGCGCGGAGCCAAAGTTCACGGCGACGAAGACCGTATTCGCTCCACGCGTACGGCTAAAGGCATAGACGCGCGGGTCGCCCTTGCCATCGAGCCGCTGCTGGTCGCCTCCCTCGGCACCATTCCAGAGCGCGTGGTTGGCGTGCTTGAGGTCGAACATCGCGCGATAGAATTGCGCGAGCGACGCGCCGCGCCAGTCCACGGTGTCCTTCTCGAAGAAGCGGAGGCGCTTCGATAGGCTCGCTTCCTGGCCCGTGTAGAGGAGCGGCAGCGAATGCAGCAGCGTCGCCGCGAGAACGTAAGCCGCTGTATGATTCTGGCCCATCCGCTCGAACTCGCTGCCGTTCCAGCTGTTCTCGTCGTGATTGCTGGTGAAGTACATGCGATCGGCGTCGCGCGGGTACGTGGCGCGGTCGCGCGCGAGGTAGTCGTCGAGAGCGGTTGTCGGCTTCTTCCCCTGTGCGATCTCGTTGAGCAGATGATGAAGCTCCCAGCCGTAGGTCGCGTCGAACGCGGCGTGGTACTTGGGCCCTTCGGCTTCCGCGAGAAAAAAGAGATCGGAGCGGGAGGTCGCGAGCGCTCGCCGTGCTTCCGTCCAGAAGTCCATCGGCACGCCGCCGGCGACGTCGCAGCGAAAGCCGTCGACGTGCATGCTGTCTACCCACCAGCGCATGGCGGCGATCATCGTGGCGCGCAGCGCCGGCTTACTGTAATCGAGCTCCGCGACGTCGGTCCAGTCGGTCTCGCGGTCTTCGTTGTCACGGGCGTTCATGATCGTACCATCGGCCTTGTGCAGATACCAGTCCGGATGCTGCGCGACCCAGACGTTGTCGAAGGAGGAGTGGTTAGGCACCCAGTCGAGGATCACGTGCCTGCGCCGACGGTGAATGTCGTCGACGAGGCGCTTGAAATCGGCGGCGGTTCCGTACTCCGGATTCACGGCGGTGTAGTTCTGCACGGAGTAATAGCTGCCGAGCAGACCCTTGCGATTCTTCACGCCAATCGGCTGCACCGGCATCAGCCAGAACACGTCGACGCCGAGGCTATCGAGCCGCGGCAGCTGGCGGCCGAACGCGGCGAGCGTTCCCTCCGGCGTGTATTGCCGGATGTTGACCTCGTACAGCACCGCGGCACGGCTCCAGGCGGGGTGAGGAATCTGGGCGACCTGCTGTGCGGGTAGGAACGCCGGAAGCAGGATGACCGCGGCAGTCGTGATGGAGCGATGGAGCGTGCTCATGGCGTGGACGCGGGAACGAGACGAATGGCCTGGCCACCACCGGGAGCGAGGACAACGTGCAATCGCGTCGCCGCGGTGACGGGCTGGGACGAGATGCGAATCGCCAGAGGGTTTTCCCGCCAACTGGCGTTCGGTGCGTCGGCGTAGATCTGGGCGACGTAGCGCCGCCCGTTAGGCAGGAATGAAAGCGAGAGGTCGAGGGTGCGCGCGGCTTCGTCCGTGATCGCGCCGACGAACCACTCGTCCTTGGCCTTTGTCTTCCGCGCAACGGCGACGTAGTCACCGATGCGGCCGGCGAGCACGCGCGTCGTGTCCCAGTCGACCGCGACGTCGCGAATGAACTGGAACGCCGGCTGCCGCTCGTAGTTCTCGATGAGATCGGCCGCCATCTGGACGGGCGAGTAGAGCACGACGTAGAGCGCGAGCTGCTTCGCAAGAGTGCTGCGGGGTCGCGGCTCGTCAGGCGTCCGTGGCTTTCCGGTCGGCCGCTTGATGAGCAGATCGAAAATTCCGGGCGTGAAGTCCATCGGGCCGGAGAGCATGCGCGTGAAGAAGAGAATCGATTCGTGCTCCGGGGGATTGCCGCCCTCGCCGCCCCAGGCGTTGTACTCCTGGCCGCGCGCTCCCTCGCGACTCAACATGTTCGGCCAGGTGCGCCGCTCGCCGGTGTCGTGAATCGGCTCGTGGACGTCGACGGCGATCTGATACTTCGCCGCGGTCTCGACGACCCTGCGATAGTGGCGGACCATGTACTGGCCGGTGTGCGAGTCACCGGCGAGCGTCCTGTCGTTCACGTAGCCAGTCTTGATGGCATGAACGCCGAGCCGCTGGTAGAGCGCGAAGGCGCTGTCGAGCTGCCGCTCGTAATTCTCGATGCCCATCGCCGTCTCGTTATGCACGATGAGCGAGACGCCTTTCGATCGTGCGTACGCGGCGACGCCCGGAAGGTCGTAGTCGGGGTAGGCTTGAGTAAACGAGAAACCATCGCGGTTCTGCATCCAATTGCCATCCCAGCCGACGTTCCATCCCTCGACGAGAGTGCCGCCGAGCCCATTCGCAGCGGCGAAATCGATGTAGCGCTTCGTATTCGCCGTCGTCGCGCCGTGATGCGGTCCCTGGCCCCACGTGTAGACGTTGAGGTGCATCCCCCACCAGATGCCGTCGTACTTCATCGGCCTGATCCAGCTCGTGTTCTGAATGCGGCTCGGTGGATTGAGCTCGAGGCCGAGGAGCGACGGCGCCAGATCTTCGACGCGATCGGCGAGCTGAATGGTGCGCCATGGCGTAACGAACGGGGCGCGCCCCCGCACCTTTACGCCGTCCGCCCACGGCGCGAGCGCGACCTGAAGCGTCCGGCTCTCGTAGTGGCCGGCGAGACGCATCCCGGCGTAGTCGACGAGGTCGGCCTCATGGATGACTGCGACGACACCGCTCTGCATCTCCAGGGTCAGCGGCGTCTGCACGGTGTCGATAACGCTCACCGGAGACGACGAGTAGAGGTCCTCGTAGCGGTCGGGGCGGGGGACGTTGGCGTGGATCCACCAGGCACGCGCGTCGTCGGCGAGCGTGAACTCGGTGCGCTCGTCGGTCATCTCGAAGTCGCTGAAGCCGCCCGCGGCGGAGAGCTCGTAGCGAAAGCCGATGCCTTCATCGAAGGCGCGGACAAGGACGGTGAACTGTCGCCGCGGCTCGGCGATCTCGGTAAAGCCGACGCGAAGCTCGTTGTAGTGCTCGCGGACGCGCGCGACTTCACCCCACGGCAGGCTCCACGTAGTGTCCGCGGCGCCACGGCTCGACGTCGCAATGCGGACGCTGTCGCCTAACGAGCGAGCGCCGCGGAAGGTGAAGCCGAGCCGGGAAGGGAGGATCACGTGTTTCCCGGAGCGCTCGACGGCGTAGTACGCGACGCCGTCGCGGACGCCGACCGTCACGGCATTCCTGCCGTTGGGAGACGCAACACGCAGGGTGTCCTGCGCCGACGCGAACGCCGGAACGAGGAGCGCGGCGACGATAGCGCCTAACGAGCGAGCGGGGGGCCAGTGGGGACGGATCAATGGACGAGGCGGTGGCGGTCGATGGCGGGGTCGCCTAAATAGGGCGCCGGGCGCGCGGAGAGCGCAAGCGCCGCAGCGTGGAGTGTGGCCGGTTTCCGGACGCGCATCCGTGATCTGGGTGAGCGCGCACGACGCGCCGCTCAGCTGATGGCCCCCACAATGAAATTACGAGCTGCTGCGCTTCTCCTCCTCGTCGGTTGCGCCTCGTCAGGCGCGCGCCCGACCGACGAACCGCCTGTCACGGCGGTACTCACCGTCACCAATCAACGCGGTGAAGACGCCTCGATTTATGTCATGCACGCCGGAATTCGCGGCCGACGTCTCGGTGAGGTCCAGAGCTTTGGCAGGGCGACATTCTACCTCACTACGTCCGACGCTCCGATCGCGAGCGACGTTCAGTTTCTCGCGAAAACAAATATCACCGGGATGGTCGACGTCTCCGACGCGATCGGCGCGGAACGCGGCGCGGCGTACGATTGGAAGCTCGGGCCGGGCCGGCACTTCGACTTCCTCTCGCTGCGCTATCCGGGGCGCTGAGCACGCGCGCTCGCGGCCGCGCGCTCGAGGAGCAGCTCGCGCTCGCGGGCGTTCCGCGTGAGCGTGGCCGCGCGCTCGAACTCCACGCGCGCCTCGTCGTTGCGGCCGAGCTTCGCGAGGAGATCGCCGCGGACGCTCGGCAATAGATGGTAGCCGCGCAGCGAGGGCTCGGCGGTGAGCGTGTCGACGATCGCGAGTCCGGCCGCCGGACCGAACGCCATGGAAATGGCGACGGCGCGATTGAGCTCGACGATGGGCGACGGCGTTAGGCGCGCCAGGTCAGCGTAGAGCGAGGCAATGCGCGCCCAGTCCGTCGCGTCGGCGGTGGGCGCGCGCGCATGACAGGCCGCGATCGCTGCCTGCGACGTGTAGGGCCCGCGCGTCTCGACGAGCGCCTCGGCACGGTCGAGCGCGGCCAGGCCACGGCCGATGAGCAGGCGGTCCCAGCGGCCGCGGTCCTGATCGAGGAGGAGCACCGGCTCGCCCGACGGGCCGACGCGCGCTCGCAACCGCGATGCCTGGATCTCCATCAGGGCGACGAGCCCGTGTACTTCCGACTCGTTAGGCATGAGCTCGGCGAGGATGCGTCCGAGGCGGAGCGCTTCTTCGCAGAGAGCGGGGCGGACCCAGTCGTCGCCCGCGGTCGCCGCATACCCCTCGTTGAAGATCAGATAAATGACGGAGAGCACCGACGACAGCCGCTCCGTGAGCTCGGCGCCGCGCGGCACCTCGAACGGCACGCCGGCGTCGGCGAGGGTGCGCTTGGCGCGCACGATCCGCTGCTGAATCGTGGGCTCGGAGGTGAGGAAGGCCCGCGCGATCTCTTCGGTCGTGAGGCCGCCGAGGAGACGAAGCGTGAGTGCCGTGCGCGCCTCGGTGGAGAGCACCGGGTGGCAGGACATGAATACGAGCCGCAGGAGATCGTCGCCGACGTTGTCGTCGAGCGATTCGTCGAGCGCGGCGACCGCCTGTTCCTGCTGCGATTCGAGCTCGTGGCCGAGCTGCTCGTGCTTGCGATCGAGAAGGGTGCGGCGTCGCAGCTGGTCGATGCCGCGACGCTTCGCCGCGGCCATGAGCCAGGCGCCGGGATTATTGGGCACGCCCGCCTCCGGCCACTGTTCGAGCGCGGCGACGAGCGCATCCTGCGCGAGATCTTCGGCGAGACCGACGTCGCCCGTGAGGCGGGTGAGGCTCGCGATGACCTTCGCCGATTCGATGCGCCAGACCGCCTCGATGGCGCGATGAGTGTCAGTCGTCACGCGACCAAATCACTCGCCCGGTGTGCCAGGGCGCAAGCCGACCTCGAGCTTCGCGAGTGCCTTCTCGCAGCGCTCGACGAGACGAGGCTCGCCGATGCGCTGAGCCATCGCCGGGAACTCGGCCGTGGGTCCGCGCCAGCGCAGCTCGTCGACGTCGCGAAAGAGCGGCGCATCGGTGCGCAGCGTCGCGAGGGTCTTGAAGAGCAGCGCGTGCTCACGCTTCTCGCCACCGAGCACGTCGCCGGGAAACTGCTCGATCGGTCCATAACGGTTGAGCATCTGCGCCGCGGAGACGGGGCCGATGCCGCTGATGCCGGGGTAGCCATCGGCCGAATCCCCGACGAGCGCGAGATAATCGGGGATGAGGGCCGGATCGACGCCGAACTTTTCGCGCACGGCGGCGGCGTTGCGAATCTTGTTGCCGCGGCGGTCGACCTGCACGACGCGATCGTCCTGCACGCACTGCGCGAGATCCTTGTCGGGCGTCCAGATACAAATCTTCTCAACAGCCGCGTCGCGGGCGGCGAGCGTCGCCGCCGAGGCAAGCGCGTCGTCCGCCTCGAGCTCGACCATCGGCCAGACCACGATTCCCATCGACGCGAGCGCGTCTTCTAGCGGATGAAACTGGGCCAGTAAAGCGCGCTCTACACCCTCGCCGGTCTTGTAGCCGGCCCAGAGCGAATTGCGAAAGGACTCGATGACGTGGTCGGTGGCTACACCCATATGCGTCGCGCCGGTCTCCAGCATCTGCACGACGGTGCGCAGTACGCCAATGACGCCACCAAACGGCGGATCCTCACCCTTCACGAAGCGGCGCAAGCCGTAGAAGTGCCGGAACAGCTCGTACGTGCCGTCGAGGAGATGAACGATCATGGGATCATTCTAGCATGCGGCCAGTGCCTCGACTGGCTGGCGGCTGGCCCCGGTCGCAGATTGGTGCGGCATCGATCCTGTCGCCAATCGCCTCACTCAGCTCCCATGCGATCGAGAATATTCTGGCTGACCGGCGCGCTCTGCGCCGGTGTCGCGCTACCAACGCACGCCCAGATCACGCAAGCGGAATTCGCCGCGCGTCGCGATTCGCTGGCAGCGCGCGTCGGGGACGGCGTCGTCGTCGCTTTCGGCGGACGGACGCCGGTCACCGATTTCGGGACGTTCTTCCAGCTTCCCGCGTTCCATTACCTCACGAATTACGACGAGCCCGACGCGGCGTTCGTGCTCGTCGCGCGCGGTGGGCGCGGAACGGCGACGCTGTACACGACGCCGTCCGACCCGCGCCGCGCCTTCTATTACGGCTTCCGCCCCGACTCGGCGGCGATCGCGCGGTCACTCCAGCTGGCCTCCCGACCGTTCGGCGCACTCGGGGCGGCCGTCGATTCGCTCGTCGCGACCGGGCTGCCGCTGTACACCATCGCCGATTTCGAGGATGCCGACTTCGCGCGCGTCGACAGCCTAACGAGAGGGCAGGCATTCGTGC
>Ga0070681_10003382_pt1 | contig 14924 bp, 13 predicted proteins | sample KBSC83BmetaG_FD_65650 | JGI IMG/M metagenome (GOLD analysis project Ga0070681, IMG submission 65650) | Corn rhizosphere microbial communities from Kellogg Biological Station, Michigan, USA - KBS C8-3B metaG | ecosystem: Host-associated > Plants > Roots > Rhizosphere | place: USA: Michigan...
GGTCGCCCACTGTCCGTCGACGACCGCGACCTTCGCATGCAGGAACGAGCGATGATATTCCTGGATCGCGACGCCCGCTGCCAGGAGCTGTCCGTAAAGGGCACGCGCCGCATGGTGCAGCAGCCGATACTCGACGCGCGCCTGCAACAGGAGCGTCACCTTGACGCCACGCGATGCCGCGCGAACCAGCGCGCGGCGGAAGCGTACCCCGGGAAAGAAATAGGCGGTCGCAATCAGGATCTCGCGCCGCGCGGTGCGCACCGCGGCGAGATAGGCGCGCTCGATGTCGCGCCGATGGCGCAGATTATCGCGGATCGTGAACTTCGCGACCTGGGTGCCGACGCTTTCCGCCGGCTCCTCGTCGGGAAAGAGCGGCACGTCCGAATTGCGCAGTTGCGCGATCTCGACGATCGCCCACACGCGCTGCATCGTCTGGATGATCGGCACGAGCAGCGGGCCACGCACGGAAACCGCGAAATCGATCCGCGGCGGCGTATGGCCGGGCGTGTTCATGTCGTCGATGACGTTGATTCCGCCGACGAATGCGACGCGGCCATCGACGTGGCAAACCTTGCGGTGAAGCCTGCGCAGCCGATGCGAGCGGAAATGCCACGGCATCACTTCCGGACGGTACTTGAGGAGGTCGACGCCGCCGTCGATCATCCGCTGCGCGAGCGCCGGCGTCAGGTAGTGGCGGGCGCCCCAGCCATCGACGAGCACGCGCACGGTGACACCGCGGCGCGCGGCGGCGATCAACGCGTCGGCGACACGGCGTCCGGTCTCGTCGTCGGCGAAGATGTAGGTCTCAAGCCAGATTTCGCGCTCGGCAAGAGCGATCGCTTCGAGCAGGACCGGAAAATACTCGGCGCCATTGCAAAGCAGCGTGATCGAATTCCCCGCCTTGTAGCGGTTCATCGCCACGCTGCTGTCATCAGCGATCGTTCGCCGCTTGGGCGCGCGCCTGATGCGCGGCGGCGACCTCGAACGTCGCCGCGAGCGCCGCGTGATCGGACATCCGCGCGCCGCGCGTCGCGTAGTGCACGTGCGCGTCGACGACGCGCAAGCCCCGCGAATAGATGCGGTCGAGCCGGAACAGCGGCAGCACCGACGGAAACGTGCGCGCGGGTCGCCCGCTCACCGCGCCGAAGACTTCGACGAGCTCGAGCGCATCGGTCAGCGCGCGATCGCCCTTGCTGCGCCAGTCGTTGAAGTCGCCGGCGATGATCAGCGGCGCGGCGTGCGGCACCGCGCTCTCGATGCGCTCGATCAGCGCCTGGATCTGCCATTGCCGGCCGCGCTCGAACAATCCCAGGTGGACGTTGATGCAATGCAGGCTCGGCAGGTCGTCGCCCATCGCGATCTCGCAGTGAAGCAGGCCACGGCTCTCGAAGAGATGCGCGGAGATGTCGAGGTTCTCCTGCGCGAGCATCGGAAAGCGCGACAGCAAGGCGTTGCCGTGATGGCCGTGCGGATAGACGGCGTTGCGCCCGTAGGCGACCTCGTGCCAGAACGCGTCGGCAATGAACTCGTGCTGCGGTCGCGTCGGCCATTCGCGATAGCGCGTCGCATGACGCTCGTGCGTATGCAGCACCTCCTGCAGGAACAGGATGTCGGCGGCGAGTCCGCGCAGCCGCTCGCGCAGCTCGTGAATCACGAACCGGCGCGCGAGCTGCGAGAAGCCCTTGTGAATGTTGTAGGTCGCGACGGTGAAGCGAACGGGCGCGGGCGACGGCATGCCGCCAATGTTAGCGCGGACATCCGGTGAACGCTTCTTGCAAAGTTGAGCAACCTGGCCCGCGGCAAGCCTAACGAGCGAGGTTATCCAGGATCGGGCAATGCGGCCGCTCGTCCCCGCGACAGCAGTGCACGAGGTGCTCGAGCGCCGCTTTCATCGCCTGGGTCTCGGCGATCCTGGCTTCCATCTGCGCGATGTGCGACAGCGCCAGCGCCTTCACCTCGTTGCTGCGCCGGCGCCGGTTCTGCCACAGGCTCAGAAGGTCGCCGATCTGGCGGATCGAGAAGCCGAGGTCCCGGCCACGCGCGACGAAGCGCAGCGTCTGGATGTCGGATTCGGCGTAGTTGCGGTAGCCCGCGGTCGTTCGGCGCGCCTTCGGAATCAGTCCGATCGCTTCGTAATGACGAATCATCTTGGCAGACACGCCCGAGCGTGTCGCCGTTTCGCCGATGTTGTAGGCGCCCATGGCGGCATTGTAAGGCGCCGGCGGGCGGGCCGCACGGCTCGTCGCAGGGCTCTTGACCTTCCAACGATGGGAAGGTCGATAGTGGCGGCTGCGGCGAGGATCGCGGCAATCGACACTGGAGGAAAACGATGGATGGAACGATGGACGCATCACGAGACAGGTGGGTCGCGGCGTGGCCGCTGCTCGAAGCGCTGTTACCCGGCGCAACGCTCTTCATGCTCCTGTTGTGGCTTTCGTGGCGCCTGGCGCGCGTCGGGTTCGGCGACGTTCGCCAGTACGCATTCGCGCAGGCCGGCCGCAGCGGCTCCATGGCCGCGCGCGTGCCGAGGGATTGGCGAAGCTGTACGTGCAGCGCCGGCGCCTGCGCGTGCCTGGCGGCAATCGTGCGGGGCCTCCGTCAATGCTGCGTGAAGGTGCTGCGCCCGGGAATGGCGTTCCCGGGATGAGGCTGACGGTTCATGCCGTCGCTGTCACGGTCACCGATGTGGCCGGTCCGTACACGCGAGGATTGGGGTGGCGGATGGGACTCGAACCCACGACAACCGGAATCACAATCCGGGACTCTACCAACTGAGCTACCGCCACCGCAGGAGCGCGGCACCGTGACGCCGCGCCCGGATTATACGCCGCCAGGCGACGCGTCGACGGCGAGCCGGACGCCGGCTGTCTACTGATGCGCGCCCATCAGCGTATCGGGCAGCCACGTCGCGATCCCGGGGAACACGCAAAGAATCACGATCGCGAGGACCATGCACAGAACGTACGGAATGGTCCCCAGCATCACGCGCGTCACCGGCACGTCGGGTGCGATGGCGTTCACGATGTAGATGTTGAGCCCGACGGGCGGGTGAATGAGCCCGATCTCCATGTTGATCGTCAGGATCACGCCGAACCAAACCGGATCGAACCCCGCGGCGCGCACGATCGGGTACAGGATCGGGCTCGTCATCAGGATGATCGCCGCCGGCGGGATGAAAAACCCGCACACGAGCAGGAACACGTTGATGAGTCCCATCAGGACCCACTTGTTCACGTGCATCGCGGCGATTCCCTGCGCGAGCGTCTGCGTCAGGTAAAGGGACGTCAGCATGTACCCGAAGAGCACCGCGGTCGCGATGATCATCAGGATCATCACCGATTCGCGCGTCGTGTCGCGCAGGATCTGCCACCAGTTCGCCGGCCGCCACATCCGGTAGATGAGGACCGCCAGCACAAAGCAGAATGCGGCACCGACGCCCGCCGCTTCCGACGGCGTCGCCACGCCGCCGTAGAGTACGTACATCACGGCAATGATGATGACCAGGAAGGGCGCGATCTTCGGGATGGAACCGAACTTCTCCCGCCAGCTATAGCGGAACTCCGCGGAATGCGCGCGGAAGCCGCGCTTCCAGATGATGAACAGCGTCCACAACATGAAAAGGCCGGTCAGCAGCAATCCGGGAAAGACGCCGGCGAGAAAGAGCCGGCCGATCGACGTCTCGGTCGCGATGCCGTAAAGGATGAACGTGATCGACGGCGGGATCAGGATGCCGAGCGTGCCGCCGGCGCAGATCGAGCCGGTCGCGACATCGTCCGGGTAACCGCGGCGGCGCATCTCCGGGATGCCCATCTTGCCGATCGCCGCGCAGCAGGCCGGCGACGAGCCCGTCAGCGCCGCGAAGAGCGCGCAAGCGCCGAGATTCGAGATGACGAGCCCGCCGGGAATGCGGTAGAGCCAGCGGTCGAGCGCCTCGTACAGATCCTTGCCGGCCGGCGACGACCCGATCGCCGCGCCCATCATCACGAACATCGGGATCGACACCAGCGTGAAGTCGTTCAGTCCCGAGTAGAACGTCTCGGCGACGACGTGCATCGCGTCGAAGCCCTGGAAGATCAGCACGAACACGATCGAGATCGCGCCAAGCCCGAATGCGACGGGCGCCCCCGATAGCAACATGGCCAGCGTGACGACGAGGACGATTCCGCCCTGCTGCGCCGGCGTCATGGCGCCACCTTCGACCGCGTCAGTCCTCGCCCTTGCACCAGCGCAGGCCTCATTCGGCAATCTCCGCACGTGCGGCGGCAGCCTGGACGGCGGCCGCATCGTCGCCGATCGGTATATCGAACGGTGGATCGCGCCGCGTAACGAGCCGCACGATGTCGACGACGTATTGCAGCGTGAGGAGCCCGAGCCCGATCGGCATCGACGAATAGGGGATCCACAGGCGCGCGCGCCACATCGTGTCCGACACCCAGCGGTTGTCCCACGCCTCCTTCCAGAACAGGAACGTCATGACGGTCATCACCGCGCAGAATGCGGCCGAGACGATGCTCGCGAACAAGGCGAGCACATAGCGCCGGCGCGGCGACAGATGCAGCGGCAGCACGTTGACGTTCACGTGGCCGCGCGTCAGCAGCACGTACGGACTGCCGATGAACGTCGCGGCGGTGATGCAGTAGGTGATGAAGTCGGTCTGCCAGATCGTGCTCCGATTCAGCACGTAACGGACGAACACCATCTCGCACACGATGACGACGGCGAGCGCGACGAGGCCCGCGGCCACGAATCCGCAGAGCGTCGACAGCGCACGTACGCCGCGTGCGAAACGGTCGAACGCGGTGTCGCGAGTCGGCGGGTTCAAGTTGACGATGGCCGGCGCGCGAGGCGACGCGCCGGCGCGAGCGTCGCTCGTTACTTGATCGCAAGCGCCTCGTCGATCAGCTTCCTGCCGTCCGGGACGTCCTTCGCGAATTCGGTGTACGAGCTCTTCTTCGCGACGTCGATCCACTGGTCGTATTCGGCCGGCGTCATCGTGACGACCTCGACGTTGTGGGCCTTGAAGGCCTTGACCATCTCGTCATCCATCTTCGGTCCCTCCTTGCGGAAGTACTCGGCCGCCTTCTTGCCCGCGGCGAGCAGCGCCCCTTGCTGCTTCTTGTCGAGACGGTCGAAGCTCTTCTTCGACATCAGGACCGGCTCGTACATGAACCACAGCGCGTTGTCGCCGGGCGCCGTGATGCACTTGACCTGCTCGTAGATGCGGAACGAAACGAAGCTGCTCGTGCTGGTATCGGTTGCATCCGCGACACCCGTCTGCAACGCGTTGTAGACCTCGTTCGACGGCACCGAGACGATGGACGCGCCCGCCGCCTGCCACATCGCCGCGAACGTCGGCCCCGCGGAGCGGATCTTGAGCCCCTTCATGTCGGCCGGCGTGCGCACGCAGCTCTTTTTCGACGCAACCGCGCCGGCGAGCCACGAATCGGACAGCACGATGACGCCCGCCTTCTCGATCTGCGCCTTGATGTCCTTCATGAACGGCGAGTCGTTGAGCCGTGCAGCGCGCTCGTGATTGCGCACGAGGCCGGGCATCAACGTCGCGCCGAACGCGCGCACCTTGCCGCTTGCGTAATCGAGCGGGAACGACGAGATGTCGAGCTGGCCGTTGACGAGCGCATTCCATTGCTCGTTCGGCTTGAACAGCGACGCGCCCGGATAGACCTGCACCTCGAGGTCGACGCCCGCGGCCTTCGCGTCGCGCGCGATGATCTGCACCATTTCGTCGCGCACGTCGCCCTTGCCGCCGGGAAACTGGTGCGAGGCACGCAGCACGACAGGCGCGGCCATAAGGGGACCGCTCGCGAGCGCGAGCGCGACGGCGACGACGCCGACGGACGTGAGGTGTTTCATCGGTGTTTCCTCCTTTTGAATCGAACGGGAATCGACGCCGGCCGCTTCTTGTATGACGCTTCGGTCCGGGGTCCGGCGCGCGGCCATTGTAATCACGAATGCGGTCGCTGTAACGCCGGACCGTTTCGCGTGAATGGCGAAAGCGGGCGCGAAGCCTGTGCTGCTCGCGGAAATGGCACCGTGCGATGGCACGCCCGACAGGACTCGAACCTGCAACCGCCGGCTTAGAAGGCCGGTGCTCTATCCGGTTGAGCTACGGGCGCGATGCGTTCCGATCATACCGCGCTGGCCGCTCGCCGACGTGTGCCGTACAGTAGCGCCGTGTCACGCCGGAACGCGCTCGGATGCCACGACAACCCGCAGTCACGACGTTCCTGTTCACGGACATCGAAGGCAGCACCCGGCTCTGGGACGAGCAGCCGGAGCGCATGCAGCCGGCGCTCGCGAGCCACGATGCGCTCGCGCGCGCCACCGTTGGCCGGCACCGCGGGACGCTCGTCAAGTCGACGGGCGACGGCATCCATGCGGTGTTCGACGACCCGCTCGACGGCGTGCTCGCGGTCATCGCTCTGCAACAGGCACTCGGCGACCCCGCCGCAACCGGCGGCCTCGGCTTGCGCATCCGTTGCGGGCTCCATGCCGGGATCGTCGAGCAGCGCGACAACGACTACTTCGGAAGCGCCGTCAACCGCGCCGCGCGGATCATGAGCGCGGCCCATGGCGGACAGGCGCTGGTGTCGCAATCGGTCGCCGACCTCGTCGCCGGCCGCCTGCCGCCGGAGGTGACGCTCGAGAACCTCGGCGTCGCGCGGCTGCGCGACCTCGCGCGCGCCGAATCGCTGTTCCAGATCGTGCACCCGGCGCTTCGCCGCGATTTTCCGCCGCTGCGCACGCTCGAGGCAGTCTCGAACAACCTGCCGCAGCAGCTCACGTCGTTCATCGGCCGCGAACGCGAGATCCGCGACGTCGAGGCGCTCGTGCGCGCAGGTCGCCTCGTCACGATCACGGGTACCGGCGGTCTCGGCAAGACACGGCTGTCGCTGCAGGTGGCGGCCGACCTGCTCGACGAGTTTCGCGGCGGCGTCTGGTTGGTCGAGCTCGCATCGTTCGGCGATCCGCGGCTCGTGCCGCAGGCACTCGCCAGTGCAATCGGCATCAAGGAGCAGTCAGGCGGCTCGCTCGTCGAGGCGATCGTTCGCCACCTGGGCGATGCGCCGGCGCTGCTCGTTCTCGACAACTGCGAGCACCTCATCGCCGCGTGCGCCGAGCTCGCCGTGCAACTGCTGCGCTCGACGCCGGCGCTGCGCATTCTCGCGACCAGCCGGGAACGTCTCAACGTGCGCGGCGAGGCGACCTATCCGCTTGCGCCGCTGCTGGTTCCGGGAGCCGATGCGCAGGCCTCGCAATCTGACGCCGTGCGCCTCTTCATCGACCGCGTCGCGGCGCTCAAGCCTGCGTTCGACGCGAGCGCGCAGGACGTTCGCGACATCGCGGAAATCTGCCGGCGCCTCGACGGCATTCCGCTCGCGATCGAGCTCGCCGCCGCGCGCGCGCGCACGCTGCCGCTGCGCACGATCGCCGCGCGGCTCGACGACCGGTTCCGGCTCGTCATCGGCGGCGATCGAACCGCGCTCCCCCGCCAGCAGACGCTGCGCGCGCTGATCGACTGGAGCTACGAGCTCCTCGATGATGCCGAGCGCACGCTCTTTCGCCGCCTCGCGGTCTTCGCGGGCGGCTTCACGCTCGACGATGCGGAGGCCGTGACGGCCGATGCGTCGCTCGCGCGCGACGACGTCGTGGACCTGCTTGCGAAGCTCGTCGACAAGTCGCTCGTCGTGCTCGACGCGGACAGCACGCGCTACCGGATGCTCGAGACGGTGCGCGAGTACGCGCGCGAGCGCCTCGCCGAGAGCGGCGAGACACAGTCGTTGCACGATCGGCACCTGCGCCATTACGTCGGCGTCGTCGAGGCGTCGGTGCCCGAGCTTTTCGGGCGCGCACAGGGCGAAGCTTTCGCGCGGCTCGATGCCGAGCGCGAGAACCTGCTCGCCGCGCACGCGTGGTGCGCATCGGCGTCCGACGGCGTCGAGCTGGGATTGCGCCTGGTCGCGCTCAGGTTCTACTGGATTCATCGCGGCGTGCCGGGCCTGGGCTGTCGCCTCGGCGTCGAGGCGCTCGCGCGCACGCGGCCGGACGACCGCTCGGTGCTGCGCTGCCGCGCGCTGTTTCATGTGGGCCAGATGGCCTGCTACATGGGACGTTACGCCGACGGGGAGCGCCACCTCGAGGAAAGTCTCGCCATCGCGCGCGAGCTCGGAGACGGAACGCGCATCGCGTCGGCGCTCCAGCCGCTCGCGATGGCGTGCCTCGGACAGAACGATGCGGCGGCGGCCGAGCGCCACCTGACGGAAGCGCTCGCGCTCGTGCGCGCCGGAGGCAACAAGCACGACCTCGCGTCGGCGCTCAACGCAATGGCGCAGGTGCATCGCGCGCGCAACGATCTCGAGGGTGCGCTTCCGCTCTACGAGCAGGTCGTCGATCTCGCGCGCGCGACGGGCGACCGCGAGAGCATTGCGTTCGGGCTGCTGAACCTCGCGATGGTGCGCATCGCGCGCGATCCCGACGACCGCATCGCGCCGATCCTGAGCGAGGCCCTCGCGATCGCCGACGAGAACCGCTCGGAGCCCGCGACGCAAAGCGTGCTCGAAGTGATGGCCGGCTGGGCTGCCGCGCGAGGCGACTTTCGGCGCGCGGCGCGCCTGTTCGGCGCGGTCGAAGCGCTCGCTGAAGCGACGGGACTCCGCCGCGACCCCGCGGACGAGGCGTTCCTCCTTCCGCTGATCGGTCGCGCGCGCGCGGCGCTCGGTGCGAAGGACTTCGCCGCGCTCGAGTCCGCGGGACGAAGCCTCGGCCGCGACGACGCGATCGCCGACGTGCGCGACCTCGCCGCCGCGAACGAACCCGCCGCCCGCTAACGCGCGCGCGTCAGCGGTTCACGATCCACGGATCGACCGGAATCCGTGAGGTGGGATCGGCCACTTTCACGACAGCCAGCGTATAGCCGTACTCGCCGGGCCCCGCGTGGGTGTCGACGCAGGTAACTTCCATCTGGCCGGCGCCCGGAGGTGTGCAGTTGAACGGCGCGCCGCTCGCGAATTGAACCTTTTCGTCGGCAAAGGCGTAACCATCCGGCGCATCGAGCTTCCAGTGGATAACCTTCGTACCGTTCGGCGTCAGCACGTCCAGCTCTTTCGGGATGGCCGTGGCAACGCACGGGGTTGCGGTGCAATCGACCTTGACCGCTACCTGGCAACTCGCGCCCGTGCAGTCCGCATGCGTCCTCTGCATTCCGCCGCCCGGCTCTCCCGGGGACGCACATCCGAACAGTACGACGCACGCAACAATCACCGAACACGTACCAAGGATCTTCATGTCGTCCCTCCCTTCAGGCGTTTTGCTCAGCGGTTGACGATCCACGGGTCGAGCGACGGCACGCCGCGCGGCCCGAAGACGCTGTTCGGTACGGTGACGTTGACCCGGTACTTGAAGACGCCGAATTCGGGATGCTTGTCGCCGCATGCGAATTCGCGTCCATCTCCGCGCGGCTCGCATTCGAAATCGCTGGTCGGCACGACGACGCCGTTCGCCGCAAAGCGAGTTTCGCTGTCGCCTTCGAGGCGCCAGACGATCTCCGTGCGCTTGCCGCGGTTCTCAACGACCACGAGGTCGTAGTCGACGTAGAGATCGCAACCGTAGAAGCGGTCGCAGTCGACCCTCACCTCGATCGTGCACTCGCCCTCGCCCGCGCAGGTCTTCTGCTTCGCTTCGTGCGGCACGCGGGGATGCATCGCGGCGCAGCCGGCCAGAAGCGCGCACGCGACGATGGAGGACCACAGGACCTTCCGCATTCTTCTTCCTCTTGACGGTAGCGGGCAGCGCATTGTCGGTCATCCGGGCGGGGAATGAAAAGCCGTTCCGCGCGACGCGCCGGCGCGTGCGGCGACTGCGGGCGTCGGCCGCGATTGCCGCCCGGTTTCGGCATTCCTCCTACAGCCACGGCAGGCGCTACATGGCGCGTCGGTGCATGCGTCCATCGCCATGACAGGAGCTTCAGCAAAATCATCATGTTGGCGATCGGCAGGGTCCTTGCAGCGATCGGGACGTCCTGGCGGCGCGTTCGGCCGCCGTTCCCTTTGAAAGGATCTTCGATGAACGCCATCTTCCGGCAAATTGCCACGGTCGCGACCTGTTCCATTCTGGCCGCGGCCGGCACCGCGTGCGCGACCACTTCGAACACGACAGCGACGTCGTCGGGCGACCGCGCGACACTCGCGCAGACGTCGCCGTCCATGACCACGACGACGAGCACGATGCCGGGGACGTCGCCGACGATGCCCTCGTCGACGGCGACGCCGTCCGCCACGATGCCGCCGCCCGCTGCGATGCCTTCGACGGCGGCACCTTCCCCGGCGACGAACGCGACGACGGCACCGACAACGCCGTCGCCATCGGCCTCGTCGCCCGCGGAGGCTGCGAATGCGCAGGACGCCGAAGCACGCAGGATCTTCGACCAGCTCGACACCAACCGCGACGGCGTCCTGACGCTCGACGAGTTCTCGCGGGCCACCTTCCGCGCCAAATGATGCTTCGACGGCGCGGCGGATGATTCCGCGCCCGCTGCGCCGGGCGACGCTCGGCGCAGCCGTCCCGCTGTTCGCGTTGTCCGTTTGCGTCGCGCACGCCGACGCCGGCGACCTGCCGGCGATCTGGGCGTCCGCACGCGAGGCCAGCGTCGAGCGCGCGATCGACGCGCCCGACGCTGCCAGCGCAAGCGCGCGTGTCCCGAGCGACGACGCTCGCGAACGCGATGCCGCATCCCGGATCGACGCCAGCAAGAGCTATGCGATCCCGGCGCTCGAGATCGTCGGGTTCGAGATCCTGCTGAACCAGTTCGACCGGCACGTGCTGGGCGACGACTTCGCGAGCAACGCGTCGACGATCCGGCACAATCTGCATTCGAGCTGGGTCGAGGACCGCGATCCGTTCCAGATCAACCAGCTCGGGCACCCGTATGCGGGCTCGATGTACCAGGGATTCGCGCGCTCGGCGGGATTGAACTACTGGGAAGCGCTCGGCTACACGTTCGCCGGCAGCGCCTTGTGGGAAATCGCCGGCGAGCGGAGTCCTCCATCGCGCAACGACCAGGTCAACACCGGCATCGGCGGCAGCTTCCTCGGCGAGATCCTGTTCCGGCTCGCCAATCTGACGCTCGAGCACGAGAACGTGCCGCCGTTCTGGCGCGAAACGGCAGCGGCGCTGATCTCGCCGCCCGTCGGCTTCAATCGCCTCGCCTTCGGCGAGCGCTTCCGCACGCTGTTCCCGAGCAATGATCCGGTCTACTTCAGCCGGCTAGAGGTTGGCGCAAGCCGCCGGATCCAGAGCAGCGCCGGCCTTTCCGCCGCCGAAGACAAGCCCAACGAGGCAGTGATCGACTATTCGATCGACTACGGGCTGCCCGGCAAGCCCGGCTACACGTACGCGCGGCCGTTCGATTACTTCAACCTCGAAGCGAGCGCATCGAGCGCGAACGGCGCGGAAAGCCTTTTGACGCGCGGCCTCCTGCTCGGCCGCGACTGCGACGCCGGACGCGACTACCGCGGTGTCTGGGGACTCTACGGCGTCTACGACTACATCTCGCCGCAGACATTCCGCGTGTCGAGCACCGCGGCAGCCCTCGGCACGACCGCGCAATGGAAGCTGTCCGATTCGTGGGCGCTCCAGGGGACGGCGCTCGGCGGCGCCGGCTACACGGCCGTGGGGACGATTCACAGCACCACGGACAACGATTACCACTATGGCGTCTCGCCGCAGGCGCTGCTCGCGCTGCGCGTCATCTTCCGCGATCGCGCAGCGCTCGACGTCTCGGCGCGCGAATACTTCGTGAGCAACGTGGGTGCCGCCGCGCGCGGCGGCCACGACAACATCGTGCGGCTCGACGCGTCGCTCACGTGGCGCATCTACGAGCGTCACGGGATTTCGCTGCGATACCTGCTGAACCGCCGCGACGCGTTCTATCCTGACGTCGGCGACAGCTCGCAGACCCGCGGCACGATCGGGCTCTATTACACCTATATCGGGCACGACCGGTTCGGCTTCGTCGATTACTAGGACCGCGGATCGTCTAATACCGCGCGCTCCCCGGCGTGCGCGGAAACGGGATCACGTCGCGAACGTTCGCGAGTCCCGTCGCATACGCGATCGTGCGCTCGAAGCCGAGCCCGAAGCCCGCGTGCGGCACCGTCCCGTAGCGGCGGAGGTCGCGGTACCAGCCGTAGTGCGACGTGTCGAGGCCCGCTTCGGCGATCCGCGCGTCGAGCACGTCGAGGCGCTCCTCGCGCTGGCTGCCGCCGATGATCTCGCCGATGCCAGGCGCGAGCACGTCCATCGCCGCGACCGTCTTGCCGTCGTCGTTGACGCGCATATAGAACGCCTTGATCGCCTTCGGGTAGTTCATCACGATCACCGGCTTCTTCGCGTAGACCTCCGAAAGGTAGCGCTCGTGCTCCGATTGCAGGTCCATTCCCCATGCAACCGGAAACTCGAATTTCTGCTTCGCCTGTTCGAGCACGCGAATCGCCTCGGCGTAGTGCATCCGCACGAACTCCGATTCGACGATGCCGCGAAGCTTCGCGATCACGCCCTTCTCGATGCGCTCGTCGAAAAATGCCATGTCGTCGGCGCGCTCGTCGAGCACGGTCGCGAAGATGTGCTTCAGGAGCCGCTCGGCGAGCGTCGCGTCGTCGCCAAGGTCGGCGAATGCGATCTCCGGCTCGATCATCCAGAACTCGGCCAGATGCCGGCTCGTGTTCGAGTTCTCGGCGCGAAACGTCGGTCCGAACGTATATACCTTCGACAGCGCGAGACAGTACGCCTCGACGTTGAGCTGGCCTGACACGGTCAGAAACGCCTCGCGGCCGAAGAAGTCCTGCGCGTAATCGATCTTCCCGTCGGCATTACGCGGCAGGTTGGCGAGGTCGAGCGTCGACACGCGGAACAGCTCGCCGGCGCCTTCGGCGTCGGACGACGTGATGATCGGCGTGTTGATCCAGAAGAAGCCGTTGTCGTGGAAAAAGCGATGGATCGCGTGCGCGATCGCGTCGCGCACCCTGCTGACGGCGCCGATCACGTTCGTGCGCGGCCGCAGGTGAGCGACCTCGCGCAGGAACTCGAGCGTGTGCGGCTTCGGCTGGATCGGATACGAGTCGGGATCCTCGACCCAACCGATGACGCGGACGTTCGTCGCCTGCAATTCGAACGCCTGCCCCTTCGCCGGCGACGGCACGACGGTGCCGGTCACTTCGACCGCGCAACCTGCCGTCAGGTGCAGGACCTGCTCGGCGTAATTGGGCAACGTGCTGGGCACGACGGCCTGCATGGGGTTGAAACAGGAGCCGTCGGAAACGTGGAGGAACGAGAGACCCGCCTTCGAATCGCGGCGCGTGCGTACCCAGCCGCGAAGCGTGACCGGCGCATCCTGTGGCGCGCGGCCGTCGAGGATGTCCGCACAGGAGTAGCTCTTCATCGTCGCGAGGCGCTTTTCGAAACGAGTACTCTACCCGAAGCCGAGCACGCGCCTCGGCGTTTCCCAAAGGATCTTGCGACGGTCGCTCGCGTCAGGGACGAAGCGCTCGACGAGCGCCAGCAGCGGGCCGACGTCGATGCGCGACGATGCGCGCAGGAACGGCCAGTCCGACGCCCACAGACAGCCGTCGGGCGTGAACGCGTCGACGAGCGCGGCGACGAACGGCACGAGATCGTCGTACGGATGCGCCTCGCGCGAGAACTTCGTGTAGCCGGACAGCTTGACGAGCGCGCGACGCGCGCGGCCGAGCCGCAACAACGCCTGGAATCCGGGCTGCGAAAGGCCGTCGGCAGGCGATGGACGCCCGCAATGATCGATCAGCAGTTGCACGCCGGTGCGCTCGAAGAGCGGCGCGAGCGCCACGAGCTGGTCCTGCCAGACCTGCAGCGACACGCACATCTCGAGCGCGCGCAAATGTCGAAGCAGGCCACCCGCGCCGAGATAGCGCTCGACGCCGTGGTGCGTCGCGTTGAATGCGACGCCGACGACGCCCTGCGCGCGAAGCGCGACGAGGACCCCGCGCGTCGCGTCGTTCGGGACGACGGCGATGCCCTTGTAGCGGCCTTCTCCGCGTTCCAGCGCGTCGAGCAGGCACCGGCTGTCGTTCTCGTAGCCCGAGTTCGACCCGACGATCAGGCCATGGCGGATGCCGTAGGCGTCGTGCATCTGCACGAGCTGGCGCGCGGTTCCGGTTTCCTGGCCGCTCGGCCGATAGAACGTGTCGTCGCCGTACGGAAAATGCACCGGATCGAGCACGTGACAATGGCAGTCGATCTTCGGCGCACTGAAGATGTCGACGGGCGGCTTTGTCGCGCTCATCGTCATTGCCAGCCTTCGATCGATGGCACGCGCAGCGACTCGATCTCTGGCAGATCGAAGCCGAAGTGGCGGACGAGAAGCGCTCGCAGCTCTTTGCGGTCCGCGAGCTCGCTTGTGCGCGACGTCGACGCGTCGGCGATCGTCACGCTGCGATCGACGACGCTCACGCGAGCATCGCCTTCGAATGCGCGAAGCATGAGCCGGTTGCGAAATCCCGAAGCCGGATGCGTCGCCGTGTAGTGGTTCGCGACAATGAAATCGCTGGCGTTGTCGATTTCGAGCGTCGTCGCCCAGCAATCGACGATCTCTCCGCCGGAGCGTGCACGCAGCACCCGATAGTCGCCATCGCGCGCCATCCAATGCGACGCGTCGTCCGCCGGCGCGACGTCTGCAAGCGGAACCGGAGCGTCGGGCGCGAGGCCGCCGAATCCGGGATCGAGCACGAACGTCCCTTCCGGCAACGCAACGGTCAACATCATGTGCGTGCGCGGCACCTCGGTGCGCGGCGAGAAGAGGACGACGCGCGCCGAGTGGCGAACCGGCACAAACCCGAGTGCTTCGAGCATCGCGGCCAACAGCGTCGCGTGCTCGA
>Ga0070681_10003384_pt1 | contig 14919 bp, 15 predicted proteins | sample KBSC83BmetaG_FD_65650 | JGI IMG/M metagenome (GOLD analysis project Ga0070681, IMG submission 65650) | Corn rhizosphere microbial communities from Kellogg Biological Station, Michigan, USA - KBS C8-3B metaG | ecosystem: Host-associated > Plants > Roots > Rhizosphere | place: USA: Michigan...
CGCCAGCTCGGCATCGACGGCACGGTGATCACCGGCACGCAGTTCGGGGACATGAGCGACGAGGAGGCCCTGGCAAAGATTGACGGCATCGGCGTGATCGCCCGCGTCAGCCCGCAGCACAAGGTCCGCCTGGTCGACATCCTCAGGAAGCAAGGCCAGATCGTCGCCATGACCGGCGACGGCGTCAACGACGCGCCGGCCGTGAAGAGGGCCGACATCGGGATCGCGATGGGCACCGGAACCGAGGTGACCAAGGAAGCCGCGGTGATGGTCCTGACCGACGACAACTTCTCCACGATCGTCAAGGCCGTGGAGCTGGGCCGCGGGCTGTATGACAACCTCGCCAGGTACATCCGCTACCAGGTCAGCGGCCTGTTCGGCTACATCATCACGTTCCTGGCCGCCGCCGTCCTCAACGTCGCAGGCGGCGAACCGCTGCTTCCGCTACAGACGCTGTGGGTGAGCTTCACCACCTTGTCCATCCAGTCCGTCGGGCTCGGGTACAGCCGGCCCGCCGCCGGGCTGATGGATCGCCCGCCGCGGCCCCCCAGCCGACCCATCCTGACCCGCGGGCTGACCGCCTGGCTCGCCTTCACCGGCCTGCTGATGGCGGCCGGCACCCTCGGCATGGTCAGCTGGGCGGAGGACGCTCACGGGCTCGCCGTCGCCAGGACCATGGGCATGGTCACGTTCGCGCTGTTCAGTCTGTTCTTCTCGATCGAGTCCAAAGACGAGAGGGACTCGGCGTTCTCGCTTGGCACCTTCTCCGACAGGACGTTCGCCATCACGACCGGCGCGTCCTTTCTACTGCTGCTCCTGTCGACCGTCCTGGGCATCTTCCAGACCGTGATGAAAACCACCACGCTCGACGTCCCGCAATGGCTGATCTGCACCGCCGTGGCCCTGTCGATCGTCGCGGCCGCCGAGATACGGAAAGCCGCCAAGCGGCGGCCCAGCGCGACGTGAGCCAGCCAGTACGCCCCGGTCGCAGCGGCCGGCCCCTGGACACCCGCCAGCAGCCGGGGGGCGGCCGGGCGCTTCGGCACGCAGGGACTCTTGCTCCGGGCGCATGTCTCAGCGTGTGCGCGGGGCCCGCTCGACGCGGAGGGCGAGCCGAGGGCACAGGTGCGCGACGGCCATGACCTCCCTCTCCAGCCCGGCGGGGACGTCGCCAGCAGGGATGACCGGGAAGCCCCAGTCGTCGAGCGCGATGAGCTCGGGCAGCAGTTCCGCGCACAGGCCGCGGCCGTCGCAGGCGATCGGGTCGATGATGAGCCGGGCACGCCTGGTCATGGCGACCGGTCCGCGACGGGGAGGATGCCCGCGCCGGCGGTCGCGCTGCACCTGCCGCGCAAGTGCAGGCCGAACTCGGCGCGGAAGACGCGTAGCGCGCTGGCGACCATGAGCGCCGTGCCGTCCGGGTGGCGGCAGGCGCCGCGCCCCGTGACGTCCCGTAGCCAGCGCCGCAGGCGGGGGAGGTCGCAGCTGCCGCCCACGGCCGCTTGCTCCAGCTCGCGGGCTATCGCGTCCAGGCCGAGCACGCAGGGGCCGCACTGGCCGGCCGACGAGCGGGCGAGGTAGCGGGCCAGGCGGGCGGTCTCGGCCAGGCCGCAGGCGGCGGACGGCAGGACGGCGACGACGCCGACACCGGGGCGGGCGCCGAGCGGCGACAGCCCGGCCGCGGAGAACGGCAGCGGCAGCGCGTCGGCGGCAGCGGCCCAGGTGCCGAAGTACCCGCCGATCAGCAGCGCGCCGGGTTCCTCCGGCGTGCCCCCGGCCAGCCCGAGCACGTCGCTGACCCGCGTTCCCGGCTCGACCTCGTAGACGCCCGGATGCCGCACCACGCCGAGTAGGGTCACGAGCATCGTGCCGGGCTCGGCGGGGGTGCCCGCCGTCCTGAACCAGCAGGCGCCGTGCCGGATGATCAGCGCGAAGTGGGCGAGCGTCTCGACGTTGTGCACCAGGGCCGGGCGGCGGCCGGGCCCGCCCAGCCGGGGCGGGCGGCCGGTAGGGACCGGGGTGCCGCGCTTGGTCCAGTGCACCACGGCACTGGCCTCACCGGCGGTGAACCCTCCGGCGGCTTCCAGCACCCGTACCGGCACCGGGTCGCAGCCGGCTGCTGCCCGCTCGCCGGCGGCACGGCGCACCGCCTCGCAGGCGGCGGGGTGCGCGACGATCACGGCCTCGCTGGCGCCGACTAGCTCCGCCGCGGACACCGCGCCGTCGATGACCAGGTGCGGGGCGCAACTGAGCAGGACCTTGTCCTTGGCGCTGGCGGGCTCCCCTTCCACGCCGTTCGCGATGACGACCGGGGCGCGCGGGCTGCTGGCGGCCGTGCGCAGCTTCACCGCGGCGGGGAACGCGGCCCCGCCGCGCCCGGTAAGCCCCGCTCGTTCTACCTCGTCGATGAGACGCTGCCTGCGCTGCCAGTCCCCGGCGCACGACGGGCGGGCACCGTGACGGGCGAGGTGCTCGCGCAGGTCACTCGGCCCGCTGTCGTCAGCGGCCGCACCCGGCAGCAGCCGGGGCCACGCTGCGGCGAGCGGTGGCGCGGGCGGCAGGCACTGGGTGCTGGGACCGCGGCTCACTGGCGCGCTCCGTGGAGCTCGCGCCGGGCCCCAGGCAGCGCGCCCGGTGCCCGCCGGGTGCGTGCCGTCCGGCGGGTCCACGCCGCCACCGCCAGGCGAACGGACACCGCGATGGTCATGGCCGCCGCTGACCCCCAGACGATCGCCGCGCCCCACCCGGTGTGCAGGTCTCCTCCGGCGGTCAGCGCGTGCCCGAACGCCGCCGGCCAGGCCAGGTAGGCCAGCCAGTGCACGGCCCGCCACACGCGCGGCCTCAGCCGGTGCCGCAGGAGGCTCGTGAGGAGCACGGCGGCGGCGAGGTCGACCGTGAGCGTGCCGAGGCCGATGGCCGCGGCCCGGTAGGGCGACAGGAACGGGAGCACCGTCGCGGCCCACCCGATGGACACGTACGGGTCGGCGATCGCGGTGAGCGCGTGCAGGGCGAGCAGCGCGACGGCGAACAGGGCCAGGGTCCGGTGCAGCTCGGCCGCGACGAACCGCGGCCAGCGCAGCGGGGCCCAGCCGAGCCGGGTCGCGGTGCCGAGCACCGCGACGGCGGTGAACAGCGCCAGCAGGACCAGGCCGCTGCCGCGCGAGATGAACCAGAGCCACTGCGTGCTACCCACAGGCCACCTCCGGCAGCTGGCCGCCGTTGGCGGCTGGCCAGCCGCCGACCAGCCGGACGGCCCCGTCATGGCCGGCGAGCCGAGCGGGCAGCCCGGTCCCGGCCAGCCAGGCTGCGGCGTCCGGCCCGGCCACGATCGCGGCGGTGGCGGCGGCATTGGCGATGGCGCAGCTGACGGCGGCGACCGACACGGTCCGCCACGGCCCGGTGGCCGGATACCCGGTGCGCGGGTCGACGATGTGGTGCATCCGCTGCCCGCCGCGCCGCCACTGGCGACCGGTGACCGACGACGTGGCGAGCGCCCCGGCAGCCAGCCTGACAACCTGGGCCGCCGGCACCGCGGCAGGCAAGCCCGCCAGGTCGCGAAAGCAGGCCAGGGAAGACTCGGCGACCGCGACCGGCCATCCCCCGGCTGGCGGCCGACCGGCGACGGCGATGTCGCCGCCCAGGCTGACCAGGACGCCACCTCGCCCGCTGGCCCGCCATGCCGCCGCCGCGGCGCGGTCGGCGCCGAGCCCCTTTCCCGTCGCACCGAGGTCGAGGCAGGTCCCTGCGGGCAGTCGCAGCAGGCGGCCGCGCAGTTCCACCGAGCGCCAGCCGGGAACCGGCCCGGGTACGGGCAGCGAGCCCGTCGGCCCGGGACCGACGGACGCGAAGTCACGGTCGTAGCCGAGCGCGGCCAGCGCGGACCCGACCGTCGGGTCGGTCATGCCGCCGGTCCACCGGGCGGCGGCCAGCGCGACGCCGACGGCCTCCGCCAGCCCGCGGCTCACCCGGTGGACGCGGCGGGGCGACCGGTGAATGCGGGAGATCTCCGAGCCGGCGCGGAAGCGGCTGGCCTGCTGGTCGAGCCGGCTGAGCTCGGCGTCTACGGCGTCCAGCGCCACGGCGAGGCCGTCCGGCGGCCAGAGCGCAACGCGGGCGTCTGTGCCGAGGGCGTCCCGCACCGCGACGGCCACGGCCGCCTCGGAGTCCACCCGGCTCCACGGCGGAACGCGCGGAGGTCGCGTGACAGGCATGCCTAGTCCTCCCGGTCCTCGCCTGGCTTCACGTAGACCACCGCGGGACGGGCTCCTCCGCCCGTGCTCGGAGCACACGACTGGGCCGGCGCCGTGGTGGTGACGCCGGAGCCGCCAGAGACCGCTACCGGCACGCTGACGCAGGGCTGTCCCGTGCTGGAGCGCGGTGCCTGGGAATGGGACCTGGTCACCGAGGCGGGCTGCTGCGTACCGGGATGGGCGCGGGCCAAATAGCCCGCCGTGACGGCCGTCGCGGCGACCAGCGCGACCGCCGTCCAGTTCGACAGCCGGCGGACGTGCCGCAGGCCGCGGTCCCGGCTCCTTGCCCGTGCCTCCTGCGGGGCAGGCTCTCCCGGCCCGGGCAGCCGCGACGGCAGGTCCTGAGGGTCCATGACGCACTCCTGACATCGGATGACCTGATGCCGCCAGGATGCGAGGCCAATCGTGTGATGACCGTGAGCAGACCATGTGAGCCGCTCTCATTTCCCGGTGCCCAGGCCAGCGGAAAGGCCGAAGGGCCTTGTCAGAGGGGCCCAAGGTCTCGCGACTTCTCACGGCCGGCGGCCTAGGCTCCCAGTCGTGCGGGTGCTCGTGGTCGAGGACGAAATCCGGATGGCCCGGCTGGTCAAGCGCGCCCTGGAAGAGGAAGGCCACGCGGTCGACATCGCGCCGAACGGCACGGACGGGCTCTGGCTGGCCACCGAGAACGCCTACGGGGCGATCGTGCTGGATGTGATGCTCCCGGACGTCGACGGGTTCGAGGCCTGCCGCCGGCTCCGGGCTCAGGACGTGTGGGCCCCGGTGATCATGCTGACCGCACGGGACAGCGTCGGAGACAGGGTGCGGGGGCTCGACGCCGGCGCCGACGACTACCTGGTCAAGCCGTTCAGCCTGCTGGAGCTCGCGGCCCGGCTGCGCGCGCTCGCCCGGCGAGGCGGCACACCGCGGCCGGTGCTGCTCGCCGAGGGCGACCTGAAGCTCGACCCGGCCGCCAGGCGAGCCTGGCGGGGCGAGACGGAACTGCGGCTGTCCCCGAAGGAACTCGCCCTGCTTGAGCTCTTCCTGCGGCACCCGGGCGATGTGCTCACCCGGTCGCAGATCATCGAGGCCGTGTGGGACTTCGCCTACGACGGCGGCTCGAACGTAGTCGACCAGTACGTGAACTACCTGCGGCGCAAGGTCGACGCCCCGTTCGGGCGACACGACATCGAAACCGTCCGGGGCATGGGCTACCGGCTGCGCCGCGCCGCGAAGGGCCCGTTATATGTCCATCCGGCTGCGCCTGGCCGTGGCGTTCGCCGCCGCGGCCGCCCTCTTGTTCGCCGTCGGCGCCTGGCTGTTCGCCGCCGCCCTGTCGGCCGCCCAGCTGCGCGTCATCGACTCCCAGCTCACCGCCCAGCTCAGCCAGGCCGCGCGCTACCTGCCGGGGCCGGCCCCGGCCGCCACCGCGAGCCCGGCTCCCGGCGAGTACCTGGTGCAGGCGATTGACGCCTCAGGCCGGGTGCGCGGCAGCGCCGATGAGGGCAACGTCCCGCTGCTGTCCGCGGGCCAGCTAGCCCAGGCCCGCCGGTCCCAGGTATGGGCGACACAGGCAGTCGACGAGGAAAGCACGCGCGTCACGGCGGCGCCGCTGCCCGGCCACCCCGGCTGGGTCGCCGTCGCCGCGATCTCCCTAGAGGCCTACGACGCCACCCAGAGCCAGGTGGCGCGCAGCCTGGCCATCGGCGGCGGGGCAGTCACCGTCATCGCCGGCCTGGGAGCCTACTGGCTGGCCCGCGCCGCCCTGTCCCCCGTCGAGCGCTTGCGGCGCCAGGCAGCCGGCATCTCCGAGCGCGACGAGGACGCCACGCTGGAGGTCCCGAAGACGAAGGATGAAGTCGCGGCCCTCGCCGGGACCATCAACGACCTGCTCGGCAGGCTGCGGCGCGCGCTGGAGCGAGAACGCGCCTTCATCGCCGATGCCAGCCACGAGCTGCGCTCCCCCCTCGCCATCCTGCGCGGGGAACTGGAGCTGGCCGGGCGGCCCGGACGCGGCACCGGGGAGCTCACCGCCGCCGTGCGCGTCGCCGCCGAGGAGGCTGACAGGCTCGCCCGCATCACCGACGACCTCCTAGTGCTGGCCCGAGGCGACGCCGGCCGACTCGACCTGCGGCTCGCGGAAACGGACCTGCGAGAGCTGCTCAGCCGCAGCGTGGCCATGGCCGGGCCGCGCCTGTCGGCGGCCAGGGTCACCTGCCACCTCGACGTCCTCGCCGGGACCCGGGCCCGCGTCGACCCCGACCGGATCCGCCAGGCCGTCGACAACCTCCTCGCCAACGCGGCGCGCTTTGCCCCTGCTGGGTCCGTCATCGTCCTCGCGGCCCGGGAAGACGGCCCCGACCTCCGCATCGAGGTCAGTGACGACGGCCCCGGCTTCCCGCAGGCCTTCCTGCCCCACGCGTTCGAGCGGTTCCGGCGCCCAGACACCGGCCGCTCCCGCGACGACGGCGGGGCCGGCCTCGGGCTGGCTATCGTCCAGGCGATCTGCGCCGCCCACGGCGGACGCGCCACGGCGGTCAACAAGCCGGGCGGCGGCGCCACGGTCAGCCTGTGGCTCCCCGGCGCGGCCCGCGACTCCCGTGAGGGCGCCCGAAGGAGAGAACAGTCTCCGCCGCAGGCGGCACCACACGGTGAGCCCGGCGATGGCGGCCGGCACGACCCCAGGCCGGGGCCTGCTCGTTAGTGGACGGCGGTGCCGAACAGGTGCCCGATGCCGTAGGTGAAGGCCAGGCCGAGCGCCCCGCCCACGACCACGCGCAGCACGGCGCGGCGGACGTTGCTGCCGCCCAGCCGGGCGCTGAGGGCACCGGTCAAGGCGAGAGCGACCAGGACGGCGGCGAACGTCACCGGGACCCGAACGGCGGCCGGGGGCAGCAAGATGGCCAGCATCGGCAGTACCGCACCGGCTGTAAACGACACCGCCGAAGCGGTAGCGGCCTGGACCGGGCTGGGAATGTCAGCGGGGTCGATGTGCAGTTCGGCATCCAGGTGGGCGGCCAGGGCGTTACGGGCGGTCAGCTCGGCGGCGACGGTACGGGCGGTGGCCGCCGAAAGGCCCTTGGCTTCATACAGGGCGGTCAGCTCGGTCAGCTCAGCTTCCGGAGTGCTGGCCAGTTCCCGTTTCTCCTGCCTGATCTGCGCGCGCTCGCTGTCGCTCTGGCTGGAGACCGAGACGTACTCACCTAGCGCCATCGACACGGCTCCGGCGACCAGTCCCGCCAGCCCGGCGGTGAAGATGGGTCCGCGGGCCGTGGTGGCCCCCGCCACCCCGACGACGATGCCCGCCACCGACACGATCCCGTCGTTGGCTCCCAGCACCGCCGCCCGCAGCCAGTTCAGCCGCCCCGCGATACCGCTGGCATGCGGCTCCCGGGGATGAGTCGCCCGCCCCTCCTCGGCCGCCTCGACCTGAGCAGCGGAGGGCACGCCGTCGTCAGCGCTCATGGCCTCTCCAGTACCACCAGAACATCGACCGGCACGCCAGGTGCCGTTGCCGCTTCCTGGGGGCCTTACCCAGTTCCGGGGGCTATGCCCAGGCAAGGGCAAGGCGGCGACCGGCGGCGTCAGGCGCCGGACCGTCCGGAGGCGACGGTGCCGCCGAGCGACAGGTAGGTCTCGTCTTCCTGCACCGTATGCAGGCGCAGGATGGCGTGCAGCCCGTAGAGGATGTCGCGCAGGTCGGTGATGTCGGCGTCGTCGGGGTCGCGGTCGCCGATGTCGTCGATGAGCCGTCCCAGCCGGGTGATCTGGACGGCGATCTCGGCATGCGCCCGGCTCATCGGGGCGGTCGGGTCGGTGCCGCCGAGTACCCGGTTCAGCGCCGGATACAAGCTGGACTCCTCGGCATGCTCATGCGGCCATACCTCACTGGTCAGCAGCTCGTGCACATGCCGGACCCGGTCCATCGCGCCGGGCTCGCCGAGGGCCTGCGCGGCCGCCCGCAGCTGCTCGGTGTCCGCGCGGATCTGCTCGTGCTCGCCGCGGAACCTCCGGGTTAGGTCGGTGTCCGCCGCGGTCAGTCGCACCTCGGGAGGCACTGGGGCCAGTGCGCGGAGCGCGTTGAGTATCACCGCGACGTCGATGGCCTCCTGCAGCAGCGCGCCCCATACCGCGGGCAGCAGGCCCGCGGCCGCAGCGGCCATGGCCGCCAGCGACATGCCCATGCCGGCCAGCACGCTTTGCCGGGCGATCCGCCGGGTGCGCCGCGCCACGGCCGCCACTCCGCCGAGCCGGGCCAGCTCATCGACGGTGAGCACGGCGTCCGCGGCGTCCGCGGACGCGGTGGCGCCGCGAGCGCCCATCGCGATCCCTACGTCCGCCAAGGCCAGCGCCGGGGCGTCATTGATCCCGTCACCGGTCATGATCACCGGGGCCCGGTGCTGCTCACGGCGGACCACCGCAAGCTTGCCAGCCGGGGTCAGCTCCGCGATCACCTCGTCCGCCCCGGTGAGCGCGCCCACCGCTCCAGCGGCCTCGGCCCGGTCGCCGGTGGCGAGCACGATCCTGCTGATGCCGCCCCGCCGCACGGTCCGGAGGGTCTGCCGGGCATCGGGACGGAGCCGGTCCTCCAGCAGCAGCACGCCCGCCGGCCGGCCGTCGACGGCGGCGAAAACGGTGAGCGCGCCGTCCAGCCGGGAGCGGCGGCGGGCCACACGCACCCAGGATTCGGTTTCCACGGCACCTGCCCACCCGGCTCGCCCCAGCTTGACCTCGCGACCGCCGACCGTCCCCGTAATACCCTGTCCGGGCACCTCGGTGACGTCGGCCGGCGTGGTCAGGCGGCAGCCGCGCTCGGCCGCCGCCCGGACGATCGCGGCGGCGAGCACGTGCCCGGACACCTGGTCAAGCGACGCCGCCAGGGTGAGGACTTCGTCGGCGTCCAGGCTGCCGGGGCGAGCGGGAATGACCGCAGTGACCTGCGGCTGGCCTACGGTGAGCGTCCCGGTCTTGTCGAGGATGAGCGTGGTGCACTGGGCGAGGCGCTCAAGAACGCCTCCGCTCTTGACCACCACACCGCGCCGGGCCGCCGCTGACAGGCCGGAGACGAGGGCAACCGGGGCCGCCAGGATCAGCGGGCACGGTGTCGCCACCACCAAGACGGCGACCGCGCGGCCCGCACCGCCAAGCGCCCAGGCCACGGCGGCGACCGCGAGCGTCAGCGGCAGGAACCACAGGGCATACCGGTCGGCGAGACGGACGAACGGCGCCTGAGAGTTCTCCGCCTCGCTGACCAGGCGGACGATGCCCGCATAAGTACTGTCGGCGGCGGTGTCAGCCGCCCGCATGTCGAACGGGCCGCCCGCGTTCACCACGCCGCTGCGCACCTGGTCGCCGCGGATGCGCTCGGCGGGCCTGGCCTCACCGGTCAGCGCGGACTCATCGAGGATGGCGGCGGCCGAGGCGACCGTGCCATCCACCGGCACTACGTCACCCGACGCCACCAGCAGCAGGTCGCCGACCGCGACGGCGTCGAACGGCACGATCTCGACGCCGCCACCCTGGTAACGGCGGGCGGTCCGCGGCGCCCGGTCGAGCAGCGCACTCAGGTCGTGCCGGGCACGCAGCGCCGCCCATGCCTCCAGGGCCCGGCCGCTGGCCAGCATCACGCTGATCACCGCGGCGGCCAGCAACTCGCGTACCGCGACCGCGCCCGCCAGCGCCAGCAGCGCGATCACGTCCACCCCGAGGCGCCCCCGGCGGAGGCTATCGGCGGCCGACCACAGCGCGTAGGCCAGGCCGAACCCCGCCGACACCAGCCAGCACCCGTCCGCGGCCCCGCCCGCCCCCGCCAGCCGGGCCAGTCCCCCGGCGGCCAGCCCGGCGGCCGTCACCGCCAGCAGCAGTACCGCCGACCGCCGGCTGAACCAGCCGACCGCCGAGCGAAGTACGGCGGCATTCGTCATGCTCTCACCCTTGCGCAGCAGGAACGCGGAATCATGAGTCCGCCGTCATCTCGCGGCGGGACTTCCGTCCCTGCGTGCAAGCACATTCCCGAATGGGTCTGCACGGGCATTGCCGTCGCGTTCTCAGCGGCCCGGTCCCGCCGTGCCGCTAGCGCGAGCCAGAGGTCGCCGGCCGACTTGATCGCACGGCTGGGTGGCCGCTAGCTACTGGGGTGCTCTATCCCGCCCAGACCATTTCAGATGCTTTGGATGTGGTTCACACTCGGCCCCGCCTGCCTTCGGCGTCTTAACGTGAGGCCGTGGCCTGGAGAAATAACCGCGTTAGCAGGTTTCTGCCGCTCGTCGTGCTGCTGTCGGGCGTAACCGCGCTGACGGCTTGCAATGCATTCAGCGCCCCGGGGCATCCTCGGGCGCACCAGGCCGCCGCGGCCCGGCCGGGCACCGCTGCTGGCGGCCGGGCGCCAGCGGACGGCGACAGCGCGACCACCGTCCGCATCGGCACGCCCGGGACGCAGGCGCTTCCCATCCCGAAGGCTCTGCGGCCGTTCCCCGGAGCGCCGGCGCACCCCGGAGACGGGGCGTGGCGGGAGGCCGGGCGGATCGTTGCCGGGCAGCCGGCCGTCTACGAGACGTTGCTCGTTCCGCCCGGCGGCGTCAAGCGCGCCGGGATCGCCTGGATGGATACCGACCTGCTGTCCGCGCGGTTGTACTCGGGGTCGATGTCCCCGGGCGGCGGGCCGTACAAGTACACCGCGCCGGTCGCGCCGACGGCGGCCAGCTCTCTGGTCGCGGCGTTCAATGGCGGCTTCAAGATGGCCGACGCCCATGGCGGCTACTACACCGAGGGCCGGATGATCAGGCCGCTGACGCGCGGGGACGCTTCGCTGGTGATCTACGTCAACGGGTCTGTCACGGTCGGCGCGTGGGGTAGCGATGTCACCATGACGCGGTCGGTGGCGGCCGTCAGGCAGAACCTGTTTCCGCTCGTCGCCGGCGGCAGGCCCAGCCCGCGCGCGTTCACCCGCACCTGGCGGGTGTGGGGCGGCACCTGCCCCTGCGAGCAGGAGCGGCACGGCACGGAACACCAGTGGCGATCCGGCCTGGGCGTCACCGCGGACGGCGCCCTGGTCTACGTGGTCGGCCCGCTGCTTGACCCGCCCCAGGTGGCTGACCTCCTCGTGCGGGCGGGAGCGGTGCGCGGGATGGAGCTGGACATCAACCCGACCTGGCCGGTGTTCGCCACCTTCAAGCCGACGGCTCAGGACGGCCTGGCCGCGCCGTCCAACGGCGCCAGTCTGACCGCCACCTCCCGCGGCCCGGCGACGTTCTTTGACCCGGCCTACGCCCGTGACTTCATCACCATGTCCGCCCGTCCGGCACCGGGCAGCCGCCCTCGGTGATGCCGTTGGCCGACGAGCGCGGCTGGATGCCGGAGCCGGTCCGCGCAGTCAGGCCTTGCGGGCAAGCCCTCCGTAGCAAGCCACGGCCGCATCGGACGGCGGGCTCACCTGGTCGTCGGCGGGCCGCCAGCGGGCGGAGGGGAGCACGCCCGGCTCGACGAGGTCGAGGCCGGCGAAGAACCGCTCGATTTCCGCCTTCGAGCGCACCCTCATGACCATGCCCCGCTCGGCGTACACCTTGGCGACGCCGTCCCACGCCTGCGGGTCGAAGTCCCCGGACAGGTGGGACATCGCCAGGTAGCTGCCCGCGGGCAGCGCGTCGAGCAGGGCCTTGACGATCTCGTAGGGCCCGTCCTGATCGGGGATGAAGTGCATGATGGCGATCAGCAGCAGGGCCACGGGCTGGCTGAGGTCGAGGCTGTCCCGCAATTGCGGGGCATTCAGGATGCGGTCCACGTCGCGCAGGTCGGCATCCACGTAGGCGGCCTTCCCCGCCGAGGTGCTCGTGAGCAGGGCCCGCGCGTGGGTGAGGACGATGGGGTCATTGTCCACGTAGACGATCCGCGCGTCCGGGGTGACGGCCTGAGCAACCTCGTGCACGTTACGGGACGTCGGCAGCCCGGCGCCGATGTCGAGGAACTGCCGGATGTCCGCCTCGGCGGCCAGGTAGTGGACGGCTCGCTGCAGGAAGGCCCGGTTCTCCCGGCACGAGATCCTGCCGTCCGGGTTCGCCCGAAGCGCCTCCTCCGCCGCCGCGCGGTCGGCGGCGAAGTTGTCCTTGCCGCCGAGCAGGTAGTCATAGATCCGGGCCGGATGCGGGAGATCGGTCCGCAGGTCAATCGTCGCCGACCCGCCGTCTTCCGCCCCCGGGTCCATCCAGGAGGTATCCGTCATGCGCGCTCCGGCGGTCTGGCAGGGATTAGCGACGAATGTGAGCCTACTCCGGGTCCGCCGGGCAGGTCCGGGCGGCACGGTTTACCGCGTGCTGAACCCGGCCCCGGCCGAGGACAGCGACTCGATCACGGTCACCCGGGCGACCGCGGCCAAGTACAAGCTCAAGTCGATCGCCGACCCGCGGCGACCGCGGCCATGCCGCGGGTCAGGCCTGCTATTCGAGCCGGAAGCCGACTTTCAGTCCGACCTGCCAATGTGCCACCTCGCTGCCCTCGATCGAACCACGGACCTGCGTGACTTCGAACCAGTCAAGGTGCCTTAGGGTCTCGCCAGCCCGCTGCAGGGCATTGCGGATCGCGGTATCGATTCCCTCGGGCGAGGTGCCAACGATGTCGGTCACCCGGTAAGTGTGGTTCGTCATGATTCCTCCTGGCCCAGTCGCACCGATGGCGAGCCTGAAATCCAGATACCCGGGGAGGCTTCGCCCACCCCGGGTATCTGAACTGGGGTCAGCGGCCGCACAGTACTCGGCCCGGCTGCCTAGCTCCCGTGCCTCTCGGTCCGGCCCCGATTAACGGGTATTCGGCTCCTGGGGCGCGGCGTCTTCCATGACCTCGACCGCGCCGAGAAGGGAGCGGAGTGCGACTTCGTAGCGCTGCACGTCCGGGTCGAGCAGCAAGTCGGCGTCAAGGGCGCCGTCAGTCTCCTCTTCCGGCGGGTTGGTTTCGGCTATGGCCAGTTCAGTTCTAACGTTGATTTCGATTTCTCGCAGGCAGGGATTGCCTTCGCCAAGGGTGCTCATCGTTTCTCCAGGTCATTTCCGTGCTGGCCCGCTTGGGCCGGCCGGGGTCGTCGGGACGGCGGACTGGCTGAGCCAGTCCGCGAAGCGGGTCGGGCCGATGCGGGAATCGTCGCCGGGGATCAGGTCGCGCTCGCCGATTTCTATCCCGTAGTAGGGCGCATGGGCATCGGTCACGACCTGCCGCGAATCATCCTTCTCGCGCAGGAAGCGCCGGACGAACTCATCGAGCCCGAACCGTTCGGGGCCGCCCAGTTCGACGGTGCCGTTGACAGGGGCGTCCTCGGCGATATCGGCCAGGGCGGCGGCGACGTCATCGGCCGCATCGGGCTGAAAGAGGACGGGCGGCACCCGGACCACCCCGTCCTGGGTACCGGCGTCGGCGATGGCGCCGATGAACTCGAAGAACTGCGTCGCGCGGAGGATCGTGCTCGGGATGGCCCCGGCCTTCAGCGTTTGTTCCTGGGCGAGCTTGGCTCGGAAGTAGCCGCTGGCTTGCAGTCGATCGGTTCCGACGACGGACAGGGCGACGTGGTGTCCCACCGCCGCGGCGGTCTCCGCGGCGAGGATGTTCCGGGCTGAGGTCTGGAAGAAATCCATCACCGCCGCGTCACCCCAGTCGGGCGCGTTCGCCACGTCGACCACGACTTCGGCGCCCGCGAGCGCTTCCGCCAGTCCCTTGCCGCTGATGATGTCCACGCCCGTGGCTGGCGATGCCGCGAACGTGTCGTGCCCGTCCGCACACAGCTTCGTGACAAGCCTGGATCCGATCAGGCCGGTTCCGCCGATGACAACGACCTTCATCGTGCTTCCTTTCTCTTCTCCGTCGCTCTTCCCCGACCCGGATCGCGCCGGGCCGGGGTGGCTCTACTCGCAGCGTCCCTCTCGCCTGGGGGCGCTCGAATCCGTCGAAGTCCCCAGTGTGGATCCCCGGGCGGCGGAATCCTGCCCCGGCCGATGTGGTGCGTGCGGCAGACATCAGCGGGGTAGGTGCACCAGTGGTCCGCGCTGGGGACTTCCACAGATTCGAGGACTCCTCAACCGGAGAGACGCTGCGTGGAAACCCAACCCAAAGGGGTGCCATGTTGAAGCACATGCTCGACCCGGCCGCACAAGCCACCGGGTGGGCTGAGAGGTGAAGGCCGGATCCGGCGCGCGATCAAGAGCGCGGGCAGATGGCTTCTATCTCTGGCGGCCGCCGAACTACGCCACTGCGTCGGTAGCGGTCCAGTCGCGGTGGGGGAATCTCTACCAAGCATCAGCGACGGTTCGTTCGCTCGCTGTGGATGTCTACGGTCAGGCGCAGGTCATCGCGGAAATGGCGGCGACGGACGCACCGGTCGCTGGCCGGCTGCCCGGCCAGTCAGTCCGGTTCCGTGTGCTCGGCCTCCCTACTCCGCCCTTCCGTGGTCGTTACCGCGCCCTGCTCAGCCTTGGCGAAGTAACGGACCTTGTCCCCGCGCGGGTTGCCCTGACCCCTTGCCTCGGTCCCGCCGGGGACGGCATGCACGTGCTCATTACCGCGGCTGCCCCCGGAGTGGTGTTCGGCCTCGATCGTTCACAGACGGACCGCCCGCCGAACCTGGTGAAGCAGCCCGCCCGGACGATCCGCCTGCTGCTCGATGCGACCGCCGCACTGGTGAGCAGCTAACCGCTCCCACCGGGCCGCGGCC